>OIWM01000791.1_pt1 | contig 35889 bp, 31 predicted proteins | sample 1587451 | NCBI WGS metagenome assembly OIWM01 (sample SAMEA3888907, study PRJEB22519) | human gut metagenome | biome: human gut; feature: human-associated habitat; material: faeces | place: Denmark | collected 2011
GGAGGGGAAGGTGTCACGCCTTTTGGCGTGACGGATGAGGTCGAAGGTAACAGCGCCGTACTAACTTCCGGCGAAGCGCTGCCTCCCGGCGTGTAGGGGGAGGTGGCACAACATCGTTGCGCCGGAGGGGGTGTACGGTTGGATTTCGTAGAAGGCTGCCGACCCTTCTGAGATTAGCCTTCCCTTGGGGGGAAGGTGGCCGCAAAGCGGCCGGATGAGGGGCGGTAGGGGCTAGAGGTTTTGACTAGGCCCTTGGCCCCCTCCCAGAGAGGGCTGGCACGGGCTTGCGCGTGACTGGGGGAGTGCCCTTTCCAAAGAAGCAGGGACAGGATGGCTCTTTCTTAATAGGGGTAATCACTTGAAATTTTAACTCTATTTCTCCAATTTTGGAACATTTCTGACCCTTTTGACCATGCGCTCGATGCCCACGACGAGCGCATCTACGCTCAGTAGCCGCTTCTTTTGCGCATCGTAAAGCCGCAGGGATAGAATCGCTCCGGATTTGCCCCGTTTTACACGCTTATAGGCCACGTCCGTCCACTGGACCTCTTTCCGATACGGATAAAAGACGATTCGGCGGCTCACGGTCACGGAATCCGCCGTCACCCGGCAGCGATAGGTGTATATTTCCGGCAGCAGGAGCAGCATAGCTGCCCCTGAAATCAGAAATGCGTATCCGGCTGCAGAATTCCGGATGCCCAAAAGCAGAAAGTAGGAAAGCCCGATGGCCAGCAGGGCTGCGATCAGTGCGAACCGGCGGAAACCTTTGGTGTAACGGCCAACAAAGGGGCCGCAGGGCAGGTCAGTTTCCTCCAATTCCCGCTGGGAGATCAGGATGGACGTAGTGTGGGTGTATCGCATAGTGTTACCTCGTGTATGTGGAAGGCACAAATCCGCCGAACCAGCAGATGCGGCCTGGCACGTTGGCTTGATAAAATTGTAGCATAGTTTGACGGGGCTGTAAATGAGATTCCATGCGGCATACGCCCAGCGGGGCATAAGCCTTCTCCCCGGGGAAAGGGTTTTCTCAGAAACCGTTATCCTATCCAAGGTCACTCCCCCAGTCTGCCCATAGGGCAGACAGTCCCCTTTTATGAGGGGGCCAAGGGACGTTGCGTAATTGCAAGCCCCTACCGCCCCTCATCCGTCTGCCCTGACGGGCAGCCACCTTCCTCCAGGGGAAGGCTATTTTTCGTCTCGCCGGAAGGCGTACAGAAATTCGACAGTGTACACACCTAACTCTGCCGAAAAAACATCTCCGGGTCCTGTTTGGGGACCCGGAGTTGCTTTTTTAGAACCGGCACTTGTCGGCAATATAATTTTTCAGCTGATCGACGGGGATACGGACCTGCTCCATGGTGTCCCGGTCCCGGACGGTGACGCAGTTGTCGGCGGGTGTTTTGTCATCACCCACGGTCTGGAAGTCTACGGTGACGCACAGAGGCGTGCCGATCTCGTCCTCCCGGCGGTAACGCTTGCCGATGGAGCCGGAATCGTCGAAGTCCACCATGAAATCCTTCTGCAGCTCATGGTAAATTTCCTCGGCCTTGGGGGAGAGCTTCTTGCTCAGGGGCAGCACGGCAGCCTTGAAGGGCGCCAGGGCCGGATGCAGGTGCAGCACGGTGCGGACGTCGTCCTTGCCGTTCTTGTCCTGACCCACCACCTGCTCGTCGTAGGCCTCGCACAGGAAGGCCAGAGCCACCCGGTCGCAGCCCAGGCTGGGCTCGATGACGTAGGGAATATAATGCTCGTTCTTCTCCTGATCGAAGTATTCCAGGCTCTTGCCGGAGGCCTCCTGATGGCGGCCCAGGTCGTAATTGGTCCGGTCGGCAATGCCCCACAGTTCGCCCCAGCCGGAGCCGAAGGGGAACTGATACTCGATGTCCGTGGTGGCACGGGAATAGAAGGCCAGCTCGGCAGGCTCATGGTCCCGGAGCCGCAGGGACTCCTCCTTGATGCCCAGGGAGATCAGCCAGTTCTTGCAGAAATCCTTCCAGTAGGCGAACCACTCCAGGTCCGTGCCCGGCTGGCAGAAGAATTCGCACTCCATCTGCTCAAATTCCCGGGTCCGGAAGGTGAAGTTGCCCGGGGTGATCTCATTCCGGAAGGCCTTGCCCACCTGGCACACGCCGAAGGGCAGCTTCTTCCGAGTGGTCCGCTGGATGTTGGCGAAGTTCACGAAAATGCCCTGAGCGGTCTCCGGCCGGAGATACACGTCGGAGGAGGAGTCCTCGGTGACGCCGATCTTGGTCTTGAACATCAGATTGAACTTCCGGATGGGGGTGAAGTTGTGCTTGCCGCAGTTGGGGCAGACCACGTCTTCATGCTCGGACACGAACTTGTCCATTTCCTCGAAACTCATGGCGTCCACATTCACGCCTTTGCCGCTTTCGCTGGCTTCGATGAGCTTGTCCGCCCGCTGACGGGCGCCGCAGGCCTTGCAGTCCACCAGAGGGTCGGAGAAGTTGCCCACATGGCCGGTGGTGACCCAGGTGGTGGGGTTCATCAGGATGGCTGCATCCAGACCCACATTGTAGGGACTTTCCTGGACGAACTTCTTCATCCACGCCCGTTTCACGTTGTTCTTAAATTCCACGCCCAAGGGGCCGTAGTCCCAGGCGTTGGCAAGACCACCGTAAATTTCGGAACCGGCGTAGACAAATCCGCGGTTCTTGCAGAGATTTACGATCATGTCCAGAGTCTTTTCACTGTTTTTCATTGTTTTTTACCTCCCAATTGGCTCTTTCCGGGAAAATTCACTTTATTATACATGGCATCGCCAGGGAAATCAAGGCTTTTCGCTAATTATTCTCCCAGATCGGCGGCCATCATGTCGTGGATGCGCTCGGCCAGCTCCACGGTGTTGGAGCTTTGGACCTCCTCGGCGGGAATCACCGTGAGAAGATGCAGGCAGACGTCCGTGGGCTTCAGATGCTTGGCGTTGCGGAAAACATATTGGGAATTCTGAATGGTGCAGACCACGATGGGCACATTGGCCTTCTGGGCAATTTTGAACACGCCGCTGCGGAAAGTATGCAGCTTTCCGTCCCGGCTGGTGTAGCCCTCCGGGAACACGGCGATGGAGGCCTTGTCCTCTTTCAGAATCTGGATGCACTTGACGATGGTTTTCAGAGCCTCCCGGTCGTTCTCCCGGTTGATGGGCTGGCAGAGAATTTTGTGCATCAGCTTGCCCACGATGAATTTTTCGTCATTTTCCCGCTTGGAGATGAAGGCCAGCTGGCTCTTTTTGAAGTGCTTCAGCAGGGAAAGGGGGTCCAGGTCGTTCAGGTGGTTGCACACCAGCAGAAAGCGGCCGTCCTTGGGGACGTTTTCCAGCCCGGTGGTGTGGAACCGGGTCTGCAAGATCACAAAGACTGCATCAATATAGAGATACGTCAGCCAGCGGTAGAATTTGCTGTCCGTATCCTGTGGCTTGTTCATGTCCACAATGGCCGTCAGCCCCCACAGCGCCAGAAACGCCAGAATGGCCAGCCCCAGGAACAGTCCCACAAAGCTCACCGGCAATATCCACAGCCAGGCAAGCGTGCCAAACCCATTTGCGCCGAAGCAGATCAGCACAGAAAAAATTGCCGACAATACGGCAATCGTACCCATTAACATTCCAAAACCTCCGAATTTTCGATTTGCCTTCTATTATACCGGCCTTTGCCCGGAGAAACAAGCCCCCGGACGTGAGTTTTTTCGTTTCAGGGGTGGAAATTCCCGGCGCAGCCTGTTATAATAGGCAGGAAAATGCCCTATGCCGTCTTTTGAACGGCGAAGAAAGGAAACTGGAAACTATGGGAATCGCACTGACCGCCCCCTGGCGGGCTTACTACGGCAATACACCGGCCTCTCTGGACTATCCCCGTCTGACCATGTATCAGATGGTGGCGGAGACCGCTAAGAAATATCCCAAGACCCTGGCCTATACCTTTATGGGCAAGGGAACCACCTATGAAGAATTTGTCCAGCGTATCGACCGGGCCGCCAAGGGCCTGGTGAAGCTGGGCATCCGCAAGGGGAACCGGGTGACCATCTGTATGCCCAACACCCCTCAGGCGTTGGACTGCTTCTATGCCCTGAACCGCATTGGAGCCATTCCCAACATGATCCATCCCCTGTCCGCCGCCCAGGAAATCGCTTTTTACCTGAACGCATCCCATTCCAAGGCCGTGCTGACCCTGGATCAGTTCTACGGAAAAGTGGCGGAAATCCTGCCCCAGCTGGATGACGACTGCAAGGTCATTATTGCCAAGATCGCCGACGAGCTGCCCTTCCCCCTGAGTGTGCTGTACCCCATGACCAAGGCTGCCCGGCAGGTTCCCAAGCTGCCCAAGAAGGGCTATACCCTCTGGACGGATTTGACCGGCTCCGGCAAGGACGTGACCCTGCCCAAGGACACCGGCAAGGCCAATGATTGCGGCGCAATCCTTTATTCCGGCGGCACCACCGGAACGACGAAGGGCATCATGCTCTCCAACCTGAACTTCAACGCCCTGGGGCTGCAGACCATCGCCGCCTCCGGCTTCAAGTCCATTGCCGGCATGAAGATGCTTTCTATCATGCCTGTGTTCCACGGCTTCGGCCTGGGCATTGGCATCCACACGGTGCTGATTGGCGGCGCTACCTGCATCCTGGTGCCTCAGTTCAGCATCAAGGAGTATGCCAACATCCTCATCAAGCAGAAGCCCCAGCTGATTCCCGGCGTGCCGACGCTGTTTGAAGCTCTTTTGCGGGCGGATGGCCTGCAGGATGCGGACCTGAGCTTCCTGAAGGGTATTTTCTCCGGTGGCGACAGCCTGTCCCCGGAACTGAAGAAGAAGGTAGATGCTTTCCTGAAGGAGCACGGCTGCACCGAGCAGATCCGGGAGGGCTATGGCACCACCGAATGCGTCACCGCTTCCTGCCTGACCCCCAAGGACTATGCCCGTTCCGGCTCCATCGGCGTACCCTTCCCGGATACTTATTATAAAATCGTCAAGGTGGGTACTACCGAGGAAGTGGAACCCAACACCGAGGGCGAGATTTGCGTGTCCGGTCCCACCGTCATGCTTGGCTACATGGATAATCCCACCGAGACGGCCCAGACCCTCCGGCGGCACTTTGACGGCCGGGTGTGGCTCCATACCGGCGACCTGGGCTTCATGGACCAGGACGGCTTTGTGTACTTCCGCCAGCGTATCAAGCGGATGATCATTACCTCCGGCTATAATGTGTACCCCTCTCAGCTGGAAAACATCATCGACGGGCATGAAAAGGTTTTGCTGTCCTGCGTCATTGGCGTGAAGGACGATTACCGGGGCCAGCGGGTGAAGGCCTATGTGGTCCCCATGCCCGGCGTGGAGCCCACGGAGGAATTGAAGAAGAATATTCTGGACTATTGCAGCCATCATATTGCCAAGTACGCCATGCCCAGAGAGCTGGAGTTCCGGAAGGAACTGCCCAAGACCCTGGTGGGTAAGGTGGCTTACCGGGTGCTGGAGGAAGAGGCCGCCGAGCAGGAGCACCAGAATTGAAAAAGCGCATCTGGGAATTGGATGCTTTCCGGGGGCTGTGCCTGCTGGGCATGGTCCTCATCCACCTGACCTACGATTTGACGGAGCTGTACGGCTTTGTCAGCTGGAATTTGCCGGCTTGGTTCGTGGACTTTCAGGAGTGGGCCGGAAGTCTGTTTCTGATTTTGTCCGGTCTTTGTGCTACTTTGGGCAGCCGCCCGGTGCGCCGGGGGTTGACGGTGCTGGCCGGGGGAATCGTATGCTTCCTGGTCACATGGGCCATTGCGGCACTGGGCCTTGCAGACCGGAGCGTTATTATTTACTTCGGCGTGCTGCATTGTCTGGGTGTTTGTATGCTCCTGTGGCCGCTTTTTGAAAAGTGGGACTGGAAAGCATTGCTGGGTCTGGGCCTTGTGCTGGCTGCCTTGGGCGTATGGCTTCGCGATTCCGTCCGGGTGGATTTTCCCTGGCTCATTCCGCTGGGCTTCCTGACGCCGACCTTTGCTTCCAGCGATTATTTTCCTTTGCTTCCCCATTTGGGCTTTTTTCTCATGGGCGGGGCGCTGGGAAAGACGGCCTATCGGGACCGGAAAAGCCGGTTCCCCAAATGCACCGGAGAGGAGCCGGTGCTGGGGTTCCTGTGCCTGTGCGGCCGGAACTCCCTTTGGATATACCTGCTGCATCAGCCGGTGCTGAGCGGAATTTTGTGGATTTTGGATTTCCTTGTCAAACGCTGAGGGAAGGAGGCGGTCCGTATGAAAAAAAGAGTTCTCCTGAAAGCCGCCGTCATGGCCTTGGGCGTGGCGGGGGGCATTTGTCGGTCTGTGGCGTTGTCCCATGTGGACAGCCGGGGCCTGGTGATGAATGCACCGCTGATGAACGGCTTGACCTTCGGGGCAGCGCTGCTGGTGCTGGTATTGACCTTGATTTTCGGCCTGCGACTGCCGGAGCCGGTGGAGACTGACGACAGCCGAAAATTTGCGGGCTTCGGAGCCATGGCTGCCGGTGTCGGTCTGGCCATTGCGGAGATCAGCCGATACCTGGGGGAGACGGGGAGCCTGTCCCTGTGGGCCGGGGTGCTGGGCGTTCTGGCGGCAATTTGCCTTTTCTACGCAGGCTTTACCCGGTTCACCGGACGGCGGACCCCTGCCGGAGCCTTGCTGATGGTGAATGTGTATTTCCTGGCTCATCTCATCTGGCAGTACCGCCAGTGGAGTTGGTGTCCTCAATTGGTGAAGTATGCCCTGCCGGTCATCGGCTCGGCGGCACTGCTGGTGGCCTGCTATCAGCGCTGCGCCCTGCTTCTGGGCGGCGGCAGCCGGAAAAGAACCGATGTGTTTTCCCTCCTGGCCGCCGGGGCCTGTCTGATGGCCATTCCCGGCCAGTCGGCCCCGTTTTATGGGACCATGGTCCTTTGGATGCTGCTGGACGACGGGGAAAAAGACGCTGTTGTGACCCTGCCGGGACCGGTGAAGGAATGTCTGGACCGGCTGGAGAAGAACGGCTATGCAGCCTATGCTGTGGGTGGCTGCGTCCGGGATGCCCTGATGGACCGGGAACCCCACGACTATGACCTCTGTACCGCTGCAAAGCCGGACGAAATTCAGCGAATTTTCGCAGACCGGACCCAGGTCCTCTCCGGCCTGAAGCACGGCACGGTGGGCATTTCCACGGACATTGGACTTATCGAAATTACCACCTTCCGGACGGAAGGGACCTATTCCGACGCCCGGCACCCGGATTGGGTGGCCTTTGTGGAGGATATTGATGAGGACCTGGCCCGCCGGGATTTCACGGTGAACGCCATGGCCTATTCCCCCAGGCGGGGCCTGCGAGACCCCTTTGGCGGGGCGGAGGATTTGAAAAAGAAGGTCCTGCGGGCCGTGGGGGACCCGGAACGGCGGTTTACGGAAGATGCCCTGCGAATTTTACGGGGGGTTCGGTTTTCCGCCAGAGAACACTTAAAAATCGAAGAAAATACGGAAAAATTTATGTTTTCCCTGAAAGAAAACCTGAATTTTTTGGCCCGGGAACGGGTATTTGATGAATTATGTAAACTCATTACTCTGGCGGACACGGATTTGCTCCTCCGCTACGGGCCTATCCTGGCCGAGGCCGTGCCGGTGTTGAAGCCCACCCTGGGCTTTGACCAGCACAGCCCCCACCACGCCTACGACGTCTACGGCCATACGGCACGGGTGGTGGCCCAGGTCCCCTCGGAACTGGTCATCCGCTGGGCGGCGCTGCTCCATGACGTGGGGAAGCCCGCCTGCTTCACCGCCGACGAGACCGGCCGTGGCCATTTTCACGGCCATGCGGAGGTAGGGGCCGACCTGGCGGACCAGGCCCTTCGGGAGCTGAAAGCCCCCACGGCCCTGCGGGAGCAGGTGGTGACGTTGATTCGCCTGCACATGACCCCCATGCCCCCGGACCGGAAGGTCCTGCGCCGCCGGGTGAGCCGGTACGGCATGGAGACCGTGGAGCGGCTTCTGACCCTGCAAAAGGCGGATTTCTCCGGGAAAGGCACCGGAATGGGCGACCCGGAGCCGGATTTCGCCGCCGTGGAGGCGGTATTGGAGAGAATTCGACAGGAAAACGCCTGCCTGAGTCTCCGGGACCTGGCCGTGAAGGGCTCGGACCTGATGGACCTGGGCTTCCCGGCGGGAAAAGAACTGGGGGCGTGCCTGGACTACCTGCTCTCCTGCGTGGTGGAGGAGACGCTGCCCAATGACAAAATTGCCCTGGCCGCTGCGGCACTCCGGTGGCGGCAGGAACATAAAATGGAGGAATGACCATGAAGATCGCAGTTGTGACCGGAGCCAGCTCCGGTATGGGAAAGCAGTTCGCACTGCAATTATCCGCCTATGAGCAGGTGGATGAGATTTGGGCCATCGCCCGGCGGAAAGAGGCTCTGGAAGCCCTGAACGGCCAGTGCGGAGCCAAGGTCCGGCCCGTGTGCCTGGACTTGGGCAAGGAAGAAAGCTTCCGGGAGTACGCCGCCCTGCTGGAACAGGAAAAGCCGGAGGTAAAGCTTCTGGTGAACGCCGCAGGCTTCGGCAAATTCGGCAGCTTTGAAAAAATACCCATCGAGGATGAGGCCCGGATGATCGACCTGAACTGCAAGGCCCTGCTGGTGATGACCCGGCTGACCCTGCCGTATATGCCCGCCGGGAGCCACATTTTGCAGCTGGACAGCCTGTCCGCTTTCCAGCCGGTGCCGTATATCACCACCTACGGGGCCACCAAGGCCTTCGTTCTCAGCTACACCCGTGCCATGAATCAGGAATTGAAGGGCAAGGGCGTGCGGATGATGGCCATGAACCCCGGCTGGGTCAAGACCGAGTTCTTCAACCATGCCTTCCAGACCAACGGGGGCAACGAAGTCCAGTATTTCGACCGGCTCTATGAGGCCAGGGACGTGGTGGCCACCGGCCTCCATGATCTGTACAAGACCAAGAAGGACGTGTCCATCCATGGCGCGCCGGTCCGCCGCCAGGTGCGGCTGGTGAAGCTGCTGCCCCACAGCCTGGTGATGAAGGTCTGGCTGAACCAGCAGAAGAAGGCCCGGAACAATCAGAGCCTGACCACGAAATAAGAAACTGTCCGTCCTGGGGTTTTATCCCGCAGGACGGATAATTTTTATCCGGAATATGGGATTTCTGGAATAAAATAGTAGAATTTTTTGAGGATTTCCGGGGAAAAAGGTATTTCTTGACAGAAAAGCGGACGGACATCATAATGGCCCCAAGAGGTGAAAATTCATGGACTTTGAACGTTCCATTTTTGAAAACCGGGCGGCCCTGGGGCGGCCCTTCCTGGCGGCCCATCGGGGGGCTGCGGGGCTAACATCCCCTGCAACACCCTGGCGGCCTATAAGATCGCCCTGGACCAGGGGGCGGATGTGGTCGAAATTGACGTGACCAGAAGCCGGGACGGGGAATTTTTTGTGTTTCATCCCGGCATGGAGCCGGTGTTCCTGAACTGCGGGAAATATATCCCGGAAATGACGGCGGCGGAGGTCCGGGAATTGCCCCTGCTGAATCAGGACCGGACGCCAACCCATTACCGGGTCCCCACGCTGCAGGAGGTCTTTGCGCTTCTGAAGGGCCGGGCCTATATCAATGTGGACAAGTTCTGGACGGACGTGCCGGGCATCACGCAAGAAATCCGCAAGGCCGGGGTGGAGCAGCAGGTCATCGTCAAGACCCCGGTGGAGGAAGAAGCCCCACAAGGTCCACTATTTTGTGGGGAAGGCAGGGTACATATCAGAAAAAAGGCACACCGGGGGCAGCGGTGCATTTATGGGGTGGAAAAGGCGACAAATTTCATCAAAACCATTGCAAGCAGGCCGGAAATGGTGTATATTGGGGGCGGGAAAAAGCTCTTTTATGGGAGGCGAGCGGATGGAGACCCGATATTTTCGGACCTATGATGCAGGAAAATGTGTGGAAGTGATCGGCAGCCTATGGCAAATGGGCAGGGAGCTGGCGGGAAATCTTCCTGCGGCCTTGCCGGAAATTTCCGAATACCGGTACGGCACGAGAAGCGATCTGGAGCGGGGAGCGCTCTGCCCGAGCCTGATACGGGATTTGTTCATTGGAAACGTGAAGCGAGGAAGCGTCCGAAAGGCCCCCGGCAAGAACGCTCTATTTTACCGGTATGGCTTCGACATTGCCGGACAGCTGGTGCTGGTCGAATCCCTCTGGAATGGAAAATGCTTCGAAACGGAGTATTTGCAGCAGCAGGGCGACCGCCGAATTGGCGTGACGCTGGACCCTACCGGAAAGCTGATGGCCGTTTCCTTAGAACAATTTGTGGACGGTCGATTGTCCGAATACACCTATCTCAGGGAGGATTACCTGACCGCAGAGCAATACCAATACGATGCGGAGGGCCTTTTCCGTGGCCTTTGGCAGGACTATACGCCGGTGGCAGAGGAGGCACGAAGATTCGTGCACGGCAAGGACCACTTCCTGCGGACCATTGAACTGACATTTTTACGGGAGAACGGCTACCTGACCGCCTATACGGAGATGGAATATACAGAGGATGGACAGGCAAAAGCGGCCAACAACGGAAATCCATATCTGGTGCGGGTGAGAAGGAAGGCCAATTTGGGGACAGCAAGAGATTAAAAGGGGAAAGGAACGTTGAGAATGGCAGGGAAGCGGGAAAATCAAGCCGGAGAAATGGAACAGGCCAGTGAGTTCCTGATCCCGGGGAAGTATTGCAGCCACGGCAGGGCTGTTGCGGTGGCTCAATTCTGCGGCGTATGCCTGGTCTGTCCGGCGTTCTTCCTGCTCGCTGTTTTTCAGATGACGGCGCAGCCGGGGCGGCGTATCGCCTTTGCGGTGCTGCTTCTGGCCGGAAGCGGCCTGTGTGCGGTACAAATCATCCGGAACCGGAAGTATCTCAATATGCGATACGCACTTTCGGGTGCCGTATTGTATAATTACTGCGGAGAACAGTGTCGGCAATGTTTATAAGTAAAGTGGATTTGAGAGCGTCCGGAAAATTCAGCTTTTCCGTTCAGTTTGTGCTGATTTCCCGAAAACCCATTCCCGCAGACCTTTGGCAGTATTCGGAAGATCTTGTCCGCTGGATGCAGTGCGCCTGGGAAAGGGAGATTTGCCTGATTCCCTTGGAGGCTTACGAAAAAGAAAAGCCGCTCCCCATCGACCCACCGAGGTATCCCAATGCGGCATATCTGCCGGGGGAGAATCAGGCAGAAGGGGGAGAGCCCTTGTGAAACAATCCGAATCCATGAAAACTTTTATAGCGATGTGCGCGGAGCATGGGTTTTCCAGGCGGGGGAAGATGTTCTGCCGATGCATCGGTGATGGCATTTTCCAGAAAATATCCGTGGCTTGCCAGGATTATATGTCCCCCAGTTCGCCGGAATACTCTGCGGCACAGAGAAAGTCTCTCTGTGTGCAGTTTTGCTTTTGGTCAATGTATTCTTCCATTCCTGAACCGTATTTCGATGATCCACGAGCAATGGGGGCGTTTTTTCCGGAAAATCTCCTGGGAGAACGCTTCCGTACAGACATCTTTATGGGGCTTCCCAGTCAGGTCCAAATCATGGAGGAGAAGAGATTTCCGCTGCTGGATTCCATCACGACGCAGAAACGGCTTGTAGAAGAAAGCCGCAGGCTGTACATCGTTGACATAGGCCATGACCGTTATCAGTTTACGCTAGGTGCTCCGATGATGCTATGTGGGGAAGAATCCGCTGCAATCGATCAGTTATATGGACTCTATGGACGAGAATGGAGAAATTTTCACCACTGCTACGATCATTTGAAAAGTGAAGGAAAAATTGACGAGTACTTGACCGAGGAACATGACTGCGAAATGCGAATAAAGGAGATATACGAGTTCTTGTGGATGGCTGCAATGGGTGAAAAAGAGAAACTTCGGATGTATTTTCTGGAGAATCTGCAGAAGAACACGCAGTTGGCAAAAGAGAACAAAATTCGCTTCGGAGAAAACTATCGGCCGTTGCTGGAGACGCTGTAAGTCAAAATCAAAGCCCCAGGGCGGGAACGGGGACGTTCCGGCTCTTGGGCTTTTGCGGGGTTAAGGGCGATTTGATGTTTCTGAGGATTCAAATGCCAGCCGGAAGGCTTCCAGGTCGGCGGGGGTGGTGGGCCAGCCGTATGTTTTCAGGTCTACATGCCAGCAATGGCCGTTCCAATAGGCTATGACCCCTTCGGCGGCCAGCAGGGCTGGCTGCATATCCGGCTGGGGGAAGGAATTTGCACCGGTCAGGTCCCCTTTGCCGTTGACAACCCGGAAGGCGGGAATGTCCACCCCGGCCAGGCCCTCCCGGAGGCCATAGCCCACCTGACGGGCGTTCCGGGGCGCTCCGCAGAGCATGGCGATCTGCCCGTAGGTGGCCACCCGGCCCGCCGGAATGGACAGGCACACCAGCCGCATTCTCTCGTAAAAAGTCATGGAACCGCCGCCTTTTCGGAATTTGACCTTATTATACAGGAAACCGGCAGGCACAGCAACGAAAAATTTTGGAATATTTTCGGAAATTGCTTGAAAGTCCGGCGGGGATGAAAAATTTTAGCGGGGAGTGGGGCTGAATCTCCTGAATATCGCCGCCGGGCGGGGGGTGCTGTGGAAGCGGGTCCCTGTCCGGCGGTTTTTTATGCCCGCTGGTAAAAAATTTCATTGCGGTAACAGAAAAACCGTGATATACTGTAACCAATCATACACCCGGAGGCGTTGATGATGGAACAAACGGATTTTTGTGGGATTCTTTCCACTTTTTGCCCGACGATTCTGGTAAAATATCAGGAGCCTATGGCCTCCCATACCTCCTTCCGCATTGGGGGACCGGCTCAGGCCATGGCCTTTCCCAAGGACGAAGGGGAGCTTTCGGCTCTGCTGGCTCTGGCAGCCAAGGAGGGCTGGCCGGTGCGTATCCTGGGGGCCGGGACCAATGTGCTGGCCCCGGACGAAGGGCTTGACGGGCTGACAATTTGCCTGAAAGACTGCCTGGACGGCATGAAGCGGGTCAATGACCGGGAAATTGAGGTCATGGCGGGCGTGACCATGACCCGTGCGGCGGTATTTGCCGCCAAGAACGGCCTTTCCGGCATGGAATTTGCCCACGGCATCCCCGGGACCGTGGGCGGCGGCGTGTATATGAACGCCGGGGCCTACGGCGGGGAAATCCGGCAGGTCTGCTCCCAGGTGACGGTTTTGACCCGGACCGGGGAGAAAAAGGTCCTGTCCAACGATGAAATGGGCTTTTCCTACCGGCACAGCGCCCTGGAGGACACCGGGGACATCGTGCTGAGCGCCCGGTTCACCCTGACCCCGGATTCTGAAAGCGCCATCCGGGAACGGATGAAGGAACTGATGGCCAAGCGCTCCGCTTCCCAGCCTCTGGATATGCCCAGCGCCGGGTCTGCCTTCAAGCGGCCCGTGGGGGGCTATGCGGCGGCACTCATCGACGGGGCGGGGCTGAAGGGCTTCGCCGTGGGCGGTGCGGCCATCTCCACCAAGCACGCAGGCTTCGCCGTGAATCTGGGCGGGGCCACGGCGGCGGACGTGCGGGGGCTGCTGAGCCAGGTGTCGGACCGGGTCTTTGCACAAACGGGCATCTGGCTGGAGCTGGAGGTCCGTATCTGGTAATTTCTGGAAATTTGGAGAGAGATATGGGAACTTCCTTTTCCTCCGGGGCCAAGACGGAGGTCTGCCGCCTGACCCCTCAGAAAAAATGCTGCGCCCTGGCGGAGGTATTCGGAATTTTGCTGTTCTGCAACAGCTTTTCCGCCGAGGGTCTGCGCATCATCACCGAGAGCCGGGATTTTGCGGCCATGCTGCCCCGGCTTTTTCAGAAAGCATTGAAATTGGAATTTGACCTGGCACCGTCCCCGGAGGCCGGAGGCAAGCTGGTGTTCGCCATGACCCAGCCGGAGAAAATCCAGACACTGATGGAAGCCTACGGGTTCAGCGCCGAGGATACTGTGTCCCTCCATGTGAATTTTTCCGTGGTGGAGGACGAGTGCTGCCGGGCATCCTTCCTGCGGGGGGCGTTCCTGGCGGGCGGGTCTGTAACGGATCCCGGAAAGGATTACCATTTGGAGATTACCACCACCCACCAGAGTGTGGCACGGGAGACCTTTGTGCTCATGCGGGAGGTACTGGGCTTTCCCCCAAAGGTCACGAAGCGGGGCGGGGCACAGGTGCTTTACTTCAAGCAGAGCGATCAGATCAGCGACTGTCTGACCTACTTAGGCGCACCCCTGTCCGCCATGGCCATTATGGAGGCCAAGCTGGAAAAGGACCTGAACAATCAGGTGAACCGCCGGTGCAACTGCGATGACGCCAACACCTCCAAAGTGGTGGAGGCGGCCCAGGAGCAGCTTTCCGCCATTCGCATTCTGCGGGAGCGGGGGCTGCTGGAGCATCTGCCCGGAAAGCTGCGGCTGGCGGCCAAGGCCCGGGAGGAGAACCCGGAAGCGTCCCTTTCGGAGCTGGCGGCCATGATGGAGCCGCCCATTACCAAGCCCGCCATGAACCACCGGATGAAGAAGATCGTGTGCCTTGCCACGGAGGAGCCAAAATGAGCTTTGTCAATCTGCACGTCCATACGGAATACAGCCTGCTGGACGGGGCCTGCCGCATCAGCGGCCTGATGGACCGGGTGAAGGAACTGGGCCAGGACAGTGTGGCCATTACGGACCACGGGGTCATGTACGGCTGTATCGATTTTTATAAAGCCGCCAAGGCGGCGGGCATCAAGCCCATTATCGGCTGCGAGGTGTATGTGGCCCGCCGGGGCATGGAGGACCGGGTCCACGGGCTGGACAACGACCCCTATCATCTGGTGCTGCTTTGCGAGAATAATCAGGGCTACAAGAACCTGTGCAAGCTGGTGTCCGAGGCGTTTCTGCACGGCTTTTACAGCAAGCCCAGAGTCGATCTGGCTCTGCTGGAACAATATCACGATGGGCTGATCGCCCTGTCCGCCTGTCTGGCGGGGGCGATTCCCCAATATCTCATGGACGAATCCTACGACAGCGCCAAGGCCTACGCCCTGAATCTGGCCCGTATCTTCGGACCGGAGCATTTCTATCTGGAAATGCAGGACCACGGCATCGAGGCCCAGCGGATGGTGAATCAGGGCATTCTGCGGTTGGCCAGGGAGACCGGACTGCCGCTGGTGGTGACGAACGATGCCCACTATCTGCGGAAAGAGGACGCTGCCATGCAGGACGTGCTGCTGTGCGTCCAGACCGGCAAGACTGTGGATGACCCCAACCGGATGCGCTTTGAGACGGAGGAATTCTACCTGAAAAGCGAGCGGGAAATGGCGACGCTGTTTCCCAATCAGCCGGAGGCGTTGGAAAATACGGCGAACATTGCCCAGCGGTGCAATGTGGAGTTCGTGTTCCACGACTATCATCTGCCCGCTTTCCCTGTGCCGGAGGGCTACACCAACGAGGCCTTTTTCCGGGAGCTTTGCGAAAACGGCTTCAAAGAGCGTTATGAGAACCCGCCGGAAAGCTACCGGCAGCGGCTGGAATATGAAATTGGTGTTATCAGCAAGATGGGTTATGTAAACTACTACCTCATCGTCTGGGATTTCATTCACTACGCCAAGGTCACGGGCATTCCCGTAGGGCCGGGGCGTGGGTCCGGTGCGGCGTCCATCGTGGCCTACTGTATGCATATCACCGAAGTGGACCCCATGAAGTACAGCCTCATTTTCGAGCGGTTCCTGAACCCGGAACGGGTAAGTATGCCGGATTTCGATACGGATTTCTGTCAGGAGCGCCGGGGCGAGGTCATTGAGTACGTCATGCGGAAGTACGGAACGGACCATGTGGCCCAGATCGCAACGTTCGGCACCATGGCCGCCAAGGGGGCCATCCGGGACGTGGGACGGGTGCTGAATTTCAGCTATGCGGAGACGGATGTGGTGGCCAAGCTGGTGCCGGCCATGCCGCTGCATATTACGCTGAAGGAAGCGTTGGAGGTTTCTCCGAAGCTGAAGGAAATGTACGAGGGCGACCCCCGAATCAAAAAACTCATCGACACGGCTATGAAGCTGGAGGGAATGCCCCGGAACACCTCCACCCACGCAGCGGGCGTGGTCATTACCGCCGACCCGGTGGATACTTATGTGCCGCTGGCCACCAACGACGGCCTGCCGGTGACCCAGTTCAACATGACCGAGATCGAGGAACTGGGCCTGCTGAAAATGGACTTTTTGGGTCTGCGGAACCTGACGGTCATTGACGATGCGGAAAAAGAAATTCGCAAACGGGAGCCGGATTTTGCCATTGCGAAAATTCCCGACAACGACCCGGAGACCTTCGCCATGGTGGCCGAGGGCAAGACCCAGGGCGTGTTCCAGCTGGAAAGCGCGGGCATGACCGGGGTGTGCGTATCCATGCGGCCCACGTCCATTGAAGATTTTACTGCTATCGTGGCACTGTACCGGCCCGGCCCCATGGAATCGATCCCCCGGTTCATTGAAAACAAGCTGCACCCGGAGAAAGTCACCTACAAAACGCCCCTGTTGGAGCCGATTCTGAAAGTTACCTACGGCTGCATCGTCTATCAGGAGCAGGTCATTGAGATTTTCCGCTCCCTGGGCGGCTATACTATGGGCCAGGCGGACAACATCCGGAAGGCCATCTCCAAAAAGAAGCAGCAGGTTATTACCGAGGAGCGGAAGGTGTTCGTGTATGGCGACCCGGCCCGGAATATCCCCGGCTGTATCGCCCGGGGGGTGCCGGAGGCAGTGGCCCAGTCCATTTATGACGAGATCGTGGACTTTGCCAACTACGCCTTTAACAAGGCCCACGCCGTGTGCTATGCGGTGGTGTCTTACCAGACCGCCTATCTCAAGTGCCACTATCCGAAGGAATACATGGCGGCGCTGATGACCTCCGTGCTGGATTCTGCCGGGAAAATCTCCGGCTACATTGCCGAGTGCAAGGAAATGGGCATTCCGGTGTTCAACCCGGACATCAATCACTCCGAGGACTGCTTCACCGTGGAAGGCAACGGCATCCGCTTCGGCCTGGGAGCCGTGAAGAACGTGGGCCGGGGACTCATCCGGTCCATCGTGGCCAAGCGGCAGGAGGACGGACCATTCCGGTCGTTGGAGGATTTCCTGGGCCGCATGGGCGAGGGCGAACTGAACAAGCGGGCCGTGGAGAACTTCATCAAATGCGGAGCCCTGGACTGCTTCGGCAACCACAGAAGTGAATTGCTGGCAGTCTACGACACCATGATGGACAGCGTGGCTTCCAGCCGGAAGAAAAATCTGGAAGGCCAGATGGGCCTTTTCGCCATGCTGGAGGAGGACGCCCCGGCGGCTTCTATCCCCATTCCCAAGCTGCCGGAATTGGGCAAGGGCGAATTGATGGTCATGGAGAAGGAGACCACGGGCATTTACCTGTCCGGCCACCCCATGGACGATTACCGGCAATACCTGAAAAAAACCCGTGTGGTGCCCATCGGGATATTGCTGGGGGAGGAATGTCCCTATCAGGACGACCAGATGGTCAGCGTAGCAGGCATCGTTCAGGACACGAAAATGAAAACCACCCGGAATAATTCCGCCATGGCCTACGTTACCGTGGAGGACGACACCGGGAGCATGGAAATGATCGCTTTTTCCAACGTGATCGGCCAGTATGGGGGCTATCTGCGGGAAAATGCCGCCGTGGTCATTGCGGGGCGGCTGTCCCTGCGGGAGGACAAGGAACCCCAGATCGTCATCAACCGGGTGCGGCCCATTTCGGACTTCGAGCAGGCGGCTCAGGAGGAACCGGAGCAGCCCACCGTCGCTCAGGGGACCCTGTATCTGCGGCTTCCCGGCGAAAGCGACGAGCGTTACCGGAAAATCAAGGCCATCGCCAAGATGTTCCCCGGCGAGAGCCAGATGGTGGTGTATTTTGCGGACACCAAGCGCCGGGTGGGGGCCAGGGTCAGCCTGGACAGCCGGATGCTCATGGAGCTGCAAAGGCTGCTGGGAAACGAAAATGTCGTGGTGAAATAGCTTTCCTTTTCTGCGGAAATATGCTATAATTACTTGGTTAAAGAGGGTGCGGAAATTGAGGAGACTGGTCCCGGCGCTGATATTGGCGCTGCTGCTTTCCGGCTGCGCCGTGCCGACCGCCGAATCCCTGTACGCCCTGCCGGGGCGGCCCAGGGGCTTTGCCCGGCTGGAAGCGGCGATGGATGCTTCCATGGCGGGGCTTACCTACGCCGCACCCACCGCCGGAGACCACCGGCAGACGGTCCAGACCGCCGATCTGGACGGGGACGGGGCGGAGGAATATCTGCTTTTCGCCAAGGGCGATGGGGCGGAGCCTATGCGGGTCCTGATTTTCCGGGCGGAAAATGGGGATTACGGCCTGTGGCGGACCCTGACCTGCCCGGGAGAGGAATTTACGAAGGTGGGCTATGCGCCTCTGGACGGCCTGCCGGGGCTGGAAATTTTGCTCAGCACGTCGGACGCCGACGGAGCTTGGCAGCAGGTCCGGGCCTACGGCTTTTCCGGGGATGCGGAGGAGCGACTGGCGGAATTTTCCTGCGAGGATTTTACCTGGCTGGACCTGAACGGGGATTCTCAGGCGGAATTGCTGGCCCTGACGGAGGACACCCTGTCTCTCTACGACTGGCAGAACGGGCGGCTTCGGTCGGAGCAGACAACGCCACTGTCTGCCTACAAAGACCGGCAGATTTTACCGGGGGTCCTGCGGGATGAAACGCCTGCCCTGTTCGTTACCGGGCTGGACAGCCGGGAGCGGATGGTCACGGACGTTGTATTCATGGCGGACGGTGTGCTGGACCGGCACGCCCAGCTGTTGGGAAGCCCCAAGGGTCAGGAAACGACTCTGTACCCCAGAGATTTGGATGGGGACGGCATTGTGGAACTGCCGGAGCTGGTCACGGTGCCCAGGCAGGCGGCGGGCCAGGGCTTTGTGTGTTGGTACAGCCTGGACGCCGCCGGGCAGCGGCGAAACAAGGACTGTATGTATGTGGACCCGGAGGGCCGGTGGGAGATTCTGCTGGGCCGGGACCTGATCGGCCGGGTGACGGCCGGCCGGGAGGGGGCGGAGACCGCCTTCTATCTCTGGGACCCGGCGGATAGGACCGAGACGAAAATTCTCACGATCTACGCCTTTACCGGGGCGGACCGGGAGGAACAGGCCGGGGAGAGCAACCGGTTCGTGCTGCTGCGGACCGGCGGGACCACCTACTGCGCCCGACTGGAAGTGGCCTCCGGGCGGCTGGAGCTGACCCAGGAGGGGCTGATTGCAGGTTTCACCGGATTTTCGGAAACATAGGAAAACGAGGGACGATATGAAAAAGGTACTGATTTTGGAGGACGAGGAGAACATCCGCTCCTTTGTGGTCATCAATTTGCAGCGGGCCGGGTACGCCGCCATCGAGGCGGGGGCCGGTCAGGAGGCTCTGGACCGGCTCCGGGAGAACCCGGACGTGGGCGTGGCCATTCTGGACATCATGCTGCCGGATATGGACGGCTTCGAAGTCTGCCGCCGCATCCGGGCGGCTAACAAACAGATCGGCATCATCATGCTCACCGCCCGGACCCAGGAAATGGACAAGGTCACGGGGCTGATGACCGGGGCCGATGACTATGTGACCAAGCCCTTCTCCCCGGCGGAGTTGACCGCCCGGGTGGACGCCCTGTTCCGGCGCATTTCCGGAGACGGCATGGCCTTCCAGGACCTTTTGCGGCAGGGACCCTTCGTCATGGACACCCGGAACCATACGCTGGAAAAGGCCGGTAACAGAGTGCGGCTCACCCAGGTGGAGTACGCCATTATGAAGCTATTCATGCAGAATCCCGGACGGGCCTTGTCCCGGGAGGACATTCTGCGCTCCGTGTGGGGACGGGATTACGAGGGCGATCTGAAGATCGTGGACGTGAATATCCGCCGCCTGCGCATCAAAATCGAGGACGACGCCACCAATCCCACCTATATCACCACGGTCTGGGGCTTCGGGTATAAATGGGGCGCATAAAAGAACGGCGGATGGGCCTGCGGCGGCGCTGGCTGTGGAACACGGCGGCGGTGGTGGCCTCGGTGGGACTGGTCTGCGCCCTGGCGGTGACGGTGCTGTTCGCCCTGACGGATTACAGCAATCTCCACGCCAACCTGCGCCTGCGGGCGGAGACGGCAGCGGAAGCCCTGAACGGCGTGCAGAATCAGGAATACGAGGACTTTTACCAGACCTGTCTGGATGCGGTCCAGAGTTTTTCCCAGCGGAATACCCTGGAGGTCCAGTTCGTGGACCCGGAGGGGAACGTGCTGTCTACTTCCTACGGGATTCCGACCACATCTGCCTTGGAGACCCCGGAAATTGCCGAGGCGGTCCGGACCCGTGGAGCCCAGGATTACTTCGGCAAGGACCCGGAGACGGGCAAGCGTATTCTGGCGGTGTCTGCGCCCATTATTTACCGGAACGGCGAGGTCATCGGCGTGCTGCGCTTCGTGACGGCTACCCGGCGGATGGAGCAGCACATCGGTGCTGTTCTGGCGGTGAGTCTGTTGGCAGTTGCGGGACTGACGGGAGCAACGCTGCTGAGCAATAATTACTGCATCCGTTCTATTCTTCTCAGCGTGGCGGAAATCACCCAGAAGGCCCGGCGCATTGCAGGCGGGACCTACGGCATTCAAATCGAGATTCTCTCCCACGACGAGCTGGGGGAGCTGGCGGAGGCCATCAACGACCTGTCCAACCAGCTGAGCCAGAACGAAAAAATGCAGAGCGAATTCATTTCCTCCCTGTCCCACGAACTGCGGACCCCCCTGACCGCCATCACCGGCTGGAGCGAGACCCTGCTGGGCGGCGACACCTTGGATGCGGAGACGGCCCGGGGAATGCGCATTATCCTGCGGGAGGCCCGGCGGCTCACCGAAATGGTGGTGGACCTGCTGGATTTCACCCGGATGCAGGACGGGCGCATGACGCTGAATGTGGAACCGGCGGATATTCGCAGCGAATTTGAGGATACGGTGTATATGTATTCCAGCCGCCTGGTCCAGGAGGGCATAACCCTGGAGCTGGAAGAAAACGATCAGGACATCCCGGAAATTCCCTGCGACGCCAAGCGGCTGCGGCAGGTGTTCCTGAATGTGCTGGACAACGCCGCCAAGCACGGCGGGGAGGGCAAACGTATTCTGGCCTCCATGCACTACGACGGCAGCACGGTGCTGTTCCGTATCCGGGACTTTGGCCCTGGCATTCCGGAGGACGAGCTGTCGCTGGTGAAGAAGAAATTCTACCGGGGTTCTTCCAAGACCCGGGGTACGGGCATCGGTCTTGCGGTCTGCGAGGAGATCGTGACCATGCACGGCGGGACCCTGACTTTGGAAAATGCGGAGGGCGGCGGCACCCTTGTGACCATTGCGCTGCCTGCGGCCCAATAGAAAGGACATTCCATGAAACAACCATCCAACGAAAAATTCAAGACCATGATCGGCGGACAGGCCCTGATCGAGGGCATCCTCATGCGCGGGCCGGACAAGGACGCCGTGGTCTGCCGCCAGAACGGGGAACTGGTGACGGAAGTAAGCCCCCGGAAGCTGCCGCCGGAAAAATCCCCCAAGCGCTGGCCGCTCATTCGGGGCGTGGTGAATTTCTTCGATTCCCAGGCGGTGGGCATCAAGGCGCTGATGCGTTCGGCGGACCTGTCCCCGGAGGAGACCGAGGAGGAACCCAGCAAAGTGGACCAGTGGCTGGAAAAGAAGCTGGGAGACGAAAAATTCCAGAAATTCCTGCTGGGCAGCGCCGTGGTGCTGGGGACGGGACTGTCGATTCTGCTGTTTTTCCTGCTGCCCATGATCATCGGCGGGTTCTTCGACCGGTGGGTCAAGAGCAATGTGGCCATTTGCCTGATTGAAGGTCTGGTGCGGATGGCCATTTTCCTGGCGTACATGATCGCTGTGTCCCGGATGAAGGAAATGAAGCGCCTGTTCTCCTATCACGGCGCAGAGCATAAGACCATCCGCTGCTATGAAGCGGGTCTGCCCCTGACCGTGGAGAATGTCCGGGCCCAGACCCGGCTCCATCCCCGCTGCGGCACCAGCTTTCTGCTGGTGGTGATGATTTTGTCCATCCTGATCTTCTCCGTTGCCTCCTCTGTGCTGCTGGCATTGGTGCCGGGGCTGGAGGCCATGCGGGGAACGTTCCTGTACCGGCTCATTATGATCTTATTCAAGCTGCTGCTTCTGCCGCTGGTGGTGAGCGTGGCTTATGAGTGCAACCGCTGGGTGGGGCGGCATGACAACGCCCTGAGCCGGGTGCTGACAGCCCCCGGGATGTGGTTCCAGTATTTTACCACCAACGAGCCGGACGATTCCATGATCGAGGTGGGCATTGCCGCCGTGAAGGCGGTACTGCCGGAACAGGAAGGTGCGGACCGATGGTAAAAAAGCTGTCGGACCTTTACTTGGAGGCCCGGAAAATGCTGCTGGCCACCGAGGATGCGCAGGATGCCAGCCGGATGGCACGGGACCTGCTGTGCCATGTGACCGGACGGCCCAAGGATGTGCTGCTTACCGACGGGAGCCTGCTGGCCACCGAGGAAGAATGTGCCGCCATGGATTTCGCCGTGAACCGGGTTCGAAGCGGCGAACCCTTGGCCTATGTGCTGGGGGAGTGGGAGTTCTACGGAATGCCATTGAAGGTGGACCGGGATGTGCTGATTCCCAGAGACGACACGGTGGCAGTGGCGGAACTGGCCATTCGCTATGGGCTGTTTTTATCGGAAAAGCCGAGAATTCTGGACCTGTGTACCGGCACGGGCTGCATCGGTCTGGCTCTGGCCAGCCGTCTGCCGGATGCGAAAGTGACCCTTGCGGATATTTCCCCCAAGGCGTTGGCCGTGGCCCGGCAAAATATGACGGGCAATCACCTGTCTGCACGGGTATCCTGCGTGCAGGCGGATGCCCTGGGGGAGCCGCCTGCATTCTTAGGAAAATTCGACATGATCGTGTCCAATCCCCCCTATATTACCACGGCGGAAATGGCGGAGCTTCCCCACAGCGTCAAGGATTTTGAACCGGCGCTGGCTCTCCACGGCGGCGACGACGGGTTGGATTTTTACCGCTCCATCGGGGAGCATTACACGAAAGCCCTGAAAAAGGGCGGGTATTTGTGCCTGGAATTCGGCATGGGTCAGGGAGACGACGTGTGCCGGATACTGACGGACCATGGGTACACCATTCTGGAACGGACCAGAGATTATAATGACAGAGAACGGGCTTTGATTGCCCAACGGAAGGATGATTGATTATGGCTACCAAGAAACCCAACTATGAAGCCCCCGCTCCCGCAGCGGACAAGAAAAAGGCATTGCAGACGGCTCTGGCCCAGATCGAAAAGAGCTACGGCAAGGGTGCCGTCATGCGTCTGGGCGACAAGCCTGAAATGAACGTGGATGCTATCCCCACCGGCTCCCTGGCCCTGGATGCGGCCCTGGGTATCGGCGGTGTTCCCAAGGGACGTATTATTGAGATTTACGGGCCGGAATCCTCCGGTAAAACCACGCTGGCCCTGCACATTCTGGCCCAGGCACAGAAGCTGGGCGGCGAGGTGGCTTTCGTGGATGCCGAGCACGCTCTGGACCCGGTGTATGCCGCCAATCTGGGCGTGGATACGGACAATATGCTGGTGTCCCAGCCGGATACCGGTGAGCAGGCATTGGAAATTACCGACGCTCTGGTCCGCTCCGGCGCTGTGGACGCGGTGGTCGTGGACTCCGTGGCCGCACTGACTCCTCGTGCAGAGATCGAGGGCGAAATGGGCGACGCCTTTGTGGGCCTGCAGGCCCGGCTCATGTCTCAGGCCCTGCGGAAGCTGGCGGGAACCATTTCCAAGACCAACTGCGTGGTCATTTTCATCAACCAGCTGCGTATGAAGATCGGCGTCATGTACGGCAACCCGGAGACAACCACCGGCGGCAACGCCCTGAAGTTCTATGCCTCCGTGCGGCTGGACGTGCGCCGGGTGGAGAGCATCAAAGAGGGCGGCAACGTCATCGGCAACAAGACCCGTGTTAAAGTCGTCAAGAACAAGGTGGCACCCCCCTTCCGGGAGGCCTATTTCGACATTCTCTACGGGCAGGGCATCAGCAAGTGGAGCGAACTGGTGGACCTGGCGGTGCAGATGGACATTGTGCAGAAAAGTGGCAGCTGGTTCTCCATGGGCGAGGAGCGGATCGGCCAGGGCAAGGACAGCGTGAAGGCTTATTTGCAGAATAACCCGGAAATCGCCGAAAAAGTGGAGGCCCAGGTCCGGGCCAATCTGATGGCGGCCAGCGGCAACGCCCGTGCAGCGGCCACTCCGGCGGAGCGGCCCGTAGCCGTCAGCGCCGACGACTTCAATGACGAGGATTGAGTCCTTGTCGGCCCAGCCGGACAGGGCGGGGCAATACTATGCCAAGCTGTCTGATGGGACCACCCTGCGGCTTTACCGGCAGAGCATCGAGGACTTTGCCGTTTGTCCGGGCCGGGAGCTTTCGGAGGAGGAACTTGCTTCCCTGAAAGCCGGGGCCTCGGCGCTGTCTGCGAAAATGCGGGCGGTACGCATCGTGTCCGCTGCCAATGTGTCGAAAAAGGACCTGAAGGAGCGGCTGGTGCGCAAGGGCGAGGACCCGGACCAGGCGGATGCTGCCGTGAAATGGATGGAGGATATGGCCATCCTGGACGACGGCCGGACCGCCCGGGAAGTGGTGGAAAAGTGCATCGCCCGGGGCTACGGCCTGAGCCGGGCCAAGCAGATGCTCTATGAAAAGAAAATTCCCAAGGAATATTGGGACGAAGCGCTGGCGGATTACCCGGAGCAGCAGGAGGCCATCGTGGCCTTCCTGTCCGCCCGGCTGAAGGACCCCGGCGACCGGCGGGAGGTCAAGCGGGCCGTGGATGCCCTGCTGCGCCGGGGGCATACTTACAGCCAGATCCAGCGGGCCCTGCGGACGCTGGAAATGGAAAACGACGATGATTTCCGGGAGGAATAACAAATTATGGCAACGATCGGATTTATTTCCCTGGGCTGCGCCAAAAACCAGGTGGACTGCGAACGGATGATGTTCCGGGTCCAGGAAGCCGGGTACACGGTCAGCGACGGGGTGGTGGACTGCGATGTGGTGGTCATCAATACCTGCGGGTTTATTGATTCCGCCAAGAGCGAGGCCATCGATCATATTCTGCGGGTGGCGGAGCTGAAAAAGGCGGGCCGGGTGGGGAAAATTCTCGTGACCGGCTGCCTGTCCCAGCGCTATCCCGACGAGATTCGGCAGGAACTGCCGGAGGTGGACGGCGTTCTGGGCACCGGCAGTTATACGGAGATCGTTCCGGCCATTGAGGAACTGCTGGAGGACAAGCACGTTGAGGACCTGGGTTCCATCGATGCCCCGGAGGTGGAAACGGGCCGCATAATGACGACGCCTGCCCACTATGCCTATATCAAAATCGCCGAGGGCTGCGACAATCGCTGCGCCTACTGCATCATTCCCTACCTGCGGGGCCGGTATCGGAGCCGCCAGATGGACGATGTGCTGTACGAGGCCCGGATGCTGGCCGAAAGCGGCGTAAAGGAACTCATCGTTGTGGCCCAGGATACCAGCCGCTACGGCACGGACCTGCCCGGCCACAAGCGGCTGCTGGCTCCTTTGCTGCGGGAACTGTGCAAAATCGAAAAGCTCCACTGGATCCGGGTCCACTATGTGTACCCCGATGAAATTGACGACGAACTCATCGACACCATTGCCCAGGAGGAAAAGATCGTCAAGTATCTGGACATTCCCATCCAGCACTGCAACGACACCATCCTGAAAAAGATGAACCGCCGGGGCAGCGGCGAATTCGTGGCGGCCTTACTGGCCAAGCTGCGGGAGCGTATTCCCGGTCTGGTCATCCGTACCAGCATCATCACCGGCCTGCCCGGCGAGGGGGAGGCGGAATTTGCGGAACTGTGCGAATTCCTGAAAAAGCAGCGTATGGAGCGGGTGGGGGCGTTCCCCTTCTCTCCGGAGGAAGGGACCCCGGCAGCAAAGATGGACTATCCCGACAGCGACGTGGCCCAGCAGCGGGCGGAAATGGTGGAAGAAATCCAGTCCCGCATTATGGATGACTACAACGCCTCCATGATCGGCAAGACCCTGGAAGTGCTGGTAGACGGCTATGACGAGGATGCCGAGCAGTTCTACGGCCGGACCTATGCCGACTCTCCCGACATTGACGGCCGGGTGTGGATCGCCTGCGACGAACCCCTGACCGTGGGCGACTTCGTGCAAGTGACCATCGACGCCGTGGAGGACGGGGATCTCTGCGGCTATGTGGCGGAGGAATGACCATGACGACTGCAAGTAAAATTACCCTGGTGCGGGTGGCGCTGATCCCCGTGTACATGGTGCTGATGTATCTGAGCAAGGGTGTTCCCGGGGGATTCCTCTGGGGAGCGCTGGCGGTGTTCATTGCGGCCAGCCTGACGGATTTTGTGGATGGGCAGATCGCCCGGCGCTGCAATCAGGTCAGCGATTTTGGCAAGTTTCTCGACCCTCTGGCAGACAAGCTGCTGGTCATTGCGGCCATGGTCATTTTCTGCGAGTGGGGCAAAATGCCTGCCTGGGCCGTGATGATCGTACTGACCCGGGAATTTGCTGTTACCGGCCTGCGGCTGGTGGCCGTGGGCAAGGGGACCGTCATTGCCGCCGGAATGAGCGGAAAAATCAAGACGGCCACTACCATGATCGGCCTGTGCGCCATGATGGCGTTTCCCACCGTGTCCTGGCTCTGCTGGGCGGTGACTGGGCTTATCGTGGTGACGACCCTGTACTCCGGCGTGGAGTATTTCGTGCAGAACTGGAAATGCCTTTGGGATTGATTCGAAACGCCGCCGGGAGTGTTTTCCGGCGGCGTTTCCCGTTTGACCGGCGGGAAAAAGTGTGCTATAATGCTTTTCGCTGGCCTTGGGCCAAATAATCGTTTGTGAGGAACGCTATGAATACGAAAGAGATCGGGGAAATCCGGCGGCATTTGCGCCGGGACCGCAGCAATATTACGGCCATTTACGGCTGCTATGTGAATGATGCTCACCAGATCGTGTCTGAATCCCGGCTCAGCACCGGGATGATGCCGGAAAACGAGGGGGAAAAATATTTTGCCATTCTCCGCCGGTGCCTGTCCGGCACCCAGGGGAAGAATCTCATTGACCTGACCTTCCAGACTTCTCAGGTGACGGAGGGAGCCGAGCATAAGCTGCTGATGGACCTGCGGAAAAGCAAGCTGGAGGACGAGGAACTGCGGGGGCAGTTCTTCCAGAAGGTCATGGACAGCCTGGACTTAGAGGGCAGCTATCTCATCCTGCTGGGCTGCGATACTTACGACGTACCCTTCAAGAGCAAGGACGGAGAGGGCCAGGCGGACCGCTCCGAGGAAAGCTATACTTATCTCATCTGCGCCATCTGCCCGGTGAAGCAGCCCAAGCCGGGCCTGTGCTATGACCCGGAGAAGCAGGAATTCCACGACGGCGGCCTGCGCAGCACTGTGGGAATGCCGGAACTGGGCTTCCTGTTCCCGGCCTTTGACGACCGGTCCACCAATATCTACAACGCCCTTTACTATAACCACAGCCCCAAGGAAAACTATGAGACTTTCGTGGACACGGTGTTCCACACCCCCGTCCCCAAGCCTGCCTTTGAGCAGAAGCAGTCCTTTGAGGCTCTGCTGGGGGATTCCCTGGGGGAAGCGTGCAGCATGGAGGTGGTCCAGGCGGTCCAGAGCGAGTTGGTCCAGCAGATCGAGCTGCATAAGGAAAGCAAGGTCCCGGAACCGCTGCTCATCAACAAGGAGCAGGTGAAGGAAGTGCTTACCGGCTGCGGCATTGAGGAGGACAAGCTGGCCAAGTTCTCCGTGGAGTTTGACGAGGCCTTCGGCTTCGATGCGGAGGTCCATCCCAAGAACATCATCGACAACAAGCGCATGGCCATCCGGACTCCGGACGTGACCATTCAGGTGGACCCGGCCAAGGCGGACCTGGTGGAGACACGGGTCATCGGCGGGGTGAAGTATTTGCTCATCAACGCCGAGGAAAACGTGGAAGTCAACGGCGTGAATATCCATATTGGAGAGTAAGAAAAAGCCAAGAAAAGCCCGGCAGGATTCCTGCCGGGCTTGCTGTTCTATTGGGTCAGGGGGACACGTGGAGATTGGAAACGACCTGATAGAAGCCGTCCACGGGCCGGAGGGTCATCTGCATGACCTTGGAGGAGGACACGTCTGCGACCAGCACCACATCGCCATCGGCAGTGCGGTAGCCGAATTGCAGGGTGAAGTCCACGAACTTGATGTCTCCGACGGCAAAATAGTAGCGGTCCGTGTCGGCATTGTAGACGATGCGGTCAAACTCTACCTTGTCGGTGTCCGCAATGCTGCATCCGAAGTATTTCTGGAACACGGCTTCGGCCTTTTCGGCGGAAATGAAAACAATGTCCCGTTCCTGGAACTGCTTCCCCTGTGCATAGAGGGAATCCAGTTCCGACTCGCTCAAATGACCCTTGTAGGGCTTATCCTCGCCGCCTGCGCCGTCACAGAAGAAGCGATAGAGGTCCACCTGGGCCGGGGAGGCATATTCGCTGCCCAGAGCCTTATTATACCAGTTGGTTTCGGGGTAGATGCCATCCTGAACGGAGTAATCCTGTTCCATCATGGCCTGAAAATCGGCAAGTTCCTCCTTGGTCAGCAACGTGGCCCCATCGGGAATGGTGGGTTCCGGCTCCGTGGGCTTCGTGGTGGGAGCCGTGGTCGGGGCGGTCGTGGGAGCCGTGGACGGGACTGTAGTGGGCACAGAGGTCGCAGGCTCGGTAGAGGGAGCCATGGTGGTCTCCGGCGGGGTCTTGGCACAACCGCTCAGGGCCAGAAGCAGGACAAGAGTGAAAATCGCAACTTTTTTCATGAAAAATCGGCCTCTCTTTCTTTATCAGGGTGTATCAACAAAATTATTGGCAACGACGATGTAGCCAGTGTCGGTGGGGCGGAGGGTGGTGGCTTTCCAGGAGCCGGAAGCAGCCCGGTAGAGAAGAATATCCCCGTTGGCCAAGGTATATCCGGCGGCGAAGTGAACGTGCTTGGTCAGGCTATTGCAGAATCCGCAGGTGTAGCTGTCCGTATCTGGGGTATAATACAGGACTTTGTTCAGACCGTATTCCTCTGCTTCGGCTAGGGTCAGGCCGAAATAGTCCCGCAGCACTATTTCCACGGTCTCACGGGGAATGGTGACTTCCAACGGCTCGCTCAGGGTGATGGGCATATCCTCTCCACGAGCGCCCTCGCCGAAAAGGCCCATCCAATTTAGCTGGGAAGGCTCCGAGAACCGCTGGTTCAGGGCCACATTATACCAGTTGGTGGGTTCACAGCGGCCCGTATTCCGGGGCTGGGTGAACAGCGTATCGAATTCGGTCAGTTCTTCGGCCGTCAGGGGAACGCCGCCCTCCGGCGCTGCGGGTTCGGGTGCCGGTTCTTCGTGTGGGAGCCGGTCAAAATACAGCCGGTTGGAAACGATGTGATAGCCCTCCGACACCGGGCGCAGGGTGTAGGCGTAAATTCCGCGATAGGGAACGTCCACGTAGAGCAGAATGTCGCCGTTGGACAGGGTATAGCCGGTGCGGACGGTGAAGTCCCAGACGTATTTATTCCCGCTGGAAATGCGATAGTACCGGTCCGTGGCGGGGTAGTACAGGAACTCGTCCAGGCCTCGCTTTTCCGTGTCCTCCATGCTGCACCCGAAATAGGTCTGGAACACATCCTCCATTTCGGCGGTGCTGACGGAACTGTTGTCCATGTCCAAGCTGATGAAGGGGTCCGTCTGCAAGTAGGCCAATTCATACTCGGATTTGACGGAATCGCCGTTACCCTGCCGGAACAACTGGTAAAAATCGATTTCTGCCGGGGATTCAAATTCGCAGCCCAGGGCCAGATTGTACCAGTTGTTTCCGGGGAAACCCTCGGAGGAAGCTTTCTGTTCCAGGAGGTCCGCGAAGAAGTCGATTTCCTCCGCACTTAATTCCGTAGCTCCGGCAGGGACCTCCAATTCCGGCTCCGTAGGCTCCGTGACCGGCTCCGTAGTGGGGACGGTCGTTGGGGCCGTCGTGGGGACGGTCGTCGGGGCCGTAGTGGACGCAGAGGTCACAGGCTCGGTAGAGGGAGCCGTGGTGGTCTCCGGCTGGGTCTTGGCACAACCGCTCAGGGCCAGAAGCAGGACGAGGGTGAGGATGATCGATTTCTTCATAACAGGGACCTCCTTTTAGTTCGCCGGGTAGAGCCGAGGAAACTCTTCTTTGTTGATGCAGACATTGGACAGCATTTGGTAGTGGTCGTCCACTGGCCGAAGGGTCATCTGCATGAGTTCACCAAACCAACGCTCAACAAACAGAATGGTGTTGCCGTCCAAATCGTGATACCCGCCGACCACCTTGAAATTGAAAGCAAAGCCTACATCGCTGATTGCGGAATAGTATCGGTTGGTGTCCGGATTGTAGACAAAGCGGTCCATCCCAATTTGTTCGGTTTCTTCCAGCGTTATTCCAAAGTAGGTCTCCAAGACGGATTCAACAGTATCTTTGGAAATGTAGACAACATCAAAATTACGGTAGTAATCGCTGATGCTGTCCAGAAATGCCCATTCTGCGTCCGAAAGGTGTTCTTCGTAGGGAGTATCGTCACCTCTTGCACCCATGTAAAAGAGCCGTCCGAGATTGATTTGGGCAGGCGTTTCAAATTCCCACTCGACAACAAGATTGAACCAGTTGCTTTCCGGACGGCGGTTGCCCTGAATGGTCAGGTCCTGCTCCAAAAAGGATTGAAAATAGTTCAGTTCTTCATCCGTAAGTTCGGTTGCACCATCCGGTACTTCCCATTTTGCTTCCGGTTCCGTGACCGGCTCCGTGACCGGCTCCGTAGTGGGGACTGCCGTTGGCACAGTCGTGGGGGCTGTGGTGGCCGCAGAGGTCACGGGCTCGGTAGAGGGAGCCGTGGTGGTCTCCGGCTGGGCCTTGGCGCAGCCGGTCAGCAGGAACAGCAGCAAAAGCAAACAGGTCAAGCGTTTCATATCAAGCCCTCCTCTGAATTTGTTCTGGGATTCTTACAAGAAAATACTATCATATTTATCCAAAAATTGCAATAGCTCAAAGCGTTTTTTTGATCTTTCGGCCGAATCAGTCATCATACAACTTCCCCTTAAGCCGTCCATAAAAAATTCATATTTCCCGCCCTTGACATTCCCGAAAAAAAGGGTATAGTGTAGGCAAATGAATTTTAGCACTCGACTTGCGAGAGTGCTAAAACGAGGAGCTGAGTTTTATGAACTTTGAGAATTATACCCAGAAATCTCTGGAGGCGGTGCAGTCCGCCCAGAAAATCGCCCAGCAGAATCATCATCAGCAGCTGGAACAGCTGCATCTGCTGCTGGCTCTGCTGCGGCAGGACGGGGGACTGGTGCCCCAGCTTTTGAAGAAAATGGATGTCGTTCCGGAAAGCCTGGAAGCGGCGGCTTCTCAGGCCCTGAACCGCATTCCCGGCGTCACCGGAAGCGTGGAAATGGACCGGTTTTATGTGTCCCAGGATGCGGCGGATACCCTGAATGATGCGGAAAATCAGGCAAATTCCATGCACGATTCCTATGTGTCCGTGGAGCATCTGTTCTTAGGGTTGCTGGACACCGCCAAGGGTCCCGTGAAGGACCTGTTCAGCACCTACCGCATCACCAAGGAGGCCGCTTTGCAGGCCCTGCAGACCATCCGGGGCAATCAGCGGGTTACCACTGACAGCCCGGAGGGAACTTACGAGGCCCTGAGCAAGTACGGCACGGACCTGGTGAAGCGGGCCAGAGAGCAGAAGATGGACCCGGTCATCGGCCGGGACGAGGAGATTCGGAACGTGGTCCGTATCCTGTCCCGAAAGACCAAAAATAACCCGGTGCTGATCGGTGAACCCGGCGTGGGCAAGACGGCCATCGCCGAAGGACTGGCCCAGCGGATCGTGAAGAAAGAGGTCCCCAAGGGCTTACAAGATAAGACAATTTTCTCCCTGGACATGGGCGCACTGGTTGCAGGTGCCAAATACCGGGGCGAATTTGAGGAGCGGCTGAAGGCCGTGCTGACGGAGGTCAAGGAGTCCGAGGGACAAATCATCCTGTTCATCGATGAGCTGCATACCATTGTGGGTGCCGGTAAGACCGAGGGCAGCATGGATGCGGGCAATCTCTTAAAGCCTATGCTGGCCCGGGGCGAGTTGCACTGCATCGGCGCTACGACCCTGGACGAATATCGAAAATATATTGAAAAAGACCCGGCTTTGGAACGCCGGTTCCAGCCGGTGCAGGTGGATGAGCCCACGGTGGAGGACACCATTGCCATTCTCCGTGGTCTGAAAGAGCGCTACGAGGTCTATCACGGCGTGAAAATCGCCGATTCGGCCCTGATTGCCGCTGCCACGCTGTCCCACCGGTATATCACGGACCGGTTCCTGCCGGACAAGGCCATCGACCTGGTGGACGAGGCCTGCGCCCAGATTCGGACGGAGATGGACTCCATGCCCACGGAACTGGACGTGGTGAACCGGAAGATCATTCAGATGGAGATTGAGGAAGCCGCCCTGAAAAAGGAGGAGGACCCCCTGTCCAAGGGCCGTCTGGCAGAATTGCAGAAGGAATTGGCCGAGGCCAGGGACAGCTTCAACGCCAAGAAGGCCCAGTGGGAGAACGAAAAGGCGTCCATCGGCAAGGTCCAGCAGCTGCGGGAACAGATCGAGGACCTGAACCGTCAGGTAGAGGCCGCCGAGCAAAGCTATGACCTGGAAAAGGCGGCGGAACTGAAATACGGCCGTCTGCCGGAGGCCAAGCGGCAGTTGGAGGCATTGGAACAGAGCCTGCCCAAGGGGGACGAGAATCTGCTTCACGACCGGGTCACCGATGAGGAAATTGCAAAAATCGTGGAGCGCTGGACGGGCATCCCTGTGTCCCGGCTGGTCCAGGGCGAGCGGGAGAAGCTGCTGCATCTGGACGAGACCCTGCGCGCCCGTGTGGTCGGTCAGGAGGAGGCCGTGGAGGCCGTCACCGAGGCCATCCAGCGGAGCCGTGCGGGTATTCAGGATCCCAACCGACCCATCGGTTCTTTCCTGTTCCTGGGTCCCACGGGCGTGGGCAAGACGGAGCTGGCCAAAACCCTGGCGAAAGCCCTGTTCGATGATGAGAACAATATGGTGCGAATCGATATGTCCGAATATATGGAGAAATTCGCCGTGTCCCGGCTCATCGGAGCGCCTCCCGGATATGTGGGCTATGAGGAAGGCGGTCAGCTGACCGAGGCTGTCCGCCGGAAGCCTTACAGCGTGGTGCTGTTCGATGAGGTGGAGAAGGCCCACCCGGATGTGTTCAATGTGCTGCTGCAGATTCTGGACGACGGACGGGTGACGGATTCTCAGGGCCGGACGGTTGATTTCAAGAATACCATCTTGATCCTGACCTCCAACCTGGGCTCTGAGTACCTGCTGGAAGGCACCGACGACCGGGGTGTGATCAGCGAGGACGCCAAGGCCAAGGTCCGGGAGCTGCTGCAGCGGTCCTTCCGTCCGGAGTTCCTGAACCGGCTGGACGAGATCGTGTTTTACAAGCCCCTGTCCAAGGAAAGCGTCACGAAGATCGTGGACCTGCAGATCGACCGGCTGAACAGCCGTCTGGCCGACCAGCAGCTGAAGGTGGAGCTGACTCCCGCTGCCAAGGCGAGCATCGTGGAGGCCGCTTACGACCCCCGGTACGGTGCCCGACCCCTGCGCCGGTATATCCAGCACACGTTGGAGACCAAGCTGTCCCAGAGCCTGCTGCGGGGCGAGTTCGTTCCCGGCCAGACCATTCACGTGGATAGTGTGAACGGTGAACTGGTTTTCGACAAATAAAAATCACCGGTGCGTGTCCCGTAAAAAAGGATACGCACCGGGTTTGTCTGTATTTTCTCAAGAAGCGCCGGGGAAGGGCTGTTCTCCGGCGCTTCTTTTCAGCCCGGAACAAAAATGAAAAATACTTTCAAAAATTCAGAATTCGTCATTTCTATCCAAAGCTAAACGTTTATATGCAGCCGTAAAAAATAAAATTTCTGTAAAGTTCCCACTTGCGTCCCGGCGGAGGCCGTGCTATACTATCCTCAAGAAAAAGAAAGCGGAGGCGCAGGTATGGAATTTCAGAAGGAACGGATGTTCAGCAACAAAATGCTGGTGCGGCTGCTGATCCCGCTGGTCATCGAGCAGGCCCTTTCCGTGCTGGTGGGCATGGCCGACGGCGTGATGGTGTCCTCGGTGGGCGAGGCGGCCATTTCCGGCGTGTCCCTGGTGGACATGATCAACAATGTGGTGCTGACCCTGTTTGCCGGTCTGGCCACCGGCGGCGCCGTCATTACCAGCCAGTTCCTGGGAGCCCGGGACAAGGAAAATGCCCGGCTGTCAGCGGATCAGGTGGTGACTATGGCCTGTCTGGCGGGCCTTGGATTCATGGCGCTGTGTCTGGCCTTCGGGGAGAACATCATGCGCTTCCTGTTCGGCTCCATCGATGCCGAGGTCATGGAAAAGGGCCTGGTGTACTTCCGCATTACCGCCATGTCCTTTCCCTTCATTGCCGTTTATAACGCCGGAGCGGCGCTGTTCCGGTCCCAGGGCAACAGCAAGGTGTCCATGGAAGTGAGCCTGCTGATGAACGTCATCAATGTGGCGGGCAACGCCATCTGCATTTACGGCCTGAAAATGCACGTCGAAGGCGTGGCAATCCCCACGTTGGTATCCCGTGGGGTGGCGGCTATCGTCATTCTGGCACTGGCCATGCGGCCCAAGGAAGAACTTCGGGTCACATGGCGGAATCTGCTGCGGCTGAAGGGCGCCATGATGGGGAAAATTCTCCGCATCGGCATCCCGTCCGCCATGGAGAACAGCTTTTTCCAGCTGGGCCGGGTGGTGGTCGTGAGCATGATCGCCCTGTTCGGCACGACCCACACCTCTGCCAATGCCGTGGCGAACACGTTGGATTCCATCGGCATCATCACCGGTCAGGCGGTGGGCCTGGCTATGATCACCGTGGTGGGCCAGTGCATTGGGGCCCACGACACGGACCAGGCGGTGTACTACATCAAAAAACTCATGCTCTGGACCTACTCCGTTATGGGTGTGGCTCATACGCTGGTGCTGATTTTCGTGAAGCAGCTGGTGGGGCTGTACAGTTCCCTGTCCCCGGAGACGGCCCAGCTGGCCACCACGCTGGTGCAGATCCATTCGGTGGCGGCCATTATCCTGTGGCCTGCGGCGTTCACCCTGCCCAATGCCCTCCGGGCGGCCAACGACGTGAAATTCACCATGATCGTCAGTATTGCCTCCATGATCCTCTGGCGGGTGAGTTTCTCCTATATCCTCTGCGTGAATATGCAGCTGGGTGCCATCGGCGTGTGGATCGCCATGATCATCGACTGGGTGTGCCGGACCAGCTTCTTTGTGGGCCGGGTCCTCAGCGGCAAGTGGAAAACGAAATATACCGATTGAGAAGAAAAACTGCATGAGAATAGGACCCGCCCTTCCGGAAAACCGGGAGGGCGGGTTTTTACGGATGGCGGGACACACTTCCAGCGAAGCGCTGCCTCCCGGCGTGCAGGGGGAGGTGTCACCGAAGGTGACGGAGGGGGTGTAGTGTATCGACTTCCTGTATGCCTTCCGGCGAAGCGTTGTAGGGGCGGCGGCATGCCCCGCCCGCTAGCCTACGTTACCTGAGTGGCAAAAATCGACGCTGGACCTGACGGGACAGAGAAAAGCCTTCCCCTGGAGGGGAAGGTGGTCCGGCCTAAGCC
>OIWM01000799.1_pt1 | contig 35621 bp, 29 predicted proteins | sample 1587451 | NCBI WGS metagenome assembly OIWM01 (sample SAMEA3888907, study PRJEB22519) | human gut metagenome | biome: human gut; feature: human-associated habitat; material: faeces | place: Denmark | collected 2011
CGGTACATAGTTGAGCATTGGATCAAGTCCAACTACTATAGGTGCATTTGTCTTCTGGATATTCTTTACTAACTTGTCTATCATGATATTTTCTCCTTAAAAATTATTTTTTCTCTAAAACTGTTCCTCGTCACAGGCATAGCTTCCGAGGATCGTAAACTCCTCCGTCTCGTTCATGAGCTGGAACACTAAAGCCTGTATATCCTTCTTCAGTAAATTGGCAGACAGCTCCACATAGAATCTGTAATTCCAATGCTCCTGCCTGTTTGGCGCCGAGTGTATCTCTGTGAGGTTCACCCCGTAATCAGAGATCATGGACAGTATGCTGCTGAGACTTCCGCTCTTATTCTTACATACGAACATCACCTTCAGCCTGTTGTGGTTCTCCTCCACTATGAGGTGGTCTGCAAATGTGACAACCTTCTTGTTGTGTCCATTCTCATTTACAATGTTACATCTGTATATATACAGCTTGTTGTTGGTGAGCACCTCGTGAAGCGCATCCGAAACTCCGTAGCTTATGTCCTCAAGTATTCCCATTCCGGCGTCTACCTTGCCAGTCTTTATGAGCTCATACACCTCATCGTATGAGTCCACCGCAATGACCTTGTCCCTCGAGCATCCCTGACAAATGTACAGCTCCGGCTTTATCATCGCCACCGCATCTATGTCAGGCTCCTTCACATCATACTCCACATCTAGGCAGTTCCTGAGCTCCAGAGTCCTTCCATACTGGTACTTTCTGCTTATCTCCATGATTCTCTTGATAAGCGCCGTGTACTCCATCTTGATGTTATCATCCACATCCCCTGTGAGATTGGATATGATGGCCTCCTCGCGGTCTGGCTTATATATGTCATCCTCGGTCTCTGCCTTGACCTGAGCAACATTGTCCGCAAGAACCATTCTCTCCTTGAAGAGCTGCTTGATCTCCTTGTCGACCCGGTCTATGTTCTTTCTAACATCTGCTAATGTCATTCTGCATCCTCCAGTCAGCATCGGTAATGTGATGCTCATAGTCTTTTTTAATATACCATCTGCCCCACTCTAATTCAAGGCTGCCAATACTAAATGCGCTCTAAAAAGGCCACAGGAAAAGGAACATAACCGCTGCCACCAGCACTATCCCTATCACAAAGCCCATTATTATCCTTCCCCTTGTGCTCTTTGAGCCCCATATAATAAGAAGAGCTGCCAGTGCGCCGCACATATCTATAAGCACATCCGTGCCCCTGCCTGCCCTGTCAGCGACAAAGAGCTGATGAATCTCATCGGAGCACGCATAGACAAATGTTATCACAACTGACCATATATACACGCCAGCCGAAGTCATCCTTCCGCCGGCCTTTCTGACCGCCAGGGCCAGCAGAGCCAGAAGGATTCCATATTCCGTCATGTGTGCACCCTTTCTGACCATGATCTCCACCACTCCCGTCATCCTGTCAACCACGGGCGCGGAATCATTTCTCACCTTCTGGAACAAACCCACTATAAAGTCTGTCATGGGGTTGCTCACCGCCGACGAGTCATCTCCTGTTCTGGACGACATGTAAAATATGAATATCATCCACAGCACTGCCGGAATTATATATATGTACTTTTTCTCATTCTTTTTTGTTTTCTTTGCCATAAAATCACCACCATGAATGAGTATACCATAAAAAATGTCTAATTTTTTTTGATTTTGCCTTTTTTACTTGAAATATTAGTTTTTTACCTGTACTGTAGAAAAGTGAGGTATGGAAGTGGTTATGTATAATTCATAACAAATAAAAAAAGTGAGGTAACATTATGGCAAGAACAAGAAAAAAGGGGAATCCCATCGTATCAGCAGTTGTTTTCGGTATATTCGGAATAGTTCTTTTATTCCTGGGTATACGAACATTTATCGGTTTACACGGAAAGCTTCTAAACGTTACTACATGTGACGAATCGGAAGTTAAACCGGGAGTGTATGTGGAGGGAACACTCACCTACGGATACGGAGCTTACATTGAGAAGACTACAACGTACAATCACACGGTCACCAAGACCGACGGATACTACTATCTCGTTGATATCTGCGACAAGAATGAAGACGGCTCAAAAAGAGACACATCCAAGTGGATCGGAATATCGATCTCCAAGAGTGATGACGCCAAATTTGACGCGATCTCATCTGCTGACGATGCAGAACCAATCTACATAACAGGAGTCATCCGCAAGAACAGCGACAAGGTGCAGGGCTTCCTTGACGACTACATCACCAAGTATGTCGACGCATACGCACAATATTATGGATACACTCCTACAAGTGAGGACTATGCGACCGCAAAGGCAGAAGCTTTTCCTTACTATATAGAGATGGTTGACTCTTCAGATTACATATTCAAGCTTGTCCTCGGAGCTGTATTCCTACTGGCAGCAGTGATCATGATCCTGAAGGCAACAAGAAGCAAGAACACCATCAGCGCATCTGCACAGCCAGCAGGCACAGGTTACTATGACGGTACAGGCGATTTCAACGGCGTGTACACTCCGGGCAGCACAGGCAGCCCAAATAACGGCAACTATACACAGCAGTATGGCAGTACAGACAGTGGCAGCTATACACAGCAGTACGGCACTACAAACAGTGGCAGCTACGGCACTGCAGAACAGACACAGGCACCGCAGACGTCTTACAGTGATCCGTTCTACTCACAGCAGCCGGCAGCTTCAGAGCAGGATGCCCACGCATCTAATCCTTATACAACAACAAGCTCAACTACATCTTCCTCTTCCTTCAGTCTCAAGAAAGATGAGTAACAATTAAATAGCACACATAAATCTAAAAAAGGTATATACGGATCGCAGCCTGACTGCTTTCCGCATATACCTTTTTTAGATTTATGTGTAAGACTGACTATCCTTATGAATAATCTTTACCTTCTTCTTACTTACCGAAGTATCTGTCAAGAAGTCCCTTGAGAGCCTTGCCGTGTCTTGCCTCGTCTCTTGCCATCTCATGAACTGTATCATGGATCGCATCCAGATTGTTCTTCTTAGCGCACTTTGCAAGATCTACCTTTCCTGCTGTTGCACCGAACTCGCAGTCAACTCTCCATGCAAGATTCTTCTCTGTTGAAGCTGTCATGTTCTGCTCAAGGTCTGATCCAAGCATCTCTGCGAACTTAGCTGCATGCTCAGCCTCCTCGTACGCTGCCTTCTCCCAGTAGAGACCGATCTCAGGATAGCCCTCGCGATGTGCTACACGAGCCATGCAGAGATACATTCCAACCTCTGAGCACTCTCCCTCGAAGTTAGCCTTGAGCTGCTCGTAGATATACTTCTTGTCCTCATCGCTGATCTCTGGATTGTTCTTAACTGTCTCAGCATATACGCCAAACTCATGCTCTGCTGCAAGTGTGAGCTCTCCCTCTACCTTCTTGAACTTATCTGCTCCTGCGTGACAGATAGGACACTCTGCTGGTGCCTGCTCTCCCTCATAGATATAACCGCATACTGTACATACAAACTTTGCCATAACTTAATTCTCCTTTTCTCTTTTAAATAATCTAATCAATATCCATCATTGATTGTTAAAATATATTCTGTCTTCTTTGTTGATGTTTATTTATCAACTATGTCTTATTATACCTATTTTTTGATCAAAGTCAACCCCTATTGGGAATGATTCTTAATTATTTTTTTAGTAGGTTGTTGATTATATATACAAGACTTGTAAATTATATACATTACATTATTGGGATTACATCCTGTTAAGGTCCAATATAAATAGAAAAAGAGGATCGATACATTCATATATCAATCCTCTTATACTCTTCTGTATATTCTCTATATGTCGCTATATAGCATCACTATCCGGCTAGCTCTGTCCCAGCATTATCTTCTTGAGAAGATATTCATATCCCGTGATAGGTATAGGCTTGCTGTAGTAATAACCCTGAATGTAGTGGCATCCCCACTCTCTCAGGTATTCCTTCTGCTCAAATGTCTCAACACCCTCCGCAAGACTTCTGATTCCCAGATGCCTTGACATGGCAAGGATATCCTGTGTCATGAGCATGTCCTTGTTGTTCGGCTCGCCGGTGGCTATTCCGTCAATAAAGCTCTTGTCTATCTTGATTATATCCAGCGGCATATCCTTAAGAAGTGCCATACTGGAGTATCCTGTTCCAAAATCGTCCATGGATATCTTGAAGCCCTCAGCCTTCAGATCCTTGAGCACCTTTATCAGATACTGCACGTCAGCGAAATCTGCACTCTCAGTTATCTCAAAGTCTATAAGCGAGTGATCCACTCCGTATTCATCGACTATATCACACAGTATATATATAAGATCCGGTCTCGATATCTGGTGTCTCGAGAGGTTACAGGATATCGGGTAGAGCGGGTAGCCAAGCTCCTTCCACTCCTTGAACTTCTTGCACACCTGTCTCAGCACATATCTGTCTATGATGTCTATAGTTCCGTCAGTCTCAAACTGCGGCACGAAATACTTCGGCAAGAGAATATCTCCGCCCTTGTAGAACCATCTTATCAGAGCCTCAGCACCGGTCAGGGTGTCGTTCTGTGGATTGTACTTCGGCTGAAGATATACCATGAGATCCTCATTCTCTATGGCATCCGGAAGCTCCAGCTTGTACTGCTGTGCCATGATGTATTCCTTCTTCATCTCCGATGTGTATATCTTTATCTCATTTACATTGGTCTTGATACACTGGAGGTGTGCCATCTGCGCCATGTCCTCAATGCGCATTGACATGCTGAGTTTCTCGAATTCATCATAGAATACGATACCACAGCTATAGAATATCTTATACTTCCTGTTCGACGGAAGCTGTCCTATCTCCTCAAAGAATGTATATAGCCGGTTCATTATCTCATCCTCCGGCATATACTTTATAATCATGGCAAAATCGTCACTCTCACACTTTGCAGAGTACAATATCCAGTCCTGCTTGGTCATAGCGTCACATATATATCTGAACAGATCCTTCGCCACCTCACGACCCATAACGTTGTTGATGAGCCTGAAGCCCTTTATGTCGAATCTGGCAAATATAAACTGATCCAGTCCTATATATTCACACTGCTCAAGCTTCTCCTTGAGCCATGTCCAGTTGTAATGTCCGGTGGCAGGCTCCCTGTATGCTATCTCATAGAGATCTCTCTTACTCATGTTGTCAAGAGTCAGCATCTCCTCCGTCTTGGTCTTCTTGGACCATACCGGAATCTCCACGCACAGACTGTCTGCGCTCTCCATGTAACATATATATGGAAGCTTGTGGTTAGAAACAATGTGCAGCTTCTCCGTCTCTATATACAACTTGGCATATGAATACGCCATGGTCATGAGTCTCGGTATATCCTCTATCAGAGATATATCAAATCCCTTTATATCCACAACGTCGAATCCCGGAACCGTGATGCTCACACAGTTCTGAGGAACCACCTCCATATCACTGTATCCTATCTCCACTCCTCCACACAAACGCGAATATCCGGCGTCCATCATCTTCTCAGGCATATAAAACAAAGCCCTGTTTGCCAGCGGCCTGTATATGTTGCTAAAGCACTTGTACCAGTCATAGCCATTCTCCTGACAAAAATCGTCAAATCCCTCTGACTCTCTGGACCTCAGCACGTAAAGTTTTCTCTTTGGTTTGTATGCCTTTGACCATTGATGTTCCATAATATATCAATTACCTCTGTTCTGCCCTAAGGCCATAGTATTGCATTTTTCAACCTTTTTCATTCTATCACAGATCCATCATTTGGGCTATACTTATTATTTTTTTGTTCTGGAAAATAAATGGTTAAGTTTCGATTTTTTTCGTTGAATTTTTACCATATATTTGTTAGCATAGATAAGGTTTTTCAATTATAATTAATAGGAGGCAAAAACGATGAAAAACAGGTTATTTCTAGGTCTCGGCACAGTCATCTCAGTTCTTGGGCTGTCACAGGTAAGTGCCCTGGCGGCAGACAGCGAATCCGGTACTGAAACACTCGGTGCTACGCTTCCACTTACATGGTGTATACCATTTGTGTGTATGCTTCTGTGCATAGCTGTTATGCCCCTTATCGCCGGTGAGTGGTGGGAAAAGCACAAACAGTGGGCTGTTGCAGGCTGGTCTCTTTTATTTTTAATTCCATTTGCCATATTCCATGGCTTTGGTACGATGGGCGAACAATTGCTCGAGGTAATGATCGGTGACTATCTCACCTTCATTGTATTGCTTTTTGCCCTGTTCTGTGTGGCAGGCAATATATCTCTTGAAGGCGACCTGGTGGGAACACCGAAACTCAATGTTCTGCTTCTACTGATAGGTACTCTGCTGTCAAGCTGGATCGGTACTACCGGTGCAAGTATGCTGATGATCAGACCTATCATAAAGGCAAATAAATGGAGACGAAGAAAGGTTCAGATCATTGTATTCTTCATCTTCCTCGTTTCAAATATTGGTGGCTGTCTCACCCCTGTCGGTGATCCTCCACTTCTGATGGGATTCATGAATGGTGTTGACTTCTTCTGGAGTCTCAGACTTGCAAAGGTCATGGTTGTCAATCTCATCATCCTGCTGACTGTATTCTTCTTTCTCGACACAAGAGCATACAAGAAGGATATCGCAGACGGCAGACAGAAGCCGGTATTCGATGCAGATACGAAAAAGCCAGTCAAACTTAAAGGTGCTCACAACATTATATTCCTTATAATGATCGTAGGTGCAGTTATACTCAGCGGAGTTCTTCCTATGAAGTTCCCTGCATTTGCAAAGGGTATCAATTTCTGTGAGGGCGTAACACTCTCATGGGCTGCTATCATCGAGATTGTGATCATGCTAGCAGCGGCTTTCCTCTCATTCAAGACAACGAGCAAGAAAGTCCGTAAGGCCAACAACTTTACATGGGATGCTATACAGGAGGTTGCCATACTGTTCATAGGTATATTCATCACTATGATCCCTGCACTCCTGATCCTCAAGGCACGTGGTTCTGAGCTCGGACTTACACATCCGGCACAGTTCTTCTGGACGACAGGACTTTTATCAAGCTTCCTTGACAATACACCTACCTACCTTGTATTCTTCACCACCGCTGCTTCAAGTGGATTTACAGAGGGTATAAGCACTGCTATGGGTGTAGTTCCTCAGGTCATGCTGATGGCTATCTCCTGCGGTGCCGTATTCATGGGAGCCAACACTTATATAGGAAACGCACCTAACTTTATGGTACGTTCAATAGCCGAAGAAAATGGTATCAAGATGCCTTCATTTGTAGGCTACCTCGTATGGTCAGTTTCTATTCTTGTACCTACATTCTTCATAGACACATTATTATTCTTCTTGTAATCTAAGGGGGTTTTTAATATGAACGAATATGTTGTAAAAGGTGATAATAAACTTACGGTCGGCATTGGCTGGGATGCCAAGAAGGTCGACCTCAAGAAAAAGATTAAGATTGCCATAGACAATATCATGAGCGCTACATCCGAGGACACATATGACCTCAACCTTGCAGCGATCGTTGAGCACAATGACGGCTCTGATCCCGAACTGGTATTCTGGGGTCACAAGTACAGCAGAAGCGATTCTGTAGTCCTGAAGGGCGATGACAGAACAGGACAGAAGGAAGGTATCGACGAGGAGATGCGCATCTACCTCGACAGAGGTGAGAACGTTGGACGAATCATCCTCTTCCTCTACATCTACAACGGCAACCTTCACAAGCAATGCCTGGCAGAGGTGGACAACGTATTTGCACTGATCAAATGTAAGCATACCGAAAAGGTATATGTACGTGAGGACGCAATATTCAAGGCATGTGAGGATGCCAAGCACAACAACTGCTATGTATTCGGTGAAGTTCTCCACAACGGAGACGAGTGGGTTGTAAGAGAGAGATCCCAGTTCCTCCCATACGACAAGTCCGAGGATATATTTGAGTATTACACATCAAGACATTATGTTCCTGAAGATGACGACTAATATTTAACATGGCGAAAAGCCCCAGTCTCCGGTTTATTTGCACCGGAGACTGGGGCTTTCTTTATTATGATCTATAATTCTATATTACACTACTTTATATAATCCTCTATAGTCTTTGAAGCTCTGTATCTGGAGAAGTTAAAGCTTCTGATATAGCCCTTGTCATCATTCTCCTCAAGCATCTTCTCAAGCCTCTCTCCCACCGTGTCGTCTCTCCAGTAGTAGGTGTCCTCGCTATATTTCGACATCACTTCCTCCATGACCATTTCGGGCGTAATGTCTTTGGTCCTGAAATAATCGATCAGATATGGAACTCCGTCATTACCTATATCCATCACATACTCAAGATCTATCTTCTTTCCACTGTGCGCCTGACTGATATTGTACTTTGTTATCACTGCGCCAGGTCTGATAAATGCATACAGCGCGAACATCACCAGAACCGTCATAAATATGTATCTGAACAGCGGCATATTTCTCCAGAACAGGCTTATGATAACACCGAGCATCACTATAGACGTGACTATCAGCGCCCATATGGTATTTATTCTGAGGTATGTTAGATCATATTCCGCAATGTACATGGACAGCCTCACAGCTGATGAGGCAATCATTATATATGTACATATGCACATCATGAGCAGTGACACGTTGAGCACCAGACTCTTTCTGAATATAGCACTAAATATCAGCACCATACACACATTTACAACCGCTACAAAGAGCAGCTGGAAGAAGCCCTGTCTTGCATACTCTGCGTATGTCATATCGTCCGGAAGTCCTGCGCTGTTCATGAACAGATACACTATCTGAACAACGGCAAATATCAGATAGAACGCTGTGAGCACTATCGTTATAGTTATACCTGTCACTGCATTGTACTGCCCCTCCTTCGGAGCATTTGCACCGAGATCTCTGCGGCCCGCCTTGACAATAAATCCATATACAAACAGGAATATCACAGCGGCAAACAGAACTATCTTCACTATATCCCACGAGAAGAACAGTTTGCCAAATATATCCTTTATGACCTTTGCAAACACAGGATCTGCCGAAGACAGCAGATTGAGCACGATCACCAGTATCGGAAGTGCTATCACACATCCAAGAAGTATGTACATCAGCTTGGAATTTCTCTTTTTGCCGGTTATCTCACGCTCCGCCTTTCTGTCGGCAAATGGCATGTTTACATACCCTATCGATCCAAAGAACATCTCGAAAAATGAGAATATTCCCTTGAATATCCCATGCTTTTCAGTGTCATTGAAGTATGTCATAACCGCATACATCTCTGTAACGATTATTCCCACATTACATCCAAATATGATATATCCCTCGTCTGTGAGACTCAGGGCAACCGACATCATGAACACAAGAATATAATATGGGATCAGTATACTCTGTTTCGACAACGCAGCTCCAGTGGTCATGGCCTCACGGTCTGCACCGATGTTCTTCTCATATCGTACCATGCATGTACTGATAAACACTATTGATACTATCGAAAGCACAGCCGACAATATACTCGACCAGTTGCTGTACAGACATGCCGCACATATGATCGCATATACCAGTACCGGAATACCAAACATCCTGAATCTGTTCGGAGACACCGCAGGATTTCTCCTCTGCGGCGGTCTGGCATTCATGTTCATATAACCCTGAGGTGGCGGCGGGGGCATCCCCGGGCCTCCATTCATGTTCATATACCCTTGCGGTGGTGGCGGGGGCATCCCCGGGCCTCCATTCATGTTCATATACCCTTGCGGTGGCGGCGGGGGCATTCCCGGGCCTCCATTCATGTTCATATACCCTTGCGGTGGCGGCGGGGGCATCCCCGGGCCTCCATTCATTCCATTGTTAATATTCTGTTCGTTCATCCCAAACCCTCCATTTTTTCACCTTGAACCACTTTGAGCTACTCTACAAGTGCCATCTCATCAAGCCCCACGATCCTGTCCATACACACCGGTGCTGTCAGCCTGTAGGCAAAACTTGCAGACTCGAACAGGCAGTATAATTTGCCATTATACGAATATATCTGCTCCAGCTTCTGCGGGAGCTTAACCACCTGTCTCGGTGTCTCTGTTCCGTAATTCACACTGGACAGCTTGCCTGTATCTGTATCGTATACCTCTATCCTGGATTCATCTATACCATATGATATAGAGAATATTATCTCATTTTTGTACACCTGAAGCCCCTGCACCCTTCCTGGTATATAGAAAGCCTCGTCCTCCTCCGAGGATATGGCGGTGCCGCCATTTACGATCTCGTAGCTGGCTGCCATGCTGTAGCTGTTCTTATCCTTTCGCCAGTAGCCCGCATATATATGTCCGTCATATATCGTGATAAATGACGTTGCAGGGAACATGACGCTACATGTGTTCCTGTATTTTATCGGCTTTCCCTGAGCCACATCGTATTTCTCTATGGAGTCCAGCGTAAGACATGATATGGATGCCTTCCTGCTCCTGTCCTCATCCTCATCAATCATATACGAGGAAACCCACAGCACATTATTCTTCGTATCATACGCAAGTCCTCCGGCATGTGTCGTGTCCTTGAGAACCAGTGTCTTAATATATTGCCCGGTCTGTGTATCAAGAACAAATATCACAGATTTGTGTTTCTTCGTCTTGCAGTAAGCACTGACAAATGTATACTCCTTCGTAACTGCCAGCCCCTGTGGCGTCATGGACGTGCAGTTCTCTATCTTCCTCGACTCACTGCCTATCGTATCAGCATACGCAAGTCCCGGAATGATCATCATGCCATAATCGGTATCCCTGTTCTGGGCATACATACCCATATGATAGAATTCCGGTTCAGTCGACATCTCCCATATCTGCGAAAAATTCGACTTGTTATCAACCGCATAGGTGCTGGTTCCGGAATCATTTCCCGATATCTCGAAGTTTCTGCAGTACACTCCGCCATACAGCCATATCACGCAGATTCCCCCGACATAACACCATGCAAATATCTTCACAAGTATCCTTCTCGACTGGACTGTCGACAAAAGTGCCGCCATGACCATCTGACTGATAATCGTTATGAGCATCATGGCATTTGTCAGCATATCTCCATGACTTACTATCTGAAGTGGTACGCCTATCATCATAATCCAGTAGGCCTTCTGTTTCACCTTAATTCTTATTACACCATTCCAGCCTTCCCGCTTCATTCCCCACACCTGCAGGGATTGCCATACAACTACCAGGCCATATACGATGCACGCCACAAGCAGGAGCTGCCTGAGCACAGCAACAGCCGTTATCTCAAGGGCCTCACCATTTCTGTAAAATGCCATATAGTACACACCCTGTGCGAGCTGCCATATCCTCCACGCCATCATGGCGAACATCGCAAGCGCTGCAACAAATGCAAATGTGTTGGTAGCAGTTCTTCGTCTGACACCCTCACGATGTTCCTTCATCTGTTTGCGCAGACGTTTCTTTGCCCTTCCCAGCTCCTTTATGTGCTTTTTACACTTTCTGATCCTTCTGCGTTTATAGAACAGCACCTTGTACGGTGCGCGTCTGTTCTTCAGCTCTTCATATTCTTCCCTAAGTCTGTCATACCGTTCCGACTCCTCATGAAGATCCGTTCTGGTCGCCCTGAGTGCAGAACGACACATAACGTATCCCTCAAGATCTATCTGTGCCTGTTCTTTCAGCTTTTCAGCCTGAAGTTGAAGCTTCTCTTCTCTGTTCAATTTCTTAGCCCTGTCTGTCATGAAAATCCGCTCCTGTCCATCAGCCTCTTTACTCAAAGTACCGTTTTATTTTGTCCTCCACCAAATTCGAACCGATCACAATTATGATCTCCTGCCCGTTCTCTATAGGTCTCACCTCGGTCTTTTTTACCGTGGCGTTGAGCTCTATCCATCCGGTGTCATTTACAGGGAGAAAACCCTTGATTCTAAAGACATCTCCGCATTCCTTATCCGCAAATATATCCCTGACTATCGTCTCAAGCCGCTCCTGAGGCATGACCTTATTCATGATATATACCGAGTTAAACACATCACTTTGTTTGAACCATAATTTTACATAGTCGTTTAATTTGTATCCGGTTGACATAAAACCTTCAAAGTCATCATCCGTGAAATCATCCCAGTTCTTCTCCAGAACATCATCGCCGAACTGACGCTTACACTGGAATTCGGTGAGCACTTCATTGATATATTCTATTGTGCTCCTCTTCTCATCCTCCGATGCATCCTGAACCTTGCTCATCACCAGAGTTCCACAGTTCGCAACCTCAGACGCAAGCACATATCTGGACTGTCTGCTCATGTCCCGGTCAAGTCCGGCATCGACTATGGAAATGATGCTTCCCACCTCATACCATCTGTCAAGTGGCTCCTCGTGGAGGACGTCAAAGAATTCATCCACATCAAATATTCCGGACGGCTCAACAATGACTCTGTCATAGCCGCTCATCCCCATAGCTATGAGCTTTGTCTTGAACCTTCTCTTGTGACAGTCCTCGCCGCAGCCACCTGCCACCATCTCAGCATGACAGTTCTCACCCATCACATCCTGAAGAAGCATCATGTCCACGTTGACTGCACCATAATCATTTTCAAGGATTCCGACATTATATCCTTTGCCAACAAGGTAGCTCACATACTTCTTAATAAATGTCGTCTTGCCTGAGCCCAGAAAGCCCGTTATCAAATCTATCTTTACCATATGTCCACTCTCCTTATTATCTACGCGCGTTACCAGCTTGATCTCACATGAAATCCGCTGTCATTCTCCAGAGGTATCTCCCTGACATCCATATCCTCTATAAATATATATCTGTCATTTCTGAGAACTGCTATCACCTTGTCTATAGCCTCAGGCAGCCCCTGAGCCTCCATCTCAACAGAATCATCATATCTGTTGCACACCCAGCCGGTGACTCCGTACATGGATGCAGCATAGCTCGCCCTGTATCTGAAGCCAACTCCCTGCACTCTTCCTCTGAATGTATAATGTCGTCTTATCTTGTCCATATCTATATGTCCCATCTCTGTTATGATCTTCTCATATCTTACATTTTATATCCTGCTGCCCGCATCTTACACATCATGTTCAGCATCGTACTTTTCTGCGTCATACACGATATTTCCGCCACAGATTGTATAGTGAACCCTTCCCGGGAGAGTCCATCCGGCAAATGGACTGTTGGATGCCTTTGACGCAAAGCTGTTCACTGTCCACTGCTCATTCTCGCCAAATATGACTATATCCGCAGGAGCTCCCTCTGCTATCTTGCCCGGTTCCATGCGGTAAAATTCTGCAGGATTCCTGCTCATTAGTTCCATGAGCTTCATGAGTGAGATATATCCAGGCTGTACAAGGGAATATATTCCAAGGGCAAGAGATGTCTCAAGCCCTGTTATTCCACTTGGCGCCTTGTCAAGCGGTCTCGCCTTCTCCTCACTGCTGTGCGGGGCGTGATCCGTCACTATCATATCTATTGTGCCATCCTGTATTCCCTCTATGATCTGTCTTCTGTCTTTCTCGGTTCTGAGTGGAGGATTCATACGCGCCATGGTTCCGTACTTCAGCACAGCATCCTCTATAAGGGTGAAATGATGTGGAGTTGCCTCCGCATGTACGTCCGCTCCAAGCTTCTTTGCAGTTCTCACTATATCCACGGAATTGCCTGAGCTTATATGCTGTATGCACACTGATGCACCTGTGTGAAGTGCAAGGACGCAGTCCCTTGCAACCATAATATCCTCCGCTGTGCGGGATGCACCGCCGTATCCAAGCTTTTCTGATACTTTTCCCTGATTCACTCCCGGCTGTACAATGAACAGCGGATCCTCTTCATGAAGACTCACCGGAAGATCAAGATCCCTTGCCTTCTCCATAGCCTCAAGAAGAAGCTTCTCATCCATGATTGGGATTCCGTCATCGGTAAATCCTGCTGCACCTGCAGCCGCAAGACTGTCCATGTCCACAAGTTCCTTGCCAGCAAGGCCCTTTGTGACTGTGGCTGTCTGAACTACATGTATTCCGGTCTTTGCACCTTTATCCTGTATATACTTGAGAGTCTCAAGGTTATCCACCGCCGGCTTTGTATTCGCCATACATACCACCATCGTGAAGCCTCCTCTTGCAGCGGCGGCGGCACCTGTCTCGATGTCTTCCTTGTACGTAAATCCCGGATCGCGGAAGTGTACATGTGTGTCTACCAGTCCCGGTGCAACTACAAGTCCATCTGCATCGATGACCTCCGCACCCTCTGCCTCCAGATCGTATCCTGTCTTAACTATATGATTGCCGTCGATGAGCACATCCATGACCTCGTCTGTATGGGTGACCGGATCAATGACTCTTCCATTCTTTATCAATAACATTTGCCTGTTCTCCTCTATATAAATATTTTATTACTGTCTGTATGTGTTCTGCGGATCATACTGTGATGACTGACCGTAATGTGGCGGCTGACCGTAGCCGCTATACTGATTATTCTGCTGTGACTGCCGGCCATACCGGGTCTGCTGGCTGTAGCCATTCTGCTGATCGTACCGCTGTGGCTGACCATAGCCACTTGACGGCTGATTGTACTGTCCTGGCTGTTGAGTATAGCTGCCCGGCTGGTTGTACTGCCCCGGCCGCTGACCGTAACCATTCTGCTGACCATACCGAGGCTGCCGGCCATAGCCACTCTGCTGATTATTGTACTGATTCGCCTGGCCGTATGCATTTGGCTGGAAGGTGTTCTGCCACTTGCCATATACATTTGGCTGATTGTACTGCATGTTCTGTCCGTACATATTTGGCTGATTATATCCACACATAGGTATATATCTGAAGTTATACGGATTCACCCATATAGGATTTACCGCTATGATATGATCGTTCTTTGCCGCATGGGATATGAGCAGGAACATCAGAACCACCGACAGGATCAGAACCAGTATGCACAGGATCACGCTGGTGTCATCAATCGACAACACAAAATCATACAGTCCGTGTATTCCCATGGTGCTAAAATACGCTATCAGCATATTGCCTGCGGCACCCTCGCCCTTGTTCGCATTCTCTCTCGCCTTTGAGTAGAAATATCCCATGATAACGCCGCATGAGCAGTGAAGTGGGATTGCTGTCACAGCCCTCAGGATTCCGAGTCCTATTCCACCCTGGAATACATACAGGATATTCTCCAGTGTTGCAAATCCGAGCGACGAGCACACGCCATATATAACGCCGTCATAGCTGTGGTCAAAGTTCTTATTTTTCCATGTAAGTATTAACATTCCAAGGAATTTGCCCAGTTCCTCGATCATCGCCACTATAAAGAAGCAGTTGACCAGCTCATAAACCGCCGTTCCGGATTCCAATCCCATGTAGTATAACAATACGCCCCCAACCAGCTCCACGACTACTGCCGGTATCGTGCTGACAGCTCCCAGAACCGCAAGCCATACTAGCAGGCTCATTGGATCCCTGCTATTCTTATTTCTTCTGACTACAAATAACAGCAGTAACACCGAAGGTAATACTGCAAGTCTCAATGCAAATGCACTCATCCTTTACTCTCCCTGATATTTTCTTCCGTATAAATATATATACATATTAAAGATACCATTTTTAGCGTGAATCCACAATAAGCAGAGGCCTTTACCGACATTTTATTTCATTAATTAACTTTAATTTAGCCTAAATACAACTCAAGGCAGGTCATTCCATTTCAGAAGACCTGCCTTGAACCAATTTTCAAATGTATTCAGTTACGACTTACTGTGTGACATCAATATCTCCGCTACTAGTCTCGATATTGCACTTTCCATCTGCTCCCTCAACCGAGTCCGGTACATTTACATCACCGCTGGATGTCTTTGTATTGTATTCATACTTCATCTCTGAGCCAATGCCGATCGATACATCCCCACTGGTTGTCACGACATTGATCTCAGAAGCATCACATTCTCTAATCATTACGTCACCACTTGACGCACGACCGTTTATACATTTTGCCTTTATACTGCCAGATGTGATATTGCCACTGGAGGTCTTCAGATCAATATTATCCATCACCACATCACCAAGACTGACGTCACCACTGTTTGCTGATATTCTTGTATCCTTTGACGATACACTGTCAAGCTTAATGTCACCACTGCTGGTCGCCACCGTCAGAGCATCTGCATTTGCACCATTTACGATCACATCGCCGCTGGCGGCCTCTATATCGATATTACCTATCGCCAGATAATATTCCATATCCACGTCACCACTGCTGGTCACAATCTTCAGATCATCGTACTCCGTACCAGCCAGATACACCGTCACGGATGGCCATGCTCCAGAATACACACCAATGGAAATGTTAAATGCTGCGTTCCTGCTGTCGTCTGCGGTTATCCTGAGCACACCATCTGATATATCTACATGATGTGTCAGATTCTCACTGTCATAATACTCCACATAACTTGTATCTCCACTCGCCTTCTTCACGGCAACATCCACATCTGATGCGCTTTTTACATCAATTGCAGTGAATTTATCTTTTATATCAACAGTCTTCTTTACGTAGTTCACCGGCTCCGATGTCATGTGGGCCAGATTAACTGTCACATTCGGCCATCTGAATCCATTTACAGCAAGTGCTGAGATCACAGTGATAATGCCTGCCACGATCATGACCGATGCAACAATAACAGCTTTCTTTGTTCTACTCATGACTATTTCTCCTTTACAAACATTCTCTTTATTCCATTCACACTGGCCTTGCAGACCTTAAATATGCCAACCGTAACCGGCTTCACCGATACAACAAACAGTATCGCGATTCCGATTCCGATGAGTGCTGCGCCGAGCATGAGGACTGCTGTGTATGGGCTGTTGGCTATGAACAGCGGTATGGTACATATCAATCCGCCGATTCCCGCCACCACAAAGCTGAGCACCACAGCATAGAATGATATGAGAAGTGCAAATGCAACTATCCAAAGTGTCAGCAGCAATACCGCCGCCGTCATGAGAAGCGGTATCCACACCGGAGAGCCCAGAACTATGAGTACAACCTCCCATGCCTTGAGCTCGTGCTTCGGCTTGATCTTCTCCTTCACAAGCTTCGTGAGCGGCATCTCCTCAAGTATCTGCTCCACAGCAGCCTCCGGAGATCCCATATCCGCCACAGCCTCCTCCTCGGAAAGGCCGTCTTCCACACGGTCATCTATCATCTCACTGTAATAATCCATAAACCTGTTCACATCATCGGCCGGCACCGCACTGATCCTGCTCCTTATCGACTCAAGATATTCCTGTTTGTTCATCTCTGACTTCCTCCTTCACAATAAATCTGTATATGGATTCCAGTTCCTTCCACTCTTCCTTGAACTCTTCTATCCTGGCTCTTCCGGCATCCGTAATATGATAATACTTTCTGAGTCTTCCGTTGTGCTCCACGGAATGAACCGTAAGCAACGCTCCCGCCTCAAGTCTTCTGAGGATAGGATAGAGTGTGGACTCTGATATCGTCACATACGGCTTCATATCTTTGATGATCTGATATCCATAGGAATCCTCGTCCTTGATGGCCGCAAGCACACACACGTCGAGCATTCCTCTCTTCAATTGTATATCCATCGCTATACCTCCTTACGCAGTATACTATACGTCGCATAGTATCATATGTCAAGTAGTATTTTCAGCACTCTACAAAAAGGAACAACAATGGGGTCAGGCACCTTTTACATAGATTTTACATTAATGTATATGAAACATAACAAACAGGGCGGGACATCTCACCAATGGGATGTCCCGCCCTGCTTACAAATTATATTCTGCTATATCTTAATCTGACACATGATATGTTTTCCATTATAGTATGTCGATGACATACTCCTTGCTGAACGAATGGCCAGCCTCAAGACTGTTTGAATACTCACGGTCCGCCAGATCTCCGTCATATCCCTCGCGGTCACACCTGCCAAACCAAGGCTCTATGCAGACAAATGGCGCATGTTTCTTTGCAGGAGACCATATGCCTATCTGCGGCACATCAAATCTCAACTGCAAAACCGGCGCATCAGATGAGTCCCTTAATGTAATCGTATTTATACCCTTACCATCCATGATCAGGGCATCCTCATCAAACATCTCATCACGCAGCTTTAAGACTCCATCTGTCAGTCTGTGCGTAACTGTTCTATCTCCAAGAACTCCATTTGCTGTCAAAAGACCACATTCAATCTCGTTCTTACCTGTGTGCATATCCAGAGAATAACCGCCGATGCCTCCCTCACATGCAAATGCAGGATGGGCACCGATAGAAAAATGAATCGTGTCAGTTCCCTCATTCACAACGGTCCACATAACATGTACAGATGAACCTTCAAGTCTGTATCCTATACAAAGACTGAAATCAAACGGATAGCTCTTCTGCCATGTATCATTCTTCTCAAGCACAAACAGCAGTGTATCACCAGTCTGGCCACCCACTACAAACTCGCTGTCCCTTGCAAATCCGTGCTGAGGTATATTCTCATAAACAACCCCGTTATGTCTGTAACGCTGTCCTTCAAGCTTTCCCACAAATGGAAACAGCACAGGAGAAACTCTTCCCCAATATGCCGCATCTCCGCACCACATGTATTCTCTGTCTGTCTCGATACTCTTCAGGCTCACAAGCTCAGCGCCGTGAGTATTCACCTTTATAGCGATCTTATCATTTTTTAATTCAACAATACCCATCATGTCCTCCTATACTCCAGCCAGTCTGGCTGATCATAATTTGCAAATAATATTACACACTTTTATAACATTATAACACAGGTACAAAAAAATACGGTCGCTTAATGAACTAATAAGCAACCGTATTTTATATAATTAAGCAATAGTCGCTGTCAGGGTTCCAAGTATCACATGAAGACCCTTCTCCTTTGCCTTGCTGATGACATGATCGAAGAACGAAAAGTCATACTGCCCCTCCGTCTTCTCCATGATATGCCATGCAAACTCCGCTATACGGATGACATTGCATCCAAGCTCTACGATATTGTCCATATCCTCATCGATCATGGATATGTCCCACTGCTCTGGATAATAATCCACACCTCGTTATCCAAGCGCGATCATTCTGTTGATGCAGCGGGAAGCTCCCTCCATCACCTCATCAGAAAGGACTATCTCTTCGCCACCTGTACCCTTTAAAACATTCAATATATCAACCAGAGTAGTAAGCTTCATATTATGGCACATCAGCTTTGAAGATATTGGGTAGAACATTTTGTCAGGGCACTCATACTGAAGATGCTCCACAATACTGTGCTCTGTACCGATGATGAACTCTTTTTTCTCTGACTTTCTGGCATATGCCATAATTCCTGTGGTTGAACCTACATAATCAGCCTCTGCAACTACATCCGGCCTGCACTCAGGATGGACAAGAAGCTCCGCATGCGGATGTAACTCTTTTACCTTCAAAGCATCATCTATGGTAACCGCAAGATGTCTAGGGCATCCGCCGTTAAAAAACACAAATTCCTTTTCCGGCATCTGCTTTTGAACATAGTTTCCAAGATTCGGATCTGGAATAAAAAGAATCTTGTCGTTATCAAGCTTGCTGCAGATCTGCACTGCTGATGAGGATGTCACACATACATCACAGGCAGTTTTTAATTCAGATGTCGTATTTATATAGGCGACAACCGCATATCCCGGATACTTCTTCTTCATCTCATCCAGCATTTCAAGATTCATTTGCTCAGCCATCGGACATCCGGCTTCAGGGTTAGGCAGATACACATTCTTATCAGGGGACAATATCTTACATGTCTCTGCCATAAAACGCACACCACACATTATTATATTTTTGCGGGAATCCTTGCTCGCCTCAACGCTAAGTCCATATGAATCTCCCATATAATCTGCAACTTCAAGAATCTCATGTCCCTGATAAGCATGTGCCAGTATGCAGAAATCTTTCTCTTTCTTCAGTCTGATTATCTCTTCCTGTATCTCTTTTATCGTCATTTTATTCTCTCCAAATCATTTTGTATTATTTCTCCCACTCCTGCCACGGAACAAGGAAGCCTGTCTCATCGAGCTTCTGCTCTATGTTGTCCAGGATCTCTTCACTTGGAGCCTCTATCAGATGGTAATGATATCCGTTCGTAGCATTTCCAAGCAGGGACGACTGGCTGTTTTCCAATTTTTTCATAAATTTTGCCACGTCGTATCTGGAAGCAATATTCATCTTTGCGGTAACACGATTGTACACTGTATGACTTATACTTACATTCTTTACAACACCGCCATAATCAACTATGATCGTGAGTTCTTCCTCAGTCCTGTCATAACCATGTTTTACTTTAAACTCTCTCTGACATTTTGATTCATTCTTGTATATATAACCCCTGTTAGTTGCAATTATGCCATCATCAGCCGCCCTGATCACTGCAATGTCCTGCACTATTATCTGTCTACTGACATCGAATTCTGACGCAAGCTTATTTGCCGGAACAGGGACATCTGAATTCTTCACAATGTCAAGTATCCTTTCCCTTCTCTCTTTTGCCTTCACTTTATCCCTCCGCATGAAGATTTTTCATCGATATATCCATTATAGGTGAGCTATGTGTAAGCGCACCGCTTGATATATAATCCACTCCCAATGATATCAGGCTCTCTATGTTCTCTTTTGTAACATTGCCTGAACATTCTGTCTCCGCACGTCCATCGATCAAATCGATCGCAGCCCTCATCTGATCCGTTGTCATATTGTCAAGCATAATGATATCGGCTCCCGCTTCAACAGCCTCTTTTACCTGATCCAGTGTCTCAACTTCAACCTCTATCTTGCGGACAAATGGTGCATACTCCTTTGCCATTCTCACTGCATTGGTTATACTTCCCGCAGCGCCTATATGATTATCCTTAAGTAATACTCCATCCGACAAATTGTATCTGTGATTGCTGCCTCCGCCGACTCTGACTGCATACTTCTCAAATATACGGCAATTAGGTGTGGTCTTTCTGGTATCCAGCAGAGTAGTCTTGCTTCCTTTAAGAAGTTCTGCAACCTCATGGGTATACGTAGCTATGCCACTCATACGCTGGAGATAATTAAGCGCAACCCTCTCGCCAGAGAGAAGAACCCTGATATCACCAGTCACAATTCCCATAAGCTGGCCAGCCTTCACCTCATCGCCATCTTTGCAGAAGAACTCAACCTCAGTGCTGTCATCTAAGAGTGTAAATACTCTTGCATATACATCAAGTCCTGCAATGATTCCATCCTGCTTGCATATCAGGTCTACTTTTCCTTTCTGTGCCTTTGGCATCACCGCATTTGTGGATACATCCTCACTTGTGATATCCTCCTGTAAAGCCATCATTATAAGCTTGTCCGCATTCAATTTCATTGTTATCTGATTCATTCTCAGCCTCTTCTTTCCGTTTCTGTCAAAACTATATTCTTATATTCTCTAAACAAACCATCTATATCTTCATATTCAGACAGATCTATGTTGTCTTCTCCACAGCCTCTGTGCTCTCTGCTGAACATGATATCATCTGCCGCCCTCTGTGCAAATACAAGCGACTCAAGTAACGAATTGCTTGCCAGTCTGTTTCTGCCATGCACTCCATTACATCCGGCTTCTCCTACCGCGTACAATCCTTCCATGGATGTCCTTCCGGCGAGATCTGCCTTCACTCCACCCATGTGGTAATGCTGAGCCGGCACAACCGGTATTGGTTCAACAAGCACATCATACCCCTCATCCTTGCACTGCTTGTATATATGTGGAAAATGCTGCAAGATCACATCTCTTCCAAGTGGTCTCAGATCTTCCCACACATGCTCCGTTCCATCTATCTCCATCTGTTTCCATATTGCATGGCTGACTACATCACGAGGCTGCAGTTCATCTGTAAACCTTTCGCCCGCCTTGTTAAGAAGCCATGCGCCTTCGCCTCTCACAGATTCAGATATCAAAAATCTTCTTCCCTTATTCCGGCTAAACAGTGTTGTCGGGTGGATCTGCACATAATTCAGATTCTCTACCTCTACACCATGTTTTAAGGCAATTGCTATGGCATCACCTGTTATATGGGCAAAATTCGTTGAGTTCTTATATATACCTCCGATTCCACCACACGCCAATACAACGTTGTTGGATCTAAGTATGCTTATATTCTTCGCCTCATCAGCTATAACCACTCCACCACAGGCATTGTCATTGCAGATGATGTCGAGCATAGTCGTATACTCATATATCTCGATATTGGATTTCTTCTTTGCACATTCCAGCAAAGTGGATGTAATCTCTTTGCCGGTAATGTCCTCGTGGAACAATATTCTGGGCTGGCTGTGAGCTCCCTCCTTGGTGAAGGCAAGCTTTCCGCTCTCATCCCTCTCAAATCTAACTCCAAGCCTTATCAATTCTCTGATAACAAGATTCGATGATCTGATCATCAGATCGACTGTCTTTTTATTGTTCTCATAATGACCGGCTCTCATGGTGTCTTCAAAGTAATCTTCGTAGTCTTCCTCACCCCGCAGCATACATATGCCACCCTGGGCCAAAAAAGAATCGGACTCATCAGCCCGCCTTTTTGTGATAATACAGACCTTTTTTGTCTCTGGAAAATTCAACGCACAGAACAAGCCTGCAGCGCCAGTTCCAACAATAATAACATCATATACAGTGTTCATCATTTCTCCTCTTCAAGTAGGCATCATATTATTCTTTATAACCTGACTTGCATATAAACATAACATATGTAAACACATATGTAAATATATATGTAATGTTATGTGTAAACTTTTGATGTAAAGTTTTGAATTAGAGTTTTCTGTATACCGTCTCTACTTTAAGACTTTCTTTATCTGTTTCTCTGTGGCAATCGGGTAGATATCATCCATATGCTTCACTATCCTCTCCCACGATTCCTCAGGGCTCTCACCATATGCGGACGTCACGTGGTCATATCCCCACAGCTTCTCCGGCATGGAATACACAGCCACATTCCATCCGTATTCCGCGCCCTTCTTGTTCAACCGTTTTCTGAAGTCACATGCACACAGATAGGTCTGCATCTGGAGCTGTGTCATCGTACCCTCAAAGCCTTTCTCTCCGCCCTTGCCAAATCCGGCAAGCTTCTTTATATCGAATGAAAAAAGTTCTGTATTGTACATACTATCCAGCTTTTCTGCTGCAAATTCCGCATCGCTCTCCTCGTCTATCCGGTCATCCATGAACAGATCCATGATCTTCTTCTGCCTGAATGATGCAAGCTCATCATCCCATCTGGCATCGAAATCATATCCAGCTCTTCTATAATTTGCAAAATACGGGAACCATTTCTTTGAGATAAATCCCGCCTTATTGTGGAAAAATTTGCCGTATGCGATATCGCCTCTTCTGGCTATGATCTCACGCCACACCCAAGGATCCCTCTGCGGGTCTTCACTCCACCAATACTTCTCCGTGGTTCGCTCTTCCACCGAAAATCCAGGTATCTCATTGCGGAAAAGAGGAAGAAATCCCACTTCCTCTATATATCCGATAAGTTCGTCCACCGTGTGCAGGCACTCCGGATCATCCTCCGAAACTCCATACATGATCCATGTTCCGTCTTTTGATTCCATAAACTCTCCTAAATTATTCGCCCCTCAAGGTGATCCATCTCATGGAGCACTATCTGGGCTATATATCCGTTGAACTTCATACGCTTTTTTGCAAATGATGCATCCTGAAACTCTACTTCTATGTCTCTATACCTTGTCACCTTTCTCGTGCCGTCCAGAGACAGACATCCCTCTTCTGTCTCGTAAGCCCCCGACTTTGACAGGAGTACCGGATTCAGCATGACAACATTGGCAAATCCCATACTGACGATGATTATCCTCTTCTTATATCCGATCATGTTGCCCGCCATGCCGACGCACCTCGCCTGATTTGCCGCTAATGTGTCCTGCATATCTGCTATGATCCCCGCATCCATAGTCGTCATCGGAGATGACTTCTGGCTGAGAAACATCTGATCTCTTACTATCTGTTTTACCATGGTCTATTACCTTTCCTTATCTACTCACCATTCTTCACGTACAGGAATAATTTCGACTTGAGCAGCTTCTTCGGCGTTGCCGAGATCTCGCATATCTCCTCGTATATGCGGTTGCACACGATAAAATACGCAGCCAGGGCAGTCAGCACATTCTTCTGATTTGCGCTCTGGAAATTGTACTTTCCTGTCTTCTCATTCTTCTCGCTTCTGGCATGTTTTACCAGGTTATAGTCATTCCACCAATCCGCGATCCTGCCATCCACAAATGCGCTGAACGGCTTCAACTCGATATCTTCAAATGTGTCTATCGTCCTAACTGCGTCAAGCCTGATAGCCGGGAATTTCCTAAGCACTGGAGTAAGCCTGTCATGTATATTGTACTTCTTCCTGTAATCGTCCTCCTCTACCATCTTGCAATATATCTCAATCAGAGAATCAATATTGCTGCAGATGTTCAGAAACATATTTATGTATCTGCTTGAAAATGTCGGGAAGTTGCTCTTGTGAATGTCCACATACTCCGAACTGATCCTGACATCCTTCTCAATGATCTGGTATTGCTTCCAGAAAATGTTCAGAAATTCCTTCTCAGTTATGACAACTCTGGTCTTCTTCACCAGAACATTTACCCACAAATGTCCCTGACCTATCCTGTCAAGCCTGACATCCTGACTCGTCCATACATCCTCAAGCGATGCGCCTGAAACCAACGCCACCATATCGCAGACCCGGGCCTCAGTATAATTGGCAAATGTCCTTCCATCATCCCGCGTCCGTTCACTCTTGCCGTACTTCCACGAAGCATACAATACCCCGCCGACCCTGAGCGCCTTCATAGCCTTCTCAAGGATCTTGTGCATATCGCTCTTGGCAACATGGAGCAGCGAGGCACATGCCCACACAGCGTCAAATTCATTCTCATAGTTCATGTCCTCAATGCGCATATGCACAGCCGCTTTTCCCGTCAGCTCCTGAGTTTTCCTGCACATAGCCTCAGACGCATCCAGAGATACAACCTTGTATCCCTTGTCCAGAAAATATTTGCTGTCACGGCCACTGCCGCAGCCAAGATCAAGAATCCTGCTGCCCGGCTTGAGATGTTCCTCAAAGCGCTTGTAAATGTCCGACATGTCTGCATTTCTGGTTACCTCTGAATATCTGTCAGCATGTGTGTTGTAGTATTCTATTGTTCTATTTGTGTTTTTATCATCCATTAAAATCTGACCTCTTCCGGTTCGTTGGTGGTGAGGTTTCGAATCCTTCAACACCTTCATATGTATCTACAGATTATTTGCCTTTCGCAGCAGCTTCTCAAAAGACTCCGCAAATCTCTGGTCATCCTCATCGGTTCTCTTCCTTGGCCCCTTGATGTGATTCCTGCTTGACGCCCTCCGTGCCTTCTTGTTCAGGTGTCTCTCCATAAGCATCTGATCGATATTCTCATCCGTATACCATTTGCCCGACTGATGAATCGCATACGCACCTTTGCCAAGCGCCATCGCCGCCACGCCATAGTCCTGAGTAACCACTATGTCACCCCTATGACAAATGCTTATCAGCTTGTAGTCCACGGCATCCGCCCCTGCTCCAACCACGATAACCTCGCTGTAATCAGATGTGAGGACATGGTTCGTATCGCAGAGCAGCGTTACCGGGATGTTGTATTTTGTTGCTATGTCTTCTGCTATACCTACTACGGGGCAGGCGTCGGCGTCTATGTATATGTGCATGGGTGAATCCTCCTAATAGTAATAAACCTATCAATATATTGTATTTATCTTTAGACATTCGTCATATTATAAAAATACGCACCGCTATTATACCTTTGTAAACAGGAATGTATATTTATGTTCCGGACTCTACTACATAATACTCACCCTTTATAGCCGTTCCAGTATATTCCAATAAACCTGACCAATCTGTATACTTCGCAATCATATGTGTTTCATCATGTATTTCTTTAGATGCATTTACAAACCATATTAGATAAAAGTTCTTAATACCTAAAAATTTATCCAACGCATCTTTTCGAATAATCAATCCAGCTTTTTGATTTGTAAAGTAAGTATCAAAAGCTATAAGTTGTCCTAATTCATCACAATAATATCCATCATAATCTTTTTGCTTAATCTTTAATGTAGTAATTATTTCTGCACAAGGATGAGAACAAGAGACTGTTTTTGTTTTAGATGCATCATACTCTTCCTCCCATAATAAATCCTGCGTAGCATTTAGTATCTTGTCTATTTCTATTGTCACCGGCTCTTCATTAGTATATTCCCTAGTTACTGTAGGGATTTCAATTTCTTCGTCAATTTCTCCCCCTAAATATTGTTCTAACAGTTCAGCTACACAAGAAAACTGAGGTTCATCAATCGTACTAGTAACCACTTTAGTTTCATCTGTTATTAGTTCGATATTTTCCCATTGTCCTTTTAACACAGATTTGCTACCACTTGACCATGGATACTCCCTGTTATACAAAGTATACGTTTCTGGAATTCTAGTTACATCACTCTTCAAAAAATTTATTTTTTTATTTGCATAATTTCTTAATGTTTCCAACTGATCGTCTGTAACAAAATATCCATAAAACCAATTCCACATCTGCAACTTATCATATGTCAAATCAACACTACCTATATCAGCATATTTAGATAAAGCAACCCACTGATGTCCTTCACTATCAGTTAATAACAAATCCTCTTTTTGATATTCGAAAAAATTCGGGAGTTTTTTTAACCATTCTTCTTCATCAAATTCTGTATTTTCTTTAATTGTCTTGTTGTCCTGAGCTGACTCAATTATATGATTCATTACCTCTGGAAAATTAGGGGCATAACTACATAGCAGATTATTTTCGTTTAGTGTAGGATCAAAATCTTTTACATAAGGTTCCCATGGACCATCATATGATAATGAATCATCTTCCATTGAATATCGTTTCTTAATAGGATAATAGTCTGAAATTCTAGCCAAGATATTGTACATTGCAATCCATTGATATTTCTTTCCTATTCGTTCTACCTTCGTCACACAATGTCTATCATATGAGGAATAATTAATCACACCATCATACTCGTCGAATAAGTCCCCCGTATATCCCAATTCATTAATAATGTAATACATAGCATAATTAAATATTTTATACTGGTCTACATCAAAATCTCGCACCGCACTTTGAAAAACATATCTACCAAAATCTCCATACATACCAATTCCTTCAAATTTCATAGATTCTAGGACATAAAACAATCCATTTGTATAGTTTTTATCCTGATATTTTTGATCACTTATATCAGGGATAGGTGTTGATTTATACATAGGTTTTATCTTTTTTAAATCATAATCCAAAAGTTCTCCCGGATAATCCACCAAATATTTTTCAATAATAAGGCGAGCATAATCCCTTAACAAAATATCTGGATACACTTCAGACTTATTAAAAATATCATCGAATACATAACAAACCAGTGATTTAAATACTTCCTTATCTGAACAATTACATTTTACACAAGCACCAAATACAATTCCATACAATCTTTGAATCACATATGGATCATTTACATCGGAAAATAATCTCAAAAGATATTCTGTATATTTAAAATTATCTTTTAATAATTCAATCATTGCCTTTGAAGCCGTATCTCGTAGCCAACGATTTGAAGAAGTAAGTAACCAAGAAAACAGGATCAACAATAGCCTTATTTGTTTTTCACCAATTTCAAATCCTTCTCTTTTGTTATATAAATCAATTAATTGCGCAATACGGTCGTCATCTAAATTTAATCCATTAATGAATATTGTCCAATTATAATCTCTTTCCACAAGGGAATACTGCTTTAATACATTGTGCAATGAGTCTGCATTCAATATATGCCCTTGCTTTACTGAATTGCTTATGAATGCATTCCATACAACATCTGTTTCAATACAATAATCGTCACATAATTTCATGATTTCTGAGATAGATAAATAAATATTTCTTCTCCACTCGAATGATTCAATATATGATCTAAAAAGATTCGACTTGTTTGATTCATCAGTTATATCATTTATTATATCTATACATTCATTTCCAAATTTTTCAGCATATAAAGCACAAACATGTACAAACAAATCATTCTTTCCCACATTTGTCAATTCACCATTAATAATTCCGAGCACCTTGTCAGAAATAAATTTTCTAATCTCCTTTCCCGTTTTATATTTTGAAAGAATTGTTTTTGCCGAGAAATAATCATTCATCTGATCATATGTAAAAAACACATAATTTTTTCCATCTATTACATAATCCTGAAGGATATTTTCCCGTATAAGCTGTGAAATAAATAATCTGGCTGCTATCCCCAATGAATTCCATATCGGCAATGATTCTATTTCACATTTTTCAAAATGCCGTTTTCCCGTAATTAGAGTTTGTTCAGATATAGCTTCAATTATAGGCAAAACTAAATTATATGATTGATCATACCCTGCTTTTTCAATAATTTCTGTCAGTCTAATATGAATATTGTCATTCGCTTTTTCTAAGAGTCTCTCATATAAAACTGGCAATTCTACTTCATCGCCTTGATATGTTTTACAATACAGTGTTAAAAACAATGGGTTATCAATATTAGCAGTGAACATATGTAATGGACTAAACTGTATACCATAATAGCTTAGGAATTTTTTTGCTGCATCCAATGGATCCTCTTTAAATCCCCTATGTTCAATTTTCTCTATGTTCTCTAATTCAAGAAACCTTTCCGGAAGTATTACTTTCTCATATTCACTTCTAAATGAAATAGCCAAACGAACGTATTTCTTTTCACTAATTTTTTTACACAATACAGGCAAAACACTTTTCCACAATTGCGGTTTCCAACTTTCATTTAATGCGTCAATAAAAATTGGAATTATTTTTCTTCTGTTTTCACCTATTACTTCTAAAATATCAATAAGATCTTCAAAATCAAAATCTAATCTTAAATTAGTTTTTAATTGTTCTAGTACATTAGAGTTAGAAAGACAATCACTTCCAATAATTAACAACGCATAATCTTTATCTTTAAGTATTGAATAAGTTGCATTTGCAAAAAGTTGTGTTTTTCCTATACCTGCCCTTCCCTCAACTACCAATATTTTTTTATTGAGTAAATTTTTCTCACTTTTAGGTAACTCTAACTGATAATAAAAACCAATTAATTTTTTTAGTTTTATTAAATACTCGCTTAACAAATCTCGTCTATGTTTATCGGTTTCCTTTATTTTTTCATATTCAGTCTGGGTCTCCAAAATTTTTGTTTCTATTACAGATATATCATCCTTAAATTGTGTAGAAATTGTTTCTTGCCATTTTTCTACATCATGAATATTCTCCAAATTTACATCTGGTATTGTTGAAATATATTCAGAAAGTTTATGCGCATATTCATATAAATCTCCCAATTTCATTCTTAATAATGAAATTTCATTTATAATATTTCTTTTTTTTCCATTATAGTAATCTAAAGCTGTACTATTTTGTAAAAATATACTTAACTTTCTTGAAGCACTTGTATCTAAATTAAAGTCTTTATTAAAACGTTCACCGAGTATTTCCGATGTTATAGCTGCTCTGTTCACAAACCATTCATATGAAATACTATAATCATTAAAATAATATTTTGCTAATATAGGATATTTCCGAACAAGATCAAGTATTGTTGTATCTGTTATAAGTTGTAGTGTAATACCAGCATCATTCAATAAAGTTTCAATATCTTTATAGCTATTACAATTAGTTGTTACTGGTTTATTACAAAACAAGTACATTATATCCATTTTACCTCTATAATGCTTAACTGCTTTTTTTGCTGACTCTTTTATTTGATTATAATCAACATCACTATCAAAAAATTTAGCTTGATAGCTTATGTATTTATTGTTTACTTCATCCAATATAGGTTCTGATTCAACCCCTGGATTATTTGGATTACTATGGACATATTTATACAATTTATTTTGTGCAAGAAATTCATATGTAAATAATTGTCTACACAAATCTTCAAATTTATATCTAATCCCCCGTGATTCATTTTTACAAATTGCAAACTGTTCCCAAGTAATCTGTACTGTTATCATTTTCCCACCCTCCTTAATTTTTAATCATTTTCTGTGACATATTTTTTTGGATAAATTATTTCGATAAAATCTTCCAAGAAATGAACTCTCATCATATCTTTGTATAACTTATATATCAAAATACCTTCTACCATAATAAGAAGACTGATTGCTATAATATATTTTTCTGAAAAACTCCATTCATTTAAGCTAATCATTAATTGCGGGATAAGTAATTCAATAGGAATCATTACATACTTGTCAATGGTTTCTTCTTTTTTTACATTTCGATATTCCCTATTTATAAATCTATAAAAATTTTCATTATTAATCAATTTGCAATATCGTTGTTCTACATAATCTTTCCATTCCATATATTTTTCAAAATAAAACTCTCCCTTTTTCTTTCTCACACCTCCAATTGATTTATATATTTTATATTCCATTTTAGAGTCAAATTTATATGCCAGACCACCTAACACTTTATTCTTCTTTCTATTTAAATATAAAGATTTAACTGCAGCCAATAACGATAACACTCCACATAGTATAATAATTATAGAAACTAAACAGATGCGCCTCCTACTATCATCACTTATAACGTTTGCCCCATATCTACAAACATTAAGCATAAATCCCCCGAATATAATAGCAATCACAGCCCTTAGTGATGCAACTATTCCATCTTTATATGGATATTTTTTTACTTTATTCCCAATTGGCTTATCCATAATTTCTCCTCCGCAACCATACCAATCTCGTCACGACTCTCACCATACACAACCTTCTGTGTACCACCTATACTCATAGCTCCACCGACACCATAATACTTCTCAAAGAATTGTTTTAGTTTTTCTATGACTGCCTGTTTCTTCTTGTCACGTCCACTTCCGCCAAATCTTGAAACCGGTGGCATAAGCTTGTCTATGTCAGTTCCGGCTGTTCTGATTTCTCCATCGCGGAATGCATTTTCTATGTATCGTCTTGTATTCTCTGGATTCAAGCGCTCCTCGGATATGATCTGAGCAAGATCATTTTCACGCTGCTCTACAACAAACTCCCGCCATTCAGCCATTACATCCTCTACATCATTGATTCCTGCAATGAAATTTTCTATCAGCGCTTTCTTACTGCGGAGTTCTGGGCTTGCCTCTACTGCTCGCTTAATAGTTATGAGAACTTCCTTATCCTCACAATGTGTATCATGATATTTTTTGACAAGCATTAGTATATAATCTATGTTGATTTCTATTTGCTTTATAAGCTCAACCTCAAATACAATGTCGTCCGTTATATCCGCACTTTCATTGTTCTCTCTCTTACGTCTCCATTCATCGCGCAGATCCTGATAACGTCCAAGATAATCCTGCAAATCACGTTCAGAAATAAGTTCATTTCCTTTGTATTCATCAAATGACAACAGAAGATTTCTCATTCTCAGGAATGCACCAAATAACGCAATAAAGGCTTTCTGATTCTGCTCACCTATTATTTGTGGATCCATAAGTGGAAATTTCTCCTTAAGCTCCTCTACCATATCTACATATCCTGGCATATGCTCGCCATCAACCGACTCATAGCCGTAATAATAATCTTTGAAACTCTGGAGAAGAACTATCCCACCTGCATTTTTATCACCAAACAGTGATATTGCGCTGTCCACTCTCTTCTGAAGATTTCTAAAACAGACGATATTTCCAAATGTCTTTATAGAATTTAATATACGATTTGTTCTGCTGAATGCCTGGATCAAACCATGCATCTTCAGATTTTTATCAACCCATAAGGTATTCAGTGTTGTTGCGTCAAATCCCGTCAGGAACATATTTACAACAATCAACAAATCTATCTCCTTATTCTTCATTCTAAGCGATACATCCTTATAATAATTCTGGAATCTATCACCGTCGGTTGAATAATTTGTATGGAACATCTTATTATAGTCATCTATTGCCCCATCCAAGAAGTCCCTTGCGGTCTGATCAAGTGCCGTAGTATCCTCTGGATTCTCCTCGTCAAGCAGGCCATCCACTTCCTCTTCATTTGCCGCGTAGCTGAAGATTGTAGCAATACGCAAATGCTTTGTCGGATCAAGTTCCATCTGGCGTTTGAACTCCTGATAATACAGTTTTGCCATGGGAACAGAGGCTACTGCAAATATGGAATTAAATCCACTAAGTCTCTGTGACCTTTTTATTTCTTCAACTGCGCCTCGCTCAGCAGACGCAACCTCCTGTATATTCGTCAGAGTATTGTATATGTATGTCTTATCTCCCCTATAGGTCTTCTGATCAAAATGATCTAATATATACTTCGTCACCAACTCTATTCTCTTCGGCGCCATCATGGCTTTTTCACGGTTGATATCCCATACCATCTCATCTGTGATTTCTTCATCCACATCCATTGTCTTTATATAATCAACTCTGAACGGCAACACATTATTGTCATTGATAGCATCAACTATAGTGTAGGCATGCAACTGATCTCCAAATGTCTGAGCAGTTGTAAAAAACTCTGGATTCTTTGCTTTTCCTGAATTAACAGAAAATATCGGCGTACCTGTAAATCCAAATAGATGATATTTTCTGAAATTTTTAACTATTGCTGTATGCATATCGCCGAACTGGCTTCTATGACATTCATCAAATATGATAACCACATGCTTCTCATAAACTTCATGTCCGGGATTTTTCTTGATAAATGTCGCAAGTTTCTGAATAGTCGTGATTATTATATGCGCATTATTATCCTCAAGCTGTCTTTTTAGGATACGTGTAGAACTGTTACTATTTGCAGCTCCCTTCTCGAATCTGTCATACTCCTTCATAGTCTGATAATCCAGATCCTTACGGTCAACGACAAATAAAACCTTATCTATATACGAAAGCTGTGACGCCAATCTTGCAGTCTTAAAAGATGTGAGTGTTTTTCCTGATCCCGTGGTATGCCAAATATATCCTCCGCCAGCTACACTTCCATACTTTTTATAGTTATTTGCTATCTCTATTCGATTCAATATTCTCTCTGTCGCTGTTATCTGATACGGACGCATTACCATGAGTATATTTTCAGATGTGAATATACAATACTTTGTGAGTATGTTAAGCAACGTATGCTTTGCAAAGAAAGTCTTTGTAAAGTCAACCAAATCCGGGATCACTTTGTTATTTGCATCCGCCCAAAAACAGGTAAATTCAAAGCTATTACTTGTTTTTCCGCGTTTTGTATTGCCAGCCTTAGCATCCCTTATTGCATTATCACGCGTGCTATTTGAATAATATTTGGTATTTGTTCCGTTTGAAATTACAAAGATCTGGACATACTCAAAAAGCCCACTGCCTGCCCAGAAAGAATCTCTCTTATATCGATTGATCTGATTGAATGCCTCTCGTATCTGAATGCCCCTTCGTTTAAGCTCAACATGAACAAGTGGCAGTCCATTGACAAGAACTGTCACATCATATCTGTTATCATGTTTTGCCCCATCCTGAAGCCCCATCACATACTGATTTATAACCTGTAACCTATTATTGTGGATATTGGTCTTGTCTATAAGCGAAATATTCTTGGTTGAGCCGTCATCCCGCTTAAGAACCTTTCTGTAATCCTCCTGAATATTACGTGTCTTATCCTGCAAACTAAAGTTTGGATTTGCAATATCATTATTGAAGAAATATGTCCACTCTTTATCTGTGAACTCATAATTGTTAAGTTCCTGCAACCTCTCACGAAGATTACTTATCATATCCCGCTCGGTATGTAATGGCAGATATTCATACCCCTGCTCGCAGAGCATCCTTATAAACTCCTGCTCCAACTCTGCCTCGCTCTGATAACTATCAGAACGTCTTTTTACCGGTTCATATTCTGTAACAACTGTATTCTCCGATGTCTCCGCTACTATGTTAAAATATGACACTCCGTATCCCCCTTTGCCTCATCTTTAAGTACTTCATCTATGATTTTTAGTTCATCTTTATCAAACTTGTGATTTGAAAATATCTTTCTCTCTGTAGTACGGCACATTGCCGCAAATATATGCTTTCTCCATTGATCCGTTATCTCAAATAAACAATTCTTCGGATACTTGTCCTTATTTTCTCCACCAACCATAATCAAACATAAGCTGGCTGTAATTGGATATATGATCTCATCGTTTTGAACATCCTCGCCTTTCATCAGACATTCTTTATTTGAATTCCTTATGTATACTGGATTATCTGATGTTATCAATCTTGACTTATTATCAACACCTATCATAAAAGACATGCCAACCATAGGTCCAATAATTGAACCAAGTATCTCAAATTGGTTATCGCTTATTCCAATAAATTTTTTATTGTTATCTACATAATTCTCATCATTCCTACAGTAAGTGTCTATAAATGATAAACACTGTATGCGAACAATATTCTTTAACTGCTCCTCACTTTTATCATTCTTCCATACCTCTTGAGCCACTTTTAATGCCAAGCTCAAAAAAGTCGGAGTTCTGAGTAGTTGTATTGTCGTATATCCCATTAAATGTAGCTTCTCGTCACTTGTTAGAAAGCTCTTTGTCTTGTAGTTCTCTTTGATAAATGCCTTATTTTCAATATTTGTTCTAAGTTCTGCATACCTGCTTTCTAGTCTACTAAAACGATTCTCCAACCGATTATCATAGACTATTTCACCACTCTTACCCGTAACCTCATACAAATCATTTTCAAAGCAAACCGATTTTATTGGCACCGCTATTTTGCTTTGTGTTCGTTCTTGTAAGTCATAGTAAAACACACCATATTTAGTTTTTGAGTTTTTATTTTTTTCACGACTCTGGTACACGTATTGTGATGCAAAGCCTTTCAAATATACTTGCGGAACATAGTGCTGCTTTTCTGTTCTATTAGAACCATTGGGCATATATCACAACTCCTTAAATGATAAAAGCTTGTCTCTGTAATATTCATATTGTTTTTGACGTTTCTCTATTTCTGCTGGGAGTCCCGACTGCAAGTCATTACAAAGAGCATCAAATTTATCAAGTATTCCAACAATCGTTTTCATTTCATCACATTGTGGTAACGGGATTTCTATTTTATTTAAATTGTTTTTATTTAGTTTAGGCTGCGCTGCACCAGTAATATATTGTGATAAATCTATTGAATTTAAATAGTACTCAACATATCGCCTAGTTTCATAATCTTTGAATTCTAAAACATGTGCATGATTATTTACCCAAATTTTTCCGGTTGCCGAAAAGGCAATCGGTGTAGTTCTAGCCAGAAGATTTGCCCCATCTTCTGAAACAAGTAAATATTCTCCATCGTATAAGGATTCTTTTACATAATCAACAACCCCTGATGCACCGTAATATGGTATATTACCTTTCTCACGTTTTCCACCAGTTATAGGCTTACGAAACGAATCAAGATTTTTAGACATATCATCCAAATACACGTATGCATACCCGAACACATACTGCAAAAGCTTAATTATGCTCTGTCTGTCTGTCTGTCTGTCTGTCTGTCTGTCTGTCTGTCTGTCT
>OIWM01000800.1_pt1 | contig 35586 bp, 40 predicted proteins | sample 1587451 | NCBI WGS metagenome assembly OIWM01 (sample SAMEA3888907, study PRJEB22519) | human gut metagenome | biome: human gut; feature: human-associated habitat; material: faeces | place: Denmark | collected 2011
GCTTTGCCCACACCCACGACCTTTGAAAAGGTCGACCAAACTTTTATAATTGCTTTTCCAATTTATTCCGCTAAACCACAATTTTTAATGTTATCAAACATAAAAAACAGAACGCAAAAATCATTTAATCACAAGCCATAAAATTATATTTGCCGCCAAAAACAAAACATTAAATAAAGTAAATAATCCAAAGTATTTTGCGATACTTACATTTTCTTTCTGAATGAATTTAAACGATATAAGACTTGCCATTGATGCTATCAATGTACCAAGACCACCGATGTTTACACCAATCATTAAATCTGTAGCATTATTTGTAAAACCTGAAAGTAAAATTGTGGCAGGCACATTTGAAAATACCTGACTTGCAAGCACTCCAACCGGCACTTCATTGCCATTAACCACACTCGAAAGCCAACCGTTAATTTGACTTATATTACCGAGATTACCTATGAATACAAAAAGAAATATGAAAGTAAACAGCAAACTGTAATCTACCTTTAAAAGCACCTTGCGGTCAAATATAAGTACAATAACAATTACAACAGCAAGGAGTATAAGATAGTTTAATACTCGAAAAACACTTAATAGAGCAATTGCAAACAATGCAATATACATTGCTATAAGTCTTTTATCACAATTTAATTCTTCCCTATTTTCATTATATACGATTGGAGATTTACCTGAAAATAGTGAACAACATACAAGCATAACAAGAGAAATCAAGGCATACGGCAAAATCGTCTTAAAGAAATCAGATATATTCATATTATAAGCCGAAAATAAGTACAAATTTTGCGGATTGCCTATCGGAGTCAGCATACTGCCAAGATTGGCGGCTATTGTTTCAAGCGTTACAACATATATCGCTCGGCTTTGCTTGTCCGCAAGTTTTAACAGCACTATTGTAAACGGTACAAATGTTATCAATGCAACATCATTTGTAATTATCATGGAACTGAAAAAGCATAACAGTACAAGCGACAGCGTAACACCTCGCATTGTATTGACTTTATTAAGCAGATATTCAGCAATCACTTTGAATACACCCATTTTGTTAAACCCAGCCATTACTGTCATCAGAGAAAACAAAAGTCCAAGCGTGCGGAAATCTATATAATCAAAATATTTTTCGTTTGGCGTTACAAAAATCATTGAAATAATCGCAAGCACAAACGATAAAGTAAGCACAATCTCTTTTTTTAAAAAAGTAAATATTTTACTCATTTATAAAATCACTCACCAAAAAGCGGTATGAGAAAACCCATACCGCTGAATTTATTGTATTAAAGCTCTGCTTCGGCAACTTTCATCATAATTGCACATTCCATACGCTTTTTAAACAGCTCACAGCCATATTCATAAATGCCTGTAATTGAGCCTGTAGCGTGGTATGCGTTTGCAGCACAGCCGCCACTGCAATAAAGTTTTGCCCAACAATCTTTACAATTCGGTCTTGCGTACGCATTGCAAAGTTTAAACTCGTCCTGAATAGCAGTATTTGTAACACCTTCATAAATGTTTCCAAGACTATATTTAGGGTCGCCTACGAACTGATGACAAGGATATAACTCACCCCACGGTGTAACTGCCATATACTCTGTACCCGAACCGCAGCCCGAAATTCTCTTGTAAATACAAGGTCCGCCCGTAAGGTCAATCATATAGTGATAGAAAGTAAGCGGTCTGCCCTCTTTTTCACGCTTAAGCATTTCCTTTGCAAGTATCTCGTACTGCTCAAAAAGAACAGGTAAATCATCGTATGTAAGCGCATACGGGTCTTCCGGTGAGCAAACAACAGGCTCCATTGAAAGCTCTGTAAAGCCAAGGTCTGCCATATGGAAAATATCATTTGTAAAATCAGTATTGTTATGTGTATAAGTACCACGCACATAATAACCTCTGTTACCACGCTTTTTAACAAATTCCTGGAACTTTGGCACAATAATATCGTAACTGCCCTTGCCGTTTACGGTTTTTCTAAGGTGGTCATGTACTTCTTTTCTGCCGTCAAGGCTAAGTACAACATTATGACATTCTTTATTTGCAAATTCAATTACATCATCATCAACAAGCATACCGTTTGTTGTGAGAGTAAAACGGAAATTCTTGTTCTTTTCCTTTTCAATACTTCTTGCGTAAGCCACAATCTGCTTAACCACATCAAAGTTCATAAGCGGTTCGCCGCCGAAAAAGTCAACCTCAAGGTTCACTCTGCTGCCTGAATTTTCAATAAGAAAATCAATGGCTCTCTTACCCACTTCAAAGCTCATTAAGGCTCTGTCACCATGGTATTTGCCCTGACTTGCAAAGCAATATTCGCAGTTGAGGTTACAGGTATGGGCAATATGCAGGCACAATGCCTTTATAACCGTATTTCTCTTTTTAAAATCAAATGCAAGGTCCTCATATTTATCAGCAGTAAAGAGCTTGCCGTTATCCTTTAATTCTGTAACATCATCATAGCAATCCGAAATTTCTTCTGCTGTAATTTCAGGGTTATCTTTGTACTTTTCAAGCATAGCCTTGATAATATTTTCTTTATCGGAATTTTCGTACATTTCAATAACATCATAAGCAAGGTCATCTACGCAGTGAACACTGCCGCTGAAAACATCAAGCACTATGTTATATCCGTTTAACTTATACTGGTGTATCATATATTTTCTCCAAATCCTTTTTATAGACAAAAGGAAAGCCGTTCTCCAAAAGGTGAAACGGCTGAAAATCCTTTTTAATGCAAAATTTGCACAGCTAAATTATTTCTCGCTGAGGCACTTCTCACACTGCTGGTTAGCAACGCCGCAAGATGTTTTGCAAGCTGACTGACAAGATGTCTGACACTCACCGCAACCGCCTGTTTTAACGCTCTTCTTAAGGTCACGAGTTTCAATAGTCTTAATTCTTTTCATAGAAAATCATACTCCTTGTAAGATTATATTTTTATTATAATACCACATTATGCGAAATTTGTCAATAACATTACAGGGCAATTTGTATAATTTGTAAGCATTATATCGTATATCCGTTACTTAACCTTCTGCTAAATCTGCTTTTACTGTACATAATAAAACCTACTGCGGTTGTAATAACTTCGGTTATCGGGAATGTAAACCAAAAACTTTCAAGTCCAAAATGTGCAAGCATCCAACCAAGCGGTACAAAAAGCACAATTGTTCTCAGAATTGTAAGTGCGGAGCTTTTAAAAGCCGAACCGATTGCCTGAAAAAATACAGGAAAAATCAGTGATGTAACCATTGGTATAAAAGAAACGGCAATTACCCTTAACGCATATGAGCCTATTCCGATTACCTCGCTGTCCTTTGAGAATGTACCCATAAGTACATCGGGCATTATTTCAAAGCACAGTACACCGATAAGCATAAGTACCATTCCAAGTATAACCGAATCTTTTAGAGTTTTTCCGCATCTTTCTCTGTTTCCTGCACTGTAATTAAAACTGATAACAGGCACTATACAGGTCTGCATTGCACCGAGAGGAATAAAAAATATTGTCTGCCATTTATAATATAAACCCAAAGCGGTGACTGCCTGATCGGAAAATCCCTTTAATATTAGATTTAATCCGAATATATACAATGTGTATGCAGACTGCATAAGAATATTCGGAAAACCTAAGTGGTAAATTCTCTTTATGTATTCTTTGTATTTGGATATTTTCGGCGATCTTTTGCAGCCTTTTTTCATTACAATTAAAGCCGCCGCAATCTGTCCTACTACTGTAGCGATAGCTGCACCGGCAATGCCCAATTCGGGGAAAAATCCGATACCGAAAATTAACAATGGGTCAAGAGCAATATTAACAAAAGCACCCGCAATTTGAGCAATCATAGGTATTTTCATATTTCCCGTCGCCTGCATAACTTTTGTCCAAATGCTTTCAAAAAACAAACCAAAGCTAAATACACAAACTATTCTGCCGTACACAATTACTTCATCTATAATTTCCTGTGAATTTGTCGATATTTGTGCATAAAACGGCATTATAAACCAACATATAAGAGCAAAAACAAACCACATTGCAAACGCAAGGAAATTTCCTACGCCTGCGGTTTCATCACTTTTTTCCTTGTTGTCAACACCGAGAAAATGCGCCATGAGAGTATTTATACCAACGCCCGTACCGACCGCAAGCGCAATCATCAACAACTGTATCGGATAAATTATTGACAGCGCCGTAAGTCCCGATTCTGAATAATTACCTATAAAAAAGCTGTCTATTATATTGTACAATGCCTGTATTAGTTGGGCAAGCATAACAGGGGGTGCAAGTCTTAACAATATACTGAATATTTTATCATTGCCGAAATCCAATTCTTTTTTCTTTACCCTATCCAATTAAATTTGCCTCCACAAATCATTCAAATTCATATTTTAAAACAGCACAGTTCTTAACTCCGAAATTTGCATATTCAGTGTTAGTCATTTCATAGAAATATGAATTAATCACCCTTGATATTCCGTTGTGCGCAACAAGAATACAGGTTTTACCGCTCGCTTTTACATCATCAAGCAGATTATAAATTCTTTGTGCAAGGTGCAACATAGATTCGCCGCCGTCATATCTGCAAACAAACTCACCTTTGGCAATTCTGAACTCATCGCCGTTTCTTGGAGTTCCCTCAAATTTTCCGAAATTCTGTTCTGTAAGTCTTGGCTCTTCAAAAGCAGGAATACCTGTTATTTCTGAAATATGCATTGCCGTTTTTTTAGCTCTGATAAGCGGAGAATAAAGGATTTTATCCGCCTTTATGTTATCGTTTAAAATCTTTTTACCTGTTTCTATAGCCTGTTCATGACCCTTTTTTGTTAAGTCAATATCCGTAGAACCGCAAATTTTATTTTCAACATTCCATACGGTTTCACCGTGTCTTACAAAATAAACACAGCTCATAAAATCATCCTTTCGTACACAAAACTTCCCTATATACTTTATCAAAATTTCACTGACAATTCAAGTTTTTGCCATAAAAAGTATTCCCGTAAAAGCAGTTTGGTACTAATTTTATACAAGTGCATAATATGTTATTGAGTAAACAAGCTCGGAAAGGAGAAATTTATGTGGACATTATCAATACAGTAATTTCAAGATACACAATATCAAAATTTCCTGAAAAAACACCTCCGGCAATGGCATATGTTCCGTTTCAGGAAAGTAATCCAAAAACCTACTCCCCTGTTCAGGCGCTTGACGCAGGCACAGTTTTTCCGGAATTGAACAAGCCTTTTTACGGTAATAAATGCGGTGGTGTAAAAAATGACTGAAAGAGAAATTCTTTTAAAGAAAATATCAACATATCAATTCTCAATTCTTGATTTACAGATTTTTCTTGACACTCACCCATACGACCAACAGGTACTCTCGCAGATAAAAGAATGTAAAGAAAAACTTTTGCCCTTGATTGAAGAATACGAAGAAAAATACGGACCTTTACGCAAAGAGGCAAATACAGCTAATAAATGGCAGTGGGTTAAAAATCCTTGGCCGTGGGATAACGAGGAGGATTTGTAATGTTTGTATATGAAAAAAAATTGCAGTATCCCGTAAACATCAAACAAACCAATGCAAAACTTGCTAAAATCATTATTACGCAGTACGGTGGTGCATACTCCAAAACATATAAAAAAACAGGCTGTCCGCTATAAAAGTGCGACAGCCTGTTGCTTTGATATTAATTATTTAAAGTGAAATAAACTTCGTAATCTTCATAATTCAATGAAATTGATTCAATTTTATCACCGTTACGGTGAATATAAAAACTTGTTGTAGTTTCTCCGTCATCAAAAGCGGCGGTAATTGTATCGCCGTTTACAGTATACTTTCCGGAGTGCGTACCGTCCTCTGATGTGCCGGGTGTGAGCCAAAGCGAAAAAGTACCGTCATCCTTAAATGAAAGCGAGCCTTGATACGAAGTATAGTTTGTATTATAAACCTCTGCCATTTCCACTTCATCGCCGCTTGCATTTACAGCACTCGATGATACCCAATCTGTACCGACAATATCATTCGCTTTATTATGCATTGTAAAAATCAAAGCTACTACCGCTACGACAATTACAAGCAGAACAACAGTGATTGTAATTGCCTTTTTACGGTTAAATTTATTTTTATTTTCGGTATGATTTACTTTGTTTCTTTTTTTATTCTTTTTGGTTTTGCTCATTAATTTGCACTTCCAATTTTAAAATAAACATCATATCCGACATAATCAATCTTTATTTCACTCGGAACATTGCCTTTGTACGAGATAATTTCCGCAGATTTATTTTTGTCATTTGAGTATGTCATATTAATTACGCCGTCAGTTACGGTATATGCACCATAGTTATACTCCGACTGGGTTATATTATCGGAAAAGAGTCCGTTTTTATCAAAGGTAATTCCCTCTCCGCCATATACCGAGCCGAAAACTTCTTTTACAGATGCATCACGCTTGCCTACATTGTCAAAAGCCTTATACGGATACATCTCTGCGTCAAAATTCAGATTTTTGTCCGCACTCTCTGCACCGCTTACTACAATTGCCTGTGTGGTCGGCTCAACAGCAGCTTCTTCCTTTTCAGTGCTTTCCTCTGTAGTTTTCTGTATCGACTGCTCGGTTGTTTCTTCTGTAACAGCCTGTGTGGTTTCTGCTACCGTCGTCTGTTCTGTTGCAGCAATCGTTGTGTTATTGTTTTTATTATCGGAATTAAGTTCTCGCTGTACCGAATAAAAAGTAATACCGATAATCAAAAGCACCAAAAACGCAATTATAGCAATAAAAAGCCACAGACTTATTGTAATTTTAGGTCGTTTTTCAGCATGTTTTGCTTTCATCAGATTTCCCCTCTGCTTTCTCTCTTTCCTTTTTCATCTTAATAATTACACTTCGCTTAACCATTTTTCCGTTATAGAAAATATATTCATCGCCGTCTTTATTCTCTTCGACATCAAGGTCAAGAAATTCCTCGGCTATATTGTTTTCCTCATCTTCCTCGTCAATAAACTGACCTTTTCTTCTGTTGTCCATTTTCTTATCAATTTTTTTAGAGCGTTTTTCTTTTTCTGTCATAAGGTTATACATTCCGGGATAAACCGAGGCATTTATAACATAAGAAGCAAGCGCAGGCACAAGTACAAACATAAGAATTGCGGTTGTAATTATAAGCGCAATACTGCTGTCTGTATTGCCTACAAAAATAAGAATTGTAGCGCAAAAAAGCACAATTACAAAAAGACCGAATGTTGCAATAATATTATGCTTTAACTCACCGAATGACATAAGCGCACTGTTTTTATAAATATTTTTAAGTGACAAATCAAATGTAACTGTCATTGACGGTACATAAAAGAAAATAAAAAGAAATGCAACTGCAATAATAATTGAAATTATCAGGCAAACATAGAGCATTACAAGGAAAAACGAGTCTGCATTTGGCTGTGAAATTAATGCGCTGTACAGCCTTATTGAAAAATAACTGAATATAACCGCAAAGTATGTAATTACACCGTGAATTAAAAATCTTTTCCAATTGTTTTTTATGCCCTCAATAAATGTTTTGAAAACATCCATATTTTCTTTTCCTCTTGCAAGTCTTGAGGTAACAAGGGTTACGCCTGCAAAAAAAGGTGAAAGCGGAATAATCGAAAGCATAAGAATAAAATATCCGTTAAGTTTTAATGCACTGTCAAGAAAATAAAAAGCCGTAACCAACACCGCAAGCGGTACGGCAAACAATAGGTTTGTAAAAACTATTTTACCGAAATTATTAAATAGGTTGTTGAAAAAATCAGTCAAAGCGAACTTTGCTTTTTTCCCTGCCATTGTTCGACCTCCATAGGTTAAAAATTAAAATTCCCCGCAAAAACTCCCCATAATGCAGCGTCAAGCACGGCAGAAAGAAAAGCGAGTATAAGGCAACTCACTCCCCTTGAAAGAAAGTCCGATATATACCTGTGCGAAGATCCGCCCATTTTTTTATCCGCTATAATCTGCCAAAATATATTTCCCGATGCGGTAAAAGCGGCGGAAGAAAATAAAATAAGTGCCAGACAAAATAAAAATGTTCCGGGCAACAGTACAAAAAGATAGAAAACTATACCTTTTAACGAATGAACCGAAAACAAATATCCGGCAGTAATTCCCGTACCGAAGCCCTTTAAAAACACAATAAAAGGCAGTATGGGGATTCCCCAAGGGGTTAATCCGAGTAAAAATACTGCGAACAAAAATATAAAATCAGATGCAAAGCAGGCACAAAATGTGTTAATTACATTTTGTGAAAGCCGTGCGTCAAGATTTGTAAAAAACAAAAAATCAAGAGAAGCAAGCATTTCCTTGTCGGCAGACATTGCATACACAGTTCCGCAGGCAAGTCCGACAATCAACATTGAAATAAACAATATATAAATTCCGTATCTCTTTATGTAATATTTTATATCTTGTGTTGTCAGAGAAAATCTGCCTGTTCTGATTAAATCTGTTTTTTCTTTTATCGAAAATATAAAACCTTTCACAAAACATTCCTCCATATAATTATCCTTAATAAAAATATGCGGAATATTTTGCTTGTATGCTAATAATCTATTAATGTAATTACTTACCGAGCTCTTCTGCCCTCTTTGTGCAGGCAGCCATACCTTTTTTAACGGCATTATAAAAGCCGAGGTCTTTCATTGCATCAAGAGCAGCAATGGTAGTACCGCCCTTTGAACTTACTTTTTCAATGAGTGTATCAACACTGTCGCCGCTCTCTTTAAGCATTTTAGCCGAACCCTCAAGAGTTGCACAAATAAGATTCATTGCCTTGTCATAATCAATGCCGCACTCTTGAGCATAATCTGCCATAGCTTTTGCAAAGAGATAAATATATGCCGGGCTGCTTCCGTTTACAGATATAATCTCGTTCATATGCTCTTCTGCAATATATTCACAAACACCGCTGCCCGCAAACATATTATAAACAATCTGTTTGTCTTCTTCGGAGATATTATCTGACGGGCAAAGTGCAGACGCACCCTTGCCGAGCAAAAGCGGAGTATTCGGCATAACTCTTACTACAGGGCATTTACAATCAAGAAGCTTCTGCACATATGCAATAGAAATACCTGCCGCAATTGAAACAAAAACTTTGTCAGTTGTTACCTGTGGCTTTAATGCCTCAAGCACTTCGGGATAATTCTGCGGCTTAACAGCGAGAACGATAATGTCGCTTTCAAGCATAACATCAGCGGCGGATTTTTTAATATTAATGCCTTTTTTGCTCATAATATCGCATTTTTCCTTGTCAAGGTCAAAAACATTAATAAAATCAGCCTTGCCGTCATTCTGTCCCATAAGACTGCCGATAATTGCAGTTGCCATATTTCCTGCACCAATAAAACCGATTTCCTTCATTATAATACTCCCTTTCAAATAAGTAATACCAATTAAATATTTATCACAATCCAAAGCTCGGGTTACGGGCGCAAGTGTAACTGAAACCGTACTTGTTTTCGTAACCGTCCCTTATGTAATCACCGTAAAAGAATATTTCAGCCTCATCAACTCTTCTGTATAAAAGTCCCTCATAGCAATCGCCTGCCGCATGGTGATATGCAAAGAAATTCTTAGCATACGCAGACTGACTTACATTATCAAGACTTCTGCTTGCTGACATTACAGAGGCATAGTCGGAATAAATATATCCCAACGTGCCGTCACTCAATTTAATTTTATACCAATTATCATTATAAAGACTGCCGTCAACGAAAGTAAAGGTTGTACCGTAAGACATAAGGGATACAACAGAATAAGATGTTGACGCTCCGCTTCTCAAATTTACGCCGTCACCGCTTACATAGCCTTGAGCATTTGCAGACGGTTTTAATGCAGGCTGATATGCTGTATTAAGTAAAGTGTCCGACAAATCGCTGTCATTGTCAAGCGCATATGCTCCTACATTATATGTAAAGCACACAAGTGCATCAAACTGCTGTTGGTTACACTTTACATTATTTGAAATCATAAACTTATTAACTCGAGAAGTATATCCGCCACTGTTTACGGTTTGGCAAAGATAAGCATATGCCTCGGTTTTTGAAAGATTATTGTAAAATTGTTCGCCGGACCACACAACCTTGCCATAACCTAATGTTGCGTCACCCGTAATATAGTCAGGTGTTACTGTAGGCAAAAATCCCTCATAATTTGCGATAAGAGAGATTATTTCATCGCTTGCACGGCGTTCACCGAGAACCGCAGTTGTAGTATCGGTTGAAGTTGTAACAAAAACTTCGCCCTCTGCATCATCTTCGACAGTTCTGTAATAGTTTTCGTCCTCTGCGAGCGAATACGCTGTATAGTTCCATGTACCCGAAGTATCAAGCACAGTTTTTGCAGACCAAATAATATTGTCGCCGTCTTTCTCTATTGAATCGGCGTGAAGCGTATAGCTTTCTTTTTCATTGGATATCGTAAAATACAAACCACGCTTTGTATTATCGGTTATAGCATTCAAAGTAACAAGGCTGTTAAGAGGCGCCGAATTAGGTGTGGCATATACGAAACGAACAGGCGCAGTTTTTTCTACAGTTACAATACAGGTACCTGCACCGTAGCTTGTTTCTGCCGAAATTACGGCAGTACCCTCGCTCTTGGCATATACAACACCGTCGCTGACTGTAGCTACATTTGAATTTGAAGTTTTCCAATCTACATATGAATCTGTGGTAAGAAAAACAGATTTGTCTTTATTTATATGAACCGCAGAATCGGAAATACCTACATAACTTCCGCTTGTAACCGTTACATAGCAACTCTCTGATATTCCGTCATATTTTGCGGTAATAACTGCCGAACCCGCAGCTTTTGCATATAAAAGTCCGTCCGAAGTTACAGATACAATATTAGAATTTGATGAAGTAAAGTTTACATTACCTTTTGCGCCGTTTACATACAAAGTGCTGTAGTTTCCTTTGTACATACTAAGACTTGTCTTTGAAAGTCCCGACTTTTGCGGTTCATCGGCATTAAGCGTTACATAATCCGCATAAACATATCCCCTTGTACCGCTGCTAAGTTCAATGTAATACCAATTACCGCTTTTTGAAACAGCGGTAATTTTTGTACCGTAATCAAGAGTAGTAATAACAGAATAATCTGTACCCGCACCCGATCTCATATTTACATCACTTGCATTTATGTAACCCGTTTTGAGAGTATCTGTAACCTCTTTTGCGGCAGCATATTCATAGTAAATATATCCCTTTGTACCGTCCGAAAGAGTGATTTTGTACCACTCGCCGTTGTACAGAGTTCCGTCGTCAAAGGTAAATTCTGTTTTGTATTCCATAACAGTCACAACACTGTAGCTTGTACCCGCTCCCGAACGAAGATTTACTCCGTCACCATTTACATAACCTGACGCTCCTGCCGTCACACTTGCGCTCACAGCCTGCTCTGCCTGTGAAAGCTCAGCCGCATTTACAGGAAGTGAAAAAAGCAGCAATACGGCCGCAAGAATCGGGACTATTAATTTTTTTACGCTTACTTTTCTCATAATACTACCCTCTGTCATTTTCTGTATTTTGGTTTTATAAGCTTGTTCCTGAGTACAACTATATAATATGTAACGAGTTTTGTTGCCGCCAAGTCATAAATTGTAAAGAATATATTTCCTGCAAGCAAGAAAATCCACGGTACATACATTCCGTCTATAGTGTATTCCTCTGCAGGCACGGCAAGTAAAAAAGCCGCTATAAAAAATGCTCCTATTACCGCTGCATTGAATACCGCATATTTAAGCACAAGCTGTACGGCTCTTGTTTTTATTTTTCCCTCTATTGCACCTTTAATTATCGGATAATAACCGAAAAACATAATGTAATATACAACAGCTTCCTTGTCGCCCGCAAGGAAAAGCGAAAGCAGTGAAACACATATAAATGCGCCCCACGCCCACTTATGACCTGCTTCGACTACAATCACCATAAGCACAATTCCTGCCATACAAGGAAAGGCAAAAGTACCGAGCGGCACTAATGATGTGAGCATCATAAAGACAAGCGAAAGTGCCGACAACACACCCGAAATTGTAACTTTAAAGGTTGTTTTTAACGGACTTGAAGATGACTTTTTCATATTAACAGCCCATTCTGCAACAGTTGCAAAGGCAGTTTGTAAGACAGTTTACACAAAGACATGTGGTGCAGTAATCACACATAGCACCGTCACCTGTATTTGGTGTACCTTGAGTGTAGCCGCCGTAATTATAAGCCCTCTGATTATTCATATTATTAAGAGCCGCACGGTACTCCTGATTGTTAGGGTCCATATTTACAGCCTGTGTAAAGTAAGAATAAGCCTGATTTGCCCAACCCTTGCGATATGCACACATACCTTTAAGGTAATGCCATTCTGCGTCACGGTACTGTTGCTCTGTATTATCAAGAATTTGTTCGGCCTCGTTAATCATATTGCGCTGAATATAAATTCTTACACCGTGAAATCTTGTGGATTGGTGAGAATATCCGCCGGTTGCATTTGAAGTTGAACCCGAGCCTCTGCCCTTTTGCCTTAATTGATTTATTGTATCGTAAGCCTCATTGATTTCCTTCATTTTTTGTTCGGCAACATCTGCAAGCGGACTGTCCGCATAATTGTCGGGATGATATTTTTTGGCAAGCTTTCTGTACGCTGCTTTAATTTCTTCATCGCTGGCATTTTCAGATACGCCAAGAACCTCATAAGGATTATTCATCTTTACTTCCTTTCTGCGACTCAAAAGATTTGTCCGAGTCCTTTTGGGTTTTATCTGTAATTTTATTCTGAATTTTCGGGAATCCTCTAAGCATCATATTGTCAAGTATCCCCTTAAAACCGTTTATATCAAGTAAATTATACGCATCATATGCCCTTGCAAGGCACTGATTAAGAGTGAGAGAAATAATATTGTTGTCTAAACTTGAACCGTCCTCTTGTATAAAAGGGTTAAAACTTAATGACTTAGCGTCTTTTTCCATATCGTCTGCCGCATCCATAAGATAAATCCATCTGCCTATATTATATCCGTATTCGTATAAAACTCGGCTCTCGGTTTCGTCATTACCGTCTTTTGCAAGGATTTTTCCGAGCATTTGAGCTGTCGGGTCTGCCGAAATATCAACGGAAGAGCTTTTATCCTGTTCAATAACAGCCTGTCTTTCCATCATTTCAGCCACATATTCGTCAATCCACGGATAACGCTTTTTAGCTTTCTTTCTCTGATGTGAGAAAAACGGCTTAATCATTCTCGAAAACAGAGATTTAAAAAATCCGCTGTCATTTATATCATCAATAAGTTTGTAGTAAACGGTAATAATTGAAAAAGCCGCAGCCTTTTGGTAATCGTCATTTTTGCTGTAAGCAAAATTACATCTTTTAAGAGGATTGCAGGTACATCTGCCTTTCTTAAAACCGCCGCACGAAGAATGTAATGACATCAAAAGCATTGCGTAAAAAGTACAGTCATAGCTCAATGTAAGACGGGTTAAAAAAGAATAATCTTTACCCATTTGCTTGCAAAGTCCGCAGTAAACAGCCTTATATGTTTCAAACTCTTTTACAAGAAGTTCCTCTTTTTCAATCTGTAAATAACCGAACACTGTATTACTCCTATATTATTACTCACATTATACTATACTATATTTCAGGGTAAAAAGCAACAGTAAGTATGCCGAAAATAAGTGATTATTAGGTGAACAAGGGTATTGCAAAAATCTATAATTAATTATAAAATATAAGTATTTATAAAGCTAATAATTCACTAAGAGGTTTATTTATGAATGTATATGACTTTGATAAAACAATATATGACGGCGACTCAACCGCCGATTTCTATATTTTTTCTCTAAAAAGGCATAAAAAAATTTTATTGCTTGCCCCCTCACTTATCGGTGCTTTTCTTAAATTCTATGTTTTTAAAATCGGCACAAAAACGCAGTTTAAAGAAAAAATGTATAAATTTTTAAAATACTGCGACATACAAAAAGACATAACCGACTTTTGGAATATTAATATTGACAAAATCAAGCCGTTTTATAAAAATCAACAGCAAAAAGATGATGTAATAATATCCGCCTCCCCAGAATTTTTACTTGCACCAATATGCAAAACTCTCAAAATAAATTATCTTATGGCATCTGTCGTTGACGAACATACAGGCAAATACAGCGGTATAAACTGCCACGGTGAAGAAAAAGTAAGGCGATACAGAGAAATGTTCGGTGACACAAAAATTCACGAATTTTATTCCGACAGCTACAGCGACACTCCACTTGCTAAAATTTCCGAAAAGGCGTTTATCGTAAAAGGTAACCGACTCCTTGATTGGGATTTTTCTAAATAAAACTGTTTATACAAAATTCTATTATATTAAATCAGGTCAATCCGATAAAAGATTGACCTGATTTTTTTGAAATATCAATATTTACAGATTTTTAATGTACTCTGAATTGTTTGAGTAAAAATTACTCATATGTTTTCCGACATTTTCAAGCATTTTCTGTACAGCCTCTTGTGCCTCTGCCTCATCACGAGGCAAATACCATTTTACATTTCTCTCTTCGTCAACTTCATACCACAAATAATATTTCCCGTTAATCGGTAAATGTATTCTAACCATAAAACTTTGCCTCTTTGGCATTTATAACCACCCCTTAACTTTATTCTATTCCTACATATATATTATGTGCTCTGCAAAATCAATTAACAGATGCCAAGCAACATATATAGCAAAAATCAACACATTTTTATCTCTGAAACATATTATGACTTATAGCAAATTCACTTAGATTAAGCGATAGAAAGTGATTATTATGAAAAAAGAACTTAAAACCGCTGCGGCATATATCAGAGTATCTACAGACCGACAAACCGAGCTTTCTCCTGACAGTCAACTGCGTATAATAAAAGAATACGCAAAACAAAACGGTTACAATATCCCGTCAGAGTACATATTTCGAGAAGACGGATTGTCAGGCAAATATGTCAAAAAACGACCACAGTTTATCGAGATGATAGGGCTTGCAAAGCAAAAGCCTGCACCGTTTAGTACAATACTTGTGTGGAAGTTCAGTCGATTTGCACGGAATCAAGAAGAAAGCATTGTATATAAATCTATGCTTAAAAAGAATGATGTTTCGGTAATAAGCTGTTCCGAAACTCTTGATGAAGAAAATCCGTTTTCCTCACTTATTGAGCGTATCATAGAATGGATGGACGAATATTATTCAATCCGCCTTTCCGGGGAAGTGCTGCGAGGAATGTCAGAAAAAGTCAAACGAGGTCAGCCGGTGACTATTCCCTCTTTCGGTTATGATATAGTCGATAAACAATATGTTATCAACGAAGAAAAAGCAGCAATTGTTCGTAAAATCTTTACCGATTATATAGACGGAAAGAGCAGCATGCAAATTGCATCCGAATTAAACGAAATCGGTGTCAAAACTACAAGAGGAAATCCTTTTGAAAACAGAACAATAGATTATATCCTGAAAAATCCCGTTTATATAGGAAAAATCCGTTGGAATCAAAACGGAAAAACAGATTACAGATATTCAAACAATAAAGATATTGTGTACACTCAAGGAGTACATAAATCTATTGTCAGCGATGAAATTTTTTATAAAGTTCAAAATTTGATAGAAACTAACGGTCGTAAACAAAGAAAAGGCATACACAATAATATTAAACAAGAATATATGCTGCACGGTTTAATAAAATGCAGCAACTGCGGCTCTGCATTAGCATATTCAAACAAAGGACTGCAATGCATTAAATACTCAAAATCAATATGTAAACAGTCACATTACATCAGCCTTACCAATATTAATAATCTTGTAATACTCGGACTTGAACAGATTTTTGAAAACAAAGATTTTAAACTTTCGGTCAAGTCTTTATCTCAAACTGTTGCTGACTGCATTGATTACACTAACTTAATCGAAAAAGAAAATCAAAAAATACAACGGATAAAAAATGCATATCTTGAAGGAATCTACACCGTTGAAGAAGTAAAAGAATACAAAAAGTCTGTAGAAGATAAAATAAAAAGCCTCTCTTCCCGTCAAGTTCAATTAAAACAAGAAAAAACTAAACCAAGAAAAGAAAATGTAAATGAAAAGAAAAACTTTTTAGCAACTCTAAAAAGCCCTGCAATAAGCGAAAAAGAAAAGAACGAAATACTAAAAGGCTTTGTAGATTGCATAGTCTTTAACCGCTCAACTTCTTCGGTTGATATATTTCTTTATATCTGATTATCACTTTTCGGAGTATGGTGGACCTGACGGAGAACTCAGCGCATCACTCAGATATTTAAGTCAGAGATTTACAATGCCGCTGCCGGAATTAAAAGCCACCTTAACCGACATCGGTACCGAAGAATTAAATCATCTTGAAATGATAGGTGCAATTGTATATCAGCTTACAAAAGGCCTCACGGAAGATGAAATCAAAAAGCAAGGCTTTGAAGATTACTTTGTTGACCATACAACAGGCGTATATCCGCAATCGGCAGGAGGTTCACCTTTTACAGCCGCATCTATGCAGGTAAAAGGTGATCCAATTACAGATCTCCACGAAAATATGGCGGCTGAACAAAAAGCGCGATCAACCTATGATAATATCTTAAGATTTTGCGATGATTACGATGTAAAAGACGCAATAAGATTTTTGCGTGAGCGTGAAGTAGTACACTATCAACGCTTCGGCGAAAATCTGAGACTCATGACCGACAAACTTGACGAAAAGAATTTCTACGCATTCAACCCATCATTTGATAAAAAATGTTTTAAAAACTGTATGAAAAAGAAATAACACAAAATAAAGGCACCCCATAAATTTTTTGTACGGTTGCTGTTGCCCGTCAGCTAATCAATAATTGACTTCACCAAAACTATAACCGCAAAAAGCCGTTATAACTGTAAACTTAAAGATAAAAGCGTGTAAAATCACCGTTACAAAACGGATGAATATGCATAAAATGCAACATCTTCAATGTAAAATCAAACCACCCTTGCAACAGTATAAACTAAATGCAAGGGTGGTTTTAAATGTATTAATTTTAAATGTATTAAAAAGAGGAAAAAGCGTTATTTTATTCGTCTGTTACAGCTTCATCAGCAACATAACTTGAATTAACTGATACAAAAATACCGTCTTTCTTATTCTTTAAAACGAAAGCATCAAAATAAATTCTTCCTTCACAGAGCCAGCCCGAAAGTCCTTGCGGGTTTTCGTGCTGTAAGTATTCTGATAATTTAAGTGGTAAAAGAAGTGCAGTTTTGTAAATAATAATATAATTGACACCTTCGGGAAAATAATCAGTTGGAGCAACTACATCAACAAGTCCAACAGCTCCGTTAGTAGCTATTTCCTGTGCTTTATCACCGTATGAAGTAAAACGCTTGTCCAGTTTAAGATATGTATAATAAAGCGGTGTAACAAATACTACACGGTCAGTAATTGGTACTTTCTTATCAACCATAGCAGCAGAAGCAAGCAAAAACTTTCATAAGCATTTTCTTTTGTAATCTCCTGCTTTTCTACTGTGCCAGTATTTGAAACCATAACTTTAATACGGTATTTGTCAATTGTAGGTATAACAACTTCGTCCATTTCACGGTTAAGGGCAAGACCTGCACTGTTTGCCATCATTGTATCATCGCGGTTTTTTCGGTCAATAGTAAATGTAAAAGACTTATCCTGTGATAATTTCAAACTTTGAATATCATTGCCCAGCTCCTTTGGCTGACCGTATCTGTTTGCCGCTGCATTAATGTTATAATCATTAAGCGGAACAGTTTCAATAGAATAAACATTTACTTTATTTACTCCGTCAAATTCATATTGTGTGTTTAATACCGAATCGGTCAACGCTCCTTGTTTAAAGCGTTCATCAATAACATCAGAATATTTTTCAGCGTAATTTACTGCCATATTTTTAACCTCCTAAAAATTTATTTTTTACACCTGAAACAAAAGCGTCACGGTCATTTGTTGTAATATTATGTAGTCCACCTGTTGGACCGCCTAAATTTAATTTTGGTGTAGTTGTTGTAATAAATTGCGGATATTTTGCAATAACATTATTTAAAGCCTGTGTAAAGTCACATTCGCCGTTTACAAGATTTTCAGCTAAAGAAATCGCATCATCTCTGTACTCTTCTTTTATGTTAAGTTTAAGTACTGCAGCTGCTGCTTTTCTGGTTCTGACCATCCAGCAACACATTTTTACAGGGATTGTGTAAAATTTTGAAAGATATGTGGCTATAAAAGGCGGCTCACCGCCTGTCATGCAGTCGGCGAACCGCCCTTCAAAAGGTCGCTTATTTCATGGTCTTTTTCTTCTTATCAATTACCAGACTACCGGCCAATGCACCGCCGCTGACAAACAGCAGCGCAGCCCACAGAACAATATTGCTGGTATCGCCGGTCTTTGGGCTTGTTGTATCGCCAGTCTTCGGGCTTGTTGTCCCATTGCCGGTATTCGGGCTTGTTGTTTCGCCAGTCTTCGGGCTTGTTGTATCGCCGGTATTCGGGCTTTTTGTCCCATTGCCGGTATTTGTCGCAATGATTCCATATTGACTCAAATGGTTTGTCTCAAATACAATATAACCGTTTTCTACCGTAGCAGGCAAGGTCTCTTTAATCTCATCATTTACAATGTAAACGACTTCGTATTTGTCATACCCCTTCAAATCTTCCGGCAGAGCAATTCTGATCTTCATTTTGGTATCGCTGATCTTCACAACATTGTTGTTTCCGTCCAGCACATTGATGTCCGCAACGAATTTCACATTCTTATCTGCCAATTCCTTCTTGACATCGATAGACTTGATATCCAGCTTGTAATCCTTGCTGACCTCTGTTGCAAATTCGATTTTTGCCTTTGTCTCTCCCGTGCTTTGAATTTCCTTTACCGTGTCCTTACCGGGATTTTCCGGCTCTCCGGAGGCTTTCGTCCAGGAGGCGTACAAGGTCACATTTTTATACCGCACATAATCGTTGTCTTCGGTAATCAAGGTATCCTTATCATATTTCTTATTGGTCTCCTCGTTATTGTCCCAAATTCTCCAATAAATATACGTCTCCATAGTACCGCTGCCGTCGCTTTTGGTGTTCCAGCCGTTAAAGGTATACCCCTCTCTTACGGGAACATAGGGCAAAAGTGACATTAATGCGCCGGAGTCTCTGCCGCCTACATAGTCGTATGTGTTAGACTCCTTACCGTTGAGCTGTCCGCCGTTAGCATTGAGAGTTACTACGATACCGTCGTTGTCAAAGGTGTTTTTGGTATAGGTTGCGAGAACCGTTACAGCGTCGCTTTCCTTAAAGCAATCAGCCGATATTTCCGTTACAAACTCGCCGTTCAAAGCCCAACCGACAAAGGTATAGCCGTCTCTTACGGGGGTGTATTTGGTTAAATCAACCGTCTTATACTCGCCCGAGCTGCTTGTCAGGGTCATTTCATACTTGCCGTTTACTTTGCCGCCGACGCCGTCAAGCGTCAGGTAATATGTGCCTGTTCCCTTTAACGGTTCCTCGGAGAATGCTGCGTAAATCTCAAAGCCGTTGGTGTATGCCACCTCACCGTCGCTTACCCAAAATGTACCCTCCGAATTGAAATCCGACAAAGGTATATCCTCTGCGACTTTTGTTTCGCCCGTCCAATCCGTTGCCCAATAGGCGAATTTGGTGCTGCCGTTGAACGGAAGTACGCCCGCAGTCAATTCGGATAAGCTTACCGTTGTGTCCCCGTCGGCAGCATCAAACTTTATCATTTTTGCATAATCGCCGTCGACCTTGCCGTCCATACCGTTAAGGCCGCAGGTGAGTAGCAGCGTGTATTTTCCGTTGTCCTTGACTGTAGCAGCATTGACCGTCATTATGCCTGAAATGCTGAATATTGCTACGAGTAATAACAAAAGTGCCGATTTCAATTTTATACTGACTTTCCCTCCTGAGTTTTTGTTAAGGTTTTTTGATTTTTTCATAAGAGTTCCTCCTTTATAAAAGCCTTATTTCAAGGCATTTTTACTTTTCTTTCTGCTTGCAATGCCAAGCACAGTCAGGACGCCGCCGCTGATAAACAGAACGGCAAACCACAAAGCAAGGTTACTGTTATCGCCGGTCTTCAGGCTTGTTGTTTCGCCGGTCTTCGGGCTTGTTGTCCCATTGCCGGTATTCGGGCTTGTTGTTTCGCCGGTGCTCGGCTTGTTATCGCTCGGCGTTGTCGTTGCAGAGTCGGACTTCCAAGTTGCCTCATAGGTAGCGTTGCTTGTCACTGTGGCTGCAACCGCAGGGTTCCATCCGGCAAAGGTATAGCCCTTACGGGTAGGAGTGCCATTGAAGGCAGGCGTAGCCTTACCGGACTCTACGGTGTAGGTCTGATCCTTGAAGATTTCCTCATTGTCCACGCCGTCGGTGTAGGTAACGGTAAAGGTCTCGGCAGGAGTCAGCTTCTCCCACTGTGCGGTGTAAGTAGCATTCCTGGTCACAATGTCGGCAACTGCCGGAGTCCAGCCGGTGAACTTATAGCCGTCACGGGCAGGCGTGCCGTTGAATGCAGGGGTAGCCTTGCCGAATTCCACGGTATAAACCTGATCCTTGAAGATTTCCTCATTGTCCACGCCGTCGATGTAGGTAACGGTAAAGGTCTCGGCAGGAGTCAGCTTCTCCCACTGTGCGGTGTAAGTAGCATTCCTGGTCACAATGTCGGCAACTGCCGGAGTCCAGCCGGTGAACTTATAGCCGTCACGGGCAGGCGTGCCGTTGAATGCAGGGGTAGCCTTGCCGAATTCCACGGTATAAACCTGATCCTTGAAGATTTCCTCATTGTCCACGCCGTCGGTGTAGGTAACAGCGTACTTCTCGGCAGGAGTCGTGCCACCTGCTTCAGGGGTCATTGTCAGATCAGTGAGAACCCACATAGTACCGTCGGAGCCGTCGCTCTCATCGCCTTCGTAGCGCGTATAATTCACAAATTCGCCGTTAATCTTCAGCTTAGTGTTGGGGCCGAATAGATAAGTGGTGTTTTCACTTTCAACATAGCCCACAGCCTTTACATACACACCGTAATGATAGGTCTTCCCGGCTTCAAAAGCGGTGATTTTGTTTTCATAAGCGCCGCTGAAGAAATCTGCGGAAATCGCACCGGTTTTGCTGTCTAGTTCCCACCACTCGCAATTGTATGCATACTTCACGCCTTCGGGACTCTTGCCGGTAAAAACGGGCTTGTCGCCATCCTTGAAGCTGACGGTGACACCGTTGATTTCCACCACATCAATAACTTTCACGGTGGTCGGCGTCATGGTCAATACATTCATGAACCAAATGGTTTCGCCGTTATCGTCTACACTGATCTGATCAGGTGTCAGGGTGATTTCTTTACCGTTGATATAGAGCTTTGTGTTCTTATCAAAGCGATAGCCCTCTTCCATGCCCAAGTCGGAAATCTTGAAATATACGCCATAGGTGTAACTCTTTCCGGCTTCAAATTCCGTAATGAGCTTGCCGTTGTAACGCTCGTTCCAGTAGTCGCTAGAGGTAATGCCATAGCCGCTGCCGTCATTGGCGTCCCAACGCTCATGGTCGAGATCAATAAACGGATTCACGGCACTGGTCATAAAGCTCGGTTTGTCGCCGGCATTAAAGTTGATACGAGCATTAAAGTCAATTTTCTCTACAGCCTGACCGGGGCGCAGCTCTGTTCCATATGTAATGAGGCAAGTTTTTCCATCATCCATCACCATGACCCACGCAAAAGACGGCAGACTTGCTCCGTTCAATGTGACATTTTCTTTGTTTGTCAAATTACTGTCGAAGGTATAGCCGTCTTTCGCCTGAAGTTTCACGGAATATTCGTATCTTCCGCCCTTTTCAAAGGTGCTGAATCGAACATCGCCGTCCGAATAGCAGCTTTCATCGGAATACCAATAGCCAACCGTGTGCATGCTGTCATTGGCGTCTTTCTCATTCTTCTCCCAGCACTCGTAGGAAATATCATATTTGTCCTGATTGGTGCCTGTCTTCTTGGCCGACGCCCGTGGGGCAGTGCCCGGCTGATAGTCGAGCTTCACATCTTCAATGTCAATTGCGGCGATAGTGCTGGTCTGTTTGGTCGGTGTAATCGTTTTAACGGCAGGGACATAAAGGAAGTCTCCACTCAAACTTGACTTTACGCTTTCCCCATTTACCGTCATAGCGACTTCATTGCTGAATGAATAGCCGTCTTTCGGCTTCAGCATAATGAAATACACATATTTTTTTCCGCTTTCAAATTCCGTGATAGTCGGCAGAGAACCATGCGAGTCGTTATCGGAATACCAGGCGGCAACGGGTTCGTTGTTTTCAAACTGCTGCCAGCATTCATAGGCGATCTCATATTTATCCATATCGTCAATGGCTACCCATGCTGTGGCCTGCGGTGCATCACCCAACTGATAGTTGAATTTCACATTCTGGATAGTAGCCGCACTGATGGCAGTCGACGCTGATGTGGGTGTCCAATGGGCTTTCAGGGTAATATCTGTAGTGACCGTTGTGTCGAAGGCATACTGCATATCCTCCAGATACCAGCCGGCAAAAAGGTACCCGTTCTTTGTCGGATCGGCGGGCTTAATGGCCGGAGAATTCAACACCTTCTGTGCTGCCACAGCACTTCCGCCGTCAGAGTCAAAGGTTACGGTAAATTCATCAAAGGAATAAGGGTATGCACTGCAGTCTTCAAAGGTGCCGCCGGTCATGGTGACCACGGCCTTGTCGTTGCTGCCGTACACCGCCATGCCAAGACCGCCCAGGTCTACCTTGCAGCTTTTTATAGTACCGCCGGTCATGGTGAAGCGGCCATCTTGATAAATATTTACCGCACCGCCGTTGGCACCGGCAGAGCAATTTTGAATGGCACCGCCGTTCAGCTCAAAAGAGCCGCTCTGCTTAATAAATACTGCGCCGCCGTCATCGTCGGCTCTGCAACTACTGATGGTGCCGCCGTTCATAATGAAAGTGCAGCCGCTGCCAATGTCCACCGCACCGCCGTCATCGCCGGCTTTGCAGTCCATGATGGCACCGCCGTTCATAATGAACTTACCATACTTGACCTGTGTTTCCGTCACACCAGTGTTGGAAACATCCACTGCACCGCCGTCGCCGTCGGCATCCGTGCAGTTCACGATGCTGCCGCTCTCCAGGGTCAGCGTACCGCCTTTGACTTCAATTCCGCAGTTTTTGTTCTGCCCGTCGATCTTGCCGCCGGTGCTGCTATCCTTTATTGTCAGGCTTCCGCTGCTGCGCACCCGAATTATATCCTCATCTGTCCCGCTGCAACTCAGGGTATATCCATTAAGATCAAGAGTTACAGTGCGCCCCACATCAAGTTCCCAAGTGGTCTCAATGCTTCCGCCTAATTTGATCTCAGCGCAGTCCGCATTATTCAGCGCCGCCGTCAACTCTGTTTCGTTAGTAGTGACGGTGGTTGTATTGGCAGCGAAGGCCGTAGCCGCCGTCATCGGCACCAGCGACAGCAACATACACAGCGTGAGCAGGACTGTCAGCAGCTTTGTCTTAAACGCTTTATTCTTCATAGTCTTAATTTCCTTTCTTACAGTTTTTCTCCGCATTCGGAGCAGAAAACACTGTTTTGTTTAACATCGGCACCGCAGTTCGGGCATTTTCTGCCGAGCCTTGTTCCGCAACGGTCGCAGAATTTTGCATCGGCGGAAAGTTGCGTTTTGCAGTTCGGGCATACGGTCATGCCCGCCGCCACCGTCTGACCCGCGCCGGTCACAACCACAGGTTGGCCGCCGGTCATAATGGTAGTTTCGATGACCTGAAACACCTCGCCCGGTAACTTTTTCTGTTTGAATGCACCCATTCCGGCGGTGATCGCCAGCGGCCATGCAACAAACAGACCGATGGCGCCTGCTCCTATTTTATCCGACCACTGACCTTCACCGATGCTGACATTCAGCTTGTCGCCCATCACCGCCATCTGCACGGTAATAGCCAGCCGCATTCCCGTAAGAGTTTTCCATCCGTCCTTCGGCTGGCTTGCCTGCATGACATAGCCGTCCGTTGTCTGTGAACTTTGAACCTCCATGCCTTTTTCGGTACGGAAGAAGTTTTCCAATCGGTTAACGATCTGTGACACCTCTGTGCCGTTCAACATAAATACTCTTGATTCATTCATTTTGATTGCCTCCATTCTTTCTGCTATACATTTCGTTAGAGTGATTTTATTTTGCTCTGTCAATCAATCCAAAACAGCACCTTCCCATTCAACAACAGTAAATCCTTTTCGCTCGATCGGTGTGATCTCGGTTTTTTTTATTTAACTTCCGTCATAGTGAGCAAAGCCAAACCATATACGGGTTATGCTGTCAGGGTTGACGGAGAAGGACACCGGCATGGCGGCGTCAACACCGTCGGTCATCATCGGATACATAAGGTAATCCGTGCCACCTTTCAGATAATCCGACCAGTACTCGATGAAGTCGGCCGTTTCCTGCTCATTAAATCCGTAAGCCGTCAGTATCCGTCGGAAAGTTTCGTCGCGGTTGTCTGCCGGAATAAGGAAGCCTTCTTCGGTTTGGAACGCCTTCTTTTTCACAAGAGCTCCATAGAACAGATAGCCGTAGCTGTTGCCCACGGTATCAGTGAGCTTGCCGTCGGGAGATGCCGTTACCGTCCACGCTCCCCTATAGTCCGGAATGGACGAGGTGAGATATTCCGGCTTTTCAAAGGTGACCGTTATCCCGGTTTCCGTTTCGGGGTAGAGATAAATATTCGGCTTTTTTGCCTCGGTGTTGTTTGGAAGAACTGTGCCTCCGGTATGAGGCGCCATGTTCAGCAGCTGATCACGCAGCCATTCAAATTCCTTCTCGCGACCTTCCCTTACCATCTGCGCATAAAAGTTCAGCTTGTCGTAATAGCTCTTTTTCCACCGGTCCTCCAATGACCATTCCGCGTCCCTCGATGGGTAAAACATATCCTGGAATAAATGTGTATACAGGCGCAGACAATGCAGAACAGGTCTGCAAAAAACACCGCGCCTGCGGTAAGCGATTCTTTTGTTATGCACAACAGAACCGTTTTTGTTAAGGCCGGCAAAAGGCAAGTACCGCAAGCATCCCGAAAATCCATTTTGCCGAGAAACACCCATATGCCGCTCGGACATATTTTCCGAATTTTCTCATAGATATTTCCTTCAATTTTTCTTTGCTTCAGGCTTTCGATTATGATCTGAAATCAAGCCTTCAACTTGTTTATCACAAGCTCGTTTTCCAAATGCTGCGATATACTGTCGGCTATGGCGGTCGTTGCCCTTCGGATACCGGTATCGGACAGTCCCTCGCAAGGATGTATCATTGTTACGGTCAGTTCCGTTCCCGTTTCCTGTTCATTTACGGAGACGGAAAACCGGCTTAAATTACCGTATACCGACATCTCTGCTAAAATGGTGGATGCGTCTGTTTTTTCATATTCGGCACCGTTTTTATCCAGCACTTCATAAACGGCGAAGATCACATATTGCCTTTTATACGGCAGTATTATTCTTGTTGTTTTACTGTCCGGCAAAGCGGAAAGCTGCCTGTTCACCGTCCGTCACCTCCTTTTCATCACGATTCTACAGTAAACCGTTTTTGTTATGGTGTTATTGCTTTTCAATATACCCGCTGATAGGTTCGGCATACATATTGTCGTCGGTCACTGCCTTGTACTGCTTGCCATCGTACACATCTGTAAAACCGTTCGTAGCCTTGTAAATTTCGCCGGTCTCGGTATCGTAAATGCGCTCGTAGCCGAGGGTGGCGTCGCTCTGCTTCTGGCTCATAATGTCCTGACTTCTATTGCGGCTTTCCCAGGAGGACATAAAGCCGTCCATGGTCGCATTGAAGTTCTGGCTGATCTGCTGAGCAAGGGCAACCTTTTCATTGCTTGCCTGATTGGTGGTACTGACAAAGCTGTCGGAATACTGCAGGGTTTTGAAGCAATCGGTCAGCACACCTTCCCACTCGATAAAGGTGTCCTTTGCGGCGGTAACAGCAACGATGTTGTAAGCCATATAGTAGCCGCCGTCCACCGTCTGGAGCTGATAGCCTACCACATTGCCGTTGGAGATGGCAAGGCTGCCAAAGTCCACCACACTGGCGGCAAATAGGCCCTCACCCTCTTTGCCGTTATCCGTGAATGTCGCACGAAGCTGCTCGTCGCCAAGAGCGGAGGACTTCATCGGGCTGGCAGAGGGATAGCGGTCGGTTACCGTAAAATTATCAAACCGGGGGAAGGCATATCCCGAATAAGCAGGCTCCATCTCCGATGCAAATGCAGTATACTGTGAGAATATTTTGAAAAAGCCCTCTGTAGACGGGTTATCAAGCACAGCGGCCTTAGCAAAAAGCGCCGCCTGGGTATTCCCCATGCTGTAGTTCTGTTGCCATGCATCTTTGCCGGCCTGACTGTGCAGAAGAATATCGGCTTTGAGCAGCACAAACATCTGATTGAGCGGTTCGTTCGGGTCGCTTACCCGAATACTGTGGTAGATATTTGTTCCGCCGGTCGTTACCGTCCAGCCCTTTGGGATGGTCATGCTGAAATCGGCGGTTTCGTATTTTTCGGTCTGCACGGCTTTTGCCGCCGTTTGCGTCACCTTGACTCCGTGTTCTGTTTGTTCGGCTTTTGTCGCCGTTTGCGTCACCTTGACTCCGCGTTCTGTTTGTTCGGTTTTTGTGCCGTCATCGTTCACAACGGTTTTGCTTCCGCAGGCGGCAAGAAGCAAGGTCATGACCAAGGCCAGTGCAAGTGCCGTGATTCGTTTTGCATTCATCGTGTTTCTCTCCTTTTCCTTATTTCTGATCATAGTCCCAATAGAAACGGCAGGGATCGTATTTTTGATAAGCACCGTATCCGTCTGTAAGCACCTCGGCAATGGGGAGCATCGTATAGTCCTCGGTGATCACATGGCTTGTGCTGATGCTGCGGACATCACTGTAAAAAGCAGTGAGCAGCTCAAGCTTTCTTAGCTTTACATTGCAGTTGAGATGCTGCGCTGCGGGATAATAGGGAGACACCGAGCCGTCCGGCGCAAGCTGCGCTTTTGTGTCGCTGTCGTCCAAAGGCTCCGAGGCATACACGATCTCATAAAAGGCACAATTGGTCATCAGAATGTTCCGATTAAGCAGCCGGATTGGTGCTTCGCCGACAAGCTCAGACAGCTCCAAATCAAAGGCAATGTACTCCCGCCAATCCATGTCCCTATACCAATTCCAGCCGGTCGTACCCTTATCAAGGTATTTGCCCGAATAAAGCAGACTGACTTTACCGCCGGCAACGGCGATCATCGGATCGCCGGAGTAGACATTATCGGCATTTAAGTATTCTACCGTATGATCCTCCAGCACCTTTCCGTCGGAAGCATAGCGGTAAACCTTTCGGAGCAGCGGATGCTGCGCCTTATCCATCGGCGAGGCCGTAAACGGCGGGTTGCTGACCTTATAGCCGGAGCCGTCATTTAAGTAGATCTCTCCCATTTCACCGTCATGGGTCAGGCGCCAATATCGGATATTTTTTCCGGGCAGGGTGCCGACCTCCTGTATGTTCTTGCCGTTTGCCAAAACGGAGTTGAAATTTGCCTGATACAGCTTTCCGTCAGCCACCACGAAATCGTTGACGGTTTTACTGTAGCCGTGATCCAGATTACAGTCGAATTCGGCGTATTCGTTTATAATGCCCTCGCCGCCGACAAATGTCTTGTAGTCCGATTGGTCATACGGCTTGCCGCGCTCCTTGAGAAGCGCCTGTTCCAGCGTTACCGGCTCCGCCTGCGTAGATGTGTTTTGTGAAGGCTTTGGGATTGATGTAGAACTGTATGTTTCCGAAGGCTTTTTGCCACAGGCACTCAGAGCCAAACTTGCAAGCAAAAGGACAGTTAAAATTTTGGGCAAATAATTCTTATTATACCTTTCGATCAAATATAAGAGTTTGTGTCGCAATTCGTATTCCTCCCGACCGTCTTTGCATATAATTATACTTACAGAGTGTCGATTTTGATATAAGGGAAGTCCGCCAATCTGCCGAAAATGGGGTGGCGGAACTCCGCCATTCTTAAAATTGAGGCAAAAATATCGGTTTTCCCTGAAAAAAACGCAAAAAAATATCCTCCCACATCGGTAGGAGGATAAAATGCTTTTTGTTATGTTTAATTATACATTGTTATAAAGAGTAACAAGCCCGATCCGTGATTTTGCACCTGTTTTTTCATATATGGCGGAGACATATCTCTCTAAGGTTCGTCTGGAGACATACAAACCATCGGCTATCGTCTGCAATCCGTCTTCGGTATTGACAAGCAGTCCGAAAACCTCGGTTTCTCTCTGCGTCAGCGAAAACTGCTCCGACAACTTTTGCAGTCTTTCACTGTCACTCAATTTATTTCTGTCTTTTGCGTCAAGCCTCTCAAAGAAGCTTCTTCTCATATTCGTATATATGAATGCGGCGACGCTGGCAAGGACGAACATGATCAGTTCAATGGTGGTGATGGCAATATTATTGCCGGAATTGAGCAGTGCAAGGGAGCCTCCCGTGATTACAGCGGCGACAAGATTATTGACGGCTCTGCCGAGCCCCGCCCATAGCTCCGGCATTTTTGTGTATCGGGCGATCTCCATAAAGGAAGAGGTAAAGAAAACAGCAAAGAAGCCGGCGGACAGATAGAATATGACCAGACCCACCGTAAACGGCCCGGCAAATTGAATAATGACAAGGCAGGTCGCAGACAAAAGCATTACGCAGTACATGATCACACTCATATATTTTCCGCCTGCAATATCAAATAAAAAACCTGCCATAAGACCGCTGAGTGCGAGAAGTATTCTCGGCCACTGACCAATATTCACCGTTCCGTTTGCGTGGTATACGGTGACCGCATTGTCCATGGTGCCAAAAATACAGGTCATCAGTGCGACGAAAAGGATGAGGAGCAAAATAATTTTTAGGCTATCCTTTCCGCTTTCGTCGTTTTCCTCTTCGGTTTTGCTTTTGGAGAAGGCAGGGACAACGCTGTTTTTTTCTGCTTTTATCAGCATAAATGCCAGCAATAGTATAAATGCAGAAAGTATGCCGGCTTCTATGTAATCTATATGAACCAAATTGTTGTTTGCGATTTGAAGCAAGATTCCAAGCATATAGGAAACGCCTGTCAGTCGCGCAATATAGGTGTTGTCCTCTAACAGACATAGTGTTTTGTAGAATACGGCACTTCCAAACGCGCCGAGAATCAGAAACAGCAAGAGTCCCATGCCGAGTGTAAGTGCATAAGAGGCATGGCGGCATATCACAAAAAGACAAATAACCGACAAAATCGCTGCGCACATTGCAAGTGCGGTTTGCCATTTTCCTTTACAAAATCGAGAGAAAACAGGATACAGAACGAAACCGATGACGCTGATACCAAGCGCATAGTTTTGGGCATTTACCGATTGATTCCCCGAAACCGTGCGGGAGATCATATTGACAAACAAAAATTCCGCGCCCAGAAACACAAAAGTAAATAAGCTCATCAACACGATCGCCTTTGTATAGGGGATTCGATTTTCCTCATTAAAGGCATCGCTTTGCCTGATTTTTTTCAAAATGCTGTTCATAATCAAACCTCTTACTCACTGTCGGACACGAATTCCAACATGTCATTCGGCGTACAATTCAGTGCTTTGCAGCTCTTTCCCACGGTTTCAACCGTGATATTTTCATTCCGTGTCATTTTGGAAATGACATAGTTGCTGATGCCCGCAGCCTTTTCCAGACCCTTCTTTTTCATATCCTTGTCAATCAGCAATTTCCAGAGCTTTTTATAGCTAATATTCATATCGTCAGCCTCGATTCAATTAGGGTTTGCTTCCTCCGAACAAAATCCGAAAAAAGCAGAAGTGACTGTCAAGAATATAATAGCATATTTCTGTAAAAAACACAACGGGTTATAAAGCAATAAATTTATTTTTTGTGGTTTTTCACGCTTTCACTACAGTAGAAAGAAAAAAGCACAGTCGGTTTAGGTTCGATTTGCCTTGACGAATATCTGCCGGATAACAGACTCTTACAAACCGCATATATCCTCTTGCTATTCTTTCTGCTGTAGTTATTCTTCAGTTGGGTAGTTCACTTTCTCCTTCCACCATGACAGGTGGCACCTATCAGCTTATAGGTGCAATTGCCCCTTGGCGGAGCGTTTTGCTGACGGAAAGGTAACTATGCCCTATAAGAATTTTCTCGGCTATGATAAGGGCAAAGACGGCAAGCCGGTCATCAATGAAAAGGAGGCTGAAATTGTACGACTGATATACCGATTGTTTCTTCAAGGAAAGACCGCATCAGGAATTTGCAAACACCTTGACGGACTTGGAACACCGACTCCAACAGGCAGAAAAGCCTGGAACCAGACAACGATAAACAGTATTCTGCTCAACGAGAAATACAAGGGTGAAGCACTTTTGCAAAAGAAATTTACTGTAGATTTTTGATCCAAATGCTTTTGCATCAACTTCTGCTATGTTGTTTTTGTAGATATTGCAGCTCCTCCTTACTGTATCAAATAATACTCCTGTAATATGTAAGATGGTATTTCAAAAAGCAAGTAAATATTTGAATATTTGCAAAAAAGAAGTGCAACCGATTTGAAACGCTCAATACCGATTGCACTTCTCTGAATTATAGGAGAATTTTAATTTTTACTGTTTTTAATTTTCAAATAAACTAGTCGAATTGCTCGAACCAACATTTGAAAAGAAAATAGAACTAATGTAATCATTAAAATTGTGATTACTGCCAACTCGAACGAATAGGATGGAGACATTCCATCTATAGATAATCCCCTTTTTCCAATACCATAAAACCCCTTCCCGTTGTATATGAGAATCATTACACAGTATATGATATCGACAATTGCCCATCTTCCTATATTTACATCAATTAGTGTATTCGTTAAGACAGAAAAAACGATTAAAGGGATAATAAGTATGAACCAAGCTTCATTTGAAACTGGATAATACTGTGACAAAAATTTTGGAAATACAAGGAACTGCAAAGCATAAATCACAACTACGCTAAGAATAAGAACAGGCATTTTATGTTTGCGAACAATATTCAACATATTAATCTATCCTATCAATTAACCTAATGAAGAAAAATTGTTTCTAGCAATAAGATAATATGTTGGTTGCATATGGGGATGTGTCATACCACCAATTACTACTACCTTGCCACTAGAAGCAACAAAGGAAGCTTTTGCAGAGGCGTATTTACCTTTAACATCATGCCCTAACAAAGGTCCTGTTCCGGTAGTCATATTGCTAAGAGATTGCATAAGGGGCAGAGCAAGAAGCACACAGAACACTAATGAAAGTGTCAAAAGTAGACTTGTAATCTTTTTCATACGTTTTTCTCCTAAAAAATATTGTTGGGTTCCTAAATGAGTATAAGAAAAGTATGTTTGCATCTTCTTCTTTCCAATTATTAAGTATAACATAATTTGGATTATGTTGCATAGCTTGATATTATCCTAAACTTTGTGCTTTTAATTATATCAGAATACCACGTTTCAAACAAGTACTTTTTGGAAAAATTAAAATTTTTGTCGAAAAATATGAATTTTAGCCACGATCGGGTAGGAGGCGGTGGCTAACCGCCGTCCTCCCACAACACCGTGCGTACTGCTCGGTACACGGCGTTTCGGTAAGATGTTGCTTGTGACTTCTCTCTTGATGATTACTAAACATTCTTGACTTTTACTCTCGACTTCCAGTCTACCCTCAGTCATTAATCTCCGCAGAGCAACTGTTTTCAATCGCAATCTATCAACTTTGATTTCACACAACCCCTTACCGTCCACCCCTTTCCTCGGTGGTGATTAGCCACTTCATCGGTACTATGGGTGAAGCTGACTTCTGTAAGTTCAACCGCTGCCTTTCGACAAAGCTTACTCCTGTGGGAACCTTTTATTCCCTCTTGTCGGGAGCATATCTTACAGACCTCCCCGGGTAAGAACGATAAACTTCCTTCCGTAACCGCCACATCTACTGCAATAGGTTCGGGTAGTATTGGACTTCTTCTTGTCGTGCAGAGTCGTCCGCCTATTACCGCCTTATATGTGATTTCTGTCCGTCGGTACGGAATTTTGCCCATCGGGGACTTTTCACTCCTTAATCCGGCTTTCTTCACACTCCGCCTCACGCCGAACCCTTGCCTTAGGCTGACAGTTTCTACTGCCAAGATGCAGTAGACTTTTGCTGGCAAGTGTTAATGCGCGCACCGAGTGCACACTAAAAAACGCAGGAACCAACTCCCTGCGGTTTTGAATATTTGTCTATTATGTTTAAGTTGCGTTTTAACTTTGCCCCACTGTGCTGCAATCAAACCGCTGTTGATACATTTTTCAACCTACTTTGAACATTAAGGCAAGTTCTGCACCTGCCTTAATGTTCTGATATTGTTTTTCATATGTTTTTTTGAGATTGCTTGTTTACAAAATCAAAAAATTCTTTGCACAAGCAAGCGGCATGTTTATCAAGTTTACACTTGCAAAAATTCGCAATATATAAAGGAATTTCTTTATAGTAAGCTTCTGCGATGCTTCCTGCCATTGCAGCTATTGTGTCTGAATCACTTCCGTATGAAATTGCAAGTTTTATGGCTGATTCAAAGTCAGTGCTTTCTAAAAAAGCAGCAACTGCCAAATGAACTGTATCCTGACAAGTTACACTATAATTACTTTTTTCACGCAATACTTCAACCGAAAAATCAAGCCCTGAATAGCCAAATTCTCTGATAATATATTCTTTAATTTCATCTTTAGATTTTCCGTTTCTCGCAAGAAAAATTGCAGCCGCTATACACATTGCGCATTTCTCGCCCTCAGGATGATTATGGGTTATGTCAGCAGATAATTTTGCAAAACGCATAGTTTCTTCCATAGTGTCAAAAAACCACCCAACGGGACTTACTCTCATTGCAGAACCGTTTCCAAAACTGTTATAAGGTTCGTATTCATCAATCAGATAGGCTTTGTTGCACCATTGCCAAAAATTAAATCCGTATCCCAGTGGTTGATTTTTATATTTTCTGCAAACATAGTCAACCATTCTTTTCACTAACTTGTCTTTAAAGTAATCATCATCTTCATAATCATTCAGATCATGCAACAACCAGTCAGCAACAGCAAGGGTCAACACAGTGTCATCAGTAAAATGGCTACCGTCTCTGAACAAATCAATTTCTGAAATATTATTGTATTTCTTCTTTTCAAACTCAAATGTTGAACCTAAAATATCTCCGCAGATTGCGCCGAAAATATTATTGTTTGTCCTACAGGCATAACAAATACCTGAGCAATTATTATATATCATAGAATTTTTCAAGTTTAGCTTTTAGATATGAATTTTTCATTAACTCATTATACAATTCTTCCTTACTAATTATATAAATATTTGTGCCGGCATATTCTTTTCTATATTTATCAATATCCTCGTCTTTCCATTTTCCTGAAAAAAGATAGATTTTATCATAACTCTTTTCATCATTATATTCATTTGGAATAATGTCGTCACTTTGATTTTTGACCTGGCAGGTTATAGGATTTCTATTTACGCTTACAAAGCTAAATTCATAATTTTGTTTGTTAATTTTACAGGAAGAGGGCAATAAAATATATCCCTCTTTATAATGCCTTTCATAAATAAACTGACTAACGAGGTCCTCCAACTCCATATAGTTTAAACTCGTTACAAAATTATCTTGATTTAACAAGGGCTTAGGTATATTAAATTCCGTAGTCTTGGATGCCCTTTCATAAGATGCAATTATCATAATTTTTAATTTATTATTTGCAACTCTCTGAATGGTAGAATGATATCTTTGTGAAAATCTTCCAATTATATCAGATGGTAATTCTTCTTCATTTTCAAATTCAAACCATTCCTTTACATTACATCCCCATGATAGCCTATTAGCACCATTAACAGAAAATCTTTGAATATACTTTGCCTTGCCATCAACTCTGCCTAAATAGAAATGAGAATTTTTCAGACGCATTATCACTAAATCGCCGTCAGCAATGTTTTGGTACATTTTAAGTGCTGACTTATATGATTCTTTGTATTGAGGACGGTCTATTTCAACCATTGATTCATACTTTTTCTTAGCAAAATCAATATCAGCCTTAATTTCATCAACAAGGCTTTGCGGAAAAATGACCTTTATATGCCTTGAATATTTCAGTGCCCACATTTTCATGGCAATCGGGTTTACCTTGACAGTCACCGTGACCTCATCGCTTGTAACGTTTTCATCAATAATTACTCCTTTTTATTCATAATTTTTCTTAGCAAAATCAATATCAGACTTAATTTCATCAACAAGGCTTTGCGAAAAAATGACCTTGATATGCCTTGAATATTTCAGTGCCCACATTTTCATGGCAATCGGGTTTACCTTGACAGTCACCGTTACTTCATCGCTTGTAACGTTTTCGGGAATTGTTATGCTTTGCAATGATTCACAATACATAAAAGCGCCATCTCAAATGCTTGGTACACTGTTCGGTATTGTTATACTTTTCAATGATTTACACTGTGAGAAAGCATCCTCTTCAATACTCGTGACACTATCAGGTATTCTTATGCTTTTCAATGATATACAATACATAAAAGCAAAATCACCTATACTTGTTACGCCATCAGGAATGATATAAGATGTATCTTTTTTCCCTTCCAGATATTTAATAAGTACGCTTTTGGACTTGTCGAGCAATACACCTCCACAAGATAAATAATTGGAATTACCCTCGCTTACATTTATGCTTTGCAACGAATTACATCCTGCAAAGACATAATTTCCAATGTCTATTACACCGTTTGGTATTGTTATGTTTTCCAAGGCTGTGCATCTCGCAAAAGCCTTATCCCCAATGCTTATCACACTGTCAGGAATTGTTATGCTTTTCAGTGCGTCACAACCCCAACAAGCATCTTTTCCGATGCTTGTTACACCGTCAGGAATTGTTACAGTCACGTTTTCTTCTCCCGACATCCTGCACTTTGTCAGAACACCGTCGTGAATTTCAAAATGCGGAGCATACATACAATCACCTCATAATAAAAGTATCATTATTTTACATAATAGTCAATCAGTTTTCTTTTATTTATGTGTTTATTTTAACAAGACAGATGAACCAAAAACAGGACATCCGTTATAAATTCCGATTTTGAAAAATGAAACGCTTATTTTGAAAAATGAAATGGTCAGAAAGTTTTGTGTCAGAATAAAAAATCGCCTCTGAAAACGCACTCAAAGACTGACTTTTTTTATTACAAAACAGCCGTATTTTTTATTCACTCTGACACTTTACTAATCGGCAAAAATGCCGTAAATACTGATTACAAGCCGTTTTTAAGAGATAAAAAATGAACCGCAATTAAGATACGCTTTGTATCAAAATTGCGGTTCTTATTTGGAACAAATCTCTTATTGTGGTGACCCCAAAAAGTTAGACTTGAAAGCGTAGTGGCTTTTAGCTGCTACG
>OIWM01000808.1_pt1 | contig 35428 bp, 29 predicted proteins | sample 1587451 | NCBI WGS metagenome assembly OIWM01 (sample SAMEA3888907, study PRJEB22519) | human gut metagenome | biome: human gut; feature: human-associated habitat; material: faeces | place: Denmark | collected 2011
ACTGCCACCGGCAGTCATATAGATTTTGGATTCGCTGCGCGGGGCACAACCCCCAAGGGAAGGCTATTTTTTCCTCACCGGGAGATTTTACAGGATTCCGCCCGCCCCTCTCAGCACCCTTCGATGAGCGCGCGGAAGCGGGGGAGGCTATGGAGAATGGTGTCGTAGCTGACGCAATAGCAAATTCGGAAATAGCCCGGGCAGCCGAAGCCTGCGCCGGGGACCAGCAGCAGATCCAACGCTCTGGCCCGGTCAAAAAATTCCGCCTCGTTTTCCGTGGGGACCTTCACGAACAGGTAAAAGGCCCCCTCCGGCTTGGCCGCCTGGTAGCCCATGGCCGTCAGGCCGTCGTACAGGGCCCGCCGGTTGGCGTCGTAGGCCTCCAGGTCCGGCCGGACCGAGGCACACCGGGCAATCACCTGCTGCATGAGGGATGGGGCGCAGACGTGGCCCGCCGCCCGGGCAGCGCCCAACACGGCGGCGTAAATCTGTGCGCTGTCCGCAGCGGCTCTGGGCACATACACATAGCCGATGCGCTCGCCGGGCAGGGACAGGGATTTGGAGTAGGAATAGCACACGATGGTGTCCCGATAAATGCACGGAACGAAGGGCACTTCTATCCCATCATAGACCAGTTCCCGATAGGGCTCATCGGAAATGAGATAGATGGGATGGCCAAATTCCACACTTTTTCTCGTCAGAATCTCGGAAAGTGCCTGCAAAGTCTCCCTGGAATACACGGTTCCGGAAGGGTTGTTGGGAGAATCAATCATGACCGCCTGGGTGTGGACATTCAGCATTTTTTCCAGCTCGGAAAGTCGGATTTGGAACCCCGGCACATCCGGCGGCACCGCCCGAAAGGTCAGCCCGGCGCTTTCAGCGAAGGGCTTGTACTCCGGAAAATAGGGGGCCACCGCCAGCACTTCCCCGCCGGGGACCGCCAGGGCCGACAGCACGGCCACCAGCTCCGGGGCCGCTCCGCAGCCCAGAAACAGCTCGCCGGGCGTGATGTCCGTGCCGAAACGGGCGTTCAGGTCGTCGGCAATGGCCTGCCGGGCGGCCACGTCTCCGGCGGCGGTGGTGTAGCCGTGGAGGGCCAGACTGGGCATGGTGGACAGGGCCTCCCGGATGGCGGCCTCCACCTGGGGCGGCGCCGGGATGGAGGGATTGCCCAGGCTGAAATCAAAGACGTTTTCCGGACCCACCTCTGCCGTCCGCTTCCGTCCGTACTCAAAAAGTTCCCGGATCACCGACCGATTGGCCCCAAGGCCGTAGGCTTTTTCGTTAAACATGGGCAATTTCTCCTTCTTCGTACAGGGGCCTGCCGCCGGTCTGGGGCCGATAGGTCACGGAGCCGATGGGCTTGCCGGGGCAGCCAAATTTGGGAATATAGCCAAAAAGATCGACATATTCCACAAGGTCCTGCTTTTCCGCATCCATGGCTTCCATGACTGCCAACGTGGCGTACACGTCATCCAAAGCCCGGTGGGAATTGCGGACCTTTCTGCCCAGGCCGTAGGCCTCGATGGCATTCAGCAGCCGGTGAGGATAAGGGCGGCGGTCCCGGTAGACCGTCAGCAAATCCAGCTTATCCTTGCCCTTGAGAATGTCCGGGTCCCCGGATCGGAGCAGAAAATAGTAAAGAAAACTCAGGTCAAAGTGGGCGTTATAGGCAATCAACAGGGAATTTCCGGAAATAATCTCCGAAATATCCCGGCAGACCCGCTCTTTGGACAGGCCTCGCTCCCGCAGGTCCTGAGAGGTCAGTCCGGTGAGTTTTGTGATGGCTTCCGGAACGAAGCCGCCGGGGCTCAAGGCCACAAGCTGGTCATATTCGCCCGATACCACGGGGCCGCTCCCGCCTGCTTCCACCGTGACGGCGGCGAATTCGATGATCTCGTCCCGGGACCATTGCAGACCGGTGGTCTCCGTGTCGAAAATCACCAGACGGTCATATTTTTCCAGTAATTGGCAGAATCGATTCATTTTTCCTCCAAAGTCAGGGTCAGCGCCCGGCGGAACTTGCTTTTCGGCTGGGGATGCAGGCCAAATTTTTCGGCAAAATCACGGGCGAAGACTTCCCATTGGGACGCTTCCCCGGTCTTGCCCTCAATTTCCACCTCACAGATGGGGGCCTCCCGGCCGCTGCCGGTGACTTTGCCCAAATCCAGGGCCAGCTCCACTTCCCCGCCGGGGACCGCCAGGTGCATGGCCCGCCGGGTGAATTCCGCCCCGCAAATGGGGGAAAGATCTTCACTTTTCAGGCCGTTCAGGGCGGAAAGACTGCTTTCTTGGGCAAGCACCGGCAGGACTTGCGCCATATTTTCCCCGGCACATTCCCATTCTCCCCGGCCAAGCCCCTGCTTCGGGGACTTCACCGTGGCGATGGAGGCGTTGTTCTCCCGGCGGATGCGGAGCGTAATTTTTTCGGCGGAAAGAAGCCTGTCCGTGGTGTCGAAATATACGGTTTTCATGTGGAAAACCTCGAACTTTCCGGAGAAAGAATTTGCAATTTCTTCCAGGATCTCCGGGGTCGCCTGATATTTCCATTCAATTTCCATGCCCATGGGGATACCTCAATTTTCTAAGTTTTTGTGCGATTTTGTTCTTCTGAGTTAGGCTTCCCCTGGAGGGGAAGCTGGCCGAAATCACAATTCCGGCCGGATGTGGGGCGGAGCGCACGATCGATTTTGTGTGTAGGGCGGCGGCATGCCCCGCCCGCTCGAATTTTATACGCAGAAACAGGGGAGCCTTTTTCTGTCCCAGCAGGTCCAGCGTCAATTTTTACCGCTCTGACACGGCGACCGGGCGGGCGAGGCGTGCCTTGCCCCTACATTCGTGAACGATACTGCCTACCGCCCCTCATCCGGCCGCTTTGCGGCCACCTTCCCCCAGGGGAAGGCATTTCTCAGAGGAGACCGAGAGCCTTGCTCCTTCGGCCTTTTTCACACCCGGTGGGCGCCCTGAAATTCGATATGCAGGGGCAGAATGTCCCAGTGGGCGGTTGTGATCTTCGGCAGCTTTTCCGTGAGTTTTTCCTCCAGGCCCGGGTCCTGGGTGATGCACAGCAGGGTGGGACCCGCTCCGGACAGGCAGAACGCCGCCCCGGTGGTGCGGATGAGGGCCTGAATGGCGTCAAAATCCGGGATGAGCTTCTTCCGGTAGCCCTGATGGAGCCGGTCCTGCATGGCGTTGCGCAGCAGCTTCTCGTCCCCTAATTCCAGGGCCTTCAGCACCATGGCGCCGTGGGCAATGTTGTAAACGGCGTCGGACCGGGGAATCTCCGTGGGCAGCACGGACCGGGCCAGGGGGGTGGGCAGGTTGAAATCCGGCACCAGCGCCAGGAACTCCCAGTCCGGGTGCAGGGGGAAATTCACCGTCACGGGCAGGCCGTTGTCCACCATGGAGGCGGTGAGGCCGCCGTAAAAGGCCGGGGCCAGGTTGTCCGGATGTCCCTCCATGGCGTTGGTGATGTTCAGCAGACCCTGGGTGGAGAGCTTGTTGCCCCGGAGCAGGTTGGCGCCCATGGCACCGGCCACCAGCAGGGCAGCGGAGGAACCAAGGCCTCTGCAGATGGGGATTTGGGATTCAATGTGAATTTTTACGCCCCGGACCTCCTCACTGAGGGAGGCCAGCACGGCGCAGAAGGCGGTGTAGGCCATGTTGTCCGGGCCGGTGTAGGCCTCGTCGCAGCCGGTGATTTCAAGGCCGGCGTCGGTCTCCTCGAAGGTCACATCGGTGTACAGGCTCAGGGCGCAGCCGAAGGCGTCGAACCCCGGCCCCAGGTTGGCGGTGGTAGCGGGAACACGAATGGTAACGGATGACATGGCAGAACTCCTTCTATATATGGTGGAATTTTGAAAATTTTGTGGATGTGTGGGGCAGTACCGGTTTTGCTTGTAGGGGCGGCGGGAGATTTTACATCCCCCGGACGACATCGAGCATTTCGTCTTTATCGATGACGTTCGTATGTATTGCGGGCAGATGTTCCAGATTTGCAAGATTTTCCGGAACGGGCAAGCCGGAAATGGCGGAAATCTTCCGCAAATCCTCGAAATCGTCCCCGGTGGGGGCTGCGTCCAGTGCTTTCAGCACGGCGGCGGGGAACTTGAAGGGCGAAGCGGTGGACAGTACCGCCATGGGCCGGGTGTCAGAGGTAACGCTGCGGTATTTTTCGGCGGCGGCCCAGCCGGTGGCCGTGTGGGGGTCCAGCAGGTAGCCGTGGTCCCGCCAGACCCGGCGGATGGTCTCCACGGCGGTCTCATCGTCGGCAAAACATCCGTAAAAATGTTCGGCAATTATCCAGAAAATCTCTCTGGGAATCTCATAGCGGCCCTCGGAGTTCAGAGAATCCATCAGTTTCCTGACCTTCTTTTCGTCGGTGACGTACCACAGAAGCCGCTCCAAATTGGAAGACACCAGAATGTCCATGGACGGGGACAGGGTCCTGTGCAGGGGCCGCCGCCGGTCGTACACGCCGGTGCGGAGGAAGTCCGTCAGCACCTTATTGGCATTGGAGGCACAGACCAGACGGCCCAGGGGCAGGCCCAGCTCTTTTGCCAGGAATCCGGCAAAAATGTCCCCGAAATTCCCGGTGGGAACGGAAAAGTTCACGGTTTCGCCCATTTGAATGTTGCCGCAGGCCAAAAGATCGGCGTAAGTCTTGAAATAATAGGTGATCTGGGGCAGCAGACGGCCGATGTTGATGGAATTGGCGCTGGACAGGCGGCTGATGCCCCCGGGGAGGAAACCATTGCTGCATTGGGCGAAAATATTTTTCACGCCGGTCTGGGCATCGTCAAAATTCCCCCGGATGCCGAACACGGCCACATTGTCCCCCTGCTGGGTGACCATCTGGCTCCGCTGAATGGGTGAAACGCCCCCATCCGGGTAAAAAACGCAGATTTTGACCCCAGGAACGTCCCGAAAACCCTCCAAAGCGGCCTTGCCGGTGTCCCCGGAGGTGGCCGTCAGGATGAGGGTGTTTTCGCTGCGGCCCAGGGCGGCCTTGGAGGCCACCAGCAGCCGGGGCAGCATACAAAGGGCCACGTCCTTGAAGGCGCTGGTGGGGCCACGGAACAGCTCCGTGACGGTGAAGTCGCCCACGGAGACCGTGGGGGTCAGGGTGCTGTCGGCAAATTTGCCGGTGTAGGCGGAGCGGACCAGGCCGGGCATATCAGGCAGTTCCGGCAGGAAAGCGGCGAGAATGTCCGAGGCCATGTCCATGGGAGAGCGGGTGAGAAGTTTGGAAATGTCCAGCTTTGGCAGGTTTTCCGGCACATACAGGCCGCCGTCGGGGGCAAGGCCCTGCAGAATGGCCTCCGGCCCGGAGACAAATTCCGTGGCCGACCGGGTGGAATGATAACGCATAAGAATACCTCCATGGGCGTTGGGTGGGAGAAGTGAACATGGATAGAAACGCACTTCCGGCGGGGCGTAAGCCTCCCGGCGTGTAGGGGGAGGTGGCTGCCCGTCAGGGCAGACGGAGGGAGTGTCCTACCCCTAGAAGTAGGGGGGAGAGGTTTCTGAGGAAAGGCTTCCCCTGGAGGGGAAGCTGGCGCAACGTCAGTTGCGACTGATGAGGTCGAAGCTACCGATTATCACCATAAGTTGGTACAACACTGCTACCTTCGACCTCATCCGTCACGGGCTAAGGCCCGTGACACCGTAGTAGAGGTATGACTGCCACCGGCAGTCATAAAGATTTTGGATTCGCTGCGCGGGGCACAACCCCCAGGGGAAGGCTTTGGCCGGTGCTTCGTCGAAAGTCCCTACCGCCCCTCATCCGGCCGCTTTGCGGCCACCTTCCCCCAGGGGAAGGCTTTTCTCTGTCCCGGCAGTCTTTACGTCGATTTCTGCTGTTCTGACATCGAAAGCAGGCGCATCGGGGCATGCCGCCGCCCCTACAAGAGAAACCGAGTCCCTGCTTCCAGGGGCAGCGCACTCCCCCAGTCACGCTTTGCGCCATGACCGCCCCCTCTTATGAGGGGGCCAAGGCTCCGGCCCGGCCCCTACATTGCCCCGGCGGGGATTTCCCCATGGTTTTTTACACCGTTGTTGCATTTTGGTAAAGTATATGATATACTGTTTCCGGATAAAATGCAATACTTTGTGAGGGAATACGGCTGTTTTTCCCTTAGAGAATACGGGAGGATCGGCGGATGCGGATCGGATTGCTTGGATTCGGGACGGTCGGTCAGGGCGTTTACAACCTGACCAAGCCCCGGGAGGATATGGAAGTGGCCTGGGTTTTGTGCCGCCGGGAGCTGGCGCTGCCGGATGCACGGGTTACCCATGATTTTCTGGATATTTTGGGGGACGCCTCCGTGGATACGGTGGTGGAGGCCATTGGCGGTCTGCACCCGGCCCGGGAGTATGTGATGGCCGCCATGCAGGCGGGCAAGAATGTCGTCACCGCCAACAAGGCCATGATGGCCGAATTTTACGATGAGCTTTTACCGCTGGCCCAGGAAAAGGGCGTGCTGCTCCGCTGCACCGCATCGGTCGGCGGCGGCATCGGCTGGCTCTCCGAGCTGGAACGGGTCCGGCGCATTGAGACCGTCCGTCATGTGGGCGGCATTATGAACGGCACCTGCAACTATATTCTCGATTCCATGACCCGGCTGGGCCTGGGCTATCAGGAGGCCCTGGCCAACGCCCAGGCCCTGGGCTATGCGGAGGCGGACCCCTCCACCGACGTGGACGGCTTCGACACCCGGCACAAGCTGGTGGTCAGCGCAAATATCGCCTTCGGCGTGAGCCTGGATTTTTCCGCCGTGCCTGCGGCGGGTATCCGCTATATTTCCGATACGGACGTAGCGGAATTCAAAAAACACGGTCTTGTATGCAAGCTGGTTTCCTGCGCCAACGCCTATGAGGACGGGTACGAAGCCTATGTGGAGCCGACCCTGTACCCCATTACGGCACTGGAAGCCGCCGTGCCCACCAATTATAACCTCATCACTTTGGAGGGCAGCACCTCCGGCCGCCAGAGCTTCTACGGCCAGGGGGCGGGCCGCTATCCCACCGCATACAATGTGGTGCAGGACTGCATGGATTTCATCCGCGGCCGGGGCTTCTACTGCGCCTACGGCCCCAAGACTCCGGTCCGCAATGACCGGAAAAAATGTTATTATATCCGCACGGCCCACCCGGACGGCTGGCTGGAAGGTCACACCGCCGGCCATTGGGGCGAAGCCGTCATCACCGAGCAGATAGCCGTGGCCGAGGCCCATAGCTGGCTCCAAAATCATCCCGGAACGTTCCTCTGTGCGCTGCCGGATGGAAAAGAGGGAATCGAAACATGCTGAAAGTAACGAAATTCGGCGGGTCCTCCATGGCCTCCGCCGACCAGTACCGGAAGGTGCGGGACATTGTCCTCTCCGACCCGGACCGCCGGGTAGTGGTGGTCTCCGCCGCCGGAAAGCGGGACAAACACGACCATAAAATCACGGACTTGCTCTATCTCTGTTACGCCCACACCCGCTACGGGGTGGACTGCGGCCAGGTGTTCGACATGATCACCTCCCGGTATCTGGAGATTCGGGATGAACTGGGCATCAAGCTGGACCTGGAAACGGAATTTGCCGACCTGAAGACCCGGCTGGACGAGAAAAGCGTCACCCAGGACGAATTGGTCAGCCGGGGCGAGTATTTCTCCGCCAAGCTGATGGCCGCCTATCTGGATTTCCAGTTCGTGGACGCCGCTGATTGGGTAAAATTCCGCATGGACGGCTCCGTGGACCAGGAGTCTTCCTATGCCTGCCTGCGCCGCCAGGCGGTGGGCCGTGGACTGGTGACGCCGGGCTTTTACGGCCTGATGCCCGATGGGCAAATTCACACCTTCTCCCGGGGCGGCAGCGACATCACCGGTTCTCTGGCCGCTGCGGCCCTGAACGCCAAGGTCTACGAAAACTGGACCGACGTGTCCGGTATTCTCATGGCGGACCCCCGCATCGTGGACAATCCCCAGGCCATCCCGGAGGTTACCTATGACGAACTGCGGGAGCTGAGCTATTCCGGCGCTCAGGTACTCCACGAAGGGGCCATTTTCCCCGTGCGGGAGAAAAACATCCCCCTGAACATCCGCAACACCAATGCCCCCAACGACCCCGGCACCATGATCCGGGAGCGGTTCGACCAGGACTCGGACCCCGACCGGTTCATTACCGGCATCACCGGCAAAAAAGATTTTTCCATCGTCTCCATGACCAAGCGGGGCATGTCCGGTCAGGTGGGCGTGCTGCGGTCCATGCTGACGGTGTTTGAGCGCCACGGCATTTCCGTGGACTACACCCCCAACGGCATTGACAACGTGTCCGTGGTGGTCCCCACCGAGTCCGTGGCTCCCTGCCTCTATAATATCCTGGCGGAAATTCAGCAGGAGGTCAAGCCGGACACGCTGGACGTCCATGACCAGATCGCCGTGGTTGCCGCCGTGGGCCGGAAAATGGCCTTCCGGCCGGGTATTTCCGGAAAAATCTTCGCCGCTCTGGGCGAGGCGGGCATCAATATCCGCATGATCAACCAGGGCCCCGACGAACTGAACATTATTTTCGGTGTAGACAACCGGGATTTCCAGAAGGCCATCCGGGTGCTCTACAACAGCTTTGCAAAATAAGGAGGAACATCCATGAAAACCTATACCGTTGCCGTTCTGGGCGCTACCGGCGCCGTGGGACGGGAAATGCTGAAAATTCTGGAGGAGCGGAGCTTCCCGGTGGGGAAGCTTGTGCCCCTGGCCAGCGCCCGGAGCGCAGGCAAGACCGTCCCCTTCCGTGGGGAGGAAGTCACCATTCAGGAAGCCAGAGACGAGGCCTTTGAAGGGGTGGACATCGTGCTGGGTGCGGCGGAAAACGACATCGCCAAGAAGTTTGCCCCGGCCATCGTGAAGGCGGGGGCCGTGTTTGTGGACAATTCCTCCGCCTTCCGGCTGGACCCCAATGTGCCGCTGATCGTGCCGGAGATCAATCCGGAGGACGCAAAGAACCACCACGGCATCATTTCCAACCCCAACTGCTCCACGATTATCACCGTCACGGCGGTGAATGCCCTGAACGCCCTGTCCCCCATCCGCACCATGACCGCCAGCACCTATCAGGCGGTGTCCGGTGCGGGAGCCGGCGGCCCCATTGAGCTGATGAACGAGGTGGAGGCTCTTTCCAAGGGCGAAAGCTATGAGCCGAAGGTGTTCTCCCATCAGATTGCCTTCAACCTGATCCCCCAGATCGGCTCCGAGCAGTTCGAGGGCTACACCAGCGAGGAAATGAAGATGCAGAACGAAGGCCGGAAGATCATGCACCTGCCGGACCTGAAAGTCTCCTGTACCTGCGTCCGGGTGCCGGTGGTCCGGAGCCATTCCATTTCCGTGAGCCTGCATTTTGACCGGCCCATTTCCGTTCAGGAGGCCCGGGAAACGATTGCCAAGGCCCCCGGCTGCAGACTGGTGGACGACCTGGCGAAAAAGGAGTACCCCATGCCTCTGGATACGTCCGATCAGGACATCGTGTTCGTGGGCCGCATCCGCCCGGATCTGACCGACCCCAACGGCCTGTGCCTCTGGTGCTGCGGCGACCAGGTCCGGAAAGGCGCCGCTACCAACGCCGTCCAGATTGCAGAGCTGCTGGTGAAGTAAGACAGCAGAAAGAGCACATATCGCCGTAGATACCCAAGGCCCGCCGTCCGGCGGGCCTTGCTGTATTTTGGAGAAAATCCCCCGGTGTGGCATCGTAGTGGCGGCAGGCCCCGCCCCTACAAAGCCAATTTCTCCTTTCTTCGTTCGTCCTATAAAATCGCCCACCGGGAGGGAGACCCGGTGGGCGATTTTCTTTTTAGGCCCGATCGATCCAGATGGGGCTGGACCATGCCATATGCTCGTCGGGCTGGGTGACCCGAACGTAATACCAGTCGGTGGCGTTGGCGCCGGTGTCCGTCAGGGACACGTCCAGGCAGTCGCTGCCCGGCTCCCAGGTCTTGAGGACCTGATTGTTCCGCAGCAGGTCCACCTTCACGTTGGACGTGCCCAGAACGCTGATATCGATATCCACGGCCTTGCCCACGGGACGGGTCAGCTCACTGCCCATCATGTGGCCGTCGATTTTCAGAGACACGAGAATCCGGGCGCCGGTGGTGCCGTAGGTATGCCGGGCGTACATGGCATCCCAGATGCCCTCCCGGTCATGGGTGGGGGTGAAGGCCGCCACGATGCCGCCCTCCACGCCGTGCTCCATCTGATGGGAGTCGCTGCCGGCGGTGAATCCCATCCGATAGCCCCGGCTCAGGGCCTCCTGAACGCTGTGGTGGGGCATTTTCTTGATGTTCTTGGTGAATTTGGAGCGGCTCTCATCGTCCTCGTAGGGGGCGTGCCGGGAGAAAATCTCCGCCAGGCGCTCCACGCTGTCATCATGGAAATCCCAGTCGGTGGCAGCGCTGACCATACCCCAGTCGGCGGCGGGGTGGTGGGGAATGCACATTGCCCGATAGTTTTTCAGGCTGGCATACAGGTTGGTGGGAGTGATGCCGCCCTGGTCGCCGGAACGGAAAATGTCGCCGTTGTCGTCCCGGTAATAGACGTTCTTGTGGCCGAAATCATAGCGGAACTCGTTGGGGGTCCACTCGAAGGACAGCAGGCAGGTCAGGGCATCGTCCTCGTTCATCAGCCGGGCAGTGGTCCGCATCAGCTCCCACTCGGACTGGGAAATCCAGTCGGGGTAGCAGTCGTGGTCCGTCAGGCAGGAGAACTGCAGGTCCGCCTTGTCCCGGCTCCGATGGTAATACTGGTCGATGGTGCCCATGCCGTCGGAAATGCCGCTCTGGCCGTGAATGTCGCCGAAAAGCAGCTTTCCGGTATAGCCGTTCCTGGCCAGCCAGGCGGAAACCTCTCCGTCGGTCCGGCGGGGCAGGTCCTTATCCTTGTGAATGGGCAGGCAGAAGGTGTTCTCGGCGATCTCGGTTTTGGGATTCCCCCGCTTTTCGATTTCCTCCGGGGTGAACCGGGTCAGCACTGCCTGGGCGTTCCGGTCATAGTGGCCGTTGCGGAGGGCAAACTGCCAGCTCAGCAGAATGGTATCCTTTTCGGGGATCAGCAGGGAGGGATGGACGGCGCAGTGAATGTCCTCGAAGGACACCTGGGCCCCCAGGGTCCAATCCTGACCGGGGCGGCGGATTCGGGCCTGGACCTTGTCCTTGCCCCAGGTGTAGGCCAGGACCTGCACCCCGTCCGGGGCGGTCTGGGCGGCAATGTCCATATACCAGCCCACATTGTTGGTGATGGTCACGGCAGGCCGGGCCGCAAATTTACCGTCCCGGGAAAGGTCCGCCGAGCAAATGGAGAAGGTCGCGCCATAGCCGAAGGTGTACCACACCACGGTGGCACCGGCGGGTGCGGGAATCACGGTAGAGCAGGTGGTCCACTCGGCGGTGTTGTCCAGCCGGAGTTCCTCGCTCCACGTTCCTTCGTTCAGCACCCGGGCCAGGGTGTGATAGGCCCCGTCCATGTATGCGTCATAGGTCAGGTACAGCCGTCCGTCGCCGCCCACGCAGGCGTTGGGGCGGTAGACCTCATTGGCCAGGGAGACCTTTTCCGGCTCCGTGGCACCGTTTTCGGTGAGTTCCACGCAGAGGGCGTCTGCGCCGCCCTTGTACTGGCGGGTGTAGAACAGCAGCAGCTTTCCGTCAAAGGCGCACAGCCGGGGGTAGAACAGAGCCTCGTCCTTGGCAACGGTCCGGATTTCGCCCCAGCTGCCATTCTTCCGGCAGCGGACCCGAATCTCCCAGCCGCCCTGAAGGGCCTCACCCCAAGCGCACCACTCGGCGCCGTCAAATGCCAGGGCCGTGGGATACAGGGCCTCGCCGGAGCCGGAGATGACCTCCACCTGCTCCAGACCCTTCTCGCCGTAAACGCCGGTTTTCACGGTGTCGTGGCGATGGGCGTAGCTCTGGTAGAACAGCCGCAGGCCCTCCTTGGTGGCCAGGGTGGTGGGAAACTGTGCGCTTTCCTCATAAATGTCCGTCAGGACCGCTCCCTGGGGAGCGAAGGGAATGGTTTCGTACATATTGCGTTACACTCCTTGTAATAAAAATTCAATCCGTTTCGTGCTTGCCCACACCGGCGGGAGGCTGGATATGCTTCACGCCCACAGCCAGTACGATGAGGGTCATCAGATAGGGCAGCATCTGAATGAGCTGGGCAGAAACGCCCTGGCCCTGCAGATAAATTTGCAGAGCATCGCAGAAGCCGAACAGCAGGGCAAAGGGAACGATGTGGCCGGGATTGTACCGGCCCAGAATGGCGATGGCCACGGCAATATACCCACGCCCGGCGGTCATGCCCCGGACAAACATGTTCAGCTGGTCCAGGGACAGGAAAGCGCCGCCGTAACCGGCCAATGCGCCGCAGATCAGCACGCCGGAGTATTTCAGCCCGTGGACTTTCAGGCCCACGGCGCTGGCCGCCTTGGGCTGCTCGCCCACCATCCGCAGCCGCAGGCCGTAGCGGGTGCGGAACAGCACGATCCAGCTGATAACGGCCACGGCCACCATCACAAAGAAGTTGAAGGACTGGCCGGAAATGATGGGAATGGGTCCGCCGATGGTCTTGTCAATGGAAGCCACCAGCTCGGAGGTACCTTTGTTCTTCCAGATGACCTGCATCAAGAGGGTCGTGGCGGCAGTGGCCAGCAGGTTCAGGCCGATGCCGCTGATGACCTGATTCATCCGATAGCGGACGGAAAGAATGGCATGGAACAGAGCGATGAGCATTCCGCCCAGAATGCCGCACAGCAGGCCGAAGACCCAGCTGCTGGTATAATAGGACCCCAGTACCGCACAGAAGGCTCCGCACATCATCATGCTCTCCAGTCCCAGTGCCATGACGCCGCCCCGGACGGAGAATGCGCCGCCGACGGATGCAAAGATCAGCGGGGTGGCCATATACACCGTGGAGGTCAGAATGGGCACCAGATATGCCAGGAAAAATTCCATTACTTGTTCCTCCTTTTCCCGTCGATGTGCAGAATGTCCCGAATCAGCAGGGGCGCCGCCACGAAAATGACCACCATGGCCTGAATGACCCCCACAAACTCCACCGGCACGCTGGTGGTCCGGTTCAGCTCCGTAGCGCCGGTGCTCAAAAGGCCGAACACCGTTCCGGCCAGGATCACGCCGATGGGGTTATCGGAGGCCAGGGCCGCCACGGCGATGCCGTTGAAGCCGTATCCGGGTGAAAAGTTGTTGATGAGCCGCCGGTCCACGCCCAGGACCTGATTGGCTCCCGCCAGGCCGGCAATGCCGCCGGAGACGCACATGGCAATGATCATCACTTTGGCGATAGAAATGCCCGCCGTTTCGCTGGCCTTGGCATTGATGCCCACCGCCCGCAGCTCATAGCCGAAGGTAGTGCGGTTCAGGAACCAGGCCACAAAAATACAGGCGGCAATGGCCAGGAAAATGGCGTAGCTCAGCTGATACTGGGAGAACACCCGGGGCAGCTGGGCAGTCTCGGCCACCCGCTCGGTCTGGGCAGACACGGAGCCCTCCGCCAGCAGGGGGCCGTTGAGCAGATAGCCCACGATACAGGTGGCGATGGTGTTCATCATTACGCCCGCCACCACTTCGTTGGACCCGAAGCGAACCTTCAGGAAGCCGATGATGCCGCCGTACAGAGCGCCGAACAGGAAGCCCGCCAGAATGGCCAGGGGCAGATGGAGGCATGTGGGCAGCCCCAGATTCAGTGTGCCGATGAGGGCCGTACCCAGAGCGCCCATGTACATCTGGCCCTCCACACCCAGATTGATCAGGGAGGCCTTTTTGGCAAAGGTATAGGCAAGGCCCGTAAAAATCAGGGGCGTGGCCTGCACAAAGGTGTTCACGATGCCCCGGAGAGAGCCGAAGGCACCCACCAGAATGGCCCCGTAGGCCTCGAAGGGGTTATAGCCGCACAGGGCCATAATGATGCCGCTGAGGACCAGAGACATCAGGAAGGCCGCCAGGGGCAGCACCGGCCCTTCCAGCCGCCGCAGCCGGGCCCATTGATTTTTCAGAAAGGTTTTCACGGCCGGGCCTCCTTCTCTGCTTTTTCGCCGGCCATCAGCAGGCCCAGCTCCATTTCGTTCCAGGTATCATAAGACCCCTGGGCCACGATTTTGCCCTCATAGATAACGGCGATCCGGTCGCTGAGCCGCCGGACCTCGTCCAGGTCCGCAGAAATCAGCAGCACTGCCTTGCCCGCATCCCGCAGGTCCAGCAGACGGCTGTGGATCAGTTCCTGTGCGCCCACGTCCACGCCTCGGGTAGGCTGGGCGGCGATGAGCACGTCCGGGTCCTCGCTGAACACCCGGGCCACCACCACCTTCTGCTGGTTGCCGCCGGACAGGGAGCCGCACTTTTCCTGCACGTTGGGGGCTTTGATCTGATAATCCGTCAGCTGTTTTTCGGAAAAAGCACGAATCTCATTCTTCCGGCGGATGCCGTGCTTGGAAAATTCCTTTTTCCGGTGATAGCCCAGAATGATGTTGTCCTCGATGGTCATGGGGCCGATCATGCCCCGAACCAACCGGTCCTCCGGGATGTGGCCCACCCCGGCACTGAGGAACGCCGCCGTCTTTCCGGACAGGGGCAAGCCGTCCTTCACCAATTCCATGGAATCGGGCTTGCGCAGGCCGGTCAGCACTTCGATAAGCTCGCTCTGACCGTTGCCCTCGATACCGGCAATCCCCAGGATTTCGCCCTTATGGACCTCCAGGGCCACATCCCGCAGGATGGGCACGCCCTTGACGGTCAGGTTCAGGTTCTGCACCTGATAGGCGGTCTCGCCCACGGATTTGCTCCGGCGGGTATAGCTCAGGTCCACCTTCCGGCCTACCATCATCAGCGCCAGGTCGCTGGCGCTGCATCCGGCTGCACTGAGGCCCTGATCCACCATGACCCCGGCACGCAGCACCGAAACCCGGTCGGCGATCTCGGCGGTCTCCCGGAGCTTATGGGTGATGATAATGATGCTCTTTCCCGCCGCCTTCAGTTCCCGCAGCACGGAGAACAGCTCGCCTACCTCCTGGGGGGTCAGCACGGCGGTGGGCTCGTCCAGGATCAGCACGTTTGCCCCCCGGTACAGGGCCTTGAGGATTTCCACCCGCTGCTGTTCGCCGACGCTCAGGGCCTGGACCCGTGCGGAAGCGTTCAGGTGGAAGTGAAATTTGTCGATGAGGGCCTGGACGCTTTCCGTGGCCTTCTTCCGGTCAAGGAACGGCCCGTGGACCGGCTCGCAGCCCACGATGACGTTTTCCGTAATGGTCATCACCGGAGTGAGCATGAAGTGCTGATGGACCATGCCGATGCCCAAGGCAATGGCCTGAGCGGACCGGCGAATCGTAACAGGCTTTCCATCCACCAGAATTTCTCCCGCATCCGGGGTGGTCATACCGTAGAGCACGTTCATCAGCGTGGATTTGCCTGCGCCGTTTTCCCCCAGCAGGGAGTGGATTTCCCCCTGCTCCACGGAGAAGGACACGTTGTCCAGGGCTCGGACACCGGGGTAAATCTTGGTAATGCCCCGCATTTCAATGGCATTCAATGGGGTAGTGCGCCTCCTTTTTCGTAATATCGGAAAAAAGCGGGGAGAAAAGGATCTCCCCGCAAGTCCGGCGTTGCCGGGTATTTCTTATTTGCCGTACTGGTTGGCAGCCGCCCAGGCGTCGATCTCGTCCATGGACTCCGGGGGCACCAGAGTGCCGTCCACGATCCTCTTCTCGATCTCGGTCAGGGCCTTCTGGATGTCCTCCGGCAGGACCACGTTGGACTCGGAGGCATCATAGCCCACGGCGCCCTCGGCAATACCGGAAATCTTGTAACCGGCAGTCCAGGTGCCGTCCACCAGGGCCTTCACCTCGTTGTAGACCATCTCGTTGACCTTCCGGGCAGCGGTAGCCACAATGTGGTCCGGCTCCAGATAGTTGATGTTGGCGCCCACGCCGAAGCTGTAACGGTTGGCCTCCACGCTGGCATTGTAAATGCCCATGCCGGAAGCGCCGGCAATGGCCTGAATGAAATCAGCGCCCTGATTGTACATGGACAGTGCAAATTCCTTGCCCTTACCCGGGTCGTTGAAGCTGTCCACGTTGCCCTCCAGCACGGTCACGTCGGGGTTCACATACTTGGCACCGGCAATGTAGCCGACAACACCCTTGCGCAGAGCCGGGTTCTCCTGACCCAGGATCACGCCGATGACGTTCTCCTCATTGGCCAGAGGCATATCGCTGATGGTACCCAGGCCGGCCAGCACACCGGTCAGGAAGGTCTGCTCCTGCCACTTGGTCGCCACGGCGCTGACGTTGTCCAGCTTCAGCGAGGAGTCCACATGAGAAAACTTCTGGTTGGGGAAGTCGGCGGCCACCTCGGTGAGGGCATCGGACATATCGCTGCCCAGGCACACAATCAGGTCGTAATCCCCGGCCTCGCACATGGTCCGCAGGTTGGGCACATAGTCGCTGACGGTCTCCGGCTCCAGATAGTCGAAGGTAATGCCCAGCTCGGTCTGAGCGGCCTGCATTCCCGCGTAAGCCATATCGTTGAAGTTCTTGTCGCCCAGGCCGCCGGTGCCCAGGATCAGACCCACCTTCATGGTCTTGTTGTCGTCGGTCTTGCCGTTGTCCTTGGAGCCGCAGGCACACAGGGTCACAAGCATGACCAGAGCCAGCAGCAGCGCTGCGAATTTTTTCATTCCCTTTTCCCTCGTTTTCGTGTGATTTGGACGGCTTGCGTCCTTTACGGATATTATAATCTCCCGGAAAAAACCGGGCAAGGAACGTCCTTGCCCGGCAATGGAAGCATTTTGACTTTTTTCGCAGTCAGCCCCGGCCGAATGGTAAAATATTGACCCTTTCTGTCACAATCTTGTCATTCGTGCCTGCTCCGGGGTGATCCCCCGATATTTTTTATAAATTCTTGTGAAATATCCCGGATTGGCATAGCCCACCCGGTTGGCGATTTCCGCAATGCTCAGGTCGGTCCGGTTCAGCAGTTCCTGCGCCCGTTCCAGCCGATACAGCGTCAGATATACGCTGAAATTTTCTCCCATTTCTTCCTTGAACTGCCGGGAGAAATACTCCGGGGACCGGTACACCGCCTGGGCCACTCTTGCCAGGGACAGGTCCTCGCTGTAATGGGCCCGGATATAGCATACCGCCGTATCGATAAATGTGGAGGTGCGGCTGCTTTCCTGCATTTTCGCCACCAGACTCCGGCAGCGCTCCACGCAGGCCTCCAGCGTGTCCGGCAGTTCTTCTTTGGAAAGGCCGGATTCCGTTTCCCGGCAATACTGCTCCTCTACGAGCAGCACCATCCGGCGGCTGTGCTCCATGGCCCAGGAAACATCCCCGGCGGCGGGCTGCCCAATGGCATTTTTCCAGCCCTGCAGGGTGTCCAGAGCCTCCGGAAAGCGGTAATCCTGCAAAAGCTGCATGAATTGCTTTTTGAACTCGTGAATCCGTCCCCGGTCCAGGGGCCGCCGGGCGGCCAGGGCTTCATAGTCCGTCACGCCGCCGAAGAAGGCCGCATCCAGCGCCGCAGCGCCTTGCCGCAGCAGCACCGGGAAATCCCGCAGCGCTGCGGAAACGGAGGAGGTTCCGAAAGAAATGCCGGTCCCCGCCAGAATTTGCGCCACGTTGTCCCCGTCGGGCTGGAACAGCAGATATTCATATGTACGCTCGCTGGCCACCAGTGCAAAGCCCCCGGTCTCCCGTCGGAACCGTTCTGCCAGCTCCGAGTACACCATCCAGCTTTTGGGGGAATTCCCGTTGGGTACAGCCCAAACCCGGTAATCCACGCCCTCCCGGGCTCCCAGCCGCTGCAAAATACGCTTCGAAGCATCGGCAGCGTCGGCGGTATTGTAAATCTCATACAGGTCCAGGTGGCCGCTGGGAAATACCCCGTCCACCTTCGTCCGGCGAATTTTCTCCGCCTGGGCGCGGGTCTTGTCCAGCAGATTTTTGATGTCTGCGGCCCGCATTTCGCTTTTCAGAATATACTCCCAGGCTCCCAGGCTCAGGGCCTCCTTGGCATAGGAGAACTCGGCATAGTTGGTGAGAATGACAAATTTCGTAAAAGGCAGCTTTTTCTTTGCCTGGCGCATCAGTTCCAGGCCATCCATCACCGGCATACAAATATCAGTGAACACAATATCCGGCTGGACCTGCTCCATCATCTCCAGAGCCTCCGCCCCGTTGGCGGCCGTAGAAATTTTGTCCTCCGGGGCAATGGTACCGATGCAGTAGGTGAGCCACTGCCGAATGGGCGCTTCATCGTCCACCACGGCGACTTTCAGATTCATCGTGCTTCCTCCTTTGCTTCCCGGTAAGGCAGGGTGTAGGTAATCTTCGTGCCTTGGCCCACGGCGCTTTCGATGGACAGGCCGTAGGCGCTGCCGTAGCACATCTGAATACGCTCGTGGACGTTCCGCAGACCCACATGATTCATGCGGCTTTCCTTTTGAAGAATGTCCCGTCGCTGGTCGTCGCTCATGCCCACCCCGTCATCCGCTACGACCATGGTCAGATTTTCGCCCTCCCGCCGGGCGGTCAGGGTAATTTGAATACGCTTCCCGCCGGTGCCATGGAAAATGGCGTTCTCCACCACCGGCTGCAGGATCATGGAGGGGACCATGGCCCGGTCCGTGTCGGGCCCCAGGTCGAATGTGGCCTCAAACGTGTCCGGGTATCGATAGCGCTGCAAATTCACATAGTTTTCCAGGGCGTCCGTTTCCTGGGACAAGGGAATGAATTCGTCGGACCGGGACAGGGTCTGCCGCAGCAGCTTGGAAAAATAGAAGAGCATCTCCCCGGCCTCCTCCGTCTTGCCCATTTCCAGCAGGAAGCGGATGGAGGTCAGGGTATTGTGGATAAAATGAGAATTGATCTGGGCATGGAGGAAGTCGATCTCCGCCGCACGCTTGCTCTGCTCGCTGTGCCGGACCTCGTCGATCAGCGATTGGAGCTGTTCGGCCATCTCATTGAAGGACCGCTCGATGCGGCCAAACTCGTCCTCCCCGGTGACGGTAAGCCGCACGGACAGGTCCCCGCCCCGGATACGATCCAATCCCTTTTCAATGGCACGGGTCCGGGCCATCAGCGTCCGGGCCGCCAGCAAAAGCGCCAGCAGCATTCCCGCCGCAGTCAGGCCGATGACCAGGAAAATAATGTTCCCCACATTCCGCAGGGCCGCAAAGGCGGACCGGGCCGGGAGCCGCTGGTAAAGATACCAAGCCGTTCCGGGGATACGGCGGCTCAGGAGGAAATCCCCGTCCTGGATCTTATCCATAATGCGGCTGCTGTCATTCAGTGCCGTCAGGTCGGAAATGCTCACGCCGCAGCTTTGGCCGATGGCGGTCTTGTCCGCCGAGGAAATGACCGTTCCCGCCTCGTCCACCACTGCCATGGTCCCCGCCGTCGTCAGGAAGGTCCGGTACTGGGAATAGAGAAAAAGCTCCGACACATCCAGCACCACCACGCCCCGCAGGGCCGTATCGTCATAGGAGCGCATAGGCAGCAGTATCCGGAAGGTGTAGACCATCACGCCGGTACCCTGAGGCCGGAGGCTTACCGGAAGCAGCACCGGCTCCGCCGACGGGTCCAGCAGGGCAGGATAGCTTTCCGTCAGGTCCGAAAAATGTTCCTCCGGTACCTGATTATAGGAAGCCGCCCGGAGGCCGCCCCGGCCCAGGACTGCTACGCTTAAAAGATTCGCCGGCCGCTGGTGGGAGCTGACGAACTCCGTCAGGGCCGTGTTCAGCGCAGACATGGCCTGCCGTTCTCCCATTGTCCCGCCGTCGGCCAGCGTCAGCAGACTGCTGTCCACGCTGAGCTGCTGACCAAAGGAGCGAATTTCCGTCATGAATTTGCCCATGGAGGCCGCCGTGCCCTCCAGACCGGCATTGTTCAGCCGAAGAAATTCCTCGCCCACGGTCTGTCGGGCAAATACATAGATCAGCGTTCCCGCCGCACACAGCACCGCCAGCAGCACCGCAAAAAGCAGGCAGAAAATTCGCAGGGTGTAGCTTTTTCCCACGGCTGCCGCCTCCTTCCTTCATACTGCCTATAAGCATACCACATTTCGGCGCTTTCCCGCAAGAGCTTTTCGTTTCCCCCATTGAAAAATAGGGAAAAATCGGGTATGATATAGAAAAATCACGTCAGGAGGCGGAACGCATGACCACGCAGGAAGCAAGAGACGAATATGTACGGGCCCTTCGGCTGGGCCAGAAGGAATTCAAGGAGCGCAGCATGGCCGGGAAGGACCCCTACCCCGCCGTGCTGGACGACATTCTGGAAGGGCAGGCCCAGGGGGGCGTGGCCAACATCCCCCTGTTGGAAATTCCCGTAGAACACATCGTAGGCGTCAAGTCTCAGGGCCGGGTATCGGCCTTCACAGCAGGCTTCCTGCCGCTTCTGAACCCCGACAGCGAGTTTGGCCTGAAATGGCAGCACCTGTGCATGGCCCATCTGGGCACCGAGGGCATCCGGGACCCCATCATCTGCTTTGAATACCTGGGCAAATTCTATGTGCAGGAGGGCAACAAGCGGGTCAGCGTGCTGAAATATTTCGGCGCCGCCCGAATCCCCGGCTCCGTGACCCGGATTTTGCCCGTCCGCAGCGACGAGCCCAGAATTCAGGCTTACTATGAATTTCTGGACTTCTACAAGTCCGCCAAGGTCTACGACGTGCAGTTCCGGCACCCCGGCGACTACGCAAAGCTCTTGGCCTATCTGGGCAAGGAGCCGGGAGAGGAATGGACCGAGCGGGAGCAGCGGACCTTCACCGCCTATTTCCAGTATTTCCGGGAGGCCTTCCGGTCCCTGGGCGGCGACGATCTGGGGTTGGAACCGGAAGACGCCCTGCTGCTCTGGCTCCAGGTCTACCCCTTCCGGGACTTGGGACGGCTCAGCGCCGCAGAGCTGAAAAAAGCCCTGTCCCGGCTGTGGGAGGATGTGGTGACGCTGGATCAGGCGGACCCGGTGCAGGTCCGCACAGAGCCGGGCAAGGACGCCCGGGGTGTTTTCAGCCGTCTCATTTCCTCCACTCCGGACCACCTGAACGTGGCCTTCGTCCATCAGAAGGACCCCAAACGGAGCATCTGGGTCCAGAGCCATGACGACGGGCGCATCCATCTGGAACAGGTTCTTCCCGAAAAAGTTACGGTAAAAAGCTATTTTGACGCAGATACCCCCACGCTGGCGGAAAAATACCTGGACCAGGCCGTGGCCGACGGGGCCGAAGTGGTGTTCACCACCTCCCCCCAGCTGAGCCGGGCCACTCTCCGGGCTGCCGTAAAATACCCCAAGGTCCGGTTCCTGAACTGCTCGGCGGACACGCCCTTTTCCAGCGTCCGCAGCTACTATACCCGTGACTACGAGGGCAAATTCATCACCGGCGCCATCGCCGGGGCCATGGCCAAGAACGACCGCATCGGCTATGTGGGCACCTACCCCCTGCTGGGGGTCCCCGCCGCCATCAACGCCTTCGCCCTGGGGGCGCAATTAACCAATCCGCGGGCCAGGATTTCCCTGCGGTGGACCTGCCAGCCGGGAAACCCCACTCAGGAGCTCATCAGTGAGGGCATCCGGGTCATTTCCAACCGGGATATTCCCACCCCGGGAGGCTTCTACCTCCACGCAGGCGGCTACGGCACCTATCTTGTGGAGGATTCCGGGCGGCTGACGGCCCTGGCCTCCCCCTGCTACCTCTGGGGGCGGTTCTACGAAAACGTGATCCGCTCCATTCTCTCCGGAGCCTGGGACCAGGAGCGGGACGCCACCAAGGCCGTGAACTACTGGTGGGGCCTGAACAGCGGCGTCATTGACGTGAAGCTGGCGGATTCCATCCCGCCGGGGCTGGCGGTGCTGGCGCAAATGCTCCGCAAGGGCCTGAAGCAGGGGGCCATCGACCCCTTTGCCAGGACCATCCGGGACCAGAGCGGCAAGGTCATGCACACGGCGGACCAGGGATCCTTCTCCCCGGACACCCTGCTGCGGATGGACTGGCTCTGCGAAAATGTGGACGGGGAAATCCCCGACTATGCACACATTGCCCCCATGGCCCAGCCCCTGGTCCGGGAGCTGGGGGTCCACCGGGAGCAGGTGCCGCTGGAAAAGGAGGAAGGGCTGTGAGAATTCTGGCAGTTTCCGACGAGGAATACAAGGGCTTCTGGGACTATTATCAGCCCGGAAAGCTGAAGGATTATGACCTGATTCTGTCCAGCGGGGACCTGCGGGCGGACTATCTGTCCTTTCTCGTGACCATGGCCCGGTGTCCGGTGCTTTACGTCCACGGCAATCACGACGACGGTTATGCCACCCGGCCCCCGGAGGGCTGCGACTGCATTGACGATGCCCTGGTGGTGGTCAACGGGGTCCGGATTCTGGGGCTTGGCGGCTGCCGCCAGTATCATCCGGGGGCTTACCAGTACACCGACGCGCAAATGCGCCGGCGCATCCGGAAGCTGCGCTATGCCCTTTGGAAGGCAGGCGGGGTGGACATTGTGGTGACCCATGCGCCCCCCAGAGGCGTGGGCGACGGGGAGGACCCGGCCCACATCGGCTTTGACGCATTGCTCCCTCTGCTGGACAAGTACCATCCCCAATACCTGCTCCACGGCCACATACACCTGCGCTATGGGGCGGACCAGACCCGCATCCGGGAGTATGGGGACACGAAGGTCATCAACGTCACGGAAAAATACGTGCTGGAGATCCCCAACCGGGCCCACAAATCGGCCTACCCCGGGGAGGTCCGGTGGATCACCCGCCAGCCGGAAGCGAAATTCATTGATATGGAGTATCCGTTAGGACTATGAAAACATCGGAATTTGCAGGATTTTCCCCGGAGACCTTTGATTTTCTCTGGGGCATCCGTCTGAATAATAATAAAGAATGGTTTGCCGAGCATAAAAAAGACTACGTGGACCGGCTCTACGAGCCCATGAAGGCCCTGGGCCAGGCGGCGTTCCGGCCCTTTCTGGACCGTCCCGGCAATCTGCTGAAGGTCAGCCGCATTTACCGGGACGCCCGGATGCACTATCCCGTACCTTACAAGGAAAGTCTGTGGCTGTGTATCCGGCAGGACGTGGAATGGTGGGCGGAAAATCCCTGCCTGTATTTTGAGATTCGCCCGGAGGGGGCCTCCGCCGGGTTCCTGTTCTGGAAGCCGAAAACGGCCATTCTGGAAGCCTTCCGGCAGGACCTGATCGCAAGACCGGAGGTTTTCCCGAAAATTGCGGAAAAATGCCGGAAAGCCACGGGCCTCCCCCTGACAGCGGAGGTTTATAAGCGTCCGAAGCCCTGCCCCATTCCCGAATTGGAGCCGTATTTTGCCTGGAAGGGCGACATTGAATGTACGACCTCCTGGGAGCCGGGGGATGCGCTGTTCGACCCGAAACTGGGCGATGAACTGGCAGAGATGTTTGAAAATCTGCTGCCCCTGTACGATTATTTCGGGGCGCTGACAGCAAAAGGAGTGTAAAAATTGGCGATTCTCCTGGAAAAACAGGATTTTTCGGATATTTATGATTTACTGGAGGCCAGCTTCCCCCACTCGGAGTTCCGGGAGCGGGAAGCCCAGGCGGCCCTCTTTGACAAAGCCCCCTACCGGGTCTACGGACTGCGGGAGGGGGAAAAGCTGCTGGCCCTGTGCGCCCTGTGGGAATTGCCGGGCTGGCGGTATCTGGAGCATCTGGCCGTGGCGCCGGAGGCCCGGAACGGCGGCCTGGGGGGGCGGTTTCTGGACGGCCTGACGGCGGACCGGCCCTGCGTGCTGGAAGTGGAGCTGCCGGAAACGGACCTGGCCCGGCGGCGCGTCGGCTTTTACCGGCGGCACGGGTTCACATGGAATGACTATCCGTATATGCAGCCCGCCCTGCGGCCCACGGAATCCCCCATTCCCCTGCGGCTCATGACCCGCAATGCTCCCCTGCCGGAGGAGGAATTCCACCGGCTGAAAAAAGAAATCTATAAAACCGTCTACGGGGCGGAATAAATCGGCGCAAAATCCCCCGGCGAGGCGAAAAATAGCCTTCCCCAGGGGGAAGGTGGTCCCGAAGGGACCGGATGAGGGGCGGTAGGGGCTTACAGTTACGCACCGGCCAATGGCTCCCCTGTGTAGGGGGAGCTGTCACACCGTCAGGTGTGACTGAGGGGGTGTAGGAGACTATCGAACGACACTCCCCTACGAAATTGCTACCGTACACCCCCTCCGGCCCCTTCGGGGCCACCTCCCCCTACACGCCGGGAGGCTTACGCCTTTCTGTTTCTGCGTATAGAATTCGTGCGCATCGGGGGCATGCCGCCGCCCCTACAGTGCATCGCCGGAAGTTTTCCCCTTTATTTCCCCACCAAGGAGGCCATTATGGTCATTTTTTTCGACATTGACGGCACGATCATCGACGATGCCACGCAGGTGATCCCCGCCTCCGCCGCCTCGGCCATCGCCGCTCTGGTCCGCAACGGTCATGTGCCCGTTGTCAACACCGGCCGGCCCTTCGGCCACATCGACCCACGGGTCCGGGCCCTTCCCTTCCGGGGCAATGTGTGCGCCTGCGGCATGGAGCGCATTCTGGATGGCCAGGTCCGTTTCCGGACCCAGCCCGGAGAAGCCCTGCGCCGCTACACCGTTGCATCCGTCCGGGCCTGCCGCATCAACGCCCTTTATGAGGGCGAAAACGCCGTCCTCACCGACGGACGCTGGTCCCTGTGCCCCGCCGGGGTGAAGGAATGCGCCCGGATGTGGAAAAAAGGCTTCGCCGTCCGGGAAATTTCCCAGGAGCCCGGGCTGGATTTCATCAAATTCGTCACTCTGGACACCCCCGGCTGCGACCGGGCGGAGATTCTGCGCCGTCTGTCCCCCTACTACACCTGCATCGACCGGGGCGGCGGCATGATCGAATATGTCCTGAAGGGGTACAGCAAGGCCGCCGGGCTGGCCGCCATGCTCCAGGACCTGGGTGCCAGCCGGGAGGAGGCCTACGCCATCGGGGACAGCACCAACGACCTTCCTATGTTCGAGGCTGCCGGACACACCGCCGCTCTGGGCGACGGCATGCCGGAATTACAGGCAAAAGCCGAGTACATCACCGCACCGGTGCTGGAAAACGGCCTGGAACAGGCGTTAAAACACTGGAAATTGATATGAAAAACCCGGGACGAAAACCGTCCCGGGTCTTTTTTACGCTTTGACCGCCTTGGCCACTCTGGGTGCAAGCACCAGGGCCAGGGCCATTTTGATGGCGTCGGCGGGCAGGTAGGGGATGACGCACTTCATCAGCAGCGCCCACACGCCGATGGACTTGCCGTTGCGGAAGTACACCGTCAGGAACCAGCCGGAGCCGAAGGCGTAGCAGACCACCAGGCCCAGCACCAGGGCCAGGATTTTCACCCACAGCTTCCGGCCCAGCAGGCCGGTCACGAGCCAGTACACCAGACCCGTAAACAGGAAGCCCAGGATGTAGCCGCCGGTGACGCCCAGCAGTGCGTCAATGCCGCCCCGGAAGCCGGTAAACACCGGCAGGCCCACAGCGCCCAGCAGGATGTAAACGAGAATGGCTAAAGTTCCCCGGGCCCCGCCCAGCACCAGCAGGGCAAAGAACACGCCGAAGGTTTGCAGGGTGTAGGCGATCTCCAGCACCGGGAAGGAGATCCAGGCGCACACCGCCAGCAGCGCCGCCATCAGGGCGCAAAGGACAAGATCACGAACCGTCAGTTTTTTCATGGATGATATTCCTCTCTTTCCGGGGAAAGGATACCATAGGGAGGAGAGATTGTCAACTATTATTTTCTTAAAGGTTTACGTTTTGATATTTCCTCCGGCGGTGCAAAATAGCCTTCCCCCGGGGAAGGCTTTTCCCGGCGAGCTTTTGCGCCGATTTTGATTGCGGCTTTCCCTAAAAAATCTCTGCCCGGAGGGGATCCGGGCAGAGGGGAGAGAACCAGATATTCTTTTGCTTCTCCGAAAAACCTCACCGTTTCCCCTGGTCGTAGGGGATGCCCTCGGCTTTGGGGGCGCGGGATTTCTTGGAGGTGAAGGCCAGGACCACCATGGAGGCGATGAATGGCATCATGTTATAGATCTCTTTCGGCCAGCCCAGGGCTTTCAGCGCCGGGATGGAGTCGAAGATATTGGCCATGGCCCGGAACACGGCGAAGAACAGCGAGGCACCCGCAATGTTCAGGGGCTTCCACTGACCGAAGATCATCACGGCCAAGGCCAGGAAGCCCATGCCCGCCACGCCGGTCTCAAAGTTCCAGTCGCCCACGGCGGGAACGATGTAGGCCATGCCGCCGATGCCGCCCAGGGCACCGGACATCAGCACGCCGGCCCAACGCATTTTATACACGTTGATGCCCACGCTGTCCGCCGCCTGGGGATGCTCGCCGCAGGACATGAGCCGCATTCCGAAGCGGGTCTTGTACAGGATGAACCAGGCAATGGCCAGAGCCGCCACGGACACCACGATGAACCAGTTCACGGTCAGGGGGCCGATGTTGAAGGTGTAGTTCACGTTGTTCAGGTGCTGGTTCACGCTGGAGGAATAGGAGATCTTGGAAGAATCCGTGCCGTTGACCCGCTTTGCCACCACCACGGCCAGCGCCGCCGCCAGCAGGTTCAACGCAGTGCCGCCGATGGTCTGGTCCGCTTTCAGGTTGATGGCCGAGAAAGCCAGCAGAGAGGAATAAATGGCGCCCGCCAGGGCCGAAGCCCCGATGGTGATGATAAGGGCCAGAGCGATGGGGACTCCTGCGGCGTTCATAATGTTGATCATCACAACGCCGATCAGGCCGCCGACGACCATGATGCCCTCCAGGGCGATGTTAATGACACCGGAGCGCTCGGAGAACATTCCGCCCAGCGCCACCAGCATCAGCACGCTGGCATAAAGCAGCGTATATTTGAGAAGCAGCCACATTACGCCTCAGCCTCCTTTCCCGATTCCGCCGGTTTCTGCTTTTTCCCGCTGAAGAAGGTCTTGAGAATGCCGCTCTTGAACAGCAGGGCGAAGGCGCACAGGTAAATGACTACGCCGGAGATGATGTCCGCCACCTCGCTGGGGAACAGACTGGCGTTCATATAACTGCCGCCTACGGTGATATGGGCCACAAAAATGGCCGAGAAGATACAGCCGATGGGGTTGGACGAGGCCAGCAGGGCCACGGAAATGCCGTTGAAGCCCGCCGCAGGCAGGTTGGTGGACACCAGCGGCTCCCACTCCTTGCTGCCGGACAGATAGAACAGTCCTGCGCCCAGACCCGCCAGGGCACCGGCGATGGTCATGGACAGGACGATGTTCCGCTTGTCGGCAATGCCCGCATATTCGGCTGCGTTCTTATTGAGGCCGCAGGCCCGCAGCTCGTAGCCGAACACGGTCTTGTTCACCACAACCCACACCAGAACGGCCACCGCAATGGCGATGAAAATGCCGATTGTCGGGGCGAACATGGGTCCGAAGTAGGTCTTACCCTCCCCGGTGGGGATATTGAAGGTAGGCAGCACGGAGCCGGGGGACACCTGCTTCAGAACGTAGGTCTTGGTGGTGTTGGTGTTGTACATGACGCCGGTGCCGCCCTGGTAGATGAGGGTGTTCACGGCGTACAGGCCGATCCAGTTGAACATGATGGAGGTGATGACCTCGTTCACGTTCAGATAAGCCTTGAAGATGCCGGGGATGGCCCCCCACAGAGCGCCGCCCAGCATGGAGGCGATGAGGCAGGCCCACCAGGGCATTTTCAGCACGATGGCGGAGTACAGGGCGAAGAAAGCACCCACGGTGTACTGGCCCGCAGCGCCGATGTTAAAGAGGCCGGTCTTGAAGGCGAAGGCCACGGACAGGCCGGTCATAATGAGGGGAGCCGCCTGGATGATCTCCATGCGCACACCCATGCCCAAGGTATTGGCGGTCTTGAAGAAGCCGCCCTGGAGAATGGCCTTGAAGCCCTTTTCCCAGGTGGTTTTCAGCAGTTCGCCGAAGGTCATGGCGCTGCCGCCCTGTGCGGCGGTAATGGCACCCAGAATGAGCAATGCGATATAGCCCACCACCAGGCCCAGCACGATGCACTCCAGAGAGGCCAGCAGGGTGGCGAAGCCGCTGACGGTGTTGCCGCTCAGACGGGCCGGTTTCTTTTTACCCATAGCGATCAGTCCTCCTTCCGCTTTGCGCCCGCCATGTACAGGCCCAGGGTCTGCACATCGGTGGTTTTCGGGTCGAATTCTCCCACGATCTCGCCCTCATACATGACGGCGATGCGGTCGGAAAGATTCATAACTTCGTCCAGCTCCAGCGACACCAGCAGCACCGCTTTTCCGGCGTCCCGCTGAGCGATGAGCTGCTTGTGGATGTACTCGATGGCACCCACGTCCAGACCGCGGGTGGGCTGCACGGCCACCAGCAGCTCCGGGGTCTTGTCCAGCTCCCGGGCGATGATGGCTTTCTGCTGGTTGCCGCCGGACATACTCCGGGCCATGGTGGTCGCACCCTGGCCGGAACGGACGTCGTACTGCTCAATGAGCCGGTCGGCGTAGGTCCGCACGGCCCGGGAGCGGATGAACCCCCCGTGCTGGAATTCCAGGTCCCAGTAACGCTGAAGCACCAGGTTGTTCTCCAGGGAGTAATCCAGCACCAGGCCGTGCTTGTGCCGGTCCTCGGGGATGTGGCTCATGCCCATGCGGCTGCGCTTGCGGACCGGGGCCTTGGTGATTTCTTTTCCGCAGAGGGTCACGGTGCCGCTGCTGGGCTTTTCCAGACCCGTCACGGCGTAGACCAGTTCCGTCTGGCCGTTGCCTTCGATACCGGCCAGGCAAAGAATCTCGCCGGCCCGGACCTGGAAGGAAACGTGCTTCACGGCATCGTTTTTATGGGCCTTGGAGGGGACGGTCAGGTCCTTCACGTCCAGAATGACCTCGCCGGGCTCCTTGGGCTGCTTGTGGGTCACAAGCTCCACGTCCCGGCCCACCATCAGCCTCGACATTTCCTCCACGCTGGTGGTGGCCACGTCCACGGTACCCATGTACTTGCCCTTCCGCAGGACGCTGCACCGGTCCGCCACGGCCTTGATCTCCGCCAGCTTGTGGGTGATGAACAGGATGGACTTGCCTTCTTTCTTGAAGCCGCGCATGATGTCCATGAGTTCGTCGATCTCCTGGGGGGTCAGCACGGCGGTGGGCTCATCGAAGATCAGGACCTCGTTGTCCCGGTAAAGCATTTTCAGAATTTCCACACGCTGCTGCATGCCCACGGAAATATCCTCGATCCTGGCGTCGGGGTCCACCTTCAGGCCGTACTTTTCGGACAACTCCACCACCCGCTTCCGGGCGGCCTTCCGGTCCACCACACAGCCGTGCATGGGCTCGGCACCGAGAATGATATTGTCCAGCACGGTGAAGCATTCCACCAGCTTGAAGTGCTGATGGACCATGCCGATGTGCAGGGCCGTGGCGTCATTGGGATTGCGGATCTGGACTTCCTTGCCGTCCTTTTTGATGATGCCCTGCTCCGGCTGGTATAGGCCGAACAGCACGCTCATCAGGGTGGACTTGCCTGCGCCGTTTTCGCCCAGCAGGGCGTGAATTTCTCCGCGGCGGAGCTGCAGCGTCACATCGTCGTTGGCCTTGATGCCGGGGAATTCCTTGGTGATGTGCAGCATTTCAATGACAAAATCTTCCATGTAGTCACTCCCTTGATAAAGAGGATAGGATTCTGCTTACCATTATAACGGAAACCTCCGAAAAATACAACAGCTTACCGTGCAATTTTGTCAGCTTTTTTGGCTGCGTTGCATAAGTGTTCCATTTTAAGCGATTCTTTATGTGATTTTCAAGTTCAAAAGATGCGGGAACCCGATACTTTTGCGTTAAGGCTCCCCTGTGTAAGGGGAGCCTTTTTCGCTTCATCGGGGGATCATGCGGAATCCGCCCCATGCTTCTAGCATGGGGCGGGTCGTATTTTACTTGGCGCTTAATTTCCGTAAGCGCCCATCAAAATCTTGCCCAAAGCGGAATCGGCATCCAGGATGACGGTCTTTTCGTCGCCGGTGAGGCTGCTCTTCAATGCCTCCAGAGCCTGGGTGAACTCGTAAAAGTCCTGCTTATCGGCGGTATTATAGGCCTCGGCCAGCAGGCGCATATATTCTCCCTCGCCGTCGGCCTCCAGCTTGGCGGCTTCGGCCTTGGCATCGGAAATGAGGATATTCACCTGCTTATCCACATTGTTGCGGATGATGCTTGCCTCGTAATTGCCGTCGGCGGTGTATTTTTCCGCCATCTGGTTCCGCTCGGAGATCATCCGGGAATACACGGCGTTCAGGTTGGATTCCGGCAGGTCGAAGCGTTTGATTTTCACATCTTCCACATGGATGCCGTAGGTATTGGCCTGATTGTCCACGGTGGTGGCGATGCCCTCATAAATGTCGTTGCGCTTGCCGCCGTCCTCCATGTTGATAATGTCCGCTTGTGCCAGCGTGCCCATGACGGTTTTCAGGGCGTTGTAGGTCAGGGCGTCCAGCCGCTGCTCGGCGGTGGCCGTGGAGCCTAAGGTCTGGTAGAACCGCAGGGGGTCCTCGATGGACCAGAGAATGTAGCAGTCCACGGTCATATTCTGCTTATCGGAGGTCAGAACCTCGGAGGGCGGAATGTCATAAAGCATGGAGGCTTTGGAAAAGTACTTCACGCTGTCCAGGAAGGGGACCTTGAAGTGCAGGCCCGGCTGGGCGGTGGTGGAGATGATCTTGGAGAAGCGCACGGTGCAGGCATACTGATTTTCCCGGACCGTATAGGCGCTGTTGGCAGCCACGATCACCAGAAGCAGGGCCACAAGGCCGATGACCAGGGATTTTGAAATCTTTTTCATATCAGTCGTTCCCTCCATTGGAACCGGTAGTCTCCACGATGGATTCCAGGGGCAGAAGCATATCCACGCTGCCGTCCTTGGCGGTGTTGATATACAGCTTCACGTCCGGGAGAATCTGGGAAATGGCTTCATAGTACATCCGGGAGCGGGTAATGGCCGGATTCTGGGCGTACTGCTCGTACATGGCGTTGAACATGGCCACCTGCTCGTAGGCCTCGTTGATACGCTTCTGTTTCAGGTACTCGGCGTTCTGGGTCAGCTGGTCCGCCTGGGCCTGGGCAGCGGGGATTTGTGCGTTCTGGTAGGCCTTGGCATCATTGACCACGGTCTCCGCCTGCTGCTTGGCAGTCTCCACGGCCTTGAAGGCCTCGATGACTTCCTGGGTAGGCGGCTCGGCGTCCTGGATGCGCACATCCACCAGAGAAAGGCCGATGTCATATTCCTCCAGAATTTCCGTCACCAGCTGGCGGACCTGCATCTGGATGCTCTCCTTGCCGGTGGTCAGCACGGCGTCCACGGTGGTGGAGCCGACCACATTGCGAATCTGGCTCTGAATCAGGTTCCGCAAAATCAGCTCCGGGGAATCGGAGGAGAAAAGATACCGCTCCGGGTCGGAGATTTTATATTCCACGAAGAAGTCCACGTTGACGATGTTATAGTCGCCGGTGATCATCTGGCTTTCCTTGTCATCCACGTCGTAGCCGTAAACGCTGTTGGGATCCGTCCGGTAGCCCAACTCGATCTTCTGGTACACGTTCACGTCCACCTTCTGCACCCGCTGGATACCGAAGGGCAGCTTGAAGTGAACGCCGGCCTCGGTGACATCCGTGACCTTGCCGAAGGTGGTAACGACCGCCTGCTGCTTGTCGTCCACCGTATAGAAGCAGGTGGAAATGGCGATCAGCAAAGCCAGAAATGCGGCTGTCCAGCCAATCCATTTCCCCGAAATTTTCACTTGCTTTTTGGGCTTCTCCGGGGGCTGAGGGGCCCAACGATAGGTTCCGTTTTCGTCCATGTTACTGTTCCTCCTTTAATTTTTCCAACATTTTTTCCGCTTTGGTGCGGAGTTGGGCCGCCTGATAGGCGGTGAGCATGATTTTTAATGTATTTTCTACCCGGTCCCGGGCGCCCGGGGCAGGCTCCGCATAATGGGACAGGGCGGCGGTGAGGGCATTTTCCGTCACCTCGCCGGTGTCGGTCCGGGCCGCCAGCCGGACGAACAGAAAATAAAGCTCCGCATCGTCAATAAGGTCATCGGACTCGTCGTTCAGGGCGCCGTTCACATAGCCCAGCAGGCCGCAGATGGTCTCCATGGGCAATATGCTCTTGAGCATATTGATGTTGATGATGCGGCACAGCTGCCGCCGGGAATAGCGCTTGCGGACGGGGGGCGGGAGAAAGCCCCGCTTCACCCAGTTCTGCACGGTGTAGGGCTCCAGGCCGGTCAGGTCCGTAACCTGGCTCAGAACCATGCCCCCCGCCAGGAACAGGGCGGAAATTCTTGCCTCCGCCTGGTCTGCCTCCCCCCGGTCCATTTCCAGCACCGTGCCGGGTAAGATCCAGTTCATGTTGCTGCCTCCTTCTTTGTGGTGAGGTGATTGTATCACATGGTTATGTGATTGTCAAGTATAATCTTATGATTGCAGGAAAGAATTTTGTGATGGTGTGGAGACAGGCCCCCGGCGGATACCTTGGCCCCCTCTCAGAGGGGGCTGTCTGCCCTATGGGCAGACTGGGGGAGTGTACTGCCAATAGAAGTAGGGGCTTGACTGCTTTGAGAAAGGCTCCCGGCGTGTAGGGGGAGCCTTAACTCAGAAGGACGACACCCCCTGCACATCAGGGGAAGGCTATTTATCCGTCTCTTGTGGATTGGCGAAAAGTTATCCACAGGTATGGAAGAAATCGTTATGTTGACCACAGGCGGTGCAAAATTTTTTCCACAGTCTGTGTGGAAAACGGCAAACAACCTGGCCGACCCACGAAAAACCGGGTCTTTTTCCCCGGAGGTGGCTGTGGAAAAAGCTGTGGATACTGTGGATAACTCCTGTGCAGAAGTCTGTGCATACTGGGGATGGACTTCCATTATGTCAACTTTTTCTCCACAAGCCCCCGCCTTTTTCCGCTCTCTCCCTTTACTTTTGTCGAGGGCTTTGGTATGATAAGGGAAAATGGGAAGTAGGGGCCTTGAAAAATGCTCCTTTACGGTTTTTCGACGGTTTTCATCACCCGATGGAACCGGATTTCCAGTTTTTTCCAGGAAAACCGCATTTTTCCCTCTGTGAATCGAGGATTTCGCCTGTGGAAAACTACTTTCAAATGGACTTCACCCCGAAAGCGGTGAACGGTCTTTCCAATCTGGCCCTGGCCCATCTGGGGGACGGGGTGTTCTCCCTGCTTTGTCGGGCCTACCTGTGCAAAAAAGGGGACAAAAGCGTGAAACGGCTTCATCTGGATTCCATTGCCCTGGTAAAGGCCCCCACCCAGGCGGCTTTTGCCGAAAAAATTCTCCCCGGCCTGACGGAGGCCGAGGCGGACTACTACCGCCGGGGCAAAAACGCCCACACCCACGCCGCCCCCAAATCCGCAAGCCCCAGGGAATACGCCATGGCCACCGGGCTGGAATGTCTGTTCGGGGCGCTGTACCTGCTGGGGGAAAACAACCGGATCAACGAACTTTTTAATCTAGGGATGGAGGCGCTTTATGGCATTTGACGCAAAATATCTCTCCTGCGTGTTGGGAGAAATCCGGGAAAAATGTCTGGGCGCCCGTGTGGAAAAGATCCACCAGCCCAGCCGGGACTGTATCATTTTATTATTGCGCTGCGCCCAGGGCCGGGAAAAGCTGCTCTTTGCCCCCAATCCCGCCGCCCCCCGACTGCACCTGACCACGGCCAACCCGGAAAATCCGGCGGAGCCGCCCATGTTCTGTATGTTTCTGCGCAAGCACCTGTCCGGAGCGAGACTTTCCGGTATTCGTCAGCTTCCCATGGAGCGCTGGGCGGAATTTGTATTCGACTGCACCGACGAAATGGGCTACCCGGTGCAGAAAAAGCTGGTGGCCGAGCTGATGGGCCGGACCTGCAACCTGTACCTGCTGGACGGGGAGGGGCGTATTCTGGACTGCCTGCGGCGCATCGGTCTGGACGATTCCGCCCGGCCGGCCCTGCCGGGTCTCAGCTATCGGCTCCCGGAGCAGGTGACGAAAAAGGACCCGGAAAATTTGAATTCTTCGGATTTTCTGGAAATTCTGGAAGAAAACGGGGCAGATATGCTCTCCGACCGGCTGATGGACAATCTAGGCGGGCTGTCGCCCCTGGTCTGCCGGGAGGCAGCCCTGGCCACCCTGGGGGATGGGGACGGCCGGCTCACCGGGGCGGATTTGCCGGGCCTGGCAGAAAAGCTCAGCGCCTATTTTGCCCTGCACCTTGCCCACCCGGCCCCCTATTTTACCGCCGGGGCCGACGGCAGTGTGAAGCAGTTTGCCTTCCTGCCCATCCGGCAGTACGGGGCCTGCGAAAAGGGTGAGGGCTTCTCGGCGGTGCTGGACCGGTTTTACACCCTCCGGGACCGGCGGGACGCCATGCGCCAAAAAGGCGGTGCCCTGCGGAAAACCGTTTCCAATCTGGTGTCCCGGCTGAACCGGAAAATGGCGGTCCAGCAAAAGGAACTGGAAGCCACCTACGACCGGGAGCGGCTGCGGCAGCTGGGGGACATCGTCACGGCCAACATCCACGCCATCAAAAAGGGCGAAACGGTGCTGAAGGCCGAGGATTTTTATGACGAGAATATGCCCGTCATCGAAATTCCCATTTCCCCGATTTTGTCCCCCCAGCAGAATGCGGCAAAATTCTACAAGGATTACACCCGTATGAAAAACGCGCAAAAAGAACTGACCCACCAACTTTCCATTGCCGAGACGGAGCGGGACTACCTGCAAAGCGTGCTGGAGGAGCTGGACCGGGCGGACACGGAGGCGGAGCTGGAGGAGATTCGGCAGGAATTGCAGGAAGGCGGCTATGTGCGGCCCGACGGCGGCAAGAAAAAGATCCGTCAGGCCAAGCTGCTGCCCATGAAATTCACTTCCACCGACGGCTACGAAATTCTTGTGGGCCGGAACAACCGGCAGAACGAGTTTTTGACCTTCAAGCAGGCCCGGAAAAACGACCTGTGGCTCCATGCTCAGAAGGTCCACGGGGCCCATGTCCTGATTCTCTGCAGCAACACCACCCCTCCGGACGATACCGTCACGGAGGCGGCGGCCCTGGCGGCTTATTATTCCCAGGCCAAACAGGGCCAGAACGTGGGCGTGGACGTGACGGCGGCCGGTCAGGTGAAGAAAATGGGCGGCGGCAAGCCGGGCATGGTCATTTACCATACCTACCGGACCGTGTATGTGAATCCCAAAGCCGAGGTGGAGCGGCAGTAAGGAAAGCATTGCCTCCTGGCCCCCTCATAAGAGGGGGCAGTCAATAGAAGTAGGCAGTTGGATGCTCTGGGCAAAGGCTTCTCCTGGAGGAGAAGCTGGCAGCCCGCAAGGGCTGACTGATGAGGTCG
>OIWM01000814.1_pt1 | contig 35164 bp, 57 predicted proteins | sample 1587451 | NCBI WGS metagenome assembly OIWM01 (sample SAMEA3888907, study PRJEB22519) | human gut metagenome | biome: human gut; feature: human-associated habitat; material: faeces | place: Denmark | collected 2011
TGTTTTCGGTCCGCAGACTCCATCCACTTTTAATCCTTTATAAGACTGCCATCTCTTTAAGATTGTCTCTGTGATGGAGCCAAAATCTCCGTCTACTTCTAAATACTTTTTTCTTCCATTAATAACACAGGATTTGAATTTCTGATTAAGCAATGCCTGCTGCAACTTCCTTACAGCTTCACCCTTGCTGCCCTTTCGGATAGTCTGCACCCCTGTATTTGTTTTTACAGTCTGAACCGGCTGGGCGGCTCCACACGGAGTCTTATATAATCTCTGTTCTTCTTCCCTCCGTCTCACCAGTCCATTCAATTTCTTTCCATTGGCTTTATTGTAGAGAACAATTTTATCTCCAATCTGCTCTGTGCTTCTACCCTTGCAGAGTGTTTTTAAGTTGCCTGCTCCGCAGTTATATGTAAAGGACACCAGAGCATCGAACTGATTCTGATTAAAGCCTTTTCCAATCGCATTGACCGCTTTCTCGGCACCTGCCACATCTTCACGCAGATAGGCTTCTGCCTGTGCCTGTGTGATCTTCTGTCCTTTCTTCACGCCTTTCGTGTGTCCATACCCGATCGTCAACTTTCCTGCCGGGCAAACATATGCCGTTAACCGACATCCCTCATATTTTTTGATAATTGCCAATCCTTTTTCTGATACCTTCATTACTGTTCCTCCTTGTCTCTTAACTGGATCAATACCTCTTTCAACTTTTCCGGAATCGGAATAAACTCTGCTGCATTCTCTAACAGGCTGATGGCTTCGTTACACACATAGAATGTGATCACGATCTCCCTAAGTGCCACTGCGTGGTTCAAAAACTTCTGGATCTCAAATGCTACCGCAATGATGATAAACATCAGGATCTTTTTCAAAAGTCCTTTGTAACCCACCTCTGAACTAAGCTGTTTTAAATAAACTGCTTTAATAAGTCCGGTCACATAGTCAGCCACTGCTAAAAACACAATGGTCTTTAACAGCACGTCCCAACCCCCAAGGAAATATGCCAGCAGTCCTCCTAAGACCCCACCACATACGCTGATACCGTTAAATAATTTTGCCATTTTAACACTTCCTTTCTTTTTTTGGTTATACAAAAACGCCCTGTATCTTCTGATACAAGGCGCTTAGGCTCTAATCTGTGATCGTTGCTTTGCAGGTTCTCCCCCATTTACTTTGATAAAGTTTATATTTTCCTATTTTATTTTCTGATTCCATAAATTCTAAAAGGAACACAGCATCCGTTAGCAAGAGTAAATGTTCCTCCAGCCTCATAAGGTCGATAATAACACGGATCAAAACGGAGACAACGATCATAGTTATCACTGGAACCGGTAGGTGGCACCGCTATGTCAACACATACTTTTCTTGCTGCCCAAAAAAGCCGGTATATTGTTTTTTCAATATTGAGCACCGAAATAATGTTTGATTTTGTATCAAAAACATTTAAAATGTGTGTAACAGTCCCCCCCGTTGATAAAATAATAAATGAATCATAATTTTTAGGAACAACGATTTCTTGACTGACATTATAAGAATCCGTAGAATTAAAATTAGTTCCATCATTGCTCCAAACCAGATCTACTTTTCCGGTATTATTAGCTTTATACAAAGAATCTAGTGTTGTGCTGATACTAAACATCCGTTCCACTTTTTCAATAGCAAGACCGTTAATTTTTACTCTGTAGAGTAAAAAATCATCCTCGTCATCTCCATTAATGATATTACCTTCTACATATTCCGGATCAGCATAATTGTCACCGCTAGTTCCCTTTATAACTGCGATAGTTACAGATTCTAAGCCGGTAAGTGAATCTCTTTTATATTTAGCAACAATAAGATCCGTTCTCTTAACTCCCTGTAAACCATTATCAATCTCACATTCCTCATAGTCAGCATGTTCAATGCCAAACTGTCTGCCCTGATTAATACCATATCCGTCCTTAACTCTAATAAGATTATTCGATATGATCTCATATGCAAATTTATTCCCGATATCAAATATGTACTTACCTGTGCCTATTATCCCCGCATTTCTCGCTCCATCATCTGCTGATGTGACGTGTGCCGCACCTGTTCTTCCCGTAACAATTTTCATGCCCATTAGAATCACTCTCCTATCTCATATGTTATTGTTTCTTCATTTCCTTTAATTTTTAAAATCTTTTTTGTAATTACTTTCCAAACACTTATATTCGTTATGTTCTCAGCAGCTCCAACAATATCTCCAATATCGTACTCAATATCCGATGAAAGTGCCGTAGAAATTTTATCTTTATCGGAAAGTTCCTTGAATTTTTTTATTCCATTTGCAACCAGATCCGCATAGCTATCTGTAAATTTCTGATAGTAAGTATTTAAAACCCAGCTTGGAATAAGTTCGACAGATGATAGTAGTTGATAATACTTGTTATTTTCAAATGTCGGTGCAGAAGTCGTTTCTTTTTTTGTATAATAATAGTTCTTTTTCCACTCTTCCTTCCGATTTACAGACAGCTTTGTATAAAATCTCCTCGGTTTCCATTTGGGACATTTCGCATCCGCTATTTTCAAATAATTGTTTTTAATGACCACTCTTCCTTTATAAACAAAATCACTCTTTTTACTGAAAGCACCCGTTCCGGCAACTCCTTCTGCCCTTTTCTCCCTTTCTATTATCCTTTCTTTTCTATAAGTTCCATCAGCTTGCCTAGTTACCTTCTCATATGCGAAGCCATAGACCGGATCATTCCTATAATAATTTTGATAATTTGTTTTCCAATCAGACGGTTTCATCGTCTGATGCTCGTATTTATCTTTCGTAATTCCTTCCACATTTTTGTACTCAGCAGTTACGCCATCAGACCAATAGTAATAATAATTTTTATAGTTTTTATTCCAATCAGAAGGCTTCCTTGTCTGCTTCTCATAACTAACTGTAGCTATACCTTCTACATTTAAATACTTTCCGCTATTTGAAACATAATATTTAGAAAAATTTTTTGACCAATCTGAAGGTTGTGCAGTGAGAACACTATAAAAATTATCACAACTCTTTTCTAACTTTTTAAATTCTCCCTCCTCCTGATAGTAATAATTTGTATAAGTGCTCCCCCAGTTCTCCGGTCTTTTTGTCATCAGTACATAATTAATCGTGTCCTGCGCGTTACTATAATCATAAACGGATATCCTCTCATCAGATCCGGTTAAGAGTCTTTTACTCTCGTCTAATATGTAATGCTCATTACAATACGGATTTTTAACAACAGCATATGGTTGTATTCCGCCGTTTTCATCACTGAACAGATGTATTACATGACGATTTCTTAAATTTCCTGTACCAAGACATATCAAATGATTTATTGGATGATAATCTTTTTCAATACTAAAATCCATTTGGGTCTTATCCCATTCTTCGTCCTCACTATAATCCACAAGTGGAACCACTGATAAAACAACCTTGGAACCATCATAACTCATTTGGAGTTTTGCTGAATTTTCATAAAGCATATCTCTAATGGAATCATATAGAAAGACATACCTCGCAAATTGATAGTCTATAGTTACACCGGAATCACTTGTTGTAACGGAAAACAGATCCTCTAAACCAACTCTTGAAATAAGTACATGCAATATCTGATTAGCTTCTCCTGACACGGTAAAATAATCCTCTCCAACATCTGGTACTATAACTTTGCTGTTTAAGATTCCATGCCATGTTCTTCCTTCATAACCTACTGTAGATGTTTTTGTATTCGGGCATATTTTATCAATAATTCCGCCATACTCCGTATCCTGAAAGTAAACAAATGCCCCTGCCTCACAGCAATGTTCTTCTAAATCCACTTTTAACAAAAAGTCATTTTCGTCCTTGCCAAAAGCCATATCCAGTTCATAAGAAGTAATGACACCCACATCTCTTCTTTTTTTATCAGTATATATTAAATCCAAGGTGGCTCACTCCTCTCTATGTACAATGTCAGATCAAACCCAAAGGCTCCACTCCATGCTGCTGTACTTATACCAGGTGGGATTTTTTTGAAAATGTCAAATGTTTTATCGCGTAAATGAAAAAGATTTACGCGTTCCCCATTGTTTTTCACCTTATAAATCTTTTTCATAACCGAATTAATAATGATATACTCTCCTGTTTCCAATGTAGTATAAACAGCATACGTTTGAAACCCAATACTGATAACAGGATTTTCACAGGCCCCATAAATCACAAATTCAAAATCAGCACCGGTATAACCTTCATTACTAATAAAACAGCTTTCTCCAAGACCTGCAAAATCATATGTAAAATCATATGGATACTCTAATCCGTCTGTACTATACGCTGGATTGGTTGCCCCTCCAAAAGAATATTTCTCTTCCTTTCTCCAAACTGGATTCTCGCACAAGATACTACACTCAAGATGTGATACCTTCCTATTCCAATCGTACTTCTGACTCTTGATTATGAAGCACTCTATAAAATATTCTCCAATATAAAGTCTTCCTGCCGTTTGACTTGCCACATCATAATCAAACGTCTTTAGCAGTTCCTCTTTGACAGCCGCATGATCTTTAGAATTTCCTCCTACTATTGCAATTTGGAATTCCTTTTCTGATAGCTTTTTGTAAAATTTACGAACCTTATTTTGATTAATGTTTTGCGTACTATAATCCCATTCATAATTGAATAATTCCATATCCGCTAACATCTTACAGGGATATCGGTCTAAATCTATTCTTTTTCCAATACTATTTAAATAATAAATTCTCATGTATTAATTATACCCCTTCACAATTCTTCCAAGTTCTCTATCATCAATGGTTATCTTCAATCCCGACTTTCCGATCGCATCCGCTGTCGCTCTTCCTAATTTCTTATAATCGAATCTGTCCGTTGTAATATTTCTGCTGCCGGCAAAATTCATCTGCATGACTTTTTCATTAGCCTGTATGGAATTTCCTAACGTATCATACGGATTGTACTCCTCTAATGGCTGTTCAAATCCTTCGACACACATCTGTCCAATCCACCTGAACTTTCTGGACGGTGAATTAATGTCAAACGCCTTTTTTATTGCACCAAGCACATCGCCACCAAACCCTTTTACCTTGTCTACGATCCAGCCTACTTTATCATTAATTCCATTCCATAATCCTATGACAAGATTTCCTCCAATTTCCACAACCGCTTCAAAACCAAGTTTCAATGCATCTAGTACAGCATTAACAATTTGGGGTACATTTTTTACTAACACCGGAATATTCTGAATTAACCCTGCTCCTAATTTTAAAATCAATTCCGCTGCACCTTTCCCCAATGTTCCAGCACAGTTGATAATTGCCTCACACAATTTTGAGATCAGAATCGGAGCCTTTTCTATTAGTATAGGTAATGATGCAATCAACCCCTGTGCCAATGCTATGATGATTTGAATTGCCGCATCTACAAGCATATCAATGTTATCTATCAATGTGTTTACTATCTGAAGCATCACTTCTACGATAGTTGGTACTAACGTTGGCAGTGCCTGTGCAATTCCTAATGCCAACTGAACAATGAGTTGCAAACCCATTTCGATAATCTGCGGTAACATTTGAATAAAGGTTGTAACAAATTGACTCATGATCAGCATTACTCCTGTTACTATTTGGGGGAGATTTTGCTGAAGACCGGTAACAATTGCCTGCAGCATATTCATTCCTGAAGTTATTAATTTCGGTAATACTGTATTAATAATCTCTGGAATTCTGTTTACAATTATCGGCAGCAACGTTTCAATGAGCGTACCTATACCATTAATTGCAATTTCAATACGCGGGAGAATATTGGTAACGGCCGTTGATGCACTGGTCACAAAATTATCTACAAGAACATTAAAATCTTGGTTATCGTCCGCAATTCCCGTAACCAGATTACTCCATGCAGACTTTGTCATATTAACAGAGCCTTCAATCGTTGTACTTGCTTCTTTTGCTGTTGTGCCTGTAATGTCCATCTCTTCCTGTACTACATGAATGGCATCTATGATATCCGCATAAGACGATATATCATACTTAATGCCGGAGATTTTAGAAGCTTCTTCCAGAAGCCTTGACATCTCTTCTTTTGTTCCACCATAACCGAGTTTAAGATTATCCAACATGGTGTAATTCTGTTTGGCAAATCCCTGATATGCATTCTGTATATCCTGCATATTCGTGCCCATTTTATTGGCATTATCGGACATATCTGTTATCGCAACATTAGCCTTTTCGGCTGCTGCTGTAGTATCTCCATCCAAGCTCTGTAAAAGAGATGCGGAAAAGCTGGTAACCGTATCCATATACTCGTTTGCTGATAAACCGGCAGTCTTATAAGCGTTGTTTGCATAGTCCATTACAATTCCCTGACTATCTTTAAATAATGTCTCAACACCACCAACTAACTGCTCATATTCAGCGTAACTTTTTACGGCATTTGTTCCTAACGCCACCACACTTGTAGCTGCCGCTGCGGTTGCAGCTGTAAATGCTTTCAGACTAGCAGAAGCCGCTTTTTTCAGTCCCCCGCTTAAGCTGTTTACCCCTTTTTCGACACCATCACTGTTTAATACAGTATCAAATATCAACCTACCATCTGCCATACTCTCTCACCTCTTTTCAAAGGCTCAAGCTCTATGGCTCTGGCTCAACTAAAATACCTCTCAAACTCTTCATTTTGATGTTTTTCTTCTTCAGTAAGTTTTTTTGGAAGTTCCCAAGCATTTTTTAACTTTTTATAAATCTTATCGTGGTTCTCTACCTGTTCTCCAGTATAAGAACGATAACCCATAATCTGACATAATCTCGTATTTTCGCTGATTCCATTCAGAAGAGCTTTAAACTTATGCCAATGCATCTTTGCCTCGCATAGATCAATCTTATAGTCCTGCATAAATGCACTGTAAATATAATCTGAATCAATTCTAAAGTCTAAAATTCGCTCTTCCGCATCTTGAATTCCTCGCGGAACTACATTTTGCGGATATGCAAAATCAATAATTGTCTGATAATCTTCCGGTTTCTCAAATTCAGGTAATAGATTCTTAAATAAATAGCTAATATCCATTACACCCTCATATCCACCATCTCTAAATGCTTCAAACTCTAAACAAAAACGCATCCATACTCGGAAATCTGTATATATAGCATAGGCTTTACCATTTACTATTACTGTATTTGGCAAAGCCTCTGCAAAACATATCATAAGTTTCTTACTGGCGGTCTAAAAGCCGCATTCTTTGTAAGATTCTGCAAATTTCCGGCATTCTTTAAAACCTCTAAGATCAACTTACGATCATCATCACTTATGCTGTCAAAAGCACTCGTATTTTTGGTATGTTCATTCATTGGTCTGTCATAACCTTCACAAATTCCGAGATATACTAATGAAAGTTCATTAATATCTATCTCTTCTAAGTCAGCGGTCTCAAAGATCTCCAAACATGCGTCTTCTCCAATTTTATCCTTAATGAATAAGTACATACCCTTTGTCTTTTTATCAATGTCTAATCCGCTGCTCATATTATTGCCATTTATCTGCTCAATCTCTTTTCTGATTCTCTTCGTAAACTTCGGCAGATCATACGCCCGTTCTTTATAAATCAATGTATATTCCATGTCCTATCCTCCTGCTTTAAGATTCTTTTGGTGTAAAAGTAATAGCACCATCACTATTCGTTGCCGTTCCTTTTTCAATGGTACCGCCAAACGCGATTTGGAAATTCAATTTAGACTCTACGGCATTTAAGTCTTTTACAGACACAATAGCATCTGTTTTCCAGGCTTTATATCCCCCTGCTGTTTCCGGCTCCTGCTTAAAAACCACCATACATTCGATATGTGCCTCGCTTCCAACTCTCTGTTCATAAAAGTATGGAAACATCATCTCATAGTCATCTTCACCCTTCATCATCGTTAAATCCTGATCGATACTTGGCTTATAATTTTTAAGTTCTGTGGTCGGTGACTCATCTGCAATATAATCATTTTCTTCCGTCTCCGGATTCATAGAGATCGTAAGTTCCGTAGATTTTTTAATGCGAGTCCATACCGGACTTGTAGATGTTCCTTTATTTAGCATTAATGCAATCTGATGTTTTTTTACCATGCTCCATTTACCTCCCTTGTTCTGATGTATGTGATTTTTAATGAGATTTGATATAATGCTGTATTATTCTCTTTGGCTTCAAACATATATGGTGTTCCCGATAATTCAATATCCGTACATTCCCTGTTATTATCTAATTTAGGGAAATCCTGATTATATTGACAATCATCTACCCAATAAGCAAAATTCTCTAACCACTCATCATTATCTTCTCTGTCTCTTTGTTCCTGACCTTCTCGGACTACGAACAGCTGATAATGTTCACTAATTTTATACGAATTATCGTTATATTCTTCTGTCTCTCTATTAGGACTTTTAAAAATCCCTAATGAATCAGCACCTTCTCCTACCTGATCCGTACTGACTTTAACCGCTTTCATGGCATAGCCTTTTAGCCATTCCGAAATTGATTTACTTACTGTCAACTAACTTCCTCCTACAATTCCTTTTACTCCTCTTAGGATTGCATCTTTTCCACCATCATTTTTCATCCGCTCAAACCAATATGTCCCACGCTTAGGTGCTCCTTGGAATATGGACTCACGGTAATACCATCGTCTGGAATACGGTGTATCATAAACAACCTCACCACTACCGATCTGTGTATTTATGATTCCACTTCTTATCAACTCTCCTGTATCCATAGGAACATAATCCTGACACCTTCTCAACACTTCACTGTCAATAAACTGCTGTACCTTTCCGCTGCCTTCCAGTCCCCGTTTTCTTATAATTTCAGCAGTATCCATGTGAACGGTTTTCAACGTAAATTCAAATACCTGTTCCTCGCTCACTATTTACACACCACCTTTATATGTTTCAATCGGGGCTTATTCCGGTTGTCGGATACACTCGCCACTGTCACGCAGTCATAATCAGTGCGGAGATGCTTGATTCTGTACTCATCCGTGATTTCGGTCGTAACCTCGCCCTGCACAATCACGTCCAAATTTCCAGCCTCATCCAGTGTCCAATATTCCGATGTGTCTGCTAGCCTGCGGAAGTCGTGCTTTTGAAGATATTTTCTGTCGCACAATGCTGCTTCTGGAATTGTAACATTCACGGTCGTTGCAAGATTTACTTTTCCATCCGCCGCCACGGTTTTTACCGTCTTTCCAGTAACCATCACACCTTTAATCACCGTGCGCTGATATCGGTCATCCGGCAGATGGTTATAAACTGTGATCGTATCAGTGAAAATTCCCATCATAGGCACCCCATCAGTCCAGTGCCTGAAAGCCACTGGAAACATACGCTGCGTAGTTCCTCTTCCACCTGCTCTTTCGTTACATTAGCATAGCTTTCCGAGTACCCATCATTACTGGTTGATGTCACACCAGATCCAGCTCCCACGCTGTTCTGATCTGCCATAGTATTGATCAAATTTGCAACCGCTGCTTTTACCTGTTCAAGTTTGTAGCCGGTGGCTGTCCGTGAACGGAAATGCGTATAAATCTCCACTTTCACTTCCGCTCCAGCAAGTGCTGCATCAAACTCTTCCTCTGTCAGTTTTGGAAAATGGGAGCTGTAATACCCCCAATCAATATAAGACATTACTGCTCCCTCCTCTTTAAACTTTTTTCAGCTTTGCAACTTCCGTTTTTAACTTTTTATTTTCTCCTGTCAGCTTTGCAACTTCCGCTTTCAACTTCTCATTCTCATGTTCCAATTCTACGGACTGATCTCTAATTTTCAAATCTGATCCCAAGCCTACCGTTCTCATACGCAAACCTCCTTAGCCTTTTTTATGAAGATAAATTCCGGCACGTTTATTTTTGTAACCATCTACCAGACCATATTTACGATATTTTAAAATATCTGAATCTGCATTCGGATTACTTGCTGCTGGAATGATATCATTTGCTACATGCTTATCAAATTTAATGATCGCCGGTTTATGAATGATCATAAAGTTGATATCCTCTCCTGCCGCAGATACCTTCTCATAATATGTACCAATACTTCCTACTGCTGGACTTTCAACCACGGTATACACTTCTTCGTTCTTTGTGTAATAGGTCTTGCCACTTACAATAGATGTATCTTCCGTTTTCACATACTTCGCAGTAGCTTTCTGGTAATGTCCAAGTTCCTCTCCGGGTGTTCTACCATCCAATAAATCAATTGCTGTATAGAATCTCGCCTGTGGAACACTCTTCTTTGCAGCAAACTTTGTAAGGATTTCTCTTGATTTTGTGGTGTCAAGAGAAATAACACTGTTTAACAGCGTCGGTGTCGCATATAACAATCTGTTTTCCTGTGGTACTTCATCCTCATCCATCTCACTCCATGCAGTAAGTAATGCTTCTAAAAAGTCTGATGCTCCGCTAATGACCCCTGTCTCCGTAGAGATTCCATCCAAGGCTGCAATCTTAGCAAATGTAAATGCATCTGCTTCCGGTGCTGCTTTCTGACGCATCAGTTCTGCTCCCGCCATTCCGAAAGCAAGATTTCTTGATTCCTCATTGTCCATAACATCTACCGAAATCTTTGTACCTCTGTCATAATTAAATGCAGCAGTTTTCCACTGTAAATCTACCGCACCAGATGTATAACCGCTATTTCTGTTATAATCGCCAAGACCCGTTACGGTAATCTGCGGATAAATGATCTCATTTGCATTTGCACCCGCTTTACACATAGTCGCATCAGAAGTCAGATCTGATGTTACAGATGCAAGCCTGTAAACTTCATCAAGATTGTTAATATAGTTTTTAGCTAATTGAATGTTATTTGGCATTCCTTTCCCTCCTTATTTCTGTTCTTTGTTAGTTGCTAACGGTGGCAATCCCATAACTGCTCTCATTTTTGCATCTTCAGCGTCAACATTGTTTCCATGCACTGCGCCGATCAAGTTGCCTGTTCTTACAACATCCGGTTCTGGCTTTCCAAAAAGCATTTTGCTGTCTTCTGCTTCCGCTAATTTCTTCAACGCTTCAGCAATATCTTCTTTTTGATTCTTTGATTCCTTTAATGCTTCTAAATCCAATAACGCAGTAATCGCTTTCACATTCTTGCCGTTAGCTGCGATAATATTTTCTTTTAAAGCATCGTTAAAATCACGGTTTGCCAGTTTTTCTTCGTAATCAGATTCAATTGCTTTTTTGGAATCCTCCAACTCTTTGATCCTCTGATTCAAACCGGACACATCAGCATCTTTAAACTCGTCTAATTTACCCTGCAAATCTTTCATGGCTTCGTCATTTGCTTTTAATGTCTCATTTGCCTTAGCAAGTTTCTCCGACTGGTTCTCATAATCTGTGACCGTTTTATAGTTTTCCAGTACAGATTTCTCAAACTCCTTTCTTTTATCTTCCGGCACTTCTAAACCGTACTCTTTCATGATTTCAAAGATATTCTTCATTCTGTCCTCCTAAAATATTTTTGAATCGCACTTTCTGCGATACGGGAATCTTTACACCTAAACTGTTTTACAGCAAAAAAGCCGAGTAGTAATCACTTGATCTCTCAAGATGTTACTACTCGGCTCTAGGCTCTAGCGTGATCAAATATTCTTTTTTACATCTTTTACAGTATCCGGGGAATTTTCTTAAAACTGTGTCAGGTCTTACTTTGAACATTTTCTTTCCACATCCCGGACATTTGTACCATGCATAATTCATATTGTTATTCATGATTTCATGATACACTATATACTATATAAAAACAAATTAATAATTGCCTGTTACAATATTCTCTTGATGTCCTCTAGCTTCAACTCAACCCTTATACTGAAACAATTTTAGCATTCTCCCACATAAGTATATTATCCATCCCCGTAGGATTGAACAAATATGGTTCATCTCCGTTTTTGGGCACACATATATATGACACTCCATAGCATGTTTTTTTACATTTAGGTGAAAAAAGCCACTTATCGCTTGCATCCTTTGCTTCATCAATGCTTGCATAATCATTTTCTAAAAAAAATTTAGTTGCAATCTCACATGCTTCTTTAAATTCAACCACAAAATCACTCCTTTTCACATGCATTAATGCCCCTAGTTGATATAGTCGCATTATCTATTCTAAAAAATAATGTGTCATTATATCCCAATATCTCTGCTTCTTTTTTATTATAATATTTCCCTTTTTGCACGTCAAGAAACTCTATTTTCCCATTCACATTTTCTACAACTATAGCATGTCCTCTGTTATTCTCTATATTCTTCAGACAAATACAAGCTCTCGCTCCATCCCCCCACTCTTTCATCTGTTGCTCAATTTCATCAAATGCAACTTTATTAAAAGTAATTGGTTCTATATTCTCCCATGCAAGCTCTGGCTTATTTCGCAACACTGAATTAGATTTACCAGCAATAACTTTATAATCTCGGCATCTCATTTCATAAGCAATTGTTGAATTAACACAATTATTACTATACTTAATAGCCTGTTTGTCATATGGTAATGGATTTGCTATAAATTTAGGATTTGTCCCTAATAATTTTTCTCCATCTACAAACTCAATCTTTTCCCATGTTTTAGGAATAGATGCAGTATAACCACGATACTGATCCGAAATCCATTTCATTGTTTTTGTCTTATTTAAATCACTGCTCCCCGGCACAACTCTAAGCCGTTCATTCTTCGGTCTGATATCCACATCCGCACTGAACCGCTTATAGTCTGCTGTCTGCTTGCGAAGCCTGCTCTGCAACTCCTTAGTATCTCCACCAAGCACTTTTTGTGCTTCGATTTCTCTCTTAGTAGCTCTGATCTGACGCTCCATTTGTCGCTGCTTCTGCGTTGCATGATAATAATCGTACTTTCTACCATTTACCGTAACAGGTCCCGGCTCCGGTTCCCACTGATTTGGTTCTGATATTCCTTCAAAAAACGGATACATCATATGGCGGCAGTTATATCCAAGCAAACCAGCTGGATTATTGGGATATCCGGTCACATCTTCCAAATTCTGAATTGCATACCCCAAACGTCTGCTTTCTTTTGCGTGATTCCCATTATCTAGGGCATACACCTTTCCCTGCCAATATGCATGATCCGATTGTCCACAGGAACCATCTGAACGTGCTCCCCAATGGGAACTTACCTCTACTAATGCTCCCTCCGTCTTTTCAATATTCATTATGGTTACCTTACCAGATAATTGTGCAGATGCTGTTCTGATACAATTTCTTACGGCAGTATCCAGTTGCATACTACGGCCGCTCTTATAATCAATTGTTCTTAAGCCGCTCTGTGCTAAATTATGCACACAATCATTAACTACTTGCTGCCAAGAATATGCTCCACCGGTCAGTTTTATTAATCCCAAATCTAATTGATTTTGATAAACATCTTTTAATGCTGAAAAGCCGGTATTTTTGAATCCCATTGTTTTTGTAAGGTTTCTCAATTCTTTATTTGTCTGTAATGCCATTGCATTTACAATTTGATGAAGTTCATCCCCCTCAGTCAAAGTTTTTCCTGCCTGTCTCCACATTGACAAATCATTATTGAATGACATATTGCCTGCACTGGCTATCACTTCATTTCCCTGCTCTTTAGCTTGTTCTACGATTCCTTTGACTTCTGCTGCAATATATTCTTTATATTCTTTTGTGTTTTCAGCCACAAACATCTGATAGTCTTTGTCCGCCCGTATTAACTTCATAACCTCACTCTGAATCTTCTGCGGTGAAAAACCTTGATTCATAAGTGACTTAACCATAAGTTCTGCCGTCTCTGTATATCGTCCCGTCTTCTTTACACGCCGGGCAATATCTGCAATAATCTCCTGTTCTAATTTCTGGTAAAGCGGTGTTAACTTATCTCCCAATACTTCTATTTGCTTTTCTGTCAGCATAGGCTAATCCTCTGTCTCATCGTCTGTATCTTCCAAATTTCCTTCATTGTAAAGTTTGACTGCCTCATCTTCCGATAAATTGTATCGATCCATCAGATACCAAATCGTGAGTTTAGGAATTTCTCTAAAAGATAATGCATCTGCCCGTTTGCTTTCCATCTCGCTTTGCCGATCCGTAACATACGAATCATCAAAACTCACTGTGATTTCCTCATCCACATTCCAATTTGTACCTTGAAATGTATTAGAAAACCATAGTATCGCTTTACAAATATCCCTAATATAGCTTTCTGCTTCTGCACGCTGCTTATTAAGCTCCTGCATTGCATCTTGTCGCTCCCCAGCATACTCTGTCGCGGTCTTGATTTGTCCATTCTCGAAACTGTATTTTTTTGTCCCGTAACCGAACATAGTTGACAATAATGATAAGCATAACTCAAAAGCCTTTGTGATAGAATCCACTCTGATTTCCGGATTAATTTCTTGTACCAGGTCTTTCTGATCCGGAAGTTTTTCATTTCCAAGCATTACAAAAGTTTTCTTTATCTGATCATTTGGTGTAATTGGATTTCCACTCTCATCAAATTTGCATAGGATTTCATTGACTAACACCAGTTTATCCGCTTTATCTAAATCGCCAAATAATACATTGAAACATAAATCTACCGCCTTTAATATTGCAATTGCACCATATAACTTTGGATATCCATATCCCAGCATATTGTCAATATTATTAACTTCTGCATTACGCAGGACAGCAAATGGTTTTACACTTCCCAGCTGCACAACAGTAGTACACTCCGGTAATTTAGTCCCATACTCATCAAATACATTTGTCTCTGATACATAATTACCATTTGCATCCATAATAAAATCTACCACTGTAGTCCTCACTTTACCTCCGATCAAGTTCGTCCCCGCAAATGCCGCCTCTATGACTTCATCATTTTCAACCGTAAGTGGTACAAAATTTTCTGCATTGACATAATTAAGGCGGATATCTCCACCTCTTGCAGTGTTATCTGCCATAATATCCGCATTGTCCAATCTTACATAGCATGCAGCGGTTCCCTTTGCTGATACATTCTCAATCTGCTTACGATACATCGCAAGAAACTGATTTTTTCGTAAAATATTCTCCAAGAAACTATGCTGATCTACATCCTTTCCCCCATTAACCTCTGCCACTTCACACAAATTTGCATCATCAGCACAACATCGCTTTGCAAACCCCATTCTGTTAAATTCAAACTGCGTCCCATGAACGGTGGTCCGTTTATGAAAATCTTCAATTACCCGATTAGCATACCAATCATCACACTCTTTAATGATACCCTGTGCTTTATCATTTACGTCATATCCTTTATTTTCCAAATATGTCGCTATAAAATCTCTCATTGTTTTCCTCCTCTATCTGTCTAAATCGATATATTCTACAAAATCAATCCATGAGTAGCAAAATGCATCGTACCAGTCATTGCAATTTCCAATATTCTTATCCTCTGGAATGTTTGGCTTCTTTTCGTCCCACTTCAAACCCCCAAGAGCTTTTCGCAATTTTGTACACGTTCTATTAACTTTTAACCGACCTGTTGTAAGCAACATATCGATTGTTCTCAAGCGTTCCGATATCTCATTTTTACGACATCCGACTATATTTCGATATGGAAGGTTTGCCTTTCTCGCCGCACTCCGCAAACTGTTAATCATTGTTGTACTAGCAGAATCCGGAAATACCCAATTAACTTTTTCATATTTTTGAATACAAAGGTTATAGAACATAATGAATTCCTGACATATTCGATCAGCGTCAATATCAGGAGTCAACTCCAATCCCTTCTCTTCTGCCGGTCGTAAATCATGATACTTGTTAAAATATAGTGTGCACACCATTGTTGTCATGGATTTATTACCACCGAAGTCAATTCCCACTACTACTTTCGATGGCTTATGAATTAATTTTCCTTTTGCATTTCGCTCCATTAATGGATCTGTTTCATCATACAGGTATGGTTCATTGTTTTCTGCAAATCGCCGGAAGATAATTCCATCTGCTACCGCTCTTTCTCCTGCAATATCCCTTTTATACCAAACGGAACCTTTATCGTAAGTTCCTAATACCTTGCGTATCTTTTCACACGACAGGCTCATATTATCCAACAACGTAAAATGACCGTAATTATATCCATAATTAGAGTTTTTTTCCTGCTGTGTCTCGTGGAACTTAAGGATATCCGTATAATACCAGTGCTCTTCCTCTTTCGGGTTCAAGTCATGAAAGATTTTCCGGTCGGAGCTTGAAAGTGTTCGGTCAAATACCTCTTTCAAAAACTTAGGATGACATTCATTTGCTTCGGTAACATATGCCATGCCATAAGTGTTACCTTTTATCAGCTTTTCATCTCCATCCTTACCGCCGCCGGATACAAGTACAACTTTTTCGCCCGTTTTCGTCTGTACATATACACAATCACGATCCTTATATTTTCCCTCCCGGCATCTACCTTCAAAGTAATTCAGCAAACCATATCCGTCACAATCTAATATATTTAATTTTGCCGTTGCATTCGATACACCGGCAACCAAATGAATCTTGTTTGGATGAACTTCTAACATCGAGCAGAATATCAACGTTTGCAACACATTTTTTCCGCCACGTTTGCCCCCCTCTGCTACATTAAACCAGCCTTTGAAGCACTCAATAAAATATTCATGTTGTCTTTGGCTTAAAGGTGCTGGTCTATTCATCTTCATGGTCCTCTTCAAATTCTTCGATCGTTCGATTTGGCACAGGATTCTGTAGGATATCTGCTATCGTCTGCATATTTTTTAATATCTCTTCCCCACTATTATCCTTAAGCTCCGCTTTCTTGCGATCAAATTCCGCTTTATATTTATCATCCGGATGCATAAGAAAATATTTTGTCAGCCAATCAATTGCCTTCTGCTTATCTGCCAGCTTTACTGATATCCCCTCTTTTCCCCTCTTAACTTCTTGGATTAACTGTGTGTCTGTATTTTGAGATTCTTTTAAATCAACTGTGCTGATCATATAGGTATCTTCTGTCTCTGAATCTGTAATCTCTTTCTGTCCAAATGACATGTAATTACCGATATCCGCAAAAGCAATTCGCATCTGCAATTCAACAATATCTTCTTCTCCTGCAATGATCTGTTGACGTTTTATCTCTTTCAAACGTTCTATTTCCTTGCGAACCTTGGGTTTTCTTAGGCTCTTGCTTCCCTCGACCATTGCATTTTCATAGCTGCATCCGTATGCTTTCTGGTAACTCTGTGCCGCATTGAAGGTCCGGCTATAATATATACAAAACATCTGCTGTTCTGGTGTAAGTCCATCATTCTGCAATGTGTCTTTCGTACCATCATCTATAGGTGCACCCTTTTGTTTTTGTGTGCACACCTTTTCAGTTTTGTGTTCACCCTTTTCTCTACTCCACGCATACCTTTTCTTCCAGCTCTTGACCGTGTTAATAGTTGTCCCGTATTTCTCCGCTATATCTTTATATTTCATTCCTGCTATATAATCCTGCTCTGCCTTTTCGTAATTTTCCAATGCCCCACTTCCTTTCCTTAAAAAACAAAAAGAGCCGAATACACGAAACTATTTGTAGTCTCATATATTCGGCTCTGCGACACTACTTTATGAATATACTATATAACAAAATAAATATTAAATCAATACACCTGATTCTTTATTGCTCCACCTATACTACATCATGAGTGTTTCCTCTAGTACCATAGAAAATACCAACCGTCGAATATTGACGGTTGGTATTCATGGAAATTAAATTATTTATATCTTCTTTCGGAAACTTCACTTAAAATGATACTCATTAAAACAAGCAGTCCATCTGTTTTTTCGTTACAAAATCCCATTTTTCTTTGAACATCATGATGAAATGTCATGTATGAATATTGAGCAAATACTTTTTCCCATTCGTTCAAATCATATGTGCATCCCTCACACACAAACGACATTTTCCCTTTATACTTGCTTATCAGGTAATGAACAACATCTTCATTTTCAAAATGTTTAATAATTTCATTTACTGATTCAATATTCCCATTTGATATTAAATCCAAAATATCATACCCTAGCATTTCAATTCTATCGTTCCATTTCCCGTATTCTGTGATTTTGTGTTCGTTTTCCATTGCAGTTCCCCCAATCTTTTGTGATAGGGAAATTATACCACTCCAACCGCCAATATTCAATTTTCAATGTTCAATATTATCTGTTAATCGACAGAATCTGACATGCCTTGTCTCATTATCTCATTCAAGCAGGCATTAAAGCCCGCCTTCATCTCATCCGTCCAGTAACTATTTTCGTAACACGCTTGAGGATAAGTGGTTTCTTCCTTCTCCGGCAGTTCCCGGAGCGGACACCAACTCGCTCTATCTTCCGTGCTTTCTTCTCCGTCGTAATACTTATCTGCCGGCACACAATACAGACCGCTTGGGTCATCATCTGCCAGTTGGCAATCCGCACAACACTCCGGCATATCCATAATTAATACTGCTTTAGGCATCTTCATTCCTCCTTTGACTCGTCCTAATACACTTTAATAAATCCTCTATTCCCTGCTGATAACCGTTGTAAAAATTCTGTGCCTTTTGAATTTCTGTATTACACCTAGTGCTTGCACCATGTTCTAAAATATTTGCGCTCTTCTCTATATCTTCATATTCTTTTTTATCCATCCTTTTCACACTCCTTCCGGCTTCTCGCACCGTTCATATTCGATAGTCCACACCCACGGATTCGCATTCCAACCGTATAGGTCAAGGTCTGATTTTTTAATGGTGCTGTTCCACAAATACGAAAACGCGTCTTTTGCCGTCCTAGGCATATCCTGCCACCAAGTACCAGTGACGATCTCTTTATGCTTATTATGATAATCAATCCACCAATCATCAGTTACTGCATATTTATAGAGATTTCCATCTTTCGTATAGCCGCGTATTCCCTCTGCCTTTGCTCCTATTTCTGTAATCTCCTGCAACCGCTCCACCCTCACATCCGTACACTTTAACCAGATACGTGCGGCTTCCTTCGGCATGTGGATGGATGGGTGCCATTTCATCTCAATTTCTTTTCCGCCCTGGTAAAACTTCTCCGTATCGGAGTAATCTGCACGATACATATATCGTTCTAATCCTTTGTTCCATGTTTCCCGGACATACAGGATATCCTCCGGCTGATACGGTGGCTTTACATACTTAATAGAACCGCCGTACTCATCAATGCCAAATCCAAAGCATCCTACCTCTTTCTTTTCTGTGCTGTCGGTAACAAAACCGAGCGGGTATGTATGCTTTTCATCTGGTTGTGGTTTTACCAGCCGCCGAGTACAGGTCTTCCGTCCGTCCAGATTCGCCCGAACCATTTCGGTATTGAATAAAATCGGTTTAATTGCCATCTACACCACCGCCTTTCAACTGCTCTGCGATTTCATCAATATTTCTTGGATGCAATCCAAATGTTTGACACATAACATCTTGCTTGCATGTTTCTGCAAAATCATCAATAGCCTTATTTCTCTCCCTTTTTGCCACCTCTCTTATGTCATCGACAGACACAAGCAAATCGTCCTGTCTGTTACATATCTGGTCGATAGTCATTGTTTGAATTGGGGTTATCATCTACACCGCCACCTTTCACAATCTCAATTGCTTTCGTAAGCTCTATCACTGGTATTGTTCCTTCTGCTTCATCTGCATCGCTACAATCTTCCAACTGCTCCACAACCTTGTCCGGGTCATATGCGGTAGGCTCTGTATCAATTACGTTCTGCACGGCTTTCAGTAAATCTTTTGCAAATGCCATAATTACTTCTTCGTTTATATTATTTGCATAATCCAGTCCATGAGTATTCATTAAATCTCGAATAACATCTTCTGTCCCACTTGTTTCCGAAAAGAAAAAATCTTTTACATGATTCGCATCAATCAAACTTCCCATCGTTCGCCCTCCTGTTCCATGCTTCTACCAAAGCATCAAATACTGCTTTTCTTGTCCATTTTGAAGCATTCCTTGGCATTAATTCACTTTCAAAAAATAGTCTGCAATGGCAATTATTCTTTTTTGTATTTCCTCTTGTGACAACATAAAAAATCCCATCGACTTGAATATTTTCTGTCAAAATAACTTTCACTTTTCCACCGCAAAACGGGCACGGCTTTAATTTTTCGCTCATTCTTCATCATCTCCCAACTTTTGTCCGCATTTATCGCAATACTTTTGTTCGTTACTAATATCATGATGACAAGTAGGACATTCATAGCTTTCAAAACAGCAGTATCCATCCATTACCGGCTTCTTTGGTTTCTGCTTCTCCACCGCCGCCCGGCATTCTTCCACTGTGCCGATTGCACGGTACTGCTGGAGTTCTTCAATCATTGTTAAAATAGTATTTGCTTTTTCCTCTCTACCTTTATATAACAGAGGACTTACATTTGGTTCTTCTTTGGCAATATGGTCGAGAGTTACGACTGCATGTTCTTTTATGCTCTCAATATATTTTACTGCTTTTGTTTCATTCTCTGTCATTCCTACACCTCCAACAGTTCCGGGTTGTCGAATTTGTTGCCGACAACTTCAATTCTCCAGCTATTATCGTTCGCCCAATAATGTAAATCTTTTCTCCAGATAAGATCATCATTCCATTTGATTCTCCATTCTGACTTATCCCAAACAACAACGGCTTTTCCATACTGAGTTTCTACAATATCATTCTCGAATATCAGCTTGCCGTTCTTATCTTTAAGTCCAGTGCACCAACAAATTGTGGACGGATCAATTTCCAGAGCATATAAATCTGATGCGTAATTAGGAACGATATAGTATTTTTCTCTTCCGGCAAATCCATATCGTACCAAACCGCCAATAATCCATTTCCCATTGTCAGTTCGCTTTGCTTTGCATAAATACCTATCTTCCATCGCTATCCTCCATGTCTTTCAATCTCGCTTCAGCTTCCTCTCTGGTAAGGAATACCTTTTTGCCAATATCAGATATCGCAAACCCTCTTTTTTTTGTGCAAAATTCTAATATTTTATCAGAACCAATCGTTACTCTTTGGATCGTCTGTTTAGATATGTCTTTTCCTACAATAATGTAAGCCTTATCTCCCACCTTGCACGGCAACCGCAGAAGTAATCCCTGCTCTTCGGCTTGCTCTCTATTTGCAAGTCTTTCCGCAATCTCTTCCAGGGCTTTGTATCTTCCATCTTTCGCAAGCTGGGTAATGGTAATTCCCTCATCATCCGGTAAATCTGCTGGATGAAATAAAACTTTTCCATTCTCTGCCACATATGTTAATCTCTCCATGTTATCCTCACTTTTCTGCCCGAAGCCACTTTAATAAGCACTCGTAGCAATTACAATTATCATTTTTGTCGCAGTCAATTTCTGCTAACCCATTTTCATTCGGACACATCATATTGACTGCCAGTTCCTCGTCCGTCATGTTCCGAATCCGATCGGCGTTGGTCTGCTTGCTGTCATAATTCTGTATAGTCGCAACTTCTGTAAAAGCCGTAAGCATATCTGCAAAGTATTTTAATGCGCTATCTCTGTCTATATTGTGTGCATCAGATATACGACATATTTCTGCCAATACCTTATTTGTCAGATTACTAAAATCTTCTATTTCCTTATCACTCAAATCTTTGTTCATTGTTCTTCCTCACTTTCCCGGTACGGTTCCGGCAGTGGCATCCAAGCAATTACATCCTCAATCCAATCGTGTCCGCTATCCAATGCATACCCATCATTCACGATGCAAGTATCAACCCACACATGCCTTCCGTCGGTCACAATGATTTCCTGCTCATCATCAGGAAGCTCACAGTCAATCATATACTTAATGTCTGCGGAGAATAAGCACTCTTTCCGCTCTTCCGCTGTCATTACATGATATTTAACCGGAATCCACCTTTGTTCCGTGACCGTTTTTCTTGTCGCTTCTGTTCTCATACATTCAAGCATCCTACCTGCTCCTTTCCCTTTTCGACTTTCTCTGAATGCACGTCAAGGCATGTTTACAGTCCTTTGTGCATCTCTTATTTTCTTCGTATGGACATTTTTCCATAAAATCCTCCTATGCAAACCGGAGCTGTCCGGTCTGCTCTGCCTACTGATTGATGTTTAAATTTCTAAACATGGCACACATAACATCCACTACAATGCTGTTCCCGAATTGCTTATACAGCTGTGTGTTACTGTTGACCGCTGCCATTTTGGAGATGTCCTCGTCGGATACTCCCATCAACCGTCCACACTCTCTAGGTGTAAATTTTCTTATACGGTATTTTGATTCGATCCTTACAATCTCTTGATTCTGTGCCGTAAGGGTTGGGCAGATGTTCCCTTTATCCTGCACTCTTCCTCTTCTTGTTGTGCTTTCAGGGTAACTTGCATCAAAGCAGCCGCCTATTTCACACTCGATCGAACCTTCTTTTGTGGCTTGCTTGATCAGAACAAGATTATCTTTCTGTACACTCGTTGGGCGATTACTGATTCCCTGCATATTTGGTTCAAGTCGCTGTTCCGTTGGACTTCCGGCTGTTCTGTCTGATGGGTTATCAGGATTTCTGCCACACATGGCAACTATCTGTTTATCAACAATCATCGGTTCCCTCATCCCCCCCTGCGCAGTCGTAAGAGATGGAGAAATATAGTTTTTATCCCATACATTTCCAGCAAAGCCGGTTCCTCTATCGTCTCCGTACAAATTTCCTAATCTTCTTTGTTTCATTAAAACAACTCCTAAATCGTGGTTTCCAGCCTTTACGCATCTTGCAATCGGATATAAACCTCTTTGAAAATCTGCTGTTACTCCGGTGTATATACTGCCTATTACTTCCATTCAATCACTCCATTCATAGATTGATTTCCAAAACCTTTATAATCCCTCGCCATAAGAGTTGTTGCAATATCAATCTGCTTTTTAATCTGCGTTGCTTGATTGATTAACAACAAGGTTTCCGTCTGACCGCAAGCTTGATATTCCGCAGTCATATCTTGCCTTGATACAGTTTGCAACTTCTCGTTTTTTCGGTTCTTTAATCGTTCCGTCAACGCAGGCCTGTTCTGTTCTGTTCTGTTCTGTTCTTAGCATTGTATTTTGCAAAGTACCATTGTCAATGAGTGTCCTTATCAGCTTTTGAGTTTTTTCATTGTCAATATAATATTTCTCATCTACACTATCCTCCAGGTAATCCTTGAGTCTTTTTTCAAGCGGTATTGGTTTTGGAAATTTATAGTTAAACTCTCCAAGAAACGAGAACATAAAGCATCTGTTCCTGTTTTGTGCAACGCCGTAGTTCTTCGCGTTCAGGTCCTGCCAGTAACTCACATATCCAAGACCTGTCAAAAAATCTATCCAGTTCTGGAAGTCCGTTTTATTAGCGTCCGCATGTACTTGTGGCACATTTTCCATGAATAGAATCTGCGGCAGTTCTCCTCCGTTTTCCTGTATCTCACAAAGAATTCTTTCCACCTCCCACAGCAGACCGGACCTGGTGCCGCTCCCCTTTTTCATTCCCGCCTGTTTTCCGGCAACTGACAAATCGGTGCATGGAAAGGAATACGTCATAAAATAGCAGTATTTTTCAGTATCACAGATATTCAGATCATCCGCATGTACCTGCGTAATATCCATCTGCGGGAAATCCGTGCCGTGAACCGCGTTGTAGCTTGCAATAGCGTATTTGTCAAACTCAACAACCCGGTAATGCTCAAATTTCGCACCTATATCCCGCAGCGCCATAGCCTGTGAACCATACCCGGCAAAAAGCTCAATCAACCGGATAGGTTTCGTGATCTGTACAGGCTTCCTGATTATGTCAAATATGTTCATCTGGTTCATGGCATCACCTCCGGGAAGTCCTCAAAATTCATTTGTCTTATGCAGGGTTCGCCGTTAAAAAATCTTCGATACTCATTTGACCAACTGGACATTTCATAACATCTCCCTTCACTGCTATTTCAAGGTTATTTACAGCCTGGTTATAATAACTTTCTTTTAATTCAACACCAATTCCCCTGCGTCCCATCTTTACGGCAGTGTATGGTACTGATCCAATCCCTGCAAATGGATCTAATACAATGTCATTGGGATTCGTCCACAACTCAATACATCTCTGAATTACTTCGAGCTGCAACGGGCAAATATGTCTTTCGTCTTTGTCTTCTCTCGCGGATTTTTTCTGCAGTGTATCACTCTGCCGGATATCCATCCACACTGGACTTGCATAATTCTGCCATACATCAACTGGGAACGTCTCATGTGTATGTGATACACGTTCTGGGTTTTCTCCCGGCTTACGCATTGTAACAATATAATCTGGAATTCCCTGGCGATTCATAGTGCTGTCTTTTCTGATTTGCTTATGTAACAACCCCAGTGCTTTTGTTCTCTGCATTTCAGTAACCGGATTTTTCCAAATTGTGACTTTACTATGATAAATAAATCCGCAATCTTCAAAAATTTTTCTAATAATTGCCGGGAAATCTTTCAAACCGATCACTCCATCCCGCTCTTTCATAAGTGGCAGATCCATGCAATGAAAACTTAATAATCTCCCCGGCATGGTCACACGGTACAGCTCTTTTGCAAGAAAGATAAAATGATTGTAAAATTCATCATCCCCTTTGCTGTTCCCCATGTCCCTATCACTGTTCGAGTAGGTGTACAGGCTGGCAAATGGCGGAGAAAAGATTGTGTAATGGATACTGTTGTCGGGTATCGCCCTTACAATTTCGCATGAATCCCCATTATAAATTGCATACTTATTTTCAATGACCTGTTCCAATACATTCATTTTGTAAATTCCTCCCATTCCGGTAATTTCATTTCCACATGCGGCTCATATGGTGTGCTGATCCTGCATGTGCTTTTCAGTTCCTTTTTTGTGATTTCCTTTGTAAGCTCTGTCATTTCGCGCTGCATTTTGAGGAAATCAGCCTGTTTTCTCTCAATGTTCTCTTTTACGCATCCTTCCTTGGCAGAAATGATAATATACACATTCACAGGTTTTTTCTGCCCAAACCGGTAACAGCGGCGCACAGCCTGATAAAACTGCTCATAGCTGTCTGATAATCCTGTAAAGATCATATTGTGGCAATTCTGCCAATTCATACCGAAACCTGCAATAGATGGTTTCGTGACAAGACATTTAATTTTACCTTCTGAAAATTCTATCATTGAATTGCTTTTATGCTCTGGTTTATCAGAGCCTTTGACCTCAACCGAATCATTGATTACTTCATGCAATTTTGCACTTTCATCATTCAGATCACACCATATAAGCCATTGTTCATCTGAGTTATTTGCAATTTCTGCAGCCTTTTCACACCTAAGTGTAAGGCTATCTTTTCTTGCCTGCCGCCGCTCCGTAAGTGTCAGCGTTTCTTTTATTGGTTCATTTCCGTCAACGATGATCTCTTGTATATTAAGCTGCGGCAAATCATATCCAGCCACCTTATATCCGATATTTGCCGGATTGTCGATGAATACACTAAATGTTGCAAGCCACTGCCAGAACACATCTACTGCATGTCCTTTCAATCTCCACTTTGAAGTCTGACCGCCATCATGTACAAAAAACATAGATAGCATTTCTGCTCTGGTCATTACTCCACAAAATTCGCTGTGATTGCCAAGTTCCATATAATCATTCGGTGCCGGTGTCGCAGTACACGCCAGTTTATACGGTGCATCGTGGAAATTCTGAATAATTGCAGTTCTGACTTTTCCAGAATACGATTTCAAGATACTGCTTTCGTCCAACACAACACCGATAAATTCATTTGCTACGAATCTATCCAGCTTCTCATAGTTCGTAATGTTGATCCCGTCAATGCATTCTGACTGTTCCTCTACCACTTTCGCATCATATCCAAACTTCTCGGCTTCGCGCCGCGTCTGCTCTGCTACTGCCAATGGTGCAAGAATCAGTATTTTTCCGCCGGTATGCTTATGTACCTGGTATGCCCACGATAACTGCATGGGTGTTTTTCCGAGTCCGCAATCGGCAAATATACAAGCCTTGCCTTTCTTGAGCGCCCACCGGACGATGTCTTTCTGAAACTCATACAGCATCGGATTCAACTCTGTTTTGTCAATATCGAAACCGCTGCTTTCTAAAACAAATCTCTTACTTGCTAAAAATTCTTTATATGTCATTTTTCCAAAAGGAACCCGATATATCGTTACCCCGGCCGGAGGTTCGGCTCCTTTCTTGAATTTTTACTTACTTTGATTTATTATTATATTGTCTCTATGATAGGCAGGCGGGTAGAACCGTTTGGGGGAAGGGAATTCAGTTGGCAGTCATAAAATTCATTGCAACTTTAATAATTGCCCTTTGTACTTTTAGTACAGAAATGGAGAATGCTATGGCAACAAAAATTCCAACCACACAAACAAGTAACACTATGGTCAGCACAACTGCCGACCGCCCTTCTACCTATCGTAAAGACTTTATTTCATAAAATCTTCTAGGCTCATCTACTCCACCTCTCTTCACAATCTCTCTCAATATCCCGCTTCGGACAGCTCATCGGACTTGACTTGCAGCCGCTTCGGATTCTCATCCAAATCTTTGTGCAAATATAAATGCTCGGCTCGTTGTACTGGTCCATCACAAGGTGTCGATATTCGCACTCTTTGCATTTTGGAATGTCGATTCTTCTGTTTCTGCATCCCTGCGTGACTTTACTGGACAATCTGCGACTGCGCACAAAATATGCTACCGCCGTGGAATCCACATAGATTTCTTCTTCTGCCAGTCTGTCAGCAATGTCAGAAAAGGTGCAGCCTGCGTCCAACATTTCTTCTACTCTGTCACGATAGTTATCGAGTGTACATCCTCGCTTTCGCCCCCGCATTTAGCCACTTCCTTCCCGCCATGTTTTTACTCATCTTTCTGCACTTTATTCGCATCCGGAAGAGTCAGTTTTCTTCCGCCTTTCTTCACCCACTGTACCTTACGGAACTTCTCACATACCTCATTCCACTCATTAACCATCTCCGGTCCCTTAAAAATCTGATACAGCTTATTTTTATTTACTGTTTTCTCACTTTTAACTTCTGCCATTCTATTGTCCTCCCTGTAAAAGTCTGCGTTCCAAGTCGTCATAGTTATACTCCCGCTGTTCAAAATTGCAAAACCTATTTCCATCGGTATTATTGGGTTTGGCGGCCCTATCCTTCCGTGCCCAGTTTCGCATTGCAGCTTTCCAGTCTTTCATCTTGTTTTTCCCTACCATCCACCCATTAGAGGTGTAATAGTCAATAAATCTTTCAATATCAATATCCGTGAGACCCTTTTCTTGACAATAGTCCATCACTTCTTGCTTTGTGGGCGGCGTGAAACGCACCACACTATTATCATTATCCTTATCCTTTACCTTTACCTTTTCCTTTACATTATCCTTTTCCTTAGGTTCTGCTTTGGTTTTATCTTGGTTTTGGTTTGGTTTGTCTTTGGTTATTTCTTGGTTATCGTTTGCTTTTGGTTTGGTTTCATCTTGGTTATCGTTTGGTTTATCTTTGGTTACAGGTCTGCCACCTTTGGTTCCGTTTTGGTATCTCTTGTTGTTGGCATCTATCTGCGGCTTCGCCATTAAAAAGATCGCCGTATGCACTCCATGTTCCTCTGGGATCACACCATCCAACCCATAATTAATAACTGCCCACAGTGCCTTTAACTGCTCCTCCTTTGGAAGAGCCTTGATCGCTTCTGCAAAGCTGCGGTAAAAAACAACACTTTCTCTCATTTCCCACCGCCTATCACATCAGAGATGCTTATTTGATTACGCTCCAGTTCATTGTTTTGGCATTTTAAGTATTTATCTATTTCAGATACCTTTTTACGATTCGTAAGGGTTCTGTGGTTTTCCTGCACCCGGTAAAGTCTTACCAAATGCATCTCATCATATGCCGGCTGAAAGTATCCTTTTCCGTCCTGCATATTCAAAATGGGATGTTCCCGGTTACATTCTTCCTGTATCATATTTCTTATTTTCCGGTCGGAAAGTCCTGTTAAAATAACAAGCTGCTTTCTGGTTACTGCATTCTTATGTCCGACCGGTATGTAATCAATGATTTTCAACAACACCACCTGCTTTCGTAATCGTGACCTCTGTCCGTGGGTTTTCTCTGTCATACAGTACACGACTTCCATCCGTGCTTACAATAATCTTGCAGTTATCGTCTGCTATGACGTTATATTTAACTAAAATGTCATGTAGTGCCTCATGAAGATTCGTAAGGTCTACCCGATGGCGTGTCGGCATGTAATAGACAGCCTTGACATTTATGGGATAATCAATCTGTTTTGTATCCGGCATATACTTTTTACAGTCTTTCTCATATTTCAAATATGCCTTAGATGGCAGTATCATAGGTCTGTTCTTGCAGACCACGATCCTCTGGCTGTTCTTTTTCGTGATCGGCTTTCCAAGGATCGTAAACATTAATTTTTCCATACCGCTCCTTTCCCCTCTGCCATTTGGCAGAGGCTTTTATTTGCGTGATATATTACCGATAAGCAGTTTCTTTCGTACACACCCTCAAGTGCACAGGTGTTTCAACCTAAGTATGATTTTCCAAAGATTCTTCTAAAATCTTCCCTGCTTCCATAATGGCTTTCAAAATATTTCTGTGCCATTGTTTTGAGCTTTGTGTCTATCAATTTTGCCCCCTGCCCTGCGTGCACACCATTGGGATGCAGATCCGGCCGGAGTGGTATAACAAAGCCATATTCTTCACTATGCTTTCTATTAGGATTTCCACCGAAGATATGATGCCTCTCCACCGGAGATGCCCCGGTAAAATAGCAGTGGTCCATATCATCCGTGAAAACACTCCACAGTTTTTTACTCATAAATTCCACTCCTGCTTCATACGCATCAGTTCATTCGGTGTAGCTGTTTCTATTCCCAATTCTTTTGCGTCTGCAACCGTCCCATCAATCAATGCCGACATTTCCTTCGTGTCATATGTATGGCTGCCGCGATAGACTTTATAAAATGTAGCTGCCGCTTCGTATTTAACCGGAATACAATGTATACTTTCCTGCTCCCACATAAATTCTTCCGGAGCATTGGTTTTATAAACCATAATTGAGCCATCCGGTAATAACTGAGGTTGTCCATATCGGCAAATCAGAACATTTTTTGCTTTTGCTTTGGAGATTGTCAATGCCTCTGCAATCTTTCCAACTAACACATGAAAATATGCATTGGCATCCAGCGACCGTTTTCGCGTGTACCTGGTAGCCTTAATTTTGAGCTTTTCATAATTTTTCAACCTGTCATATTCACTTTTTACAAGTTCATTCTCATTGATTTCAAACGTAAGCAAAAAATGATTGGTCTTAAAATCCAATGAAGCTCCAACTGCCCGCCCCGTAACTTCCACTAGCCATCACTCTCCTTTTTTCCTGCATTTGCAGCGATCGTGACTTCTAATTTTCTGATCAGGCGATTCCACTGGTTAATGTCCAGTTCCTGCAACGTATCAACATGAAATAATTCCGCAGCACTTTCCATTGTTACATGGGCTTCTTTTAGCTTTTCTAACAAGACGGAATATTTAATATCATCAATCTTCTGCGATGGATACTGTTTAAATACAACATCCATATTCTGGTTCACTATCTCCAGTTCATCAATTTTCCTGTCTGAAGTGTACGAGATCCGATTGACAAAAAACTTATCTCTCGTTGACGTTTTTCCGTTAGAGTCCGTCTTAATGTTGCAATAATTGCTTGGAATCCATATATATGGTGCTGTATAAAGCTCACGCCCGATTCCGTGTTTCACACAGGCTCTTTTAAATGCATCCGAAGCTCTTCCTTTTTCTTTTGCCGTATAAGAGGCTGTTCCAACATCTTCTTTTGATATCCACATCTTTTTTTCAGAATCCCATACAGAAATGATGCAATACAAATCTCCATCGATCACCTCATATCTGTCCTGCCATCCGAGTTCCCCAAACTTTTCATCCAAACGTTTTTGTCCATCTCTGGATGTCACATACAAAAGCAAAGACAATCCCTTTTCTGATATCTGCTGCACCCTGCAACTTATCTCATTTGCCTGCAATAAATTTTCCATTTATACCTCCACATTTCTGACCATACCTTTTAGACATTCATCACAGATCTTTATTCCCGTAACCTCATGGTATGTTTCATCCTGAATATGCTCACCACAGCAGTCACACACCGGAAGTCTTTCGAGTTTCTTCTGCTGATCCCACTCGTGGCGAGTCCATAAACCATAATTGTCCACTCCTTTATTCCTCTTCCTTACAGCCTAAGATTAGTTTCAGTTCTTTGGCATTGACATAGTTATCCTCCTGTTTTTCTAAAAACTCAGAAACAATTTTCAATTTTACTGCTCCTTCAACAAGTTCCCTATATTCCTTTGTCGTTAATTTGATCATCTTAAAAATTCCTCCATTTCCATCTGTTTATAATTTGTCGAGAGTATCATTTTACGGAGCACCGCCCTGCGATCTGTTTTCTGCCGCATTTTTTCAGCACACTCATCACAGATACGTCCCTCTCCAGGATCCAGTGTGCATCCACAGTCCTCGCATTTCCTGTAATAACTCATAAAATCTCCTTTTCAAATTTAATGACCTATGCTAAAATACATAAAAATGCTTTATGTATTTTTGTTTGAATAGCACCGATTCTCGCCAAAGAATTTAGCGGTGCTATTTTCTTTCTTGTCCTGATGCAACCATCTATAATCCCCCTTTCCTTGATTTTTCAATTTCTCCCATCTATAATGTTTGTACAGGCACAGAAATGCCGAGTACATAACGAGGGGAGGTATGAGTTATGAATATGATTCCTGTAACTTCATCCAACATCCATTCTGTTGGATATGAGGGAACTACTTTAGCTGTTCTTTTTCATTCTGGTGGCTTATATGAATACTACGGTGTTCCCCAATCAGTACATTCGTCTTTAATGAATGCATCTTCTAAGGGCGGATATCTGGCGGCTCACATTAAGGGCGTGTACCGTTACAGAAGAATCCGCTAATCAATAACAATGAGCACTAGGGCAGGACCATTGACACTGTATTCTTTTTCTTCATATGGGGCTGCCCTATGTGATTCCACTCCCTCTCTCTTTCTTAATTCTTCTACCAACTCACATGTTTCAAAATCTTTCAACTCTTTATTCATTCTCTTTCACCTTCTTCCAATACTCAAAATATGCCAACGACAGACCTATCATGGATATACCCCCGCATATTACAGGTTGTCCATCGTAGCCACAGGCGGCTATGATAAAGACTGTCATTCCAAATGTAAAAAGAATGTCTTCTACTCTTCTCATGCTTGTCCACCTCTGACCGCTTCAGCGGTCTACTTAACTTTGATAGCAAATGACCTTGCTGCCTGTTCATTTAATTTTTGCGAAATTTCTCTCTGTTCCTCTTTTGTAAACTCTTCCCAATTTTTAGGTGGTTGATCTCCAATCCTCACATACATATTTACTTTGAATCCGTTTATAATTTTCATTTACACCACCTCCATTACACTGTATGTGATTTTCTTGTCCCATTTTCGCTATTTTTCTGCATTGTCCATAGTTAATACTTCTGCTGCTTGTACTTGTGTGCTTACCGTGCTATCCTTTCTTTACAGGACGTTGCCGCGTCCGAGTATTATGAAAGGAGATATGCTTATGTCTGATATTTACAATCAATTAGCCATTTTGTATCTTCAAAACCAAGATATAAAATCTTTATCGCCTGCAGAACTTTATGAGCAATACCGCAAAGTTCTTGACGAGATAACCCAGAAAGCAAAACAGTATAAAACTGGAACAACTGTACTTAAATAATTCCTTACTTATCTTAGCTACTGCTTGTGAATTTTGGGATAATTCACCAGGCACACTATTTTTTGACTCCTCTATCAGTAGCTCCATCTGCTGATGGAGGAGTTCTCTTCCAGATTTTCTTTTCACTTAATCATCTCCCTTCTTATAAAGTTCATTCACTGAAACTCCAAGTGCTAACGCGATATCTGGAATATACTCAGCCATAATTACTTTTCTCTCATTTAGCATCGAACTAAATGCATTAGGTGTAAATCCTGCTTTTTCTGCAACAATACATTGTTTAAGACCTTTTAAACGAATAACCCGTCTTATGTTATTGATAATTATTTGGTTATTACTCACTTGGTGTTTTCCACTCCTTTCTACAAGTTTCTTGGTTGTATTGTCATGATACTATTAGTATCTTGGTTTGTCAACACTTTTTTAACAAGTTTTTTGGTGCTTTATATTGACTACACAAGATAAAAATAGTAATATTCAAATATAAAATATAGGAGGTGCTATATGGGACTTTCAAATAGATTAAAAGAACGCAGAGAACAATTAGGCTTAACTCAAAGCGAAGTTGCCTCATTGTTAGGTATAACTCCTGGTGCAGTCGGAAATTACGAAAATGGTGTTAGCACACCTAAAGCAGATATCCTTTTTAAAGTTTTTGATGCTCTAAAATGTGATGCAAATTACTTATTCCAGGATGAGATGAATGATCGGTTGCAGGAAGACAACGCCACTCCATTAGAAATGGAACAGCTTGTAAAAAGATACCGTGCTCTTGATGAGTCTGGTAAAAAAGCTGTAAACGCAATTCTTGATAATGAGTATGAACGTTGTCACCAATTTGAACACTATGTATTGACTGGCGGAATAACTATGTATGATTATCTAGCAGACACTAAAGAGGAAAGAGACAAAATTATATATGAATATACTGAAAGTTCTATTGCTCATGAAATAATTAATCTATTGGACAGACGGGATCAGAAGTATGGTACAATTTTAGCTTCTAAATCCAATGTTAAAAAATTGTTACCCAATGCAGCTCATGCTATCTCCGGTTCTTCTAAAGAAGATCAAGATTTCGATGAAGATATTATGAATGGAGATGATTTTTAACTCAATTCACTAAACAATACTATATAAACGATTAAGGGGGAGAAATGATTGATCACATACGATGATTTACTAATTGAAGCTGACCATAATAATTTAATTACAAAAGAAAAACCTCTCCGGGCAAATAAGGGACGTATTAATGGAAATCGGATTGCAATAAAAAGTGATCTGACAGAAATCGAAAAAAAATGTGTCCTTGCTGAGGAACTTGGACACCACTACACTGCTGTCGGTGATATCCTAGATCAATCCACCGTAGAGAACCGTAAACAGGAGATGCGTGGAAGAATTATCGCATACAATAAACTGGTAGGTTTACGCGGCATCGTAGACGCTTATCTGCATCACTGTGAGAATCTATCAGAATCAGCAGAATTTCTTGGAGTAACCGAAGAATTTTTAAATGACAGCATCACTTACTATACAAGTAAATATGGTGTATGTACACAGATCGATAATTATGCTGTGTTTTTTCAGCCCAGTATTGCTGTTATGGAATTAATTTAGAAGTTAAAATATTCAACAGAATTGTTAAACAAGTAGAATTCTTAGCATAAATGCGAAAAAATATAGAAGGGAGATGAGATTATGGCTAAAAAGAAAAGTGGGATTCCTGGATTATCATTCAGCTGGAGAAAAGCCACTGGCGTTACATCTGCAAAAAGAAAAATCGCCAAAGCTACCGGTATTCCTACGACTAAACAGGGACGTAGGAACAAAGTCGGAAAAATACTCGGAATTAAATAATTAAAATACCGCCCCTGCTCCAACAGAGGCGGCACGCTCCTGAATGATACAGAAGTCCTCAACGAGCTTATTGTATTATTCCCAGAGCGGCTACGCAAGAGGGACATCATGAATCTCATTAAACTAAGCTCATAAGAAAATTGTGAGAGACGTGAATAATTCATATTATATTTTTCATTCTAATATCTGTATGATAGAATTAATATATTTTTTAACATGAATACTTGACAAGGCTTTTACATATGATATAATGTAGCTAATTAGCGAATGACTGGTGTCCGGTCACAAAAAAGCCTTGAGATTTATTCTCGGGCTTTTTTTGTATACAAAGGAGAATTTTATGGAAAACGATAAATTCATTAAATATACTACCCCAGAACAGCAAATTGCACTGCTAAAAAACAAAGGTCTGTCATTTGAGGATGAAACATTTGCACACGACTGTTTACAAGAATATGGCTACTATAATATTATTAACGGTTATAAAGCTCCTTACATAGACACGATCAATGATAAAAAAGTCTACAAATCCGGAACAACATTTGAACAAATATATTCTCTTTTTATCTTTGATCATACTCTCAGAAACTCTGTCATGTCAGCAATGCTTGACTTTGAAGAACATTTGCGTGCTTCTGCCGCCGAAGTCATATCAAGCTCTTTTGGAACTGATCATAATGAATATTTATGTTGGAATCACTACAGAGACAGAAAAACCGCTAAAGATAGATTCAGTTTACGCGGAATTCTTGGCACATTGCGTCAAAATATAGAATCTGGTAAAGATCCTATAAAATACTACCGGGAAAATTATAATATTGTTCCACCTTGGATATTATTCAAAGGTACTTATTTTAGTACATTGATTAACTTTATTCGCCTATTTAAAGAACCTCAAAAAATATCATTAATCCATTTGCAATATGGCATTGACGAATCTTTATGTTCTTTGCCTTGTATGAAGAAATTATTCATGGATACGCTCTTCGCATGTCTTGATTACCGAAATTGTGCAGCTCATGGGGGTCGGATATACACTTTTGAACCCAAAAATGCAAATGACATAAATGACAATGACGAATTATTTGAACTCCTTCCAGAATTAGAAGATATAAAATACAGACATGGAATTTCACAACTCTTAACCCTGTTGTCCACTTTTTCCTTCGATAGTCCATATTCTACCTTAGAACACACATTGAAACAGGAAATAAACCGCCATTTATCTTTATATGCACAAGACAAGGACTACTTAGAAAAGGCTTTAGGGTTTGAGATTTTTAAAAATCGTATTGCTTGGATTAGTGAATCCACAAAAAAATTTCATAGATACCCTAATTGCAGTGGATTACAACATCCAATTCAAGTTTCTTTTGACGATATTGATATGGAAATTTACCAGCCATGCAAACGATGTTGGAATAAATAAAAAACCGCCCCACTCTTCAGCAAGGCGGCACGCTCCTGAATGATACAGAAGTCCTAAGCAA
>OIWM01000820.1_pt1 | contig 34949 bp, 18 predicted proteins | sample 1587451 | NCBI WGS metagenome assembly OIWM01 (sample SAMEA3888907, study PRJEB22519) | human gut metagenome | biome: human gut; feature: human-associated habitat; material: faeces | place: Denmark | collected 2011
GGCAAGCTTGAGGTGCTTGTGTCCGTAAGGTCGTGTGGGTTCAAGTCCCATCGCTCGCACCAGAGAATAAGAGACACACGAAAGTGTGTCTCTTATTTTTCTGCGCGGCGATTTTTCTGCGCAGAGTCGGCCGTCTGCGGGCGGCTGTTCGTGCCCGATCTGACCTTTGGTGAGCATATCGAGATGGACGAGCACATCTTCTTCTATATGGGTGAGACACAGGAACGCTGCGTCTTCTGCTGGCTGGACGCACCGGTAAGCAAGTGAATACGAACAGCGCCGGCCGCGTTACCCACACGCGGCCGGCGCTGCTTTTGAGGTCTCCCTCATGGAAAAGAAAAGTAAAAAGTATGGCCTGGCTGGACCACGGCGCTATGATATCACAGAGAAAAAGATTTGGGAAGCGCATGTTTGTTCTTGAAAACATGAGAAGATGTATAGTACAATGACCGCAGGGCGGCTGCTCTATTGTCCGTCAGATACCGCGTGCCCGCCTGCGGCGGGCAGTCGGTACCGGCGAATAGCAGACCGCAGAAGCGAGGTGCGCGATGAATATTTCCAAATACCAGATATTTCTGAAGGTCGTTTCCTGCGGCAGCTTTTCCAAGGCGGCGGAGGCGCTGAGCTTTACCCAGTCCGGCATCAGCCACGCCATCAACTCGCTGGAAAACGAGTTGGGCGTCATGCTGCTCAGCCGCAACCGCGGCGGCGTGGTGCTGACGGCGGACGGACGGGCGGTGCTGCCCAAGATCGAAAAGCTGTGCGCCGCCCACCACGCCCTGATGCAGACGGTGGAGGGGCTGAAGGACATGGACAGCGGCCTTGTGAAGATCGCCACGTTCTCCAGCGTGTCCGCCCAATGGCTGCCCCGCATCCTCAAGAGCTTCGGCGAGCTTTATCCCAACATCGAGTTTGAAGTGGTCACCGGCGACTTCTACGACCAGATCGAGGGCTGGATCGTCAGCGGCGCGGTGGACTGCGGTTTTCTGCGCCTGCCGCCGGTGAAGCGCTTGCAGACCTACGCCCTGCACCGCGACGAATTGCAGGTCATCGTCCCCTGCGACCACCCCTATGCCGACCGCGACCCGTTCCCCGTGTCCGCGCTGGCCACAGAGCCGTTCATCCAACTGGAGGAGGGCGACGACTACGAGATCATGGCGGCGTTTGATGAGATGGGCATTCGCCCCAACGTGAAGTACATCGCCCGGGAGGACAGAACGATCCTTGCCATGGTGTCGGAGGGGTTGGGCATCAGCCTGCTGCCGGAGCTGATGGTGCGCCACAGCCCCACGCCTATCCGCATCTGCCGCGCGCCGCTGCACTTCTATCGCACCATCGGTATCGGCATCAAGGACAAGAAGGCGCTGTCCAACTCCACGCGGCTGTTCGTGGACTATGTGCGGACGTGGGTGGCGGAGAACGGGGAACGGTGACGCGCCCGCAAAGCCCCGAAATCCCGCGATTTTCCGCGGATCTCCGACAGGCGGATATTGACAATGTGAATAAACTGGGATATACTGACATCCGTCAGGTTTTGGACGTTTTCACAAGCCTTGATGGCCTGAAAAAAACAGCGTCCGGACTTCATGAAAAACTGGATAGATCAAGCTCGGGGACGCCGCGCGGCTGTTTGTTGTAACGACGAGACATCGTCAGACAGCAGCTTAGAAGAAATTTTGGGTCAGAAACCCACCGCGGACGGCACTGTGAGCGCAAGGAGATGACCGAAGCAGCATACGCTGCCGGGGTAACACCGCCATTGGGAGCATCGCTCCTGAGAAGGTAGGTCATGTACGTGGAAACCGTTGGGACACAAGGGCTTCCGTGGCGCGAGGACAGTAGAATTGCACGGCTGAGAGCTTACTTGCAGCGGCGCTTCTTCGTTGTGACATATCAGAGGATGGACTATGCGCCGATGGCTTCCGAAGGGGAGCGGTCGGCGTTTTTGTTTTACCCGATAAGCCGCTGGTGGCTCCGGAACGGAGCGCCGGCGTTTTTTATGCGAAAAGGCCGCACATCCCCCGTCAAGCCGAGACGGCCCGCAAAGGCCGCCTGCTTCCCATAAGGGATGGAGAGGGTGCCGGCCCTCTCCATCCCACACCTCTTTCCGGCCGGGCCGAGACGGCCCACGGCACACCTGTACAGCACGCGCGGCCCTGTGCCGCGGCGTTTTGAGAGAGAACACATGAGGAGGAAACAGAACTTGAACACCAAGAGAATGCACCGGCTGCTGCCGCTGGCCATCGCGCTGGTCATGGCACTGAGCCTGCTGCCCACGAAGGCGTGGGGCTACTACGTCCTGCAGGGCTCCGGCACCGAGGCCAGTCCCTACCTGATCTCCAGCGCTCAGGCGCTGGAATCTCTGGCGGAGCAGGTCAACGACGGCGCACTGAAAACGGAGGGCGTCTACTTCCGGCAGACCGCCGACATCGACCTGTCCGGCTTCAAGAACAACTCGTGGGTGCCCATCGGCAACGCCACCGGCCCCGGCGGCACGGGCCGGACCTTTGACGGTATCTACGACGGCAACGGCTTCCGTATCAAGAACTTCGTGTTCGAGGATACCACCCGCAAGTATTACGGTCTGTTCGGCCTGCTGTCCGAAAGCGCGGTCATTAAGAACCTGACGCTGGACAAGAGCTGCTCCGTCACCGCCCGCACCTATGTGGGCGGCCTCGTCAGCCGCGCTTCAGGCGCTACCCTCATCAACTGCACCAGCTACGCCACGGTGTATGCCGCCGGTTCCGCCGGTGAGATCCCGTATCCCCGCGTGGGCGGTCTGGCGGCGGAGGGCCACACCTTCATCAACTGCGCCAACTACGGCAGCGTCAAGGCCAATCCCGACTCCAGCGGCTTCAGCAGCCCCGGCGGCTATGGCGCCGGCGGCATCGCGTGCAGCGCGCGGGTGATGATCGGCTGCGCCAACTACGGAAGCGTGGTGGCCGGCGGTCAGGCCGGCGGCGTGGTGGGCGAGATCAGCTGCTATGGCAGCACCGAGGAGAAACCCGTGGGCGTCATGGTGGGCTGCGCCAACTACGGCACCGTGGAGGCCCGGGAGTGGGCCGGCGGTCTGGCCGGCGATGCCGAGGGCATCATCGAGGACTGCTACAACCTGGGCACCGTGAAGGTGGAGAGGACGCAGGCGGGCGGTCTGGTGGGCCGGTACAGCACCAGCACCTACTACGCCCTGCAGGTGGGCATTCACAACTGCTACCACGCCGGCTCCGTGCAGTACGGCGCGGAGGAGGCGGAGCCTGTGGCGGGCCACCTGGTGGGCCTTGTGCAGGGCCGTGCGGATGAAGCCGCCGCCAAGGAGCTCCTCAGCGGCAACTACTATCAGAATATCGGCCTGCTGCCGGCAGTGGGCAGCATGGACATCGGCGACAGCGCCGTGGCCATGGAGCTGGCCGATATGCAGAAGCAGGAGTTCCTGGACAAGCTGAACAGCTACACCCATGTGGCGCTGTACGGCGCCGCGTGGCAGTTCAGGTATATCACCGGCCAGGGGCGGATGCCTGTCTATAAGGAGTATCAGGAGCTGCTGGACTACTCCTGCAAGCTCAAGGGCGTGACGGTCAACGGCATGCCCGCCATCGCCGCCGACGGCGGCTACACCTGGGTGCTGCCCTACGGCACCGACCTGACGAAGGTCTCGGTGGTCACCAGCATCAGCCCCCGGGCCGCGGTGGAACCGGCGGATGGCACGCTGGACTTCTCCAAGGGCCCCGTGACGTTCACGGTGACGGCTCAGGACGGCGTACACCGGCAGAGCTATCCCGTGACGGTGACGGCGGCGGCCAGCCCCGACGGCCTCAGCGCCCTGCGGGTGAAGATGAAGTCTACGGGCGACGTGACTCGGGACGATTATCTGCACGGCCTGACGCTGGTGGAGCCGGAGAGCTTCCAGCAGGATGTCACCACCCGCGACTACACCGTATACGACTATAACGCCGCACAGCGCGGCGCCTTCGACACGAACAGCTGGAACGGCTACTATTTCTGGGCGGTGCCCGCCGAGACCGGCGCAGCGATGGTGGCTGCCACCCCCACGCGGACCAGCACCATCACGGCCTGTGCGGACATGATGGATAAGTCCGGCCAGTACGTCTACTACGGCGACAGCATGCACCTGGGCGACAACACCATGACCCTCACCGTGACACCGCCCTCCGGCGGCAGCGGCAAGGAAACGGTATATACCTTTCATGTGAAGGTCCTGCCCTCTCTGGGCAGCGTCAGCTTCAGCGACAGCGGCACGGAGCTGGCGGGGACATTCCACCCCCTGACCTTTGCGTACAGCATCAAGGCGCCGGACTATCTGACGGGCCTGACGCCCACCGTCACCACCACCCTGAACGAGGGCGAAACGGTGACGTACAGCCCCGCGCTGGAGGACGGGAAGATCCCGCTGGACAAGCTGACGGACGGCAAGTTCACCATCACCGTGTCCGACGCGGAGGACAGCACCCTCAGCACCACCTATACCTTCACGGTGGAGCAGGTAGCCACATTCACCGCCAGAATCGTCACCAATGTGGCGGATGCCCACATCCGCGTGTATCAGGGTACAGACCTGATGACTCCCAACGCCGGCGGAGCCTACGAACTGCGGGGCGACAGAGACTACCGCTTCGAGGTGGCGGCCAAGGGCTACGTGTCCGTCAGCGATGCGCTGACGGAGGACCTGCTGAGCGACGGCGTGCTGGAGCTGTATCTGGAGGAGGTGCCGACCGGCGATCTTCCCAGATATGACTCCTCGTGGCCCAGCTTCCGCGGCAACGACGAGAATATGGCCATCACCACCGTCAGGACCCCCATCGGGCCCTACGCGGAGGAGGACGATGTGGAGCTGCTGTGGAACAGCACCAGCGGCAGCGGCTTTGACAGCGGCGCCGTGGGCTGCCCCATCTTCGTGGACGGCTATATGTACGCCTACGCGGGCACCAACATCCTGAAGCTGGACCCCGCCACCGGCGAGACGCTGATCTCCAAGCCCATGGAGGACGCCTCCGACTTCGCCATCATCCCGCCTACCTACGGCGACGGCATGATCTTCGTGGGCCTGAAGAACGGGCGGGTGCAGGCGTTCCGCGCCGATACGCTGGAGTCCCTGTGGGTCTACACCGACCCGCTGGGCGGCCAGTCCAACTCCCCCATCACCTACTCCGACGGCTGCGTGTACGTGGGATTCTGGCGGGGCGAGAGCGGCGCGGCCAACTTCGTGTGCCTGACGGCGGACGATGAGAAACCCAACCGCAAGACGGAGCCCAAGATCCCCCTGTGGAGCTGCACCAACGACGGCGGCTTCTACTGGGCGGGGGCCTACGCCAACGACAAATACGTGATGGTCACCACCGATGACGGGTACAGCGGCTATTCTCACAACACCGGCAAGCTGCTGATCTTCGACAAGCGCACCGGCGAGCTGACGGATTCCAAGACGACCTACACCGGCGACCTGCGGTCCAACGTGGCCTATGATAAGGCGAGCGGCCGCATCTTCTTCACCAGCAAGGGCGGCGCGATGTACAGCGAGATCGTGGGCGCGGACGGCAAGATCGACCGCAGCGCCAGCAAGACGGTGGCGCTGGGCGGTATGAGCACCTCCACCCCCGTGGTCTGCAACGGACGCGCCTACGTGGGCGTGGCCGGTACGGAGGGACAGTTCACACCCTACGGCGGCCACCACATCGCCGTCATCGACCTGACCGACTGGAAGGTGGCCTATACCGCCCAGACACAGGGCTATCCCCAGACCAGCGGCCTTATGACCACCGGCTATGACGATGGCGTGTACGTGTACTTCATGGACAACTACACCCCCGGCGTCATGCGCGTCATCCACGACGCCCCGGGCCAGACGGCGCTGGAGGGCGGCGTCACCGAGGAGTTCACCTCCGACAAGGGCGTGTCCGGTACCTATACGGACTGCGCGCCGGTGGTGTTCACGCCCCGGGGCAGTCTGGCGCAGTACTGTATCGGCAGCCCCGTCACCGATGAGTACGGTACGCTTTACTTCAAGAACGACAGCGGCAACCTCATCGCCCTGACCAGTGCCGTGCGGGAGCTGAAGGTGGCGGAGAAGCCGGAGATCGCCAGGACCGAGGACGGTCAGTGGGAGGTCACCGGCGGTAAGATCGTGGCGGTGCTGGCCAACGGGCTGGAGCGCGACATCACCGCTCTGGTGGAGTACCGCGACGACGGAAGCGGCGGCGTGGAGGCCGTGTATACCTACGGCACCAGCGTCCAGCCCTATACCAAGTCGGTGCGTACCGTGTCCCTCAACGGGGCTTCGGCGGCGCAGCCCGGCATCGGCAACGGCGCCGAGGAGGGCGTCACCGAGAACGGCGTTACCAGCTTCAAGGCCGGTACGTCCGCCGGTGCGCCGGAGATCCGCGTCACCGCGCCGGCCAACGGCTGGGCCGCGGGTGAGAATATCTTCACCGTGGCATCTGACGGCGACGCCGCCTGCACGGTGATGGTGAAGAAGGCCGACGGCACGCTGGTGCGCCTGACGGCGTCCACTGCGGACGGCACGCACAGCTTTACCGCCGTCCTCGCCGAGGGAGACAGTCTGGTGGTGGGCCTGAAGGGAGACGTCAACGGCGACGGTGAGATCACCAGCAGCGACACCGTGCAGGCACAGGCTGGCTTCCTTGGCAAGCTGACGCTGCAGGATCACCGCCAGCTGTGCGGCGCCGTTTCCGGCGGCGATGCCATCAACAGCCGTGACATTGTCCAAATTCGAGCAGCCTTCCTGGGAAAGCTGACTCTTAAATGGTAACAAAAATCAGAAAGGAAAGAGAACATGAAGCACATCGCAAAGAGATCCCTGTCCATGCTCCTGGCGTTGGTCATGCTCTGCTCCCTGTGCGTCAACGCACTGGCCGCAGACGAGGTCAAGGTCAACTCCGCGCTGAGCGCCACGGAGCTGGAGAAGAGCGCCTCCGCCCAGACCGTCCGGGTGACGGTGGCCCCCGCGTCCGCCGTGACCGTCTCCAACTATGAGGTGAAGCTGGAGGTGCCCAAGGGCTGGACCATCACCAAAATCGAGAACGACGACCCCAACGCAACCCTGACCGCCGCGGACTACAACCTCGCCAATGGCCAGATGGGCTGGACCAGCGCGGATGCCGAGGATAAAAGCGTGAGTAAGTTCGTCACCTACACGGTGGAGATCCCCGCCAACACCGCCGCCGGCACGTATGAGCTGAAAGTCACCGGCGTGAATGCGTGGAAGAACTACGCTCAGGACGCAGTGCTGACCAAGGGTCAGCACGACAGCACCCTGACCCTGACCGTCAAGGAAAAGACCACTGCCACCGGCTACACCGCCGAGCTGTCCACGTGGTACACCCAGCGCGAGGTGGGCCAGACCCTGACCCTGCCCGTCTACATCACCAGCACTGAGGCGTCCGTGACCACCTGGAACGCCGCCACCGTCAAGATCAAGTACGATCCCAGGTACGTGTCCTTCTATGAGATGCAGCAGTTTGGCCTGAAGGCCAGCGAGGTCTATGACGACAAGGCCAACGGCGTCGTGACCATCAGCCGCTACGGCGACGATGTGGCCTGCGGCAACGGCAACGGTACGTTCTTCATGGCGGTCTTTGACTGCAACGCCGTGGGTGTCGCCAACTTCCAGCTGACCGAGGCCCGCGTGGACCTGCAGGACAACGCCAACGTGCAGGACGCTCCTCTGGCCACCGCCAAGGGCGACCTGAACGTCCAGATCGGCACTCCCACCTACAAGGTCAGCGGCGCGGAGCAGGAGCTGAAGTATGAGCCCACCGCCGAGTCCGGCAAGGACTTCATCATCAACATGCAGGAGGGCTATGTGGTCAAGGGCCTGGACGTCCACTATAAGGTCGGCGGCAAAGACTACGACGCTTCGTGGGACGCGGTTGCGAACACCTTCATCATTCCCGCCCAGCACATCACCGGCGACATCGAGCTGTATGTCTCCTACCACAGCTACAACATCACCAAGACCGGCAGCGGCGCCGATGACGTGACCCTGCCGAATCGGGTGTATTACTACAAGAACGATTACACCTTCACCCTGGATAAGAAGGAAGGCTATGCCTACACCGTGAAGGTCGCCGTCGGCGGCCAGGAGATCACCTGCACCGTCAACGAGGCCGGCACGGAGTACACCATCCCCGGCGACAAGATCCTGGGCGACACGGTGGTCACCGTGACCCGCACCAAGGAGGCCTCTCAGATCACCTTCACCGGCAACACCGACGATCTGGTGGGCGAGGTCTCCCGCAGCGCTCCCGTCGGTCAGGACTTCACCTTCACCATCACGAAGGACGCCGACTATGAGTACACCGTCTCCGCCAAGTACACCGAGTCCGGTGAGACCGTGCCCGTGACCGACAACGGCAACGGCACCTACACCATTGCGGGCAAGTACATCAACGGTGATGACATCTCCATCACCATCAGCAAGATCTCCCCGCTGGATAAGTTTGACTTCAGCGTCTATGAGTACGTGAAGGTGGACGGCGGCAAGTCCGTGTTCCTGATCCTGGCCAACGTGAAGAGCGGCGAGACTCTGGGCGAGGGCAAGGTCCCCGCCTACGACGGTTCCAACATGTATACCGACATGTCCGGCCGCTATGACCACGCCTACTCCTGGCTGGTGTTCTCCGAGAGCGATGCCGCCACCCTGTTGGCCGATGTGAAGAACCACATCACGCTGGTGACCGGCGAGGCCAAAAGCTACAAGTCCAACAACGATGTGAACTACACCGGTACTGCCGACATCAACGACGCCCAGTTGGTATACAACATCTACAACGCCAAGTATGACAGCTTCGACGTGGTGGAGATGAAGATGTTCCTCAGCGCGGATATCAACGGCGATAAGCAGGTGAACTCTTTGGATGCCAGCGCCATCGCAAGAGGCACTGTTCTCTTCTGATAAGTAAACCGCATCACGGGCCGTGCGCTGCACAGGATCTCCCCTGCCCCAAGGGGGCAGGGGAGACAGCCCGTTTTCAGGGGCATGTTTCTGTGGCTCATATCCCGCGTCGTATGGGAAATGGAAACGGGTTTCTGAACAAAACAGGAGGAGAAAATAAGATGAAGAAAGTATTCTGCGCCCTGCTGGCGGCGCTGACGCTGCTGGCGGCGGCCGTCGTCCCCGCCTACGCGGTGGACAGCAGCAAGTCCTATCTCTTCGAGCTGTCCATCGACGGCGGCGACACCAAGCATGCCGCCGCCGGCGACATCGTGACGGTGCTGCTGACACTGAAGCGCACCGACAAGGACGAGGGCTACACCATGTACGCCATGCAGGACGAGATCTGCTACGATCCCGCGTTCTTCGAGCTGGTGCAGGGCAGCGCTATGTCGGCGGCGGCCATCGAGACTACGGACATCTCCCTGCGCGGCGGCCTGCGGGCGTTCTACATGAACTTCGTGTCCTTCGGCGGCGGCGAGGACTGGAACGCCAGCACCATGATCGGCACGTTCCAGCTGAAGGTCATCGGGACCTCCGGCTCCTCCGTCATCCGGAACACGGAGAATCTGGTGTCCACCGCCGACGGTATGGACAGCTATGCCGCCGAGGCCCGGGACGTCACCGTGGTGGTGACGGACGACTGCACCGTGAAATTCGAGAGCAACGGCGGCTCCTTCGTGCCGGAGCAGGTGGTCAAGCGGGGGCAGTATGTGACCCGGCCCGAGGACCCCACCAAGGAGGGCTTCGTGCTGGAGGGCTGGTATACCGATTTCGACATGACTCGGCCCTGGGACTTTGACCGCGACACGGTGACGGCCAGCATGACGCTGTACGCCAGATGGACGGACGGCACGGCCATCGCGCCGGTGGACGAAAACGGCGGCGGTCAGGTGCCGGTGTGGGTGTGGATCGCGCTGGGCGCGCTGCTGCTCCTGCTGGTGCTGTTCCTGCTGCTGCGCCGCCGGACCGTGAGGTTTGAGACCTTCGGCGGCACCGCCATCGACAGCCGCAAGGTGCGCCGCGGCGAAAAGCTGACGCCTCCCATGCTGCCTGTGAAGGAGGGTGCGGCCTTCGGCGGCTGGTTCGCGGATCAGGCCTGCACCAAGCTCTGGAGCTTCGACAGCGACACGGTGGAAAAGAGCATGACGCTGTACGCCAAGTGGCAGTAACCGCAGAAATAGAATGAGGGTGCAGATGAGAAAACGGATCACAGCCCTGCTGCTGGCCTTTGTCATGACGGCGAGCCTGCTGCCGGTGACGGCGCAGGCGGTCTCACCGGAGGCGGAGGCGCAGGCGGCAGTTATCACCACGGCGGCGGAGTTTGCCGCCATGACGCCGGACGGGAATTACCGTCTGGAAGCGGACATCACGGTGGACGAGCCCTACGGCAGGACATTCACCGGCAGCTTCGACGGCGCCCACCATATCATCACCATAGATCTTCATGCCTCGGCCGGTGGACCGGTCGGGGCATGGGGCCTATTCGGAGAGCTGGACGGCGCGGCGGTAAAAGACCTCCGTCTGCGGGGCGAACTGACTGTGGCAGAGGACAGCGATGTCCGGAGCCTGGGCGCACTGGCCGGTACGGTTTCCGGCGACACGGCTATCGGCGGCTGCCGCAGTGAGGCGGCGGTGCAGTCGGAGGTGTCCGGCGGCAGCGTGGGCGGCTTTGTGGGCCGCATCACCGGCGGTACGCTGACCATGACGGGCTGCGCCGGCGCCGGCGCGGTAAAGGCGCTGGACAGCGCCGCGGCCGGCGGCCTTGTGGGCAGCCTCGACGGCGGCAGCATGACGCTGACGCGGTGCTACCGGTACGGCGATGTGCTGGGCGGCGTGTGCGCCGGCGGTTTTGTGGGACAGATCGCGGAGCAGGCGGACTGCACCGCGTCGTACGGCTATGCCGCCCTGCGGCCTGCCGCAGAGGACGCGGCAGCACCGGAAAACTGGGGCGAGCTGCGGACTGTCAGCGCGGAGAAGGCCGGCGCACTGTGCGGTGAAGGTACGTTCAGCGCGGAGAGCAAGGCGCTGTTCTGGTCGGGCAAGGCGTTCGGAACGGACGCTGTCCCTGCCGGTGGGCGGTTCGAGGAGACGGATGCCGCCGCGGTGCTGGCGGCTTTGAATGAGGGCGCGGCGGAGGACGATGCCAACGGCTTTCTGCTGACGGCGGAGAATGGCGGCTGGCCCATGCTGCGCTGGGAGCTGACCCAGCCCCAGACGCCGTCTGCCGCAATAGAGCAGGAGAAGGAGACGCTGCGCACCCAGCTGGCCCAGCTGTGGAGCCAATACAGCGAGACGGCCTATGAGCCGGAGAGCTGGGCGGCGTTGACCAAGCTCTATCAGGGCGCGCTGGCCGCTGTGGACGCAGCTGTGTCGGCAGAGGAGCTGCCGCTGCTGACGGTGCTGGCCGCGGCCATGGCGGAGGTGCCCGTCAAGGCCCAGACCTACACCACCCTGTCGGAACAGGAACGGCAGGCGGTGATCCAGCGGCTCCAGACAACGTATGAGACATATTTACAGCAGATCGAGGACAAGGCATCCGCCTTTGCCGAGGCCAGCCGCGGCGTGTGGCTGAAGCGCACGGCAGAGGGGCGGGAACAGCTGGACACAGCCCGCCAGACGCTGGTCCGGCAGCTGACCACGGCGCTGACAGCGCTGAAAGACTGCCATACCACGGCGGACGCTCAGACGCTGGAGGATGCCTTCGCGGCCTCCGCCCAACAGACGGCGGAGGGCGTGGATCCCACCGTGGCGGATAATCGCGTGCCGCAGGGGGACAAGTGGGACGGCACGTCCCGTACCCGGCCTGCGGAGGGCAACGGCACGGCGGAGGACCCCTATCGAATTACCACTGCCGCGGAGCTGGCGTGGTTCGCAGACCAGGTCAACGGCGGCCAGCGGACGCTGTGTGCCCGTCTGGCCTCGGACATCGACCTGAACGGCTATGTCTGGACGCCCATCGGCAGCACCGGCGGCAAGAGCTATCAGGGGACGTTTGACGGCGGCAACAGCGTCGTCCACGGCCTGCGGGTGGAGAGCGCCGCCTACGCCGGACTGTTCGGCGTCATCGGCATGTCCGGCACGGTGCAGCGCCTGTGTACGGCGGGCACCATCGCCATCACCGCCGCTCAGGGCAACAAGATCTCCAGCGTGGGTGCGGGCGGCATCGCCGGATACAGTATGGGCATTATCTTTCAGTGCTTCTCCACGGTGTACGTCACCAACGACCGCACCAGTTACAGCGCGGTGGCCGGGGGCATCGTGGGCAAGGCGTCGGCGCAGGCCGTGGTGGACAGCTGCGGCAGCTACGGCGCCGTGGGCGGCCGCAGGAACATCAACTACATCGGCGGTATCGCGGGCGTGGCCCAGAAGGGAGCCGTCATCCGCTACTGCACCAACTACGGCGCCGTCACCGGCAGCCGCGGCGTGGGCGGCATCGTGGGCCTGCTGACGGACTATGCCCAGGTGCGCCTGTGCGAGAATCAGGGCGCTGTGGACGGCGAGAGCCGCGTGGGCGGCGTCGTGGGCTGGGTCTGCGGGGCGGACTACATCTCCGGAAACGTGCTGGACGTGACCATCCGGAACGTGGGAAGCTACGCCGATGTCACCGCCGATGGCTCCCCCGCTCTGGGCTACGGCGCAGGCGGGATCGTGGGATACATCGACACCGCCGATGATACGGGCCTCACCGGCCCATGCACCCTTTCCTATGCCTATAATACCGGCAGCGTAACAGATAACGGTAGTACCACGGCACAGGGCGTGGGCGGCATCGTGGGTGAGTGGCACGGCGGCGTTCTCAGCCATGTGCAGAGCGCCTCCGGCAACACGCTGTGGGGCGTGGTGGACATGGCGGTCACCGCCAGCCACGACGCGGCGCGGGTGTCCACGGTGACACCGGCCTATGACATCACCGGCGGTGACCGCTGGGACAAGGTCAGCGCTGCGGTGACGCTGCTGGCGAAGCTCATCCGGCCCGAGGCCGGCGATGAGGGCTACGCCGCCTACGGCAGGGACCAGAGCATCCTTTATAACGGCGTGATCCTGTCCTATCTGGAGCGCATCGAGTCCGCCGCAGACAGCGGCGAGACGGAGACGCTGCTGCGGGAGTGTCAGGAGCAGCTGGACGCCGTCCTCACCGGCACGGATGCCAGCGGCCAACAGCTGCTGGAGGACCTGCGCGCTTACGCCGGAAGCCGCGTGTACGCGGCGGCGGAGCAGGCGGAGGCGGATGCCCTGCTGGCGGCGGCGGAGACGGAGATCGCCGGTGCCGCTACCATCGCGGACATCAGCAATATCCGACTGAAATATCTGGGCGACAACGGCCTGCTGACCAGAATCACCACCTATCAGGCCAAGCGGCAGCAGGACCTCTACAATACCTACGTCTACAACAGGAACTATACGCAGGACGATATGGCCGCGGCGCTGGCCGCCTATGAGAGCTGGCGGGCCAAGTTGGACAGCGCCTCCTCCGTGGAGGAGGTGGACGCCATCTACGCCGACGCCCGCAAGGCGCTGGCGGACCTGACCGCAGGCTTCACGGAGGGTGATACTGCGCCGGACATGGACGCGGCGGCAGCCGCAGCCCTGCAAAAGATACGCGATGAGGCGCGGCAGGCTCTGGATGATCTGGCGCAGCAGCGCATCGCGGCGCTGACGGCGCAGCTGGACGACATCAGCGGTTTCGACGAGACACGGCGGCAACTGCTGACCCAGGCGCTGGAGCGGGGCGTGACATCCATCCGGGAGGCCGCTGCGGTGGAGCTGGACAGCCTTACCGACTATACCGCCATCCAGCAGGCCCGGAAGGAGGGCCTTGCCGCCATCGAGCAGGCGTACACCGCCGCCGCCGGCAAGCTGAAGAAGCTGCTGGAGTCCTCCCGGGCGGAAAACGGCTGGGACGGCATCACCGCCAGCCGGCCCCACGGCAGCGGAACGGAGGCCGATCCCTACCAGATCGGCACGGCGCAGGAGCTGGCGTGGCTGGCCTATGCGGTAAACAACCAGACGGAGAGCGGCGGATTCAGCGCCGTGCTGACGGCGGACGTGGATCTGGGCTATTGCCAGTGGCCGGTGATCGGCACGCGCAGCAGCGGCAGCCAGCGGCCCTATACCGGCACCTTTGACGGCCGGGGACACACCGTGTCCGGCCTGTACATCACTTCGTTGGGCGGGCGGCAGAAGCTGGGCCTGTTCGGCGTGGCGCAGGACGCGGTGATCCGGAACCTGACGGTGCGGGGCAGCATCGAGCTCACCGGCGTCCGTTCCTACGACGGCGATACGGCGGGCTACCTCATCGGCGGCCTGCTGGGCAGCGGCGAGGGCATCGGCGTCACCATCAGTAACTGCGTGTCGCAGGTGGATGTCTCCGTGTCCTTTGCCAACGACCAGAAGGCGCAGCGCGCCGCAGTGGGCGGTCTGGTGGGCCGCCTCAGCGGCAGCGGCAGCCACACGCTCACCGACTGCCGCAGCGAGGGGCGGGTCTACACTGCCTTCGCGCCCGGCGCCTGCTATCTGGGCGGCTCCGGCGGCGACGGCGGGCAGGCCGGCATCGTGGGCTTTATCAGCGCCGGCGCACGACTGGAGCGCTGCGTCAACGCCGGCGAGGTCTACGCAGGCCGCGCCGCAGGCGTGGGCGGCATCGTGGGAAGCGCGGGCAGCAGCGGCACGGAGGTGACGCTGTTCCAGTGCGCCAATCAGGGCGCGGTGTCCAACGATACTGCGGCGGTGCTGCTGAACAAGGGCGGCACCGGCGGCGTCCTGGGACTTGCCGCGGCGGGGACCGTAACGGTCCGCAGCTGCTACAACACCGGCAGCGTGGCGGGCAGCACCATCGTGGGCGGCATTCTGGGCGGCGAGCGCGGCGAATACTCCGCCAACGCTCAGTACGGCTGCCGGGGCCTGACGCTGGAGAACTGCTACAACGCAGGCGGCCTGCTGGTGGGCACGGCCACCGTTCGGGTGGGCGCGCTGGCGGGCTACCCGCTGGACGGCCGGTACTACACGGGACTGACGGTGCGCAGGGGCGCGTGCCGCTACGTCATGGGCTGGAAGTGCAGCCAGGGAGACAGCGTCCGCGAGAGTACGGTGCTGACGGCGGATACGCTGTTTGAGGGACTGGTGGACAGCATCGGCGGCGTCAACAGCGGCTATCCGCTGTTTGACTGGCAGCTGCTGGAGCAGCGCTGCCGCGAAGAGGTGGTCAGCTATCTGAACGACCGCTATGAGCGGGAGATCAAGCCTATCGCCACCGTGGCCCAATGCCAGGAGATCGAAAGGCTGCTGGCCGAGACGGCGGAGACCATCCGCACCGCCAAGACCACAGCAGAAATGACTGCCGCCTATGAAAAGGTGCTGGCGCGCATGAGCGCGGATGACCTGCTGGCAGCGGCAAAGAACGCCGCCCAGAAGCAGCTGGATAAGCTGTATGGCAGCGCAAAGAAGAATTATAAGGATATTGCAGAACAGCTGAACAAGCTGTATGAAACACAAAAGGCCGCCATCGAGGCCTGTACCAAGTCCGCGGATACGGACACGGAGCTGGATCGGTTTTCTGCCGGTGTGGCGGACCTGCTGATCGCGGCGCGGGTGAAGTCCGGCGCGGCTATGCGGGAGCTGGTCGCCGCGCTGCCGGAGGTGCGTCAGGTCTATGACGCCCTCACCGCCGCCCAGAAGCGGCTGGTGGTCAACGGCAGGGCCATCACCGATGCGCAGGTGCTGGTAACGGCCTACGAACAGAATTTGGACCTGCTGCGGCAGTGGGAGAGCGCCGACAAGGCGAAATACACCGCCGTGAAGTCCGGCATCGGCCGTCTGGCGGCGGATATCCGCAGCCAGCTGGGCGATTGCGCCGACGCATCGGGCATGACCGCCGCCCTCAACGGCTACGCCGCAGGAGTGGCCCGGCTGCTGCTGGACAAGCTGGCCTTCACCGAGGGTACGACCACACTGGGCCAGCTGCACAAAGCGTCGGAGGTGCTGACCCAGACATCGGAGGCCGTAAAGGGCCTGACCCGGGAGCAGCTGGCGCTGCTGCCTGCGGAGCAGGTGGCGGGCGTCAGCCGCGCCCAGCTGCTGCTGGCGGTCTACACCAGGGCGTCGGAGCAGCTGGACACCTGGCTGAAGAACGACAAAGCGTCCTACGCCGACGTGGCCCAGCGGCTGGAGCGTCTGGCAGGCAGTGTCCGGCAGGAGTTGGAGCGCAGCGTGGATCGGGACAGCGCGGCCAAGGCGCTGGACCACTACTGCGGCGGCAGCGTGGAGGTGCTGATCTCCTCCATCGGCACGGTCAAACCCGTCATGCCCCCCACCGAGGCGGCTGCAGCCAAGACCCGCCTGCAGCGTGCCCGCACGGCCTACAACGCCCTGACGGCATCGCAGAAGGCGCTGGTGCCCAACTACGCATCGCTGCAGGAGGGCGAGACGGCCTACCGCACCTACGAGAGCAATTACGCCGCGGCCAAGGCGGCGGAGAGCCTCATCTCTGCCATCGGCACGGTGACGGTGGACAGCGGCGACGCCATCCGCAAGGCTCAGGAGGCCTACGACGCCCTGACGGCGGAGCAGAAGCAGCTGGTGGACGCCAGGCTGGTGCAGCAGATGGAGACTGCCGCCGCCCAGTACCGGCAGCTGCTGGCCCAGAGCGCGGAGAACGGCGGGGAAACACCCTCCGCCGACGAGACAATGTCCGACGGCGTGAAGCCTGCGGACCGGATGCAGCCCACAGACCAGACCCGGCCGGAGCAGGCGCAGCCCTTTGACTGGAGCCTTGTGTGGCTGGGCGGCGGCATCCTGGCGTCTGCGGCGGCGATTGCGTTGATCCTCCGCTGGCTGGCGGCGGTGCGGCGCACCGAAAAGAAAAATAAAGCGTAAGTCCCGCAGGAGGGGGAGGTCTCGTGCCGCTCCCCTCCTGCGGCGGTTGCAGAAGGAGCGTGAAGCGTGAAAAAGAGACTGGGAGGCGTGATGCAGACCGCCATGGCCATACTGCTGTGTATGGCGGCGGTGCTGTGCGTGACGCGGCTTCAGACCGGCCATGCCCCACGGGAGGATGCCCGGGCGGCATCCCGCATGCTGTACTCACCCGGGGAGGTGCTGTACGACGGCGACCGCGTGACGGCCATGGACAGCGCCAACGACGCGGAGGTCCCTGAGGACGAGACACCGCCGGATCAGCCGGACGCACCGGAAAGCTCGCAGCCTGACGATACCCCCACGCCGGACGCGCCCCCCGTGGACAGCGACACCGCGTCCTCGGACGGGCGGGACGGCATCGGCGACCTGCTGGACATCGCGGATAACGGCGGCGGCTCCGGCGGACAGACACCGGACCACGCTGCACCGGGGGATGTTACCGTACCGGAGGCGCCGGATGCCGCGCTGTATTTTACCACCAGCATCATCGACGGCGAGACCACGGCGGAGGAGACCTACACCTTTACCATCACCCACCAGCCGCAGCGTGAGCCCATCGGCCTCGCCGTCACCGTCAACGGCAGGGAACTGCGCTATGCCGCACAGACCACCTCCGTGATGGTGCATCTGGCGGCGGGAGCCAATACCATCGTTGTCAGCGCGGACTATCAGGAGGACGGCGGCACCGTCCGCGCCACCCGCAGCTACACCGTCTACTACGCCCAGCCCGGGGAACTTATCATCGTGGCGAAGCGCACCTCGGACGGGCGGCAGCTGGGTGAGCTTGGCACCGTGTCGGAGGGCGCGCTGACCTTCACCGCCTACGCCGAGCGGGACGGCAGTACCTATCCGGTGCAGTCCGTGGAGCTCAACGGCAGGACCCTCGCCGGCAGCGGCGGCAGCTACACCGCCGACCTGAATTCCGGCGAGAACCGCATCCGCGTCAAGGCAAGCTATCAGTCCTCCACCGCCGATGTGACCTATACCATCACCTACAACGCCAATGCGTTCCGGATCGAAACCAGTATTTCCGATACCGTCATTGACGACAATACGGCACAGAGTTCTGCTTCCTTTGAAAAGGTGACAGTGGACAGCCAGCAGTACAAATTCCGACTCAACCTGTTCCGGAGCACCGGCAGGGAGGCGATCGACCGCGTCCGCGTCAGCGACAGCACCGGCACCGTCTCACTGACCGCGGACAGCGAAGAGTATTACACCGTGGACATGGGCCGCGAGGACCGGCAGCTGTACATCGACTATCGGGACTCCACCGGCCGGTCCAGGACCTATAAGTACATGCTCCACTTCCAGCGGGGCGCGGAGGGCACGCCGGAGGACCGCCAGCCCACCATCATCGCCCAGGTGGAGGCGGACGGCACCGTCATCGGCCTGACCAACGGCCTGACCATGAAAACGCCCGACCTCATCGTGCTGGTGGATGGCCGCAGCTACAACGGCCAGCAGCTCTACGCCAACAACTACACCGTGTCGGTGAACGGTACGGTGGTGTCCGCACCCATCAGCCAGTCCGGCTACCAGTTCGGTTACACCGCCTACCTCTCCAACGTGGGGGCCAATACCATCACCATCACCGCCACCGATGGCGACGGCTACGCCGCCACCCGCAGCTGGACGGTGTACTACGAGGAGGGCACCGTCACCGTTACCGTCAGCGTGGAGGCCACCACCGTGGGCCTCGGCTATCTGGTGGCGCCCACGGAGGTGACGGTCCCCGGCGGCACGGACGCATGGACCGTGGTGCAGCAGGTGCTGACGGAGAACGGCTACACCGTCAGCGGCAGCGGCAGCTATCTGTCCGCCATCCAGCGCAGCGGCATTTGCAGCGGCTTTTTCATCGATTCCGAACTGATGGAGCTGATTATGGCCGACGGCATGGACGAGAACGGTGCGGGACTGGATCCCCAACCCTTCTCCATGGACAGTCTTGGTGAATTTGACTTCTACCGCTGGTCGGGCTGGATGTATTCCTATAACGGCAGCTATCCGGGCTACGGCCTCAACGTCTGCAAGCCGCAGGACGGCAGCGTCATCCGCGTGCGGTACACGCTGGCCATGGGCAAGGACATCGGCGGCTATTCCAGCGCCAACGGCAGCTACGGCGTTTCCAGCGGCAACTACTATAAAGAATGGTAAGAGGAGAAAAGCAGATGAATACCAGCGTAGAAAAGATCCTGCATGAAGTGAAAAAGGTCATCGCCGGTAAGGACGATGTGCTGGAAAAGATCATGATGACGGTGCTCTCCCGCGGCCATGTGCTGCTGGACGACGTGCCCGGCACCGGCAAGACCACCACGGCGCTGGCCTTCAGCCGCGCCCTGGGTCTCCGGTATGGGCGTATCCAGTTCACGCCGGACGTGCTGCCCTCGGATATCGTGGGTTTCTCCATGTACCATAAGGAGAGCGGCAGCTTTGCCTATCAGCCCGGCGCGGTGATGACCAACCTGCTGCTGGCCGATGAGATCAACCGCACCTCCAGCAAGACCCAGTCGGCGCTGCTGGAGGTGATGGAGGAGCGTCAGGTCACCGTGGACGGCCAGACCCACAAGCTGCCGGACCCCTTCGTGGTCATCGCCACCCAGAACCCGGTAGGCTCTGCCGGTACGCAGCTGCTGCCTCAGGCGCAGCTGGACCGCTTCATGGTGCGGCTGGAGATGGGCTATCCCGATTTTGCAAGTCAGGTGAACATCCTCCGGGACCGCCAGACCGGCGACCCGCTGGAGGCGGTGGCCACCGTGTCCTCCTGCGCGGAGGTGCTGGCTATGCAGAAGGAAGCCCAGTCAGTCCACATGGCGGACGGCCTGCTGGAGTATGTCACCAGCCTGGCGGAGGCCAGCCGCAGCCACCCGCTGACGGTGCTGGGTGTCAGCCCTCGCGGCGCTCTGGCGGTGTGCCGCATCAGCAGGAGCCGCGCCTACATGGCGGGCCGTGACTACGTGCTGCCCGATGATGTGGCCGCCGTCTTTGCCGACGTGTGCGCCCACCGTCTCATCCTGTCGCCCAAGGCCAGGATCGCCGAGACCACCGCCAAAGACGTGCTGGCAGAGGTGGTGCAGCAGGTCCGGCGGCCCGACCACATCTGAGCGATGGCGAAAAATCGGATCGTTTTTATTGTATGGCTGCTGCTGTGGCTGGCAGCGTGGGCACGGGGCGTGGGCAATATGGCCGGCGGCATCCTGCTGGCCTCGGTGCTCTGCGCCGCGGCGGAGATCGCCGCGGCCTGCGCCCTGCGCAAGCGCCTGACGGCCCAGCTGTCCGCCGCTGTCTCCTGCCGCAAGGGGGAGGAACTGCCGGTAACGGTAACGGTGGCAAACAGCGGCCTTCTCAGCTGCCTGCGGGTGCAGGCAGACGTCCAATGCCGGAATCTGCTGACCGGCGAGGTGACGCATGCCGCAGCCTGCCTCCCTGCGGCAGGGCACGCCAAGGCCCAGACGGTATGCACCCTCCGGCCCCGACACTGCGGCAAGCTGGAGCTGACGCTGACGGCCCTGCGGGTCTACGACATGTTCGGTCTTGTGGGGGCGAAGAAGCCGGTGGGGCTGACAGCCCCGTCTCTGGTGCTGCCGGATGTCTGGCCGGTGGAGCTGACGGTGTCGGAGCGCCGGAGCCCCGACATGGACAGCAGCGAATACTCCATGTATCATCCCGGCAATGATCCCAGCGAGACATTCGCCCTGCGGGAATACCTGCCCGGCGACCGGATCAAAAACATTCACTGGAAGCTGTCGGAAAAGACGGATCACCTGCTGGTGCGCCAGCTGGGTCTTCCGGTAAACAACGCCATTCTGCTGGTGCTGGACAACACCGCTGATACCGCTCCCTCTCCGGAGGAGCGGGAGGCGCTGGGCGAGGCGGCTGTCTCCGTGTCTGCGGCCTTATGCGAGGCGGGCCTGTCCCATCAGGCGGCGTGGCTGGACCGCGAGACCATGGAGCCGCGGCTATGTGCCATCGGCGACACGGAGGAGCTGACGCAGGCCCTGTCCGGCCTGCTGTCGGCGGAGACGGAGCCGGACACCCGGACGGTGACACGGCGTCTGGCGGAGACGCAGGGACTGGACTACGCCCACGCGGCGGTGCTGTCTCTGCGGTCGGAGCCGGAGGACCTGACCACCGCCTCCGGTACGCCCGTGACCCACGTGGCGGTCTCGACCGCCATGCTGCGAAGTAAGGAGGGGATCTATCTTGCGCTTTAATGGCGCCCGCTTCGGCGGACTTCTGACCGCATCCCTTCTGACGGCGGGGCTCATGACCCTGCTCATCACGCTGCTTTCCCTGCCGGTATCGCCCCTGTGGCCGGTGCTGCTGGGCGTTTTAGCGGCGGCCACCGTGTGTCTGACGGAAGGCACGCGCCTCTCGTGGCTGCCTGACGCAGCATGGATGGCGGGCTGCCTGCTGACGGTGCTGGCACTGCCGGGTACTGTGACCAACGGTCTTGCCCAGCTGCTGGACGCGGCGGTGCAGACGTGGCAGCAGCTCCACGCCCGCAATTACACCAGCTTTCTGGCGCAGGACGACGGCGCCGCGGGCCTGACGGCGGTACTGTGCCTGCTGGGTGTGGTCTGCGGCCTGTGGTGCATGGCCTGCGTGCGCCGCCCCAGCGACCTGCGCTTCTGGCCCATGGCGCTGGTACTGGCTGCGGCGGCGGTGCTGTTTGCGCCCCTGACCGCCGTATGGTGGCTGCTGCTGGCGGCTTTGACGCTGCTTTTGCTCTACGCCGTGCGCTTCGGCGGACGGCACGCGTCCTCCGCCCCGCTGCGGGCGTGGCTGCGTCCTGCGGCGCTGCTGCTGGCCTGCGTCACGGCGCTGGGCTGCTGGAACGGCGACGCCGCCCACCCTGCCGCCGTGGATACCGCCGCCCGCTGGACAGCGGCACAGGCGGATATCCTGCGCTACGGCAGCAACGCGGGACTTCCGGAGGGCGATATGACCAAAGTCGGCCCCCGCCGCACCACGGAGGACACCATGCTGGAGATCACCATGACCCAGCCCACGTCCTACTATCTCCGGGGTTTCGTGGGCGAGACGTATGCCAACAGCCGCTGGAGCACGCTGGACAGTAAGACCCTCAGTGAGGACGCGGATACCTTTTACTGGCTGCATCAGGACGGATTTTACGCCCAGAGCCAGCTGACCACAGCGGCGCAGGCCGGTGTGCCGGACGCGCTGGGCTATGACAACACCGTGACGGTGCAGAACGTCGGCGCGTCGGGGAAGTATCTCTATGCGCCCTATGAGCTGCTGGCGGACAGCGATGTGCTGGATGCGGCGCAGATCGGCGACCGTACCCTGCTGGCAAGCGGCCTGCGGGGACGGCGGACGTACAGCTTCCACGCCAGCGACAATATCATCACCCAGTACCAGCGGCTTGCTGCGGCACTGCTGGAGGAGACGGAGCAGACCAATGCCTTTCTTAATACAGAGGCGGCCTATAACCGCTTCGTCTACGACCACTATACGGACATCCCCGATGATATCCGCGGTTTTCTGGAGGAGAAGCTGGGCGGCTATGAGAAGGACGCGGGGCAGGTACACTTCGATTACCGGCGGGCCAAGCAGAACATCCTGTTCTATCTGACCACCTACATCACCTATGAGGAGAATGTTCTTCCCATTACCGGCGGCGATTTCGCCCTGACGTTTCTGGACGGCACCCAGAGCGGCTATGACGTCCACTACGCCACTGCCGCGGCGCTGATGTTCCGCTATTACGGCATCCCCGCCCGCTATGTGGAGGGCTTTCTGGTAACAAAGGACGATGCAGCCCATATGACCGCGGGCCAGACGCTGCCGGTGGACGGCAGCCGTGCCCACGCATGGGTGGAGTACTATCAGGATGGCCTTGGCTGGCTGCCCTTTGAGGTCACGCCTCCCTATTTCTCCGCCATGGAAAAGGCGGAGCGGTACCAGAGCATCTCCGGTCTGGTGGGTCAGGCCCCGCTGGAGGACACACCGGAGCAGCCGGACGACACCGACGCCCGGGACCCCGTGACAGAGGCACTGCGGGAGCTCTGGCTGAAGCATGGCATGACCGTACTGCTGGTGCTGCTGGTATCACTGGCCGTGGTACTGGCGGCGGTGCTGCTGGGCCGTATCCTGCGGGAGTGGCGGCGGACACGGCAGCGGAAAGCGTCGTTTTTCGGCGCGGACGCGGCGGCCGCCATCGACGCCATCTTCCGCTATACGATGGATGTGCTCCGTGCCCGGGGCATGGCGGCGCGGAACTGCCCGCCGGAGGACTATGTGGCCTATATGGATCAGGACCTGCGGGAGGACTACCTGCTGGCGGCCCGACTGTGGCAGGAGGCCCGCTTCCGGGGCCGGCCCATGACGGAGGAGCAGCGCCGTCGGGTACTGCGCCTGAAGGACGAGATCTGGCGGCGTACCTGGCACGACGCGGGGCTAAGGCAGCGCCTGCGCCTGAAATACGTGGAATTCCTGTAAGGAGGGGATCGGATGAAACAGAGTATAGCGGCCCTGCTGCTGGCAGTGCTGGTGCTGCTGCCCGCCTGCGGCGCGCAGCCTGTGCCGGAGGCCCCGTGGCAGACGGCCTGCCGCGAGACGGGGGCCTATCTCCAGACGCAGGGCGCCCCCACGGCGGGCTCCATCGGCGGTGAGTGGGCGGTGATCGGCCTGAGCCGCGCGGGGCTGCTCAGCGACACGGCGGCCCGGAGCTACGAGCGGAGCGTGGAGGATTACGTGCAGCAGGCGGGCTCCGCGCGGCTGCACCACGCAAAATCCACCGAGAATTCCCGCACCATCCTGGGGCTGACGGCCGCAGGCTGCGATGCCGCCAACGTGGCGGGCGTGGACCTGACGGCGGGTCTGAGCGATATGACCTTCGTCCGTGCCCAGGGTCTCAACGGCCCCATCTGGGCGCTGATCGCTCTGGACTGCGGGGCTTACGATATCCCGCAGTGCGCCGACGGCGAGGAGCAGACCACCCGCGAAGGCCTGGTGGCGGAGATCCTGTCCGCCCAGTGCGCCGATGGCGGCTGGACTCTGATGGGTGACGTTTCCGACGTGGACATGACCGCCATGGCTTTGACGGCTCTGGCATCTTATCAGGAGGAGACAGACGTCAAGGCGGCAGTTGACGCGGCGCTGACCTATCTGTCCGATGCCCAGCAGGCCGATGGCGGCTTCATGAGCTGGGGCGAGAGCAACAGCGAGTCCTGTGCGCAGGTGATCGTGGCCCTGACGGCGTTGGGCATCGACCCCGCATCGGATGAGCGCTTCCTGAAGGACGGCGCGTCCCCGTTGGACGGCCTGTGTGCCTTTGCCTGCACCGGCGGCGGTTTTCGCCACAGCGCCCGGCAGACGAAGCCGGATGGCATGGCCACGGAGCAGGGCTTCTACGCCCTGACGGCCTACGACCGCTTCCAGCAGGGCAAGACGCGGCTCTTTGACATGACGGACATCGCATGATGCGGCACACCGCCGGTCCCCGCAGGGGCCGGCGTGTTTTTTTATGTGCCGTGATTGCATAAACACACGCTTTATGGTATGCTGAAAGTATCCGATGGGGCGAAACAGGGGAGCGCCCCCAAATTGCAGAAAAAGGAGAAAGACTATGGGACTTATCAGAGCGGCGATGGGCGCGGCCGGCGGTACGCTGGCTGACCAGTGGAAGGAATATTTTTATTGTGACGCCATTCCCGAGAACGTGCTGGCGGTAAAGGGACAGAAAAAGACCACCCGACGCTCCAGCAACCGTCACGGCGATGACAACGTCATCACCGACGGCTCCGTCATCGCGGTGGCGGACGGCCAGTGCATGCTCATCGTGGACCAGGGCAAGATCGTGGACATGTGCGCCGAGACCGGCGAGTATACCTACGACATGTCCTCGGAGCCGTCCCTGTTCTGCGGCAGTCTGGGCCAGGGCCTGAAGAACATGTTCGGCACCATGGCCAACCGCTTTACCTTCGGCGGCGAGGCCCCCAAGGATCAGCGCATCTACTACTTCAACACCAAGGAGCTTATCGGCAATAAGTACGGCACGCCCAGCCCCGTGCCCTTCCGCGTGGTGGACCAGCGGGCCGGCATCGACATCGACGTGGGCATCCGCTGCTTCGGCGAGTACAGCTACCGCGTCTCCAACCCCATGCTGTTCTACACCAACGTCTGCGGCAACGTCAGCGAGGACTACACCCGCGACCGGCTGGACAGCCAGCTCAAGACCGAGCTGCTGACGGCCCTCCAGCCCGCCTTCGCCAAGATCGGCGAGACCGGCATCCGTTACTCCCAGCTGCCCGGCCACACCATGGAGCTGGCCGACGCCCTCAACGAGGTGCTGAGCAAGAAGTGGCGCGACCTGCGGGGCATCGAGATCGTGTCCTTCGGCGTGTCCAGTGTCACCGCCGATGAAGAAGACGAGAAGATGCTCAAGGAACTGCAGCGCAACGCGGCCTTCATGGACCCCACCCGTGCGGCGGCGCACCTTGCAGGCAGCCAGGGCGACGCCATGAAGGCGGCGGCGGCCAACAAGGGCGGCGCGGCCATGGCGTTCATGGGCATGAACATGGCGGGTCAGGCCGGCGGCATGAATGCACAGGACCTGTACGCCATGGGTCAGCAGCAGACCGCCCAGCCGGCGGCGTCCCAGCCCGCAGGCTGGACCTGCTCCTGCGGCCATACCGGCAACACCGGCAAGTTCTGCGGCGAGTGCGGCGCACCCAAGCCCGCACCGGCGGGGGAATGGAAGTGCTCCTGCGGTGCGGTGAACACCGGCAAATTCTGCGGCGAATGCGGCAAGCCCAGACCTGCCGACGAGTGGACCTGCTCCTGCGGCAGCGTCAACAAGGGCAAGTTCTGCGCCAACTGCGGCAATCCCCGTCCCTGACACCGTGTGACATGTGAAAGGAGAAGACCATGCAGTTCATCGATTACTATTATTATGAGTACCAGACGGCCCCCAGCCCCTTCGCCAGCTTCCTCTCCCTGCTGCTGGGCGTGGCGGGCATCGTGGCCTGCTGGCTGCTGTTCAAGAAGGCGGGCAAGCCCGGCTGGGCCTCCATCGTACCCTTCTACAATGTCTATACCGTCTTCGAGATCACCTGGGGCAACGGCTGGCGTTTTCTGATGCTGCTGATCCCCATCTACAACATCGTCCTGGGCATCCAGACCTGCATCAAGCTGGCCAAGGCCTTCGGCAAGAGCGGCGGCTTTGCGGTGGGCCTGATCTTCCTGCCCTCCGTGTTTACCATGATCCTGGGCTTCGACAGCTCCGTCTATCTGGGCGTCCCCGGGAAGGGCGGCTATCAGCAGTCTGCACCCAATCAGGATTACGCCCCTCGTCAGGACTATGCGCCCCGGCAGGACACCGGCTTCCGGCCCACGTTCTGCCCCAGCTGCGGCGCCAAGCTGGAAAATGACGGCAGCAAGTTCTGCCAGAACTGCGGACGGCCCCTGTAAGGCCGCCCCGGTCAGACTGTGAGAGGGAGGAAAATTATGGCATCCCAAGTGACCAACTATAAATGCCCTGCCTGCACCGGCCCCCTGCACTTTGTGGGCGCGTCCGGCAAGCTGGAGTGCGACTACTGCGGCGCGCAGTACGAGGTGGCGGACATTGAAAAGCTGTACGCCGATAAGGAAGCCGCCGCAGCAGCGGCGTCCGAAAAGGCGGAGGCCAAAGCTGAGGCAAACCGCCAGAAAATGGCGGACATGGAGTCTCAGGGCTGGGACACCTCCGGCCTGAGCAGCGACTGGGGCGCGGAGGCCGACGGCATGAAGGCCTATAACTGCCCCTCCTGCGGCGCGGAGCTGATCTGCGACGCCTCCACCGCCGCCACGTCCTGCCCCTACTGCGGCAATCCCACCGTGGTGCCGGGCCAGTTCAGCGGCGCGCTGAAGCCGGACTTCGTCCTGCCCTTCAAGCTCAGCAAGGAGGACGCCGTGGCTGCCCTGAAGAACCACTATAAGGGCAAGCCCCTGCTGCCCAAGGCGTTCACCAATGGCAACCACATCGAGAAGATCCAGGGCGTGTATGTCCCCTTCTGGATGTTCGACGGCCAGGCCGAGGGCACCGTGGACTACGAGGGCCTCATCCACCACGAGTACGAGACCTCCGACTATGAGGTGACGGAGACGGAGCACTACGACGTTCACCGAGGAGGCTCCATCTCCTTCGAAAAGGTGCCCGTGGACGCGTCCAGCAAGATGCCCGATGACCACATGGACTCCATCGAGCCGTATGACTACACCGATCTGAAGCCCTTCTCCACCGCGTACCTGCCCGGCTTCCTGGCCGACAAGTACGATGTCAGCGTGGAGGACAGCCATGACCGCGCCGACGGACGCTGCGCCGTCTCGCTGGAGAGCGCCCTGCGCCGCACGGCGGAGCAGTACGACAGCTGCATCCCCCTGCGGCAGGACATCCGGCTGCGGCGCGGCAAGGTGCATTACGCCCTGCTGCCTGTCTGGATGCTCCACACCAAGTGGAACGGCAAGGATTTCCTGTTCGCCATGAACGGCCAGACCGGCAGGCTGGTGGGTGACCTGCCCACGGATATGGGACGTTTCTGGACGATCTTCGCCGCCGTGGCGGCGCCGGTGGCGGCCATTACCGCCGCCATCATGATGCTGGTATAAGGGAGGCGGCGCGATGAAAAAGAGAATTTCTACGTTCCTGCTGGCTCTGCTGGCAGCACTGACGCTGACCGTCCCCGCATGGGCGGAGACCCAGCCCGGCGACGCCCTGATCTACGACACGGAGAGCCTGCTCACCGACGGCGAGCGCCAGCAGCTGGAATCTCTGGCCGACCAGATCACCTGGCAGTACGACTGCGCGGTGTACGTGGTCACCATCTACGACTACGAGCAGTATGCCGACGGCGTCTACGAGGCTGCCTGCACCATCTACAACGACTGCGACTTCGGCATCGGCGAGGACCGCGACGGCGTGCTGCTGCTCCTGAGCATGTACGACCGCAGCTACAGCCTGTATGTCCGCGACGGCTACGCCCAGAGCATGATCGGCAGCTATGCCCAGCAGCAGCTGGAGGACAGCTTCCTGGACTATCTGGGCGATGACGACTGGTACGGCGGCTTTCATGCCTATCTGACCACCTGCGCCGACATGATGCAGCAGGCATCGGAGGGCCACGCGGTGCGCAAGCCTCTGGGCAAGGTGATTTTCCCGGCGCTGCTGGTGGGCTGCGGCGTGGCGCTGGTGGTGTGCCTGGTGCTGAAGGGCAAGATGAAGTCCGTCCGCCGCGGTGCGGAGGCGGATGTCTACGTCACCGCCGAGGGGCTGGATCTGACGGAGCGCTCGGACATTTACACCCACACCACCGAGACCCGCCGCAAAAAGGAGAAGAACGACTCCCAAAGCGAGTCCGGCGGAGGCGGCTCCGGCCGCAGCGGCCACTTCTGATAAAAAAGAGGACTGTCCATCGGACAGTCCTCTTTTTTTGCGCTTTTTTGCAAAAAACAGGGGAAAAAGCACGATACTATGCAGCCAGCTTATTGAAATCACACAAAAACAGGTGTATCGTTACGTTGTAACGACCCACCGGTGTGTGTACCGGCACCGGAGGACGGAAAAGAGAGCGGCTTGGCCGCTTCCTTTTTTCATGGGTTTTCGCGTTTTTTCGCAGAAAAAGACGGATACTATGCCCTTTATATATTGAAATTACGAAAAAATTGGCGTATGCTATTAATATAACATCCCGCTGGTGCACAGATCGGCGGAGGTCACAAAGAAAAGGGGAGATCCTGTGAAAAAGCGAATCGTATCCATCCTGCTGGCGACTCTCATGCTGCTCAGCGCCGTTCCGCTGGGCATGGTGGACACAGCTTGGGCCGCCGAGACGGAAGTGGTTGCCAGCGGCAGCTGCGGCCTTAATGTGAAGTGGGTGCTGACATCCGACGGCACTTTGACCATCAGCGGTAAGACTCGGATTGATGACTATGGTATCGGTGGTGCGCCTTGGTACAATTTGCGGCAATACATCAAAAAAGTGGCTATCCAGAATGGGGTTCAGGCTATTGGAGACTGTGCGTTTTCCAGATGTACTGTAATGACATCTGTGATGATTCCGGACAGTGTGACCAGCATCGGTGAGTATGCATTCAGCGGCTGCAGCGGCCTGACGTCCGTGACAATCCCAAAGGGTGTGACCAGAATCGAAAATTCTGCATTCCGTGACTGCGCCAGCTTAACGTCTGTGACGATCCCGCGCAGTGTGACCAGTATCGGCGCCTATGTGTTCAGCGGCGGAAACATTTATTTGAACGTAGATCCCGATAATAGCGCCTATTGCAGTATAGATGGTGCTTTATACAGCAAAGATCGGACGGTGTTGGAATGTGCTGGAAAAATTACGGGGGGCAGATTTATTATTCCAACTCAAGTGACGTGCATTGGAGATGGAGCGTTCATGAGTTGCCGCAATCTGACATCCGTAACAATTCCGGACAGCGTGACAAGCATCTGCAGGGGCGCATTTTCCGGTTGCAGTAATTTGGCGTCCGTGACGATTCCGGACAGCGTAACATACTTGGATGCCGCCGTGTTTGTCAACTGTACTGCGCTGCAGTCTGTGAAAATCCCTGACGGCGTAGATTTTATCCAGCCCGATACATTCAATAATTGCACTGCATTGACATCCGTGACAATTCCAGACAGCGTAACTTTCATTGGCCAGTATGCATTCAGCGGCTGCAGCGGCCTGACATCTGTTAAAATTCCTAATGGTGTATTCGGAATTCGTGAGCATGCATTCCACGGTTGTACTTCTTTGACCTCCGTGACAATTCCGAGCGGTTTGGCGTCCATCAACGAATGGACATTTTCCAACTGCGTCCGACTGGCGAAGGTGACCATCCCTAAGAGCGTAACGTCTATTGGTGTAGACGCATTTTCCAACTGCGACAGCCTGACGGACGTGTACTACGCCGGCACGGCGGCGGACTGGGCGAAGATCAGCATCTCTGAGGGCAACGAGGATCTGACCAGTGCTGCATTGCGCTGTGCGCCCGCGTCTCTGCCCGCCCCCACCGTCACCGGCGGCAATGACGCGCAGGGCCGTCCGACCCTGAAATGGAACGCCGTCTCCGGCGCGGCCAAGTACGAGGTGTACCGCGCCCGCAGCATGAACGGTGACTACATCAAGTATTCTACCGTCACCGGCACGTCCTATACCAACACCAGCTATATCGAAAACGGCAATACCTACTACTACAAGGTCCGCGCTTTGGATGCCAACGGCACGGCGGGCGCGTGGAGCAGCGTGGTCAGCGTCACCTACAAGCAGACCCTGTCCGCCCCCACCGTCACCGGCGGCAACGATGCGCAGGGCCGTCCGACCCTGACATGGAAGGCTGTCACCGGCGCGGCCAAGTATGAGGTCTACCGCGCCCGCAGCAAGGACGGCGACTACATCAAATACAGCACTACCACCGGCACCAGCTACACCAACACCAGCTACATCGAAAACGGCAATACCTATTACTACAAGGTGCGCGCTCTGGATGCCAACGGCACGGCGGGTGCGTGGAGCAGCGTGGTCAGCGTCACCTACAAGCAGACTCTGTCCGCCCCCGCCGTCACCGGCGGCAACGACAGTCAGGGCCGTCCGACCCTGAAATGGAACACCGTCACCGGCGCGGCCAAGTACGAGGTGTACCGCGCCCGCAGCCGCAGTGGTGAGTACATCAAGTATTCTACTGTCACCGGCACCAGCTACACCAACATCAGCTACATCGAAAACGGCAACACCTATTACTACAAGGTCCGCGCTCTGGATGCTAACGGCACGGCGGGCGCATGGAGCAGCATTGTGTCCGTGACCTACCGCGCCGCCTCGACAGGCACTCTGTCCGCTCCCACCGTCACCGGCGGCAACGACAGCCAGGGCCGTCCGACCCTGAAATGGAACGCCGTCACCGGCGCGGCCAAGTACGAGGTGTACCGCGCCCGCAGCAAGGACGGCGACTACATCAAGTATTCTACCGTCACCGGTACGTCCTACACCAACACCAGCTACATCGAAAACGGCAATACCTACTATTACAAGGTCCGCGCCCTGAAATCCGATGGCACGGCGGGCGCATGGAGCAGCATTGTGTCCGTGACCTACCGCGCCGCCTCGACAGGCACTCTGTCCGCTCCCACCGTCACCGGCGGCAACGACAGCCAGGGCCGTCCGACCCTGAAATGGAACGCCGTCACCGGCGCGGCCAAGTACGAGGTGTACCGCGCCCGCAGCAAGGACGGCGACTACATCAAGTATTCTACCGTCACCGGTACGTCCTACACCAACACCAGCTACATCGAAAACGGCAACACCTATTACTACAAGGTCCGCGCCCTGAAATCCGATGGCACGGCGGGCGCATGGAGCAGCATCGTGTCCGTGACCTACCGCGCCGCCTCGACAGGCACACTGCCCGCCCCCACCGTCACCGGCGGCAACGATGCGCAGGGCCGTCCTACCCTGAAATGGAACGCTGTCACCGGCGCGGCCAAGTATGAGGTGTACCGCGCCCGCAGCAAGGACGGCGATTACATCAAGTATTCCACCGTCACCGGTACGTCCTACACCAACACCAGCTACATCGAAAACGGCAATACCTACTACTACAAGGTTCGCGCCCTGAAATCCGACGGCACAGCGGGCGCGTGGAGCAGCATCGTGTCCGTGACCTACCGAAAGCCTGCCGCCGCTACGGCGGCCAGCGGCAAGTGCGGCGACAGCGCCAAGTGGACGCTGGACGCCGCCGGCACCCTGACCATCAGCGGCACCGGCCGGATGTACGACTATGAGTGGCCTGCCGACAGGGGTGGGACTACGCCGCCCTGGCTTGCCAACAAGTACAGGGACAGCATTCGCACCCTCCGCGTGGAGCAGGGGATCACCTATATCGGACGCTGCGCCTTTGACAGCTGCAGCAATCTGTCTGATGTGACACTGCCCACCAGCCTGCGGATCATCGGACCGTGGGCGTTTAACGACTGCACCGCCCTGCGGAGCATCCAACTGCCGGAGGGGCTGACCACCATCAAGGAAGATGCCTTCAAAGCAGCGGGGCTGGTGTCCATCACCTTCCCCTCCACCCTCAGGGAACTGAGAAACGGCGCATTCATGAACTGTGAGAAGCTCCAGAGTCTGCGGCTGCCGGAGGGGCTGACCACCATTGGGAATTGGGCGTTCTACTGCAATCCCAACATCAGCAGTATTTATATCCCTGCATCTGTTACAACGATCGGGGAGGAGGCATTTATCTACTACAACAATCTGGCCACCGTGCGCTACGGCGGCAGCCAGAGCCAGTGGAGTGCGGTGTCTGTGGCCGCCAATGCATTTCCTGATGGCGTTCGTTACGTGTACAACGTCAATTGACTGCCACACACCAAAACAGGACCGTTCACATGGAACGGTCCTGTTTTTTCATATTTTCTTTACAGGAAAAACTTCCGGTGCAGGCTGCGGCGCAGGGGCTTGCACCCCGCGATGACCAGCAGCATGGCGCCCAGCACGGTACACACCGCCAGCGGGTAGAACGACCACAGAAACGTGTCGTGCAGCCGGAACGTCACATTCAGCAGCCACTCCACCAGCACGGCGTAGCCGCCGGACAGGATGAGCCCGCCGCCGCAGATATACAGTGCGCCCGTCGGCACGTACCGCAGCAGCGCCACCACCGCCGTCACCAGCACCATGGCTGTCCCTGTCACCGGCAGGGCGAAGCTCATGAACCAGTGGCCGTGGGTGGCGCAGTTGATATACAGCAGGTACACGCCGATGACCACGAAGTCCACCGGCACGAAGATCACAGGGTTGGGCCGCTTGAACCACAGGGGCAGCACCACGGTGGTATACAGCAGCACCAGCCCGCCCACTACATAGCCGGACCATACGATGCCGCCGCTGAGCCGCCAGTCGCACAGCACGGAGATCACCGCCGGCAGCAGAAACAGCACCGTCAGCACGAACAGCACGCCCGCGCGGCTCACGTCCTCTACGCGGGGGCTGACATCCGGCGGATACGGGCTCTCGGCCTGCCCGCAGGGCAGATCGGGGTGGAACACACGGGTCCCGCACAGAGGACACACCTTTTCGCTGTCGGCCAGCTCCACGCCGCATTTGATACAATACATTGTTTTCGCTCCTTTCCCGTGTCAGCGTTGGTTGCTCTCCACCTTCACGTGGAGCCCCAGCTGCCGCAGCACACGGTAGAAATACATCTCCAGCTCCGGCTCGCGGATGCTGCGGATGCAGTTGATATACATGGTGCCGTTCCACGTCACCACACCGCAGTTGTGGGGCGCGGCGGCCTGCACACCGATGATGAAGTCCATCCGCCGGACGTAGGGGGCCATGGCCTCCGGCAGCTGCACGTTGCCCAGATTGGACAGACACAGGCAGGATTTGCACTCGCCCACGGCGTCAAACACCGCCTTCATGGCGATGTTCTTGATGAACAGCGGCATCACCCGCAGTACGGGGGACTTCTCACTGGCCACATTGGCGGCGAACTTGGCCCGCATGGTGCGGCGGTTGTTCTCCAGCCCCATCCGGTGGTGTACCTCGCCGCACAGCTCCTCGAAGCTGCACTCGCCCATGCGGGGGTCCAGCTCGGGTGTGATGTAGGACGCAAAGTTCCGCAGCGTCCGGCTGGGGAACAGGCTCCGCAGGTTCACCGGCACCAGTACCTTCACCGGCTTGCGCCGCCGGGGGTCCCGCACCTTCTCCGCCTGCAGGTTCAGAATGGCCTGCATCATGGCGGCGCACAGCAGCTCCGTCACGGAGATGCCCCGCGCCCTGGCGCAGGCGCGCACCGCATCGGCGGACAGCATCATGGTGATGAGGTTTTTGTAGCCATCCCGCTCCGCCGTGCCGCTGAGGTGGTAGGCGGTGGCCTCCTTGCGGCTGGCGGTGACGTCACCGGCATAGTGCAGGAAGCTGTCCTCCAGCTCCTCGGGGTCCGGCTCCTCCAACCGGCCCAGCACCCCGTTTTCCGCGGGGATGGCCACGCCGTACTTCTGGGTCAGGTACTCCGCTACCAGCGTCTTGAGGAAGATGAGCCCGCCGGTGCCATCGGTCAGGGCGTGGAAGAACTCCACGGCGATGCGGTCGCGGTACACCAGCACGCGGAAGGCGCAGCGCCGCACCTCCTGGAAGGGCACATGGGCCAGCGGGCAGCTTTTCTCCTCCTGAATAGGCGGCGTGTGGGGGATCTCTTCCAGATAGTACCAGAACACGCCCCGCCGCAGCCGCACAGCGATGGAGGGAAAGCGCCGCACCGTCACGTCCAGTGCGCTGCGCAGAACGGCAACGTCCACCGTCTCCGTCAGCGTGGCGGACAGGCGGAAGAAGTTGTTCCAGTTGCGGCGCTTGGCGGCGGGGTAGATCTTGGCGGCGTTGTCCAGCCGCATCCACCGGAGGCTCTGGGCGGGGGAAAGGTTCTTGGTGAGGAAGTGGTCGATGGCCTGAAAATCCTCGGCCATATTCTCCTCCAGACAGTACAGCACATAGGCGTGCCAGCGCTCCGGCGCGATGTGCAGCTTACTGCGGCAGCCGCATTGCAGCAGCTTTTCGTGGAGCAGCCGGGCATCGTCCAGCATCACCTCGTCGCCGCCGGCGAACAGCAGAGACGGCGGCAGCCCTGTCAGATCGCCGAACAGCGGCGAGCACAGCGGGTCGGTGGGATCGTCGGTGTAGCACTTGGCGTAAAACTCCAGCAGCGCCTTGGTCATGGAGGGGTCAATGTCCTTGTGCTCCTCATAGGACGCGCCGGAGCCGGTGAGATCGGTCCACGGCGAAATGCCGATGAGACCGCAGGGCAGCTCCATCCCCAGCTCCTTCAGCTTCAGGCACAGCGCGTAGATCAGCCCGCCGCCGGCGCTTTCGCCGCAGAATACGATCTGCTTGGGCCCGTAGCCCTTTTTCAGCAGATAGCGATAGGCCTCCAGTGCATCGTCCAGCGCGGCGGGGAACCGGTTCTCCGGCGCCAGCCGGTAGGCGGCGCAGAACACCCGAACACCGCACTCTGACGCCAGCGTGGAGGCAAAGCCCTTGGCATACTCCAGACTGCCGCAGGT
>OIWM01000838.1_pt1 | contig 34394 bp, 35 predicted proteins | sample 1587451 | NCBI WGS metagenome assembly OIWM01 (sample SAMEA3888907, study PRJEB22519) | human gut metagenome | biome: human gut; feature: human-associated habitat; material: faeces | place: Denmark | collected 2011
CAACCCTTTTCGAATATCGCTTGCCACTGTGAGCTTGCAGCAAAATAACTCTTTTTTGAAACTTCGCAATCTTGCGTCAGCACTACGGTAGCCCTTTCGCACCGATTCAAATCCTCACCGGCGATACCCGGAAAGGTTGTCATACCCGGCACAGCCGGTTACATGATGATGGCCGGTCATTTCAGCGGAAATCACGTATCGAGCGGAGATTTGAATCGCTCCCCGGAGTCCAGAGGGTCGCAACCCTCTGGGGTACTCCCCGTTCTTTTCGTACACGCGAAAAGAATAAACTCGTTCTCTTACCAGAGAACATCGAGGTTTTACAAACCTCGATTCAGCTCGCCGCAATGGCGGCTTTGCACTAACAAAATTAAAACCATCCCAAAAAGAGAATCGAGGTTCTGCAAACCTCGATTCAGCTCGCCACAATGGCGGCTTCGCACGAACAAAATTAAAACCTTTGAAAACTTTTACATACTTTTTGTTAGCCACAAAAAGTATGACAAAAAAGCCCTCCCTTGCAGGGAGAGATTCGAGGTTCTGCAAACCTCGAATCAGCACACAAAACTACAACTTCGCACAAATCCAATTAAATCCTTTTGCCGCTCCGCGGCCTTTGAAGCTTTCCGTTTGCACGGAAAGCTTGCCCCATTCGGGGCAGCACGCTCCGCGTGCCTTTTTGGTCTGCTTTTTGTCCCAAAAAGCAGACCAAAAAGGGCATCAAACCGACGGTTTGATGCCCTTTTCTTTATTCAGTCAAAAGCCCTTGCTCCTCAAGCTTTTGGATAAATGCGTCAACATCTTTTTCGGCAAGTGCCGTGTCAACATCGTATTCGGCAAGCAGTTTATCAACTAACGCCTTCTTGTCGGCACAGCCCTCCGTCAGTGCTTCCCATAAAAATGCACCGGTCTCGTTGAGCGTGATCATCCCGTTAAAATCCTTGGCAGCTTCGCCTACGGCAACCACCACATAGGCATCCGAAACATTCCGTAGCAGGAATCCGTCTTTCATTTTCATTTTGACAACCCTTTCCATAATTTATGCTCATTTTTGATTTCGGTCAAACAAATTCACTCCGTAAGAATCGATGGCACACAAAACCGGAAACTCCTCAACTTCCAAGCGCTTGACCGATTCGCAGCCCAATTCTTCAAAGGCAATGACCTCCATTTTTTTCACTGCCATCGCGGTAAGTGCGCCTGCGCCGCCGATTGCACAAAAATAAGCGGCCTTGTTTTGGATAATCGCCTGCACCACCTCCGGCGATCGCGGTCCTTTGCCGATCATGGCACAAAGACCGTTTTCCAAAAGCTGCGGCGTATATACGTCCATGCGCGACGACGTTGTCGGCCCGCACGAACCGATGGGACATCCCGGTCGCTCCGGCGTTGGGCCGGCATAGTAAATCACCGCACCTTCGAGCGGAAACGGAAGCGGCTCTCCAGCTTCGAGAAGCGCACGAATGCGTTTATGCGCCGCATCCCGCGCGGTATAGACCGTGCCGGAAAGGAAAACCTCATCACCGGCATGAATTTCGGAAATCTTTTCTTTTAACTCTGCCGTGGAGCAATGTATGACAGCCATGCCGTCCCTTCTTTCATGTGCAGCTTAAATAAACGCGTTTATTCCGATTCTTTGGCCGGCAGAGAGGAAAAGAACGCATCCACCTTGGATTTATGATCCTTAAAAATCTCGTCCAGTTCTTCTTTGCGGCGATAGAGATATTTGACCTTTTTCATGTTTTCCGCCACTTTTTCATCCGAAGCGGCGACAATTTCATCCGCATTTTCCTGAGCACGCTTTTCAGCGTCGGCAACAATCTGCGCGGCGCGTTTTTCGGCTTCTGCGATCAGCTCTTCGGCCTTGCGGCGTGCCGTCGAAAGAATGCCGTTGACATCCGCTAACATGGAATCGTATTCCTTGGCATTTGCCTCCATGGCAGAAGCTTTGATGCGTTCGGCTTCCAAGTCGGTTTTCAGCTGACGCGCGGTATTTTCGGATTCTTTGGCATGATCTTCAGCCGCTGCAACCGCCAAACGGGCATTTTCCGTGTCGTTTTTTAAGCGTGCGATTTCCTCTTCCAACGCCGTGATTTTTTCTTCTTTGTCGGCAACAGCCTTTTGGATCTCACCGCATTTGGCATCGGAAAGCCGGAGTTTTTCCAATTCCTCATTCAGAAGGGCAATCTGCGATTCATACTTTGCGCCGGATTCCTTGAACGAGCGGTTCATTTCCGCAATATAGGCGGCAACCTCTTCGCGCGAAAAGCCGAAAAGAGAAACGGAAAACAAATAATCGGAATGGGGCATTCGAAAAACTCCTCCCTGAGCGAAAACAAAATCGTGAAACGGCAAAGCAGTCCGTTCGGCGCAAAACAGCCGGAATGATCCGTCAATACCGTCTACCGCGTTTATTATAGCACGATTCCGGAAAGAAATCAATCACTTTTTGTATTTTTCCGCCGATTTCGGCATTTTTCGTCAAAAAGAGACAAAACACCGTTAATTTTTCCGGTTGCCCTTATCGACAAGCAATCTTTCGACCGTTTCTTTGTCGGCCGTCACATAAGCCGTATAGTTTTTTTCATAAATCACAAAGCCGGGCTTGGAGCCGGAGGGCTTTTTGACATAGCGTGCGCGTGTATAATCGACGGCAGCCTGCGGCTTGTCACGCTCCGAGCTGTAAAAAAGTGCGATCATGGCGCACTCGGTGAAGCTCTCGGCCGGCGGCTCATCCGCACCGCAAACCATCACAACGTGCGATCCGGCGGCGTTTTTGACATGGAACCAATAGTCGTTTTTTTCGGCAAGCTTGGTGGTGACATAATCGTTTTGCAGGTTGTTTTTGCCGCAATAGACGGTGTAGCCGTCGCTTGTGACAAAGCGCATGGGCTTTAACTCTTTTTTAAGCTTGGCGCGATCCTTGCCGAGGCCATGTGCGCGGCGCATGTTATCGAGCTTTTTTCCGTACCCGGCAAGTGCAAGCTCGGCACGAATCTCGGCAAGGTCGCTTTCGGTTTCGGCTTTGGCAAGGCTTTCGAAAACCGTGTCGATATACGCCGATTCCGCTTTGGATTCCTCGATCTGCGCGGTCAGCATCACACGCGCGGATTTGGCTTTATTGTATTTTTTGTAGTAGCTTTGGGCATTCTGCGCCGGCGTATAGCGGCTGTCGAGCTTAACTTCGACGGTCGGCATCGCTTCGTCAAAATAATTGACGAGCGACGCTTTTTCCATGCCCTTTTTCAAAGCGTAAATGTTGGCTGTAATCAGGTCGCCGTACAGCTTCCAGCTTTCTGCCTGTTTGCCTTCTTCGAGGGACGCAAGCTGCAATTCGGTCTTTTTGGCAATACGCTGGGAGGCGTTGGTAAGCAAGCGCAGGATATCCTGTCCGCGGCGTTTGATGCTTTCGGCGCGGTCGCGTTCGGCATAAAACGTGTCAAGCAGCGCGTGAATGCTGTCAAACGGCTTGACAACGCCCGACGCGCCATACTGGCGAATCTCACAGAACGAAAACTCAAGCACTTTCCCGTTTTTGTCGGTCACCAAGCATGGCGAAAATTTCTTTTCGCGCACAGCACCGTACAGCGTGTGATAGTAAAACCAAAGCGCGTCGGCGTCGCATTCGTGAATCGGCGTACCGGTCGCTTTGGAGGCACGGAAAACAATCTCACGCGCCGTCAGCGGTGAAAGGCCGGCATAGCGCGAAATGAGATATTTGTCGGCGGCCGTCGTAACACCGGACGCAAGGTCGGAAGCAAGCCGCTCGCGAAAGCTTTCTTCGGTCACGTCGAGCGCATTGACCTTTCCGGCCTGTTTATCGGGATTTTCATAGCGGAAACCGACAAGCACCTGTCGTTTATTATCCGCGCCGAGGCTGACCGGGTGCAATACGGCGGAAATGCGTCTTTCGCTGTCCAGCAGAATGACGTTGCTGTACGTGCCCATGATTTCGCAAATCAGATATTTTTCGGATTGGAAGCCGAGTTCATCGGAAGAAACAAGCGCAATTTCCATGGCGCGGTCAAAGCCGAGCTGTCTGACACCGGTGATGAAACCGCCGGTCAAATGCTTGCGAAGTAACATACAGAACATGGGCGGCACGGCCGGATTTTCACGGTCGCTTGCGGTAAAGCCGACGCGCGAAGAACCGGCGGCAGCCGACAACAGCAGCTTTTTCGAGCCGTTTTTGGAACGCAGATGCAGCAATATTTCATCGCGTTCCGGCTGGCACACCTTTTCGATACGTGCGCCGACGGCTTCGGTTTCCAAGCTATGAACAACGGCGGCCATAACGCCTGCATCAAATGGCATAGTAAATCTCCTATAGTACAGAAAAATGTTGCTTAAAGGCTGATGTACGGGCTTTGCACGTCGAACGTATCGACCGAAAGCTCCTCTCCAAAGGCATCGGACAGCAGCTTCTTCAACCGCTCGCAGACCGGATTTTCCGTGAAGTAGTGACCGAGGTCGAATAAGCACATATCGAGTTCTTTGCAGTCGAGAAACGTGTTATGCGCGGCTTCACCCGTGACAAACGCGTCCGCACCGGCGGCATAGGCATCGTAAAAGAAGCTCTTGCCTGCTCCGCCGACAAAGGCGACGCGGCGGATTTTTTTATCCGGCGTTTTGAAAAACGACGCACGCACCGACGTGCTGCCGAAGGTCTCTTTCAAGGCAGCAGCAAATGCTTCCGGTGTGAGCGGTTCGGAAAGCGAGCCGACACGGCCGCACTGTCCGTTTTCGCCGCCAAAGGGAACGACATCGGAAAGTCCAAGTAGCTCCGCCGCCGTATCGTTGACGCCGCCGGAAGCCGAATCGAGTCTGGTATGATAGGAAAGCACGGCGATATTCTTTTGCATGAGGCGGCTGAAATTCGTATAATCGCTGCCGGTCAAGCGTTTGAAGGGACGGAAGATAAACGGATGATGGGTGACAATGAGGTCATAGCCGCCGTTTTCGGCAGCCGTGATGCCGTCCGGCGTCACCTCAAGCATGACAAGCACCTTTTTGACCGGTTTATGTTGATTTTCGCACAGCATCACACCGTCGTTGTCCCATTCTTCGGAAAGCGTGCGCGGTGCGGTTTGAGATAAAATTTCATCGATTTCTTTTACGGTAATCATGCGATGCCCTGCCTTTTAATCGTTGATTTTTTTAATTTTTGTCAGATCGCCGCTACATAGGGCTTCCATATTACGGAAAATTTTGTCGGCCTCCCAATCCCACCATTTGAGTTCGAGCAAATACGCGGTCAGCTCTTCATCAAAACGCGGTCGGATCACTCGACACGGGTTTCCGCCTGCAACACAGTACGGCGGAACATCTTTCACAACGACCGAATCTGCGGCAATGATAGCGCCGTCGCCGATATGTACACCCGGCATGACCGTTACGTTCTGCCCGATCCACACATCGTTTCCGACCACCGTGTCTCCTTTTAGCGGAAGGTCGTCAAGCGTCGGTGCAAAGCTTTCCCAGCCGCCGCCCATGATGTTGAACGGATAGGTCGATACGCTTTTCATGCGGTGGTTTGCGCCGTTCATCACGAATTCGATCCCCTTTGCAATGGCACAAAACTTCCCGATCATCAGCTTATCGCCCAAGAAATCATAGTGGTGCGTCACGTGTTCCTCAAATTTTTCCGCACCGTTCACATCGTCGTAGTAGGTATAGTCTCCGACGATGATATTCGGACGGGTGATGACATTTTTGATATACACAATTTGCTTGATGGCTTCATTCGGATGGATTTTGTTCGGATCCGGTCCTATCATCGATTAAATCACCCCATATTTTCGCTTAGCTTTCAATGTTTCCTTACCGATAAAGCCGGTATTTTCAATATTGCAAACGCCAAAGCCGCTCCGGCAAGGATTCCGATAAAATTGCAGATAAGATCATCCACATCAAAGCTTCTGCCGAAAACAAGCTGCAAAACTTCCACGCAAACGGGCGTCAGGACGGCAACCCAAATCATTTTCCGAAAGCTTTTTATTTTCGTCGTCAGCGGAAGGAAAAAGCCAAACGGAACAAACATCAAAATATTATAAATAAGCATCGTTTTGACCCAGCTTCCGAGCGAAAGCTCACCGGCAAGGCATTTGATGACCGACGGAACAAGATTGACGTCGCCAATGTGGATCCGCTCTCGAAGACCATCCCACCAACCAAAGAAGATCCCATCGTAAATACACAGCCAAAAGTTAGCCGGCAGCACGACAAGACTCACAAGGCCGGTCAAATAGCAGACGAACAGCACGCGAAGCACCTCGGACAGCCAATCGATCTTATTTTTTCTCTTTTTCAAAAGCGCTATCCGGATGATGAAATAAAGGATCCCGACAAGGACGGCAACAGGAAGTGCCTGAAGAAAATATCCCATAACCGAGCCGGAATTCATGATACTTCGGATTTTTTGGAACATTGTCGCACCCTTACTTATCGTTTTTACGGCTCGATTTTTGCGGCGTACTCGTTCAGCACGTCATCTAATGCTTCTTCGTTTTCGTAATACACATCATCACATTTGTGGAGTATCGCTTCAGCCTTTTCATCGTCTTCATTCTTTTGCAGCGCTACATAAGCTTTATAGGCAGCATTCAGATTCTTTTTCAAAACCTCCGGCAAAACGGAATCTAACACCGCCAGTTCTTTTTTCAGATCACCGGTATTTTCGATGTTGAAAAAATATTGGTCATGTCCGCCGTTGTTGATCTCGCTTTGATAGGTCAGCACCTCGGCATACGGCGAAGCGGCCTGCCCCTCTCCCCAAAGCTCCCACATTCTGTCCCACTTATCTTCCTCGACGGCGTCGCTTGTCGCTTCCCTCTCAGACGCATCTATTTTCTCTTCTTGTTGTTTGGCAGATAAGTCTTCTTTCTTTTTCTTGAAAAAATCAAATAAGCCCATTTTCTTTTTCCTCCATAAAATTTGCGTTATCTGTCTTGCAATTCCGTTTTCTGCATATTCCGAATCGCCGTTTCGCGTAACTTCTGCAACTCGCAAAGCACATCTTTATCGGCATCGCACGGCAAACCGGCTTGCGTCATCTGTGCGATTTTTTTGGACAGAATGCGGATTTTGCGGTCGATATACGGCAAAAACAGCGCCTTATCGGGATGTGAAACGTGATAGATACCGACGCAAAGTTCGGCTTCACTCATGTTCCGTTCTTTCCCGTCATACCGACAGGCAAGCAATGAATAAATGCGGCCTTTATCCTTGACAAGCACCTCGCGAAGCACGGCAAAGCCATGCGCGGCAAGATACCGCCGCAAATCGGTCTCACTAGTCATAGCTTGCAAAATGCAGACGGTTTTGCGGTTCGGGTCATGCAAAAACGCGGCGCGCTCTAAAATCGACGCGATCAGCTCGCCGCCCATGCCGAGAATAAAAATACGTTCGGCAGGAACATCGTCAAAGCCGCAAAGTCCGTCGTTTTGGCGCACGGTGATATAGTTTTCTAAAGGCTCGGACTTAAAGTGCCGTCTTGCCACGGCTTCCCTTGCCTTTTCGAGCGGTCCTTCGCCGATATCCGACGCAAGCACGTGCGAACAGATTCCGCTTTGGACAAGGTAGATGGCAAGCTTGCCATGGTCACAGCCGACATCGATGGCACGGAGCGAACCGCTTGTTTCATCTTCAAAAAAAATTGCGGCGGCAAGCTTCGCCGCCGCAATCAATCGCTCATTCGGAGCGGTCAGTTCACGACCCATTATTTGTTTTTGATGAGCGCATTCAGCTTTTCGACCAATTCATCGGCATCCACGCCATGAACCTCGCAAGCCATTTCAATGCTTTCGCCTCTTGCCGAAGGGCAGCCGAGGCAATGCATACCGATCTCCAAAAACAGCGGGGCGGATTCGGGAGCGATATCGAGGATATCGCCGATAATGGTATCCTTTGTGATCTCCATGAGAATTCCTCCTTGATTTTCTTTGCGCCGAAGCGCGGAATTTAGCCTAAGGTTTATTTTTCCGTAAGCATAGTGTCTTATACGTCCGAGTTCTGTCGGGTCTATTGCCGGATAGCGGCAAAGACGGTGCTTCTTACGCGCCTTGGGTGTCAAGCTTCTCAACCGATCTTAACGCTCCAGCCGAACGGATCTTCGACCTTACCGTACTGAATGCCGGTAACGGTATCGAAAATTCTGTGGGAAATCGGACCGATCTCGCCGCCGTTGATCGGCATGAGCTTGCCCTCGTAGTTCAGCTCGCCGATCGGAGAAATGACGGCGGCCGTACCGGTACCGAACGCTTCATTCAGCTTTCCGGCATCATAGGCGGCAGTTACTTCATCAATTGAGAGCTTGCGCTCGGAGACTTTATAGCCCCAATGCTTGAGAAGGTTGATGGTGGTATCACGGGTAACGCCCGGTAAAATGCTGCCCTCTAAGCTTGGCGTGATGACCTCGTTATCGATGACGAAGAACACGTTCATCGTGCCGACTTCGTCGATATACTTTCTGGTATAGCCGTCGAGCCACAGAACCTGCGAATAGCCGAGTTCATGTGCCTTTTCCTGTGCCTTGAGGGAAGCGGCGTAGTTGCCGCCGGTCTTTGCATAGCCAAGGCCGCCTTTTACGGCGCGGACATATTCGTCCTCGACATAAATCTTAACCGGGTTAATGCCTTCCTTATAGTACGAGCCGACCGGCGAAAGGATGATGCAGAACAGGTACTTGTTCGACGGTCTTACGCCGAGATGTGCATCGGTTGCGATAATGAACGGACGGATGTAGAGCGACGTACCCGGATCGGTCGGAATCCAATCCTTTTCAAGGTTGATAAGCTCGGTAAGTGCCTGCATGACGTCTTCGGGAGCGACCTCCGGAATGCAGAGGCGGCGGTTGGAATTGTTCATGCGCTTAATGTTCATGTCCGGACGGAAAAGTCGGATGGAACCGTCAACAGCATGGTAAGCCTTCATGCCTTCGAACATTTCTTGGGCATAATGGAAAACCATTGCGGCCGGATCCAGCGAAAGCGGTGCATACGGAACGATTCTTGCGTCGTGCCAGCCCTTGCCCTCGGTGTAGTCCATAAGGAACATATGGTCGGTGAAAATATCGCCGAAGCCGAGCGGTTCGCCTTTTTTCGGTTTTTCCTTCAATTCTGCTCTTTTTTCGATTCTGATGTTCATGCTAATCATCCCTTGTATATTAAAATTGAATCGATTTCTTATTCGGCGTCAACGTCATCGCCATAGGCAATGACCACGCGGCGGTTGTTTTCCGTGCCGACCGAGAAGGTATGCACGCCTTTGATATTCTGCACCTCGGAATGGATGACGCGGCGTTCATACGAGCTCATCGGTTCGAGCGTGAAGTTGCGGCCGGTGGCAAGCACCTTCGAGGCCATGCGCGAAGCAAGTGCCTTTAAGGTTTCTTCTCTCTTCAAGCGGTAGTTTTCGATATCGAGAACAATGCGGATGTATTCATGCTTGTCCGAACGCTTGGGATAGCGGCCGACCACGATGTTGCAGAGGTATTGGAGAGAATCGAGCACATCGCCGTGACGGCCGATGAGCATACCGAGACCCTTACCGGTGATTTCGATGCGGATATCCTTTTCGTAGGTTTTGTTGTTTTCGCTGAGTCTTTCGTCAATGCCGACGACCTTCGCTTCGGCGTCCACGCCCATATCGGTGATAATGGTGTTCAAGAATTCCACCACTTTGTCCTGAACCGGCGGCAATTCCTCCGTGCAGGTCTTTTCATCGACGATTTCACCAAGTGCTTCGAGTGATTCTTCGTTCTGCACGTCGGCATCGGTCGATTCGGTCTTTTCGGTGGTTTCGGGATCGTTCGAATAAACCTTTACCTCCGCTTCGGCGGAAAACATTCCCAAAAAGCCTTTTTTGGCTTCTTCGATGACGTCATACTTAACGTCCTTGATATCCTTGCCGAGCTTTGCGGCACCGAGTGCGACCGCTTCCTCGACGGTTTTTGCTTTTACAATGACTTCCATCGTCTTGTAAACTCCTTTCTATTTCCAGCAGGCTCCACAAAACACATATAATTTGTCCCGCCGAATTAACAACACTTATATTTTGCGTCTTGCCTTTAACGGCTTTTTCGTTTTGTGCAAACGCTTCTTGATTTTTTTCGTAAGTCCGAGCGGTGCTTTGCCGACCGACGGAATTGCAGCCGGTTCGGGAAGCTCATCGGGAACTTCTTCGAAGATCGGAGACGATTTGTCCGGTTCGCCGAGCGGCAGATCCTTTTTCTTTGAGGTGGATTTTCCTTTTAATTTGAGTTCCGCTTCTTTGAGTTCTTCGTCGGTCACCTTCGGAATCGGATACAGCTTATGCAGTAATACCTGTTGGGCAGCCGAGAGGATGTTCTGGAGAATCCAGTAGATGGCGATTGCCGACGGAACCGAGAAGGAAATCCACACCGAGAAGAGCGGCATCGTCCAGTCCATCATCGCCATAGACGACTGCGTCTGTGCCGTGCCGGCCGGCTGATAGGAGAACTTGCGGATGATCTTTGTGCTGAAGAACGCGAACACAAAGGTCAAGATCGGGATCAAGATATAGAGATTGAAGGCAAACGTCGGCTTTTCGGTCAAATCAATACCGAAAACGCTGAAGTTCTGCTGCAAATCGCTGATTTTCGCGAAGATATCCGTAGCGCTTGTATCGGCAATGCCCTTTGCGGCAAGCTCGGCATTGATCTGCGAATAGATAGCCGGCTTGACGGCATCACCCATGTTGATGATGGCCTTGATGCCATCGATATCATAGTTGGCGCGAAGACCGATGATGTTGGTCAAGATATCGATAATATCCTGTCCGAGACCGGAAATGTAGCGTAACGGATTGATGATCACGCTGTACAGACCGAACAGAATCGGCATTTGGATAAGAAGCGGCAGACAGCCGGAGGCAGGATTGAAGTTTTCCTGCTGATAGAGCTGCATAAGCTCGTTGTTTAATTTTTCTTGGGTGGCTCTGTCGTTGCGTCCGGCATATTTTTTGCGGATCGCCATTTCCATCGGACGCAGCTTTGCCTGTTTTAACGTATTCTTCTGCTGCTTGATCCCGAACGGGAACAGTAAAAGCTTGATAAACAAAGCAAACAGCACAAGCGTAAGCATATAGTTTTCAAAGCAAAGGTATTTGTACATCCAGCCGATGACAATGCCGAATGCGTCTGTGATAATTGGTATTCTCATAATGTAATGCGTCCTCTTATTCTCGATTTTTAGGGGCTTTTATGTGCTTGCGCTTTCTTTTCGGCGGCACGGGATCATAGCCGCCCTTTCCGAACGGATTGCACCGAAGCAAACGCCAAAGGCTGAGTGCCGTGCCGACAAAAAAGCCGTGCACCCGATAAGCTTCCAGCGCATATTCCGAGCAGGTCGGCGTAAAACGGCAGGTTGGTGTGCCTTTGAGCGGAGATAGATATTTCCGGTAAAGCTGTATCAAAAAAATACAGAGTGTTTTCATGATTTTTCCCGGCCAAACGGTTTTTTTGACTGTTTTGCCGCATTCGGACGGATATCCGGCATTCCGGAAAGCAGCCCGAGCTTTTCAAAGCTTTGGCGCATCCGTTCGGCAACAGCGGTGCTTTTGACGTTTTTTTCGAACACCGCGCCGCGTGCGGCAACGATGATCAGATAGCCGTTTTTCAAATCCGGCAGATTTTGACGGTAAGCCGCGCGGATAACGCGTTTGACGCGTGAACGGCGGACGGCTTTGCCGAGCTTTTTATTGACAGTGATGCCGAGCCTTGTCGGAGCCTGTGCGCGGTTTTTGGTTTTCTCATAGTTTTTTAACGCGTACACGGCGACGTATTTGTTGGCATCACAGCGACCTTTGCGGTAAGCCCTGGAAAACAGATGGTTTTCGCAGAGCGGATAGAGTTTTTTTACCATAAACAGTATCGAATCCTCACGGGTTTCGGTATTTGCATGGGAAAAGCACATACGAAAAAAGAGCGAAGCCCCAAGAATTCTGCATCCTCGCAGACCATCGAACCACGCTCTTCATTTAGACTTTATCAATAAGTAAGTCTTGCTCTGCCCTTTGCACGTCTTCTCTTCAATACTTTTCTGCCGTTGGCAGTTCTCATACGCTTTCTGAAACCGTGCTCCATTTTTCTCTGGCGTTTCTTCGGCTGATAGGTTCTGACCACAATCCTGCACCTCACTTTCGGAAAAATGAGCCAATTAATACGCTCATATTCATATCTTTACAAATCACAAGATATTATATACCATAAACCGGGCATTTGTCAAGAGGAAAAGCAAATTTCCTCAAAAATTAAATATAAATTTTTTATTACAAGCTTCTTTTTCGGGTTCTTTAACGCCCAACGAGGCCGCTTGAAAACAAAAGGAAGCTGCCGAGTGCCACCGTAAATGCCGAAAACAGCGTTGAAAGAACGATGATCTGTCCGGCAAGCTTGGCGTCGTTATTCATATTTTTCGCCATGATATAGCTGCTGACAGCCGCCGGTGTGCCGAAAACGACAAACAGCGCACCGAGATGTGCACCACGAAAACCGGCAAAATATGCCGCCAAAATCACGCACGCCGGGACGCACACGGTTTTGAGAGCCGATGCCGCCGCGGCAAGGCCTGCCCTGCCCTTCAAATCCGAAAAATCAAAGTTTGCACCGATGGCAAGCAAGGCAAGCGGCGTGGAAGCACCCGCAAAATAGCCGATGGTTTTGGCGGCGATATTCGGAAGCGTAACGCCCGAAAAGCTCACGGCAAGGCCGAGTGCGATGGCGATGATCAACGGGTTCTTCACAATATCTTTCGCGACGGCTTTCACCTTTTTTGAGACGCCCTCGTCTTTGCTCTTTTTCGGGTCACAGATACTTAAGATGATCACGGCAATCACATTGTACAGCGGCACAACAAAGGCAAGTAAGATGGCCGCCACGCGCGCGCCCTCCGCGCCGAACAGATTCTCGGCAAATGGAACGCCCAAAATCGCCGTGTTGGAGCGATACACGCCCTGCACGAACGAGCCGCGCTTGGCGCTGTCTTTTATGAGCGGCGTGCAGACGGCAAGCAAGCCGAACGAAACGATGAGCACCGCCGCAAGCGCAAACAGCACCACCGCCACATCCGTGCTCTGAAAGCTGTCCGTATCCATATCCGCCACTTTTGTGAAAAGGAAGCACGGCAACAACAGCTTGAACACAAGCTTATCCGCCACGCGGACAAAATCATCGGTCAAAAACGTCTTTTGCTTTAAGAACCAGCCGATACTGACAACAAGAAAGATCGGCACAACGCCGTTCAAAACAAAAATAAGATCGGAAAGCACAAGGTCACCGCCCAAAATCAGGAAAATTAAGATTGCTTAGGATTGATAGAAGTCTTCGGTCAAAAATTCCTTCGGAATGGCATTGTCAATGATTTTGCGCATACTCTTCATGCTCATGCCCGAATCGAATTTATGTGCGCCGTGGGCTTTCTCAAGTGCTTCGGTATATTCCGAAAAACGGTAGATCTTGAATCCGCGCACGTTTTTGTTATACTGGCTGACGGTCGGGATGAAAGAAACGTTATCCACCGAAACGCCGTTGGCTGCTTTGCAAAGGTCAAAGCCGAGAATGCCGCCGACCATATTGCGCGAATACATCATGCCCGAAAGAAAATTGCCGAGCGAATACATACAGAGCGTTTTGCCGCCATCGGCGCGGTCGATCCATTCGAGCGACTGCAGGACGTGCGGATGATGCCCGATGATGACATCCACGCCGTTATCCGCCATAAGCTTTGCTTTGCGCTTTTGCTCGGCATTCGGCTTAAACTGATCCTCCACGCCCCAATGGATCGACACAATCACCACATCGGCAAGCGTTTTGGCCTTTTTGGTCTGCCGGTCGATGGTTTCATCGTCGTAGAGCGGAATCACAAGCTCACTGCCTTGCGGCAGCTTCAACCCGTTGGTGCCGTAGGTATAGGCAAGAAGGGCGATTTTGATGCCGTTTTTCTCGATGACGCGGATGTTTTCGAAATCTTCCTTATTTTTATAGCCGCCGATGGCGGTCACGCCGTCCTTGCTGTTCCAAAAGTCAATGGTGTTTTCATAGCCTTTGGCGGTGCTGTCGAGCATATGATTGTTGGCAAGGCCGATAATGTCAAAGCCGAGCGTGATAAGGTCGTCGCCCATCTGTTCGGGCGTGTTGAACAGCGGATAACCGGAAATCGGGCGCGACGAGCCGCCGAAAGGCGTTTCCTGGTTGATAAAGGCAAGGTCGGCATTTTGGATAAGATCGGCGACGTTGTCATACATCGGCAAGAAATTGTATTCTTTGTCCGTTCCGGCAGCAAGCGTTTTGGCATCGGAATACACCGAGCTGTGTACCAAATTGTCGCCGCAGGCAATAAACGAAACGGTTTGCACCGGCACTTTTTCGGCCGGAATATCCGTCACGCAAGGCACTACCTCGCCAAAGGCATAGCCAAGCACGGAAACGGCGGCTGAACCGGATTTGGCGTGCGTTTTTTCGGGCTTTGCAGCCGTGTCCGCTGATACAGGCTTCTCAGGCTGCGGCTTTGCGGTATGCTCCGGATTTTCCGATATCGGAGCGGAGGCCGTCTGTTCCGGCGTGTCCGTTTTTTCCGGTTTGACCGGGTTTTCCGTTTTGCCGCCCTTTCCGCCGGCCGATAACAACAGCACGACCGTAAACACGAGAGCAACAAGCAGCGACGCCGCAACGGCAAGTTTATTGTTCATGAAAAATCCTCACTCAAACAGACAATTATTGGATGGTATCCGTTTCCATCGCAGCGACGAGCTCGATGGCTTTTTGCAGCTGTGCGTCCTCCTCGTCGGTCATGCGGTAGGAATGCGAAGCGGCACTTTCGGATAACGAAACCGGATAGGTCGGCGTGATGCCCTCGCCGTCGTAGCTGACGCCGTTCGGCGGCAGATAGTTGCTGACCGAAACGCTTGCGGCACCGCCGCCCGGCAGCGGCACGATCTCCTGCATACTGCCCTTGCCGTAGGTGGTTTCGCCGACACTGTCGGCTTTGCCGTAATCCCGAAGCGCAGCCGTAAACAGCTCGGCGGCACTGGCGGTGTTGCCGTTGATAAGCACGGCCATCGGGGCGTTGAATTCGGCGGTATCCGACGAAATGGTGCGCTGCGTGCCGTTCTTTTCGTTGATGATAATGATATTGCCTTCGGGCAAAAGGAAATCGAGCGTTTGGCTGACACCGTCAAGACTGCCGCCGGGATTGTTGCGGACATCGAAAATAAAGCGTTCCGCGCCGTTGACGATCAGATCCTCGATGGCATTTTTGAATTCGGTCGGCGTTTGGGACGTGAATTCATTGATTTTGATGACACCGGTATCCGTTCCGACCATGCGGTGCGAAACGGTATAGACTTTGATTTCCGCGCGCGCAAGCGTCACGGCTCTTTCCGCTCCGTCCGCGGAAAGGACGGATAAAGTTAATTCGCTTCCCTCTTCGCCGTCCGAAATGCGTTCGGCGGAAAGGCTGTAGCCCATTTCGAGCACGGACTTGCCGTCCACACGGGCAATGACCTCGCCGGGCAAAATTCCGGCGTGCGCGGCCGGTGTGTCCTCATACACATTGGTGATATATAAGCCTCCGGCGGTGTTGTCATACACCACCGAAATGCCGATGCCGGTTTTGACGCCGCTCGTGTTTTCAAGCAGGTATTCGTCGTATTCGCCGGCATCCATATAGTAGGCATACTTATCGCCGAGACCGGCAATATACCCGGCGATGGTCGAATCTGTCAGTTTTTCATCGTCCACCGTGCCGATGTATTTTCCGCGGACGATGCTGTCCACGTTGTACAGCGTGCGGCTGATATCGCTTGCCGCGGTCACCTCCGCCAGCATGGCGGTATATTTTTCATCCATGCTTTTATGCACGGAATTGTAGGTGATCTGCCATGTGACAAGGATGGCAGCGGTAAAAAGAATGAGTAACATCGGCAGAATCTGCCAAATAAGGCGGCCTTTTTTATTCATGCTTCGATTCCTTTCCGTATATCCGTAATATAGTTGGTTCGCATACGCCGAAAACACACACGGGCTGTCGCCTTTTCCGGCAGACAGCCCTGTGGCAGGTTGCATTTTCGATTATTTTAAGCCGATATAAGGCGCCGGGTCGATGAGCTTTCCGTTTTTGAACACGGAGAAATGCAAGTGGTTGCCGGTCGAGCGGCCGGTCGAGCCGACATAGGCAATGACATCGCCGCGTTTGACCTGTTGGTCGGACACAACGTTTATCGAGCTGCAATGGCCGTATAACGACATGATTCCGCCGCCGTGGTTGATGGTCACGCAGTTGCCGTAGCTGCCGTTATATTTGGCGATAACCACCGTGCCGTCATCCGCGGCATAGATTTCCGTGCCTTTGGCGCAGGCAAGATCAACGCCGGTATGCGAGCGAGTTTTGCCGGTAAACGGGTCTTTACGCGTGCCGTAATACGAAGTGATGCGATAAACATTTGCCGGAAGCGGGAATTTGAACGTGCCGGTATAGGTCGTGGTATCCTCTTTGGCGAACATGGCGGCAAGGCGTTTGACCTCATCGTTGAGTTCGTTGATGTAGGCCTGCTTTTGTGCAAGCTCGGCCTCATAGCTTGCCGCGTCGGCGAGAACCTTTTCACGCATGGCGGCGGCATTTGCCTGCTTGACCTGCAGGTCGGCACGGAGCTTTTCCTGCTCGTCCTTATATTCCTTCATTGTGACCTTGGCGGCTTCATACTCCGCTTTGGTCGTTTCGAGGGATTCGAGCGTGGCCGTATAGGTTTCGAGGACTTTATCGTTATACGACAAATGATACGAGAGCAAATCGATGCGTGACAGCAGATCGGTGAAGTTTTCGGCACTGAAAATAAACTCGATCGAGCTTGCCGCACCGCCGTATTCATACGACATACGGATCATATCGTCAAGCACGTGCTGTTGCTTTTCGATCTCGACCTCCAGCTCCGCGATCTGCACAGCCTGTGCGGCGGTCAGCTCGTCGTATTGGACAAGCATGGCTTCAATAACCGTGATCTGCTCGTCGATCAAATCGATTTCATGGGTGATATCGGTAATCTGCGCGGAATACCCGGACGCCTGCGCCTTAGCACCGGCAATCTGGTTTTTCAACTCTTTTTGTTCCTTGGTAATACGCGACATTTTGCTGTTTAAGGTGTTGATTTCACTTTGAATCTCCGCATTGCTTTTGGCATCTGCCTGAAAGCCCGGAAAAACGGTGAGCATCCCGGCGGCAAGCACTGCGCAGAGTGAAAGTGCGGCGATTTTGCCGGCAAAACGCGGCGGCCGGATGTTTTTTTTCAAAAGCGTCAAGACGTGTCCTCCTTTGAACGAAATCGGTGGATATTCGAATGAAAGCACGAAGTGCAAAACCGGTCAAACGGTTATGCTTTCATATATTTGCGGATTGCAAGTGCGCTTCCGACGATACCGAGCACAAGCCCGGCGGCAAAATAGATGGGCAAATAATAGCTGTTGAGTTCGGAAAACGCGGGAATTTTGATAAAGCCGTCAAACTTTGCGGCAAGCTCGGTGAGCGGAATCTCGTACAGATAGTACTGAATCAGATAGCCGAACGCACCGGACAGAAGCCCGATAAACGCACCTTCGAACACAAACGGCATGGTTATGTAGAATTTGGTGGCACCGATGTAACGCATGACCGTGATTTCCATTTCACGCGCGTGATAGGTTAAGCGAATGGTATTGGAAATGACAAACACGCTCACGGCGATGAGCAAAATCATCAGCCATGTGCCGCCCAAAGAGATGGCACTTTTGAAGTTCTGAATGTTTTTGGCGATGTCATATCGGTTTTTTACCTTGTTGACGCCGTCCATATGTGTCAGATTGTATACAAGCGCGTCGATATCCTCCACCGTTTCATATTCGATTTTGTAGGAATCCGGCAGCGGATTGGTCGCGTCGTCGTAGGAATCGAAAATATAGGCGTAATCCGAGCCGAATTTGTCTTTTTCGGAGGCAAGCGCTTCCGCTTTCGGAACAAAGGTCACGCTTTTGACGTTTTTGAGTGCCCGAATGCTGTCGCCGGCGGCTGTTACCGTTTCCGGCGATGCGTCGAGGTTCATATATACAACGATTTCGTTAAAATCATCAATGCTGTCAATGCTTTGGTTGATAACCACGATGAGTGTGGTGAAAATACCCACCAAAAGCAGTGAAGAGCCCAAAATCAAAATGGAGGCCACACTTCGCACACCGTTGCGGATAACGCCCTTAAAGCCCTCCGCAATAAATCCGAATCTATTCATCAAACATACCGCCTATTCTGTCGCTTTCCACCATGCCGTCCTTCAAGGTCACGACGCGTTTCTGAAACCGATCCACGAGATCCTTTTCATGGGTAACCACAAGCACCGTTTTGCCGAGTTCCTTATTTAAGGCAATGAGAAGATTCATGATATCGAGACTCATTTCCGGGTCGATATTGCCGGTCGGTTCATCGGCAATGAGGATGGACGGATTGTTGGCGAGCGCACGGGCAAGCGCGACACGCTGTTTTTCACCGCCGGAAAGCTGGCGCGGAAACGCGTCGATGCGGTCTTTCAGGCCGACGGCTTCGACAAACAGCGGCACGTTCTTTTGAATTTCGCGTTTGGGCGTGCCGATGACCTGCATGGCAAAGGCGACGTTCTCATACACCGTTTTCTTCGGGAACAGGCGGAAATCCTGGAAAACAACGCCCATGGTGCGCCGCAGATACGGCACCTTTCCTTCGCGCATTTTGTCAAGGCGGAAGTTGTTAATCAGAAGTCTGCCGTCCGAAACACGCTCCTCACGCAGAAGAAGCTTGGTAAGCGTGGTTTTTCCGGCGCCGGAATGGCCGACGATAAAGACAAATTCGCCGTCGTCGATTTTTAGGTTCACGTCCTTTAAGACGTAGTTTTTCCCATCATAGGTTTTGCTGACATTTTTGAATTCTATCATAGTGTCCTTGTCCTAATTAGTATTTTACCGGCTTGGAGGTAAGGTATTTCTTGACCATGAGTGCGACCTTGAAGGTGATGGCGTGTTCGAATTCACGTAAGTCAAGGCCGGTTAATTTGCGGATCTTTTCCAAGCGGTACACGAGGGTATTGCGGTGAACGAACAGCTTGCGCGAGGTTTCGGACACATTGAGGTTGTTTTCGAAGAAAGCCTGAATGGTCATGAGCGTTTCGCGGTCAAGGCTTTCAAGAGAGCCTTTTTTGAAGACCTCCTGCAAGAACATTTCGCAAAGCGTGGTCGGCAGCTGATAAATAAGTCTGCCGATACCGAGATTTTCATAGTTGATGATGTTCTTTTTGGTATCGAACACCTTGCCGACCTCGATCGCCACCTGCGATTCACGGAAGGAAGCGGAGAGGTCTTTGAGCGTTTCGGCAACCGTACCGATACCGATGGTCACGCGAAGGAAGAATTCCGCACTGATGGTGTCGGCGATGGTATGAGCCACCTTTTCAAGCTCCTTGCCCTCCACGTTGAATTTCACTTCGCGGATGAGCACAATGTCGTTTTCGCCGATGCTGATGACATAATCCTTATTCTTATCCGGGAACATATTCTGCAGGATATCGTAAGGAATCACTTCGCCCTTATCGGCAAAGCGGATGAAATAGACGGCTTTGGGCGCGTCCACGTCAAAATGAAGCTCTTTCGCCTTTATGTAAATATCACTGGGCAGGATATTGTCCAAAATGATATTTTTGATAAAGCTGATTTTATCGTATTTTTCGCCGTACAAGCTCTTGATATTGAGGAACGACACCGAAAGCACATGGCACAGATCGGCCGCTTCTGCATCCTCACCCTCCACGGCGATGATGTTTTCCGGACGGGTATACGAGCCGAGCGGACAATAGGTATAGCCTTCCGAAGTAATGATGGTGGTGTCTTCGTCAAAGCTTCCGAGAACCTCGGCTCTGGTTTCGCCGACATGAACAAGGTCGGTGCAGGCAATGACAACGCCGGCATCGTCAAGGACGTAAATCGCCTTTCCGACGGTCTCTTTCAGTTGATTGATGACGCTTTGAAAAACTCTTGCTGACATATTGGTAACCCTCCCGAAGTTATTCTCTGATAAGCTTTATGGTATACACAATGGCAAAAACGATATACTGAACAAGCATCACCGTCAGCATTGTGTCCGAATGAACAAGCGGCTCGCCGAGGATATCCGGGAGCTTGATAAACATGAAGACCGTCCAGATGACAAGCGACACGAAATACGGGAACATGAGCGGCGCATCGCCTTTGGCGGCATGGTGCGGACGCGTTTGGCATTTTTTCAAATACGGCACAAAAGCAATACCGACAGCCGCAAAGGCGACGACAAGAAGGATTTTTCCGACAATGCCGCGTGTGGTGTAGATTGGCCAATAGCGATACAAAAACAGCGTGAGAAGTGCATTTTCAATGCTGAACACCAGAAAATCGAGGTGATAAATTTTGGAAATATAATAGAGCAAAGCCAAAACGATGGTTGCAGTTAAGGCGAACATACACGAAGACGCGTTGTTGACGATCCGCACACCGAAAAAGGCTGAAAAGCCGGTCACATACAGCATAAGCGAAAGTGCATTGATGCTGGAAAACATCCGCTCATGCTCGTTAATCTTCTTGACGCGGCACACAATCACCCAAACAATCGATGCGACAAGCAAGGCTCCGACAAGCACGATATACGCCGGGTGGCGGAACAGCTTATACAATTCATAGCCCATGTTCTGCCCGGTCGCCTGACGGACGGTAATCGTGGTGCTGACTCGTAAAATCAAAAGCAAGGCCGCACACAACAGGAAAAAGATGGCGGACATACGGTAAAAATCCATATCGCTCTTTTTGAGCTTGGCGGCGGTATCCCGTTTCTTGGGTGAAAGCTTGGATGACATGACATACACTCCGTTTTTCTATTTTTTAGTTCAGGTTGTCCGAAAAGAACATAATGGACGAAATCACGCATAACGGCGCGGTTTCGGTTCGTAAGATCCGTTTTCCGAGCGAAACGAGCGGAAGACCGGCTGCGGCGGCTTTTTGCGCCTCGCTTGCGGAAATACCGCCCTCCGGACCGATAAAAAAGCGGTAATCGGCGGCCTTTTTTTCGGAGGATTTTTCGGAAAACAGGGTTTTCATGGGAATATGCGGCTCGGCTTCGTAACAGAGAAAACCGCAATCGGCGTCTTGCAGTTCACAAAGCATCCGTTCAAACGGCAGAACCTCGCCGATCTCGGGAACGACGGCTCTTGCGCACTGCATAGCGGCGGATTTGGCGATTTTCTGCCAGCGTTCACGCTTTTTTTCAAGCGATTTTTCGTCCGGACGCGACACGCACCGTTCGGAAAGCACCGGCACGATTTTGACTGCGCCGAGCTCCACGGCTTTTTGCACGACGGTATCGAATTTATCACCCTTGACGAGTGCCTGATACAGCGTTACGCGCACATCCGGTTCGGTTTCGCCCGGCTTTTTTTCCAGCACCTCAAAGGTCACGCTGTCCGCATCAATCGCGCGGATCACGCAGGCGTACTCATAGTTGCAGGTATCGCACAGCGTATACGCATCACCGACGCGTGCGCGAAGCGAAAAAGAGATGTGACGCGAGTCCTCGCCGGCAAGCGTCAGCGTATCGCCCGCGCTTACCTCGCGCGGCTCTATAAAGAAGCGTGGCACAGCGTCACCACCGCCCAATCTTCGCTTTCGGTAAACTCTTTGACCGCAAAGCCGTTTCGTTCGAGCGCGGCAATGACTTCACCGCTTCGTTCGGCGATGATGCCGGAAACGATGAGCGTTCCGTCCTTGGCCAAAAACTGCTTAAACGACGGTGCCATCCAAATGATGACATCCGCCACGATATTGGCAGCGATGAGATCATACGGGCGTTCGCCGATTTTTTCCGCAAGAGCGGTATCTTTTAAGATATCGCCGGCATATACATTAAAGCGGGTAGCGTCAATGCCGTTGACGGTATAGTTTTCGGCGGCAATGCGCGCGCTGTTCTGATCGATATCGACCGCGTTCACGCTCCCGACACCGAGCTTGACGGCGGCAATGCCCAAAATACCGCTGCCGCAGCCCATATCGAGCATACGGACACGGGACGGGTCGGCTGTTTCGGTAAGCGTTTTTTCGATTTTTTCAAGGCACAGGCGCGTGGTGGTGTGCGAACCGGTTCCGAACGAGCTTGACGGATCGATCTCCACCACCATCCGATCCGTTCCCTCCGGCAGTGTTTCCCACGAAGGCTTGATCATAAGGTGCTCTCCGACCGGAAAAGGCTTAAAATACTTTTTCCAGTTGTTTTCCCAATCCTCTTCCTCCAAGCGGGTATCCGAATCCATCACAAGCGTGCCGAATTCCTGCGCGGTATCGCGCTTCTTCAAGCCGTCCAGCGCATTTTTGATGGCAAGAATCATTTCGAGTCCCTGCGAATTTTCCGGTACATAAAACGTCACCGTCGTTTCGCAGTCCTTGAGCTTCAAAAGGTCGTCTTCGATATAATCGAAATAAACTTCTTTGTTTTCCAAAAAGCGGTTGAAGTCTTCGCTGTCGCAGACCTCATAGCCGTTAATGCCGTTCAATAACAGAATGCCCGACACCGGTTCAATCCCGGCGGTGGTCGTGTGAACGACGGTTTTGATCCAAAGCATATACGTCTCCCATACAGTTTGCGTTTGCTCCGCGTTTCGACGAAATTCGCCTTTTGTGCAATAATCACAGACTTTCGGAGCATATTTCAGTACTTATATACTATTTTACATTGTTTTTCTCCATCTGTCAATAAGTAAAAGGCATTTTTTTATGAAATTTTCCTATATTTTTGTGAATATTATTATGCAATTAGCCGAATATGCAAAACCTCTTGACAAATGATAATAAATATGATAGACTGTGGTTACAGACAAAAACGTTTGTGAAACAATATAATTTAGATAGAGGTGCGTTTTTTATCATTAGCATACGCCATGACCGCAAGACAAAGCGGAGCGGCTTATGTGAAAGGAAAGAACGCCGAAGCGTCGGTTTGTCACCGAAAGCTGGGCGCAGGGTTAAGAGCTTTGCGACTGTCACCGGACGCGTCCGGTGTTGAGCTATCAAAATGCAGCACCCTGTACGCCTTTCCGTCGGGTTTATGCATTTGATAGCCGATTGTACGATCGGCTTTTTTGTTTGTATAACACCCAATTCTTTATCATCAAAGGAGAAACCATCATGAAAAACACTGTTTTTACGGGAGCTGCCACCGCCATTATCACGCCGATGAAGAACGGCGGCGTTGACTTCGAAAAATTCGCACGTCTCGTGGAATTCCAAATTCAAAACGACATTGACGCCATCGTCGTCTGCGGCACGACCGGCGAATCAAGCACGCTTACCGACGAGGAACACAAGGAGTTAATCCGCTTTTGCGTCGAAAAGGTCGCCGGACGCGTTCCGGTCATTGCCGGTACGGGCAGCAACGACACCGATTATGCCATTTCCCTTTCCAAATATGCCTGTGAGGTCGGTGCGGACGCATTGCTTCAGGTCACGCCGTACTACAACAAAACGACCCAGCGCGGCCTTATCAAGCACTTCTTTGCCGTTGCCGATGCGGTGGATAAACCCATCATTCTGTACAATGTTCCCTCGCGTACAGGCGTCAACATAAAGCCGGAAACCTGTGCGGAGCTTGCCAAGCATGAACGCATCTGCGCCATCAAGGAAGCCAGCGGCAGCATCAGTGCGGTTGCCGAGATCCGCTATCACTGCGGCGATACGCTTGATATCTATTCCGGCAACGACGATCAGATCGTGCCGATTCTCTCGCTCGGCGGCAAGGGCGTCATTTCCGTGCTGTCCAATCTGCTGCCGGCCGAAACGCACAAGATCTGCGCCGATTTCTTTGCCGGAAACGTTAAAGCTTCCGCTGACGCTCAAATCAAGTATTTACCGTTAATCGGCAGTTTATTCTGTGAAGTCAATCCGATTCCGGTCAAAGAGGCCATGCATCTTTTGGGCTTCTGCGAGAGAGAGATCCGGCTTCCGTTATGCGAAATGGAAGACAAGAACTTGGAGCGTTTGGCAAACGACATGAGAAACGCCGGATTAAGCTTCTGAAAGACTGCATAAGGACGTAAAACAGAAAGGATTCTACTATGATAAAGGTCATCATCAGCGGCGTCAACGGCCGCATGGGCAAAGCTGTGGAAGCGTTATGCCGTGCCGATGAAACCGTGGAGGTTGTCGGCGGCATCGATATCAATCTCGGTGTTCCGCACGAATTTCCCACGGCAGACAATGCGTTTGCGCTCGAAACACGTGCGGATGTCATCATCGATTTTTCACATCACACCTGCGCGGCGGCTTTGTGCGACTATGCTGCCAAAACCGGAACGCCGGTCGTATTCGCCACCACCGGCTACACGCCCGAAGAACACGAAATCATTCGGAAAGCCTCCGAGAAGGCCGCGCTGTTTACCAGTGCGAATATGTCGGTCGGCGTGAACCTGCTCATCGAGCTGTCCAAAAAAGCGGCGGCGGTTTTGCAAAACTTCGATGTGGAGATTGTCGAAAAGCATCACAACAAAAAGCTTGACGCACCCAGCGGCACGGCACTCATGCTTGCCGACGGAATCAAATCGGTTCGGCCGGAGTTGGAGTATGTCTATGACCGCACCGGGCGGCGCGCCGCAAGAAGCGCAAACGAACTTGGCATATCCAGCGTCCGCGGCGGCACGATCGTCGGAGAGCATGACGTGATTTTCGCCGGAACCGACGAGGTTGTCACGCTGTCGCACAATGCGCTCTCGCGTGAAATTTTTGCGCATGGTGCGCTCTGTGCCGCCAAATTCTTGGTTGGAAAAGCGCCGGGGCTGTATCATATGCCGGATATGTTGGCGCTTGACGATTAAAACGGTTAAACAAACTGCAAAATGAACTTTTTTCGCCTTTTGTCTTTACAAAAGGCGATTTTTTTGGTATAATATAATGGAATATTATCATGGCAAAAAGGTGGAATAACATGACTCCGAAGGAACAAGCCTTCCGTTATCTGAAAAAAGTGGCCAAGCCGGCGCGCTACACCGGCGGCGAAATGAACGAGGTCATCAAAGACAAGGCAACCGTAGACGCACGCTTTGCGTTCTGTTTTCCGGACGCTTACGAGATCGGTATGTCCAATCTCGGCATCAAAATCCTATACGACTGCTTAAACAGTCATGAAAACATCTGGTGCGAGCGGTGCTATGCGCCGTGGCCGGACATGGGCGAGCTGTTACGCGAAAAGAACATTCCGCTTTATGCGCATGAGAGCGGCGACGCACTGCGCGATTTCGATTTTCTCGGCTTCACACTGCAATACGAAATGTGCTACACCAACATTTTATACGTGCTGTCGCTTTCCGGCATTCCGCTTCTTGCCGCCGACCGCACGGATGAGCCGATTGTCATCGGCGGCGGTCCGTGCTCCTACAATCCCGAACCGATTGCCGACTTTTTCGACATCTTCAACATCGGCGAGGGCGAGGAATCGCTTGCCGAAACGGTTGAGCTGTACATCGAATACAAAAAAACGCACGAAAAATTCGACCGTGCGGAATTCTTGCGGCTTGCGTCGCATTTGAAGGGCAACTATGTTCCCTCTCTCTACACGCCGCATTATGACGAAAACACCGGCATTTTCACCGGCATTACGCCGAATTTTCCCGACGTACCGGCATTTGTAGAAAAGAACTGCATTGCCGATTTCGACAAGGCGCAGTTTCCCTCCACCATTCCCGTTCCGTTTACCGAAACGGTACATGACCGCATTATGCTTGAGTGTGCGCGCGGCTGTATGCGCGGCTGTCGGTTCTGCCAGGCCGGCATCATTTATCGTCCTTACCGCGCCAAAAAGCCGGAGACCTTGAACAAAGAAGCGTTTGACGAATACAAGACAAGCGGCTATGAGGAAATTTCGCTCACCTCCTTAAGCATCAGCGATTATCCGCGGCTGATGGAATTGGTCGATGACCTCAAAAGCTGGACTGACAAGGAAAAGGTCGGCCTTTCACTGCCATCCATGCGCATTGACAGCTTTGAAGCGGAAATCATGAAAAAGGTACAGGGTGTGCGCAAATCCGGGCTCACCTTTGCGCCCGAGGCCGGCACCCAAAGACTGCGCGACGTCATCAACAAGAACCTGACCGAAGACGAGATATTAAACGGCTGTCGCGGCGCGTTTGCCGCCGGCCGCACGAACGTGAAGCTCTATTTTATGCTCGGACTGCCAACCGAAACCGATGAGGACATTATCGGCATCCCCACGCTCGGCGGCAAGATCGTGGACGAATACTATCACACGCCCGGCCGTCCCAAGGGCAAGAGCGTGGATGTGACTATCTCCTGCTCCTGCCTTGTCCCTAAGGCGCACACGCCGTTCCAATGGTTCGGCCAAGACAGCTATGAAGAGTTGGTGCGTAAGCAGAAACTACTCGGCGCGAACATTCCGAGCCGCAAGATTCGCTACAACTGGCACGAAGCCAAGGTCAGCCGGTTGGAAGCCGTTTTTGCGCGCGGCGACAGACGGCTGTCGAAAGCACTCCTTGCGGCGCACGCCAAAGGCATCGTATTCGACGGCTGGGACGAATATTTCGACTACGACAAGTGGATGGAGGTCTTTGCCGAGACCGGCATCGATATCGATTTCTACGCCACGCGCCGCTTTGCTTTCGATGAAGCACTGCCGTGGGATCACATCGATTGCGGCGTGACAAAAAAATTTCTTCTTGCCGAAGCAAAACGTGCGCTTGACGGCGTGACCACGCCCGACTGTTTGACCAAATGCTCCGCCTGCGGTGCGGCAAAATTCGGTGCCACGCTCTGCACCAAACGCTGCATCGATCCGGTCGAAGCGGAAAAATGCGGGAAAGACGAGTAACGAATATGGACAAGATTTGGAACGACTTATACCAAGCGGCAAAAGCCGTACAAAATGACCGCGATATTTCGGCGCACGTAAGCGCCGGCTGTGTAGCGGCTGCCATCGAATCGGCCTCCGGGAAAATCTACACGGGCGTCTGCATCGACACGGCAAGCACGCTCGGCATTTGCGCCGAACGCAATGCGCTTTTCCACATGATCACCTGCGGCGAAAATGCCGTAAGGCGTGTGCTTTGCGTGATGCCGGACGGAAAAACGGGTGCGCCTTGCGGTGCTTGCCGCGAATTTATGGCACAGTTAATGGAAACGGACGGCGCCTACAAGGCGGTGCAAATCATGCTTGATTATGACAAAAACCGCGTTGTGACACTCGGCGATTTGACACCGGAATGGTGGGTTTAGTCTGTTTCTTAACCTCCAAAACCATACAGGGAGAAAATTTCATGCAAGATTATCGAATTACCTTTTCAAAGACCGGAAGTCTGTCTTTCATCTCGCACTTAGACTTCAACCACAGCTTTATCCGCATTCTCAAGCGCGCCGGACTGCCGCTACGCTATTCCGAAGGCTTCAATCCGCGTCCGAAGATCGTGTTCGGACTGCCGCTTTCGGTCGGCATGGAGGGCTTAAACGAGCTTGTGGACATCTCGTTGACCGAGGATTTATCAAACGAAGAAGTCGAAAAACGCTTAAAAGACGCCATGCCGCCGGATATCACCGTCAAAAGCGTCGAAACGCCGCTTATTAAGCTCAAATATATCGAGCTTGCCGACTATGAGGTGTTTTTTCCGGATTACAAGGCGGACGCGGCGGCCATTGACACGGTGTTAAAAAACCCGCCGCCGGTAGCCAAGCACACCAAATCCGGCGAAAAGCTCACCGACATCACGCCCTATTTACGCGCGCACACCGTCACGGTATCCGATGCCGGAACAACGCTCTTTTTGACGCTGACGGCCTACGACAATATGTACTTAAAACCGGATTACGTGATCGATTCGTTAAATGCGGCGTCTCTTGCGCTTCCCGAAGATTACATGGTGACGCGTACGAAAATCCGCTTCAGAAATCCCGAAAAATAATTGTTTCAAATTCAAATACAGAAGGCATACGTATGACAGAATATAAAGCGCAAGCCGTGGATATCGCCGTCATCGGCGCAGGCCACGCCGGCATCGAAGCAGCTCTTGCCGCCGCCCGTATGGGGTGCAAAACCGTTCTTTTTACCATCAATCTCGACGCAGTCGGCAATATGCCCTGCAATCCCTCCATCGGCGGCACAGGCAAAGGCCATTTGGTCTATGAAATCGACGCGCTGGGCGGCGAAATGGGACAGATTGCGGACAAGGTTTGTATGCAGAGCCGTATCTTAAACCGCGGCAAAGGCCCGGCGGTGCATTCGCTCCGTATGCAGGCAGACCGCGCAAAATACCGCATCTTGATGAAGCAAGCCGTCGAAAACACCGAAAATCTGACGCTGACGCAAGCAGAAATCGTCGATCTTCGCAAAGCAGGCGGCGCATGGGAGCTTGTCACGCGCCTTGGCGCGGTCTGGACGGCAAAAGCCGTTGTTATCAGCACCGGAACCTACTTAAAGGGCAGCATCATTGTCGGCGACGTCAGCTATCCGGGAGGGCCGGACGGTATGTTCCCGGCCGGAAGCCTGTCGGAGGCACTTATCCGGCTGGACATTCCGCTCATGCGCTTCAAGACCGGCACACCCGTGCGGCTTCACGCCGACAGCATCGATTACACCGACCTCGAAAAGCAAGAGGGCGACGAGCTGCCGGAGCATTTTTCGGCACTCACCAAGGATTTTGAGAAAAACCTCGATCCGCTTCCCTGCTACATCGTTTACACCAACGAAAAAACGCATGAAATTATTCGTAAGAACATCCACCGCTCACCGCTTTATTCCGGCATGATCAAAGGAATCGGGCCGCGATACTGTCCGAGCATTGAGGACAAGGTCATGCGCTTTGCCGACAAGACCCGTCATCAGCTCTTTATCGAACCGATGGGACGCGACACCAAAGAGGTCTATTTGCAGGGCTTCAGCTCGTCGCTGCCCGAAGAGGTCCAGTTAGAGATGTTACACTCGATCAAGGGCTTGGAACACGCCGAAGTCATGCGCATCGGATACGCCATCGAATACGATTGCGTCGATCCGCTCGCCCTCAAGGCAAGCCTTGAATTCAAGGAGCACGCCGGGCTTTTCGGTGCCGGACAGTTCAACGGCACCAGCGGCTATGAGGAAGCGGCGGCGCAAGGGCTTATCGCCGGCATCAACGCGGCGTTATACGTTGCCGGAAAGCCGGCGTTTACGCTCACGCGCGATTCGTCGTACATCGGAACGCTCATCGATGACCTTGTCACCAAGGGCACGAATGAGCCGTACCGCATTATGACCTCGCGCAGTGAATACCGCTTGCTTTTGCGGCAGGACAACGCCGATCGCCGCCTGACGCCGTTCGGGCACGCTTTTGGCCTGATCGGCGATGAACGCTTTGCCGCTTTCACGGCCAAATACAAAGCGGTGGACGCCGAGGTCGAACGCATCAAAAACACGCATTTAGCACCGAGTGAAGCACTGGACGCGCTTCTTGAAAGCCGCGGCTCTACGCCGGTGCGTGACGGTGCGTGCCTTGCCGATCTGTTACGCCGTCCGGAGCTGGATTACGACGCGCTTGCGTCGGTCGATCCAACCCGTCCGGAACTGACGCGTGACGAAAAGCGTGCCGCCGAAATTGAAATCAAATACGAGGGCTACATCAAGCGGCAGCTGCGCGAAGCAGAGCGTTTTACAAAGCTTGAAAGCAAAAAGCTACCGAAGGATGCCGATTATGCCGCCATTCGCGGCATTCGTGCCGAGACCAAGCAGAAGCTTGAAAAATTCCGTCCGGAAAACATTGGGCAGGCTTCGCGCATTTCCGGTGTCAGCCCGGCGGACATTCAGGTGCTGATGATTTACTTTGGAATCGTTTAGACAATTGATAATTGACTATTGAAAATTGAAAATGGAAAGTTGAAAATTAATTTGAAACGGCAGGTTTGCGGACAGTATGGAGAGTGTGATTGGAACAAAGAGCTTTAATTTTGCTGTTCGGATTGTAAACTTATACAAATATCTGACACAACAGAAGAAAGAGTATATTCTTTCTAAGCAGTTACTTCGCAGCGGAACAAGTATCGGTGCAAACGTTGCAGAAGCCAAACAGGCACAAAGCAAGCCCGACTTTGTTTCAAAGATGAACATTGCGCTGAAAGAAACTGCGGAAACCAAATACTGGATCAACCTGCTATGTGCAACAAATTTTCTCACAAAAGAAGAATCATCCTCCGTTTTAACAGATTGCATTGAACTGGAAAAAATACTTGTGCGTATTATCAAATCTTCACGACAATAACTCTTCATCTAATAATGTGTTGTTTCTCATCCTCCGCTTCAATTTTCCGCTGTCCGCATACCTGCCGTTTTTCACAGCCTAATTTTCAACTTTCAACTTTCAATTTTCAATTCTATCCGGGGGTTTTATGACAAACGAAATTTTCAAGCTCCGCTCCTCCAATCCGCCGCCGCGCGAAACCGCTTTCATTCCGCACAGCCATCCGGAACTCGAAATCGGCTATTTCAAAAGCGGCAGCGGCATTTATACCGTCAAGGGACATCAATACGAAATCCGTTCGGGTGACATTTTTCTTTTTAACAGTGATGAGCTGCACAAAATAACCACCGTCCGTCCCGACGAACCCATGCAGACGCTGGCGGTGTTATTTCAGCCGCGTCTTGTCTGGGATGCGTTAACCGACGATTTCTCCGACGATCTGCTTGCGGCCTTCCGCTCCTTGGGCGAAGCCGGTAAGCACCGCATCGATCAAACCCATCCGGCGTATGAAACATTGATCGGGCAGATTGCACAAATCGAAGCCGAATGGACCAAGCAGAGTCCCTATTACCGCAAAGCCGTCAAAAACCGGATTTTGGATTTTCTCATCACGCTTTCCCGTTCCGTCGACCGACAGACAAAGCCCGATGAGAGCGATGAGGCCTTTCGCGATGTGCTTCCGCTCATCAATGCCTCCGTCGATGAGATCGAAGAGCATTTCTGCGAGGAATTACGCATTCATGACCTTGCGGCCAAATACGGAATGTCGCAGAATTTCTTCACCTCCTGCTTCAAAAAAATCAACGGAATTACGCCCAAAGCCTACATCAACTCCAAGCGCATCGACAAGGCCATCCGGCTCATCCGCTCAACCGACAAAAGTATGCTCGAAATCGCCACGCTATGCGGTTTCAACAGCAGCGCAAGCTTCAACAAAAGCTTCACCAAAACCACCGGCAAACGGCCGCTTGAATACCGCCGCACCGGCGAAGCGGACACTGGCGAGCCTCCGAGAGCAAAAACCTGAAAGCACCGCTCACACGCCACAGATATGAAAAAATGCCGCAACAAAATCGCGGCAGATTTCATACAGTTTGCTTGTTTTTTGTGCTTGTGCAAATGTGACAAAGATTGTTTAGTCAACTAAATTGCACAACACGTTTTTACCCGTATTTTTGGTATTTTTCACAAAAAATAGGCAGATACGGTCGAATTATTTAGAAATGTGTGAAATAAACTGTAAAAAAAGTATTGACAACTATGTTTTTTCTGCTATAATATAAAGTAGTAAAGAAAGAGCGTAACACTTCATGACCAAAGAAACCAAATCAAATGCAGATGCCGGAAACGACGCGGTGGAAACCCTTGCCAAAGCGGCTGCTGCCAATGATAAATTTGCTTTTATCGAGCTTACCGGGACGTTCTCGCCGTACATCAGCACGCTTGCCGGTTCTTTCGGTTTGCCCGAAAGCGAATACGATGATTTGTGCCAGGTCGGGCGCATTGCGCTGTACCGCGCGGTTTGCTCCTATAAGAGTGAGCGGTCTTGCTTTACGCCGTATGCCAAGGTGTGTATCAAAAACGCCATGACGTCGCTCATGCGTTCCTATCGCAGCGGAAACAAGCTGTCGAAAGACGGTGTGTCGCTCGACGATCCGGAAACGGCAAGCGTTTCGCCGATGGCCGACGGTTCCGAGATGCCGGAAAATGTGCTTTTGGCTGAGGAGTTTCTGCACGAGGTGGAAAAGATCATCCGTGAGGAGCTGTCCGAATCGGAACGTCAGGTGCTTCAATACAAGCTTTCGGGAATCGGCATTCCGGAAATTTCGGTTTTGACCGGCAAAAAAACAAAATCCGTGGAAAACACGCTGTTTCGTGCGCGAAAAAAGCTGAAAGCTCGGCTCAATGCGTTAAAATAGTGGAAATTTCGCGTTTTTTCGGATATTGATATCCGTTCTGTATGCTTCTTCGTGAAACGATGCGAAAGCAGCATGGGTCGTCCCCATGCGGAAGCAAAATACTTTTTTATTACTCAAAGCGAGGGAAAGACAAATGTACGAAAACAAGACACTCATTTGTGAAGATTGCAAAAACGAATTCATCTTCACAGCCGAAGAGCAGGAATTCTACGCATCCAAGGGCTTCCAGAACGAGCCGAAGCGCTGCAAGGCTTGCCGCGATGCAAGAAAGAACGCTCAAAGACCGCAGAGAGAGTACTTCACCACCACTTGCGCAAGATGCGGCAAGGAAGCAAGAGTACCCTTCCAGCCGACCAGCGACAGACCTGTTTACTGCAGCGACTGCTTCGCAGCAATGAAGGAAGAACGGTAATCAAGAACCTGCAAACTCGAATCAGGGTTTTTATAGCTTGAATAATTCATACTTCCGTTTTCAACCGAAGTTTAATTTGCTTTTTCCCCCGAATGAGTTTGATCTCTGTTACTAAGCGGTTTGACCGCACAAAAACGCCTCACGTGACAACGTGAGGCGTTTTTTTATATTGTTTTGGCAAGGTGCAGCTCTTTGTGATTGGCACGCACGGACAAAACAAACGCTTTTAGACTCGTTCTTACGGATTTTGCGCTATTATCTCCACGGTTCTGCCGCCCAAGCTTTCATAGATCCGGTGGGATATGGAAAGCACAGTGCGCCCTTCGGAGGCACGGCGAAGAGCTGCCAAAACGCGCGCTTCGGTCTCGGCATCCAGATTTGCGGTGATCTCATCCAACAGCAGCACGGCCGGATTTGCCGCCGCGGCACGTGCGATGGATAAAAGCTGCCACTCGCCCTGCGAAAACAGCCCGTCCGTGCATACGGTGGCATAGCCGTCGGGAAGCGCGCAGACGGCGTCATGAATTCCGGCAAGCTTTGCGGCATTCAACGCCATGTCTTCGGTGATATTTGGGTCGGAAAGTGTAATCTGCTCGAGCACGGTTCCCGGCACACGGGAAAACTGCTGCTCCACACAGCCGATACACGCGCGCCGCTCGCGGTCGGTAATGCTTGAAACATCCACGCCACCGATGGTAACCGTGCCGACTTCCGGCGCATACAGGCCAAGCAACAGCCGAAACACCGTGCTTTTCCCGGCTCCGGTTCGGCCGACAAGCGTGACCTGCTCGCCCTCTTTGACGGTCATGGAAAAGTCGCAGAGTACCGGCTTTTCGCCATAGCCGAAGGTGACATGGGCAAGCACGACATCGCCGCGTGCGGCAGTTCCACGTTCCGGTGCAGGCACACGCTCCGGCCTCTCAAGAAACGCATCGATGCGCTTGACGCCGGCCATGGCCGACTGAATGGTCTGGATTTCCATGCCAAGGCTTTCGATAGGCGCAAAAATGCGGGAAATATAGTTCATGACAGCGACCGACGTGCCGACCGACATTCCGAATAGCGTCAAAATCTCTGCCTTGCCGGAGGCGGAAAGCAGCATAACGATGCCGACAACGGCGGCGTTCAGCAAAAGCACCACCGGCGAATAAACCGCGTCATAAAAATTTGTCTTTTCGACAGCCGCATAGCTTTCGCCGATGCGCCGGTCGTAGCTTCTCTCCATGTAGCCTTCCGCGCCGAGCGCACGGATGGTGCGCAGATTATGCAGGGTTTCCGGCACTTTGGCAGAAACGGCGGCAACGGCACGGCGGTTTTCCAACTGTGCGGAAAGCATTTTCTTCTGCACATGACGCGTGAAAACCGCAAAAAGCGGCAGAACCACAACTAACACAAGCGCAAGCCCCGTGTTTTTCACAGCGATGACCGCCAAAATCGACAGAATCCGGCAGGCATCCGCCATCATGCTGATGATTCCGGAGGTAAACAGAGCTTCCACCGTGTCCACATCGCCGGAGAACCGCGCGGCCACCTCGCCGGGGTTCTGGTCCACCAGCGTGCGTGCAGGCAGCTGCGTCAATTTGTGGGACATCTCGGACCGCAGCGCGTGGGTCATCTTTTGCCCAAACAGCACCAGCAGACTTTCCTGCGCTGAGGACAGTACCCCCTCCAGCGCCAGGCTGGCAAAGTAGACAAGCACCGCCCAGATCGTCAGCGGCAGGCCCGCCGTCAGACTGTCGATGCAGCGTGCCAGCAGCAGCGGCGGCAGCAGCGAGGCCAGC
>OIWM01000839.1_pt1 | contig 34365 bp, 19 predicted proteins | sample 1587451 | NCBI WGS metagenome assembly OIWM01 (sample SAMEA3888907, study PRJEB22519) | human gut metagenome | biome: human gut; feature: human-associated habitat; material: faeces | place: Denmark | collected 2011
CGCTACGAGCGCTACAAAAAGCTCGCGGAGGACTAATCTGTTACAAAAAGCCCGCGGCATTCCCCTCCCCGAAGCATGAAATATTATATCCCACCTATTACCCATCCCCTCCTTTCCCCGCGCCGGACCCCCCTGCCATACCCGGCGCGGAGAGCAGTACACCCCCCTAAGCTTAATTCAATGATATTCTTCCTTTCTGTATGAATTATTCCGGGGATACCGCATCGGCTTTCTGTATATACCGCAATATCCTCTCCTGTGAAAAACGGGAGAGGATATTTTTTATCCCTGCCGCAGAGGAAAGTTAAAACGCTGTAACTTTGAAACGTTTTAACGTTAAAACGTCATAACTTTGAAACGCTGTGACGTTATAACGTTAATTACGGCGGCGCGGGGGAAAATATAGTTCAATCTTTCCTTCCCTTTTGGCTCGGAAAATAGTATAATTATAGTACAGAAAGGGAATGGAAGAATATCAACGGGGAGGGATGTGCATGAAAAAACGACCGAGCATCACCCTGCTGACCGTGCTTCTTGCTATGGTGTTCGCGGCGGGTATCGGCGTTTACAGCAGCTACATCGGCATGAAAATCTATCAGGAGAGCTCGGATCATCTGCTCGAGAGCTTTTCGCAGATCTCCGAGACCTTCGCGCTGTTCGTGCAGCGAAACTGGACCGTACTGAGTCAGTGGGACGGTCTGTTGGAGAACGCAGACAGCGGCGCGGACGCTGACAGCATCTGGCCGGATATGCAGAGCAGCAAGGCGTCGTGGCGATACAGCGACTTCTATCTGTTCAACGAAAGCACGCAGTACCTCACGGCGGACGGCCGCCGGGGCAGCGCCGACAGCATCAGCGGCGTTTTTCAGGAGATGTACAGCGAGGGCGGGCCGATCGTCTCCACCTACACGGCGAGCTACGGCGTGCCCAAGATCGCGTTCGCCATGCCGCTGAGCCGGAACATGACGCTGGACGGCGTGACCTATACCGGCCTCGCGGTCAGCTATGATACGGACGTGGTCGACGATCTGGTCGACGGCAGCATGTACGGCGGTCAGAGCGACTGCTATATCGTGCGCACGAACGGCGACATCGTGCTCGCGCTCGAGCCGCAGACCGAGCTGTGCGAGGGCATGACTAATCTGTACGACATCGACGCGCACGCCGATTGGATATACGGCACCATGGACGACATCAAGGACTGCGTCCAGCTCGGCAGGAGCGGGAGCGCGCAGTTCATCTGTCAGGGAGGGCGGAATTATCTGGTCGCGATCCCGACCGCTTTTCCGGACTGGACGCTCGTCGGCATCATCCGCGCCGACGAGGTGGACGGCGCGATGCGCAGCGTGCAGCAGTCTACGATCATCGCGCTCGGTGCGCTCTGCATCTTCGCCGTCATCATCGTGGTGCTGGCGCTGGGCATGGAGAGCCAGCTGCGCCTGCGGCGCGAGGAGGAGGAGCGGCTGAGCCTCGAGCGCGAAAAGATGCAGAGCGACCGCCTGCTGCAAAGCATAAGCCGCATCGTCGACCGCTATTCCATCATCAATCTGGACACCGACCGCTACCGCTACCGCGAGCTGCGGAACAGTGAGCCGCTCTATCCGGCCTCCGGGCGGTATTCGGACATGGTCGAGACCATCTCCGAGCGCTATGTCGCGCTGACCGAAACGGAAAACGCCAAGCTCTCGCGCCTGCTCACGCCCGAATACCTGCGCAGCGTGCTGCGCAAACCGAACGACAATCTCAAGATCGAGTATTGCAGCCGCACGGAGAACGCCTACATGGTGCTGACCGTCATCCCGGTCGAGTGGCACGCGGACGGCACGGTCTATGAGGTCATGCAGGTCGTGCAGGACATCGGGCAGAAGATCGAGCTCGAGAACATGGCGAACACGGACAGCATGACCGGCCTGTTCAACGAGCGCTATTTCAGCAGAGTCCTGAACATCTGCGAGGAGAAAAAGCTGCCGTTCGTGCTGTATTACCTCGATCTCGACCGGTTCAAGCCGATAAACGACACCTACGGCCACCTGATGGGCGACCGGCTGCTGAAGGAGATCGCGGCGCGGCTGCTGCGCTGCATCCGAAGCCGGGACTACGCCTTCCGCATCGGCGGCGATGAGTTCGCGCTCATCGTCAGCGCCGACATGGACGAAGGTCAGCGCGCCCGCATGGCCGAGCGCATCCAGACCACGCTCTCCGCCCCTGTCGTCCTCGACGGAACGGAGCTTTCGGTCGGCGTCAGCTGCGGCTGCGCCTGCTATCCGGAGGACGGCAGCGCTTCGCAGGTGCGCATCGCGGCGGACAGCCGGATGTACGAGACCAAGCAGCGCCATCACGAAAACGACCGGACGGAGGGAGAGTCATGAAACACAGGACCCTGCGCTGCGCCGCGGAGACGCTCGTCCTGCTGCTGATCGCGGCGATGGCGGTATTCCTTGCCGCCGGACTGCATCAGCGCGCGCCGGACGGGGCGCTTTCTACCCTCAGCACCGGCTGGTACCAGCTGACGGACGGCGTGCGGCGCGAAGTCACGCTCCCCGCCGCGCTGGAGACCGGGCCGGGGCAGACGATCACCCTGTATAACGACACGCTGACCGACAGCGACGGCGGAAAGGTGCTGAGCGCGCGCGGCGTGGAATACGGCATCGAGATCCGGGCGGGCGAAACCCTGCTCTACCGCTACGAGGACAACGCCTTCCCGAAGAACGCGCAGATGAAGGGCCGCCTGTGGGCGGACACCGAGCTGCCGTATGGCATCGGCGGACAGACGCTCAGCCTGACCTTTACCGAGCTTCCCGGACGGATGTGCCGTATCGACGCGCCCGTCCTCGGCTCGATGCCGGCCGTCACCGGCCGACATATCCAGTCCTCGCTGTTCTCCGTCGGCATGATACTCGTCATGCTCGTGCTCGCCGTGCTCGCGCTGCTGATCTTCTTTTACATGAGCTTCTACGGCATCCGCGAGCGCCGCTTTCTCGACACGGCGGTCTTTCTGCTGCTGTGCAGCCTGTGGTGCCTGACCGATTCCGGCCTGTATCAGCTCTACGGCGCCGACACCGCCGCCGGGAGCGTCGTTTCCTTCTACGCCTTCATGACCATGGCCATCCCGATGGTGCATTTCGTCCGCAACACGGTCAGCGGCAGGCTGCGCATCGTTCCCGACGTGCTCATCGCGCTGCTCTGCGTCAACGCCCTCGCGCAGGGCGCGGCGTACCGGCTGTTCGGCGTGCCGTTCATCGATATGCTGCCGCTGACGCACCTGCTCCTTACCGCAGGCGTGGCGGCGATGCTGACCGTGCTTTTCCGCTCGTACCGCGCTCAGCCCGCGCCCCAGCTCCGGCTGCGCATGGCGGCGTTCGCCGCGCTGGGCGCGTTCGGCGTGGCCGCGCTCGTGCTGTACTGGCTGCTCCATATCTACTGGTACGACGCCGTGTACCAGTTCGGCGTGCTGCTGTTCATCATCCTGCTGCTGCACGGCCTGATCAGCCAGGCGGCCGAGGATATGCGCTTTCACATGGAGCACCGCATCAGCCATGAGATGCAGCGCGAGGACCGCATGACCGGCCTGCCGAACCGCCGCGCGTTCGAGGAATACATGGAGCGCGTCCGCACCGGCGAGGCCGGCTGCCTCGACGCGGTGCTGACCTATATCCGGCTCGAGGGCCTGAACGAGCGCAACGACCGCTTCGGCCTTCAGGCGGGAGATGAAGCGGTCATCGCGGCGGCGCGGTGCGTTTCCGACTTCTGCCGCGCGTGCGAGGACGAGGGCGAGAGCGTCTTGTGCTTCCGCACGGGCGGCAACGAGTTCGCCCTCATCCGCCCCGAGCCGCATATCGACTCCGGACAGCTGCACCGGCAGTTCCGCGCGGTCGTCGCACGCTACAATCGTACCTGCGCGCCGCGCGCGCGCATCACCATGACCTTCGGCTTCAGCCGTCTGTGCGACGAGGACGGAAAGTCGCGCAGCATCAGCGCGTGGAAGGCCGAGGCCGACGCACATTTGAAGAAAAACGAAGCCAGACTGGGAGGAGACGCAGAATGACAACCAACATACATTATCTGATCGCCGGAATGGCGGTGCTGCTGGTCGTCATATGGCAGTATTCCCGCCAGCGGCAGATGGACGACCGGAACAGCCGGATGTTCCGCCGTCTGCTGAGCGTCGTCAGTCTGGACGTTGCCGCGGAGCTGGTCAGCACGGGCTTCATCCTGTACGCCCCGTACAGCTTCAATGTCTGCCGGATGCTCTCGAACACGGTGTTCTACCTGTTTCAGGCGCTCCTGCCGCTGCTGCTGCTGTACTACGTCTGTACGCTGTGCACGAGCCGCGTGATCGCGCCCTCGGTCGTGCTGCGCATGGGCATCCCGACCATCGCTCTGGTCTGTATCATCCTGACCAACCCCTTCACCGAGATGCTGTTCTATTTCGACGGCACCGGCTACCGCCACGGCCCGTGGTATCTGCTGCTGTACGTCAGCGCCCTGCTGCACATCGCGGGGGCGGCGGTCTTTGTCGCGGTGCACCGCGCGTCGGTCAGCCGCCGCAATCTCGCGTCGCTCTTCGCGGTCTTTGCGCTCGCCGCCCTCGGCATCGCCGCGCAGGCCGTCAATCCTGAGGTGCTGACGACCGGCTTCGGTCTCTCGCTCAGCATCCTCGCCATGTATCTGACCATCAACAACCCCTGCGCGTGCATGGACAGCCTGACCGGCCTGAACGACAAGCAGTACCTGCTGCGCCGGATGGACGAGCTGACCGACGCGCACAAGGCCTTTCACATCATCACGGTCTACGCCTACCAGCTCGACCACATGAACAAGATCGCGGGCATGCGGGGCGGCGACGAATTCCTTCGCCGCGCGGCGGAGCGGATGCAGGAGATCGCGGGCAGGAACGTGTTCCGCGTCACGGGCAGGCGCTTTCTGCTGCTGACGTTCTCGCTGCGCGAGTACGAGGCCTGCCTGACGCGGCTGCGGCAGCTGTTCCATACGCAGCCGGACGACGCGCAGTCCGCCCCCACGCCGGTCATCCTGTGCGGCGTGGTGAACGCGGAAAAGCTGGGTACGAGCGGTCTCGTGCTCGACTACGCGGAATATCTCGAATCCCTCGTCTCCCAGAGCGGCGAGACGCAGGTCATCCAGAACGACCGCAAGACCATGGACAGCTTCCACTACAACAAGCAGGTCGAGCAGTTCCTGCACCGCGCGATCGAGGAGGATCTGTTCGAGGTCTACTATCAGCCGGTCTACTCGCTCCACCGCCAGCGCTACGTGACCCTCGAGGCGCTCAGCCGCCTGCGGCATCCCGAGCTTGGCTGGATCTCCCCGGACATCTTCATCCGCCTCGCGGAAAAGAACCACCTCATCACCCAGATCACCGAGCTCCAGCTGCGGCGCGTCTGCCGTTTTCTGCGCGAAAACCCGGCGCTCCGCGCGAGCATCGCCAACGTCAAGATCAATCTCTCGCCGCTCGACCTCATCCACAGCGAGAGCGGCAGCCACCTCATCCGCATCCTCGGGGAATACGGTCTCCCCTGCTCCTGCTTCCAGTTCGAGATCACCGAGACCGTCACGACCGAGTATTCTGCGAGCCTGACCCGCGTGGCGGAGAGCCTTCAGGCGGCCGGCATCGGCCTGTGTCTGGACGATTTCGGCTCGGGCTACGCCAACCTCAACACGGTCATGCAGCTGCCCTTCTCGGTCATCAAGCTCGACCGTTCGCTCCTGTTCCACATCTGCACGGACAAAAACGCCGCCCTCTTCTACCAGAGCATCGTCTCGGCCTTCTGCCGCCTCGGCTACCGCATCGTCGCGGAGGGCGTGGAGACGCAGGAGGAGATGGAGCTGCTGCGCAGCTGGAACGTGGACATGATCCAGGGCTACTATTTCTCCCGTCCGCTGCCGCCGGACGACCTGCTGCGGCTGCTCACGGGGAGCGCGGAGATGCAGGCGGAAAATCAGGCGTGAATGTTCCGGAAAAAATCTTTCGAGTTCCGGAACTTTCCCGCACGCGCTGCGTCTAAGTCTGACGAAGAGACAGAGACACCGTCGTCTCTTCGGGAAAGAAGGCATTTATCATGAAAAAAACATTCCTGCTGCTTGCGTGCACCGCGCTGCTGGCAGCTTCGCTCACGGCCTGCGGCAGCAAGCCGGCTGAAAAGACGGATACGGATACCGGCTCCTCGTCCTCGGACAGCGCTTCGGCCGAGAGCAAGCTCTCGGGTACGCTCGACGAGAAGAAGGACTTCATGTTCGTCGTGACCGACGAAAAAGGTGCGGCGTATGAATTCACCTTCGACGCCTCGGCAAAGCCGGAGGGTCTGGACGACGTCTCCGAGGGCGATTCGGTCACTGTCACCTACAAGGGCACGGTCTCCGAGGCCGACCCGTTCGACGGCACGGTCATTTCGGTCGAAAAGAACTAAAAGCGCGCAAAAAGAGCACAAAAAACCCCTGCCGGGACAGGCTTTCTGTCTCCCCGGCAGGGGTTTTCGCTTTTTATCAGGGCTGCTGCTCCGCCTTGTCCAGATACATCAGGTAATCCGCCTTGCGGATGGCCTCGGTGATCGGATGCACGCCGCAGACGCCGCCGACGCTGACCGAGAGCTGGATGTCCGCGAACTCGGACATGCGGACGCCGCGCACGGCCTGCTGGATCTGTTTTTTCTTCTCGAGGAAGATCTCCTCGGTCATGCGCGGGAACAGGAGCAGGAACTCGTCCCCGCCGTAGCGGATGAGGATGTCGGTCTTGCGGATGCACGAGCGTATCGCGGCCGCGATGTCGCGCAGCGCCGCGTCTCCGGCGGCGTGGCCGCAGGTATCGTTGATGTTCTTGAAGCTGTTGACGTCGATGAGCGCTACGCCCTCCATGCCCTCGAGGTGGGTGCGGTAGGTCTCGAAATAGCGGCGCGCATAGACGCCCGTCAGCGGGTCGAGGAACAGCTGCATATCCTCGCCGCGCGTGCGGTCGAGCAGGAAGCGCGAGCCGTTCGCGTCGATCCAGCGGCCCTCGCTCAGCCGCGAGACCATTTCGAGCACGCAGGGCGTGCCGTTGACCGAAACGTACCTCGCGATGACGAAATACATCTCGTTGCGGGTAAATTCGAGCTTGTTGAGCGTGGTGTGCTCGGCGAAGGCGCGAGAGGAGATGCAGTTGGCGCAGCTGCTGTCGGTGTCCCAGAACGCGGCGCAGCGCTCGCCCGTGCGGTGCAGCGTGCCGTCCGCGTCCAGATCGAGCACGGCATTGGCCGACGGGTCGACCAGACGGACGACGTCAAAGACTCTGCCGAGGCGCTGCATATCCTCGACGATCGACGGCCTGTTCGCCGTGCTCTTGTCCGCGCAGCAGAGGGGCGCATGGCTGCTCTGCTCCTTCTGCGTGTCGGTTATGCAGCCGATCACGCCGACATAGCTGCCGGGCGAGAGCGGCGACCAGAGCGTGTGCATCCGGATGCTGTGCCAGTGCTGCTCGCCCGCGACCGGCAGGAGCAGGCTGATGGAAAGCTCGTTGTTCTCGGGCGTCGTGGCCTTGAGGGCGCTCCGGAGCCGCGCGACGTCGGCCGGACGCAGCTTGTCCGGGTCGTGCACGTCTATGAGCATCCGGCTCTGATGCCCCGGACGGCTCCAGTCGACCATAAGGACCGACTGGGAGATCGTATCGTACTCGAACTGCACGCCGCCGCAGCAGGACGCGAAGAAGATCAGCTTTTCCCGGAGGGAGTCCAGCTCGCGCTGGGCGCGGTCGCTGCGCGGCATATTGCTGTTCTGCAGCAGCTCGGAGGAAAGGCGCTGCGCGTCCTTCTTCATGCTCTGCTCGACCGCGAGCAGCGGCAGCGCGTGCCTGAGGCTCGCGCTGATCTCCTGAAGGCAGTCGAGCAGCATCGGGTTGAACGCGCCGCACTCCCCGTTGAGGATCATGGAGACGGCGGTGTCGTGGCTGTACGCCTTTTTGTAGCAGCGGTCGCTCGTCAGCGCGTCATATACGTCCGCCAGCGCGACTACCTGCGCCGAGATCGGGATCTGCTCGCCGAGCAGGCCGTCCGGGTAGCCGCGGCCGTCCCAGCGCTCGTGATGCCAGCGGCAGATCTCGATGGCGGTCTTGAGCAGCGGCTCCTTGCGGTACGGCGTCAGTCCCTCGAGCATGGACGCGCCGATGGCGGGATGGGTGCGGATGACGTCGAACTCCTCGGGCGTCAGGCGGCCCGGCTTGTTGAGGATGTTCTCGGGAATGCTGATCTTGCCGATGTCGTGCAGGGCGGAGGCGGTGACGATGAGGCGGATCTTTTCCTCGGTCAGATGGTATACGTCGGTCTTTTCGCCCAGCCTGCGCAGCAGCATCCCGGTCACGGTCTGCACCTGAAGCACGTGCTGGGCGCTCTCGCTGTTGCGGAACTCGACGATGTGGCTGAGAATGCCGATCATGACATTGCTGTCCCGCTGGTTGCGGTAGATCTGGTCGGAGACCATGCCCATCAGCCGCTTCTGGTTGGCGTAGAGCCTGAGCGTGTTTTGGACGCGGCGCTGGACGATGTACGAGTCGAACGGACGGCGGATGTAGTCGGCAACGCCGAGACTGTAGCAGCGCTTAATGGACTCGCGGTCGTCGGCGGCGGAGATCATGATGACCGGAATCTCGTCGATCCAGCGGAACTGGTTCATGTGCTCGAGCACGGCAAAGCCGTCCATCTTCGGCATATTGATGTCGAGCAGCACCAGATCGATGTGCATATCCTGCTGGAGCATCCGGAGCGCCTGCGCGCCGTCCACTGCCTCTGCGTATTTGTATCCCTCGCCCAGGATGGCCTTGAGCATTTCTCGGTTCATCTCCGAGTCGTCAACGATCAGGATTTTCTGTCGGTTCATAGTCGTTCGACCGCAGCCGGGTCGCGGTCCCTCCCTCTGTCCGATCTTGTCGGTTTTTCACTATTTTATTATACTACCAAAGCAATGCAGAATAAAGGAAAACTTCCAGCATCAGCGAACAATATTATTGTACAGCCGGGCGAAATCGTGTATACTGAATGATTGAATGATAAACTGCGGGATCTTCGGCCGCAGGGAGAGAGAGACAGAAGGAGACACGACGATCTATGATAAAACTCAAACGGCTGAGACGCGCATCGGCGCTTTTTGCGGCGCTGTCGGCGCTCCTGCTGTCCGGCTGCGCCCCGTCTGCGGCGTCCGACAGCGCGCTCCCGGCGCTCACCGTCGGCAGCGACACCTATCCGCCCTATGTCTACATGGACAATAACGGCGACATCACCGGTCTGGACGTCGAGATCGCGCAGGAGGCGTTCCGCCGCATGGGCTACCGCGCGGAATTCACCACGATCGACTGGGAGAAAAAGACCGAGCTGGTCGACAGCGGAGAGATCGACTGCATCTGGGACTGCTTTTCCATGGAGGGCCGCGAAGACGACTATCAGTGGGCGGGGCCGTATCTGGTGAGCCGTCAGGTCGTGGCGGTCGACGCGCAGAGCGGCATCGAGACGATGAGTGACCTCGCGGGAAAGACCATCGCGGTGCAGGCCACCGGCAAGCCGGAGGCGATCTTCCTGCGCGGCGGCGCAGACGTCCCGGCCTTCCGGAACATCATCAGCCTCGCGGACCGCGGCGTGCAGTACGCCATGCTCGACTGCGGCTATACGGACGCGATCGCGGCGCACGAGGAGGCCATCCGGCAGTACATGAAGGACTACGGCGCGAACTTCCGCATTCTCGACGAGCCGCTGCTCGTGACCGGCATCGGCGTGGCCTTTTCCAAAAATGACACGCGCGGCCTCGCGGCGCAGCTGAACGAGGTCTTTGAGCAGATGCGCGAGGACGGCAGCATGGAAAAGCTCGTCGGAAAGTATCTCGACGACCCCGCGCACAGTCTGGAGGTGGATGCGCTTGAACAGTAAAAACCGGAAGCCGCGCTCGCGGAAAGCCTTCGCCTGCCTGTGCCTCGCGGGCGGACTGCTGTTCCTCGGGATGGTATTCGGGCTGTCCCGTTATTCCGATATGCAGAGCTGCGAGCACCGCATGAACGAGCTGATCGACTTCGTCAAGGAGCAGTCCTCCGCCTACGTGCAGTACAACGAGACCGCCGTGGCCAAGGCGCTCGTGCGCGGCACGACCGCGATGCAGGAGCTGGACGGCCTGACGCTCGACTGCGGCGAGGACGCGCTGCGGCAGTACACCGAGCGGCTGTGGCTGACCGGCGTTTCGGTCGTGGACGCGAAGGGCAGGCTGGTCTGCGAATACAGCACGGACGGCATCGGCTATGCCCAGCTTCAGACCGATCTGGAGCCGGAGCGCGTGCTCGCCGTGATCGGCCATCTGCAGAGCACCTACGTCCGCCGCGTGCAGCTGACCGACGGCTCGTTCGCTGACACCACCGTGCACAGCCTTGCGGACGGCAGCGGCGCGGTGCTCGCATGGCGGCACACGAAGGCGGCGTTTGCGCAGAAATCCGTGCTCTCCGTGCAGGATCTGCTCGACGGCTACGACGCCGAGACCACGGGAGTCGTAATCCTCTCGGACGGCAACCGCGTGACCGCGTCGGACGAGCCGACCCTCATCGGCACGGACACCACCGCAAACGAGCAGCTCCGCCGCATCCGTTCGAGCGGCAGGGCGGAGACGCTGGTCTATGCCGGGCGGAAGGGTCTGACCCGGTACTACGGGATGTACAGCCACGGGCGCGATTTCTACTACTACATATATGTCCCCGGCAGACTGCTCTACACGAACACGCCGATCAACATGATCGTGGCGTTCCTCGCCTGCCTGGGCGGTCTGACGCTGCTCCTGTTCGTGCGCCGAGGCACGGAAAAGAGCTTCCTGCGGCAGCAGCAGTCGCTCGAAAAGGAATATCAGCTTTCGCTCGAGCAGAAAAACGCCGAGCTTGAACGCGCCGTCCGTCAGGAAACGGCGGCCAACCGCGCCAAGCGCGAATTCCTGTTCAATATGTCGCACGACATCCGCACGCCGATGAACGCGATCATCGGCTTCACCTCGCTCGCGGCCACCCATATCGACAACCGCGAACAGGTGCTCGACTACCTGAAAAAGACCGCGACGGCGAGCCAGCACCTGCTCTCGCTCATCAACGACGTGCTCGACATGAGCCGCATCGAGAGCGGCAAGGTCTCGCTCGAGCCGCGCCCGGTGCACCTGCCCGAGCTTGTGCACGACCTGCGCGACATCATCCAGTCGGGCATTTCCGCCAAGCGCATCTCGCTCTTCATCGACATGGTCGACGTGGAGGACGAGGACGTCATCGCCGACCCCATGCGCCTCAACCAGATCATGCTCAACATCATGTCCAACGCCATCAAATTCACTCCGGCGGGCGGCACGATCACCCTGCGCATCGTCCAGAAGCAGACCGCGCCGAAGGGCTGCGCGGACTATGAGTTCCATATCCGCGACAACGGCATCGGCATGAGTCCGGCGTTCCAAGCGCACATCTTCGAGCAGTTCGCGCGCGAGGAGACCTCGACCGTGAGCGGCATTCAGGGCACCGGCCTCGGCATGGCGATCACGAAAAATCTGGTCGACATGATGGACGGCGGCATTTCGGTCGAGAGCGAGCCGGGAAAAGGCTCGGAATTCACGGTCTCCCTGCGCTTCCCGGTCAGCGGAGAGCGGGCCGCCGCGCCCGCGCGCATCCCCCAGCTCGAGGGCCTGCGCGCGCTCGTCGCAGACGACGACACCGACACCTGCCTGAACGTCAGCAAGATGCTGCGCACGATCGGAATGCGGGCGGACTGGACGACCTCGGGACGCGAGGCGGTCGTCCGTGCGCAGGACGCGCTCGATCAGGGCGACGGCTTCCGCGTGTTCATCATCGACTGGATGATACCCGATATGAACGGCCTCGAGGTCGTGCGCCGCGTGCGGAAGATGATCGGCGAGACCACCCCCATCATCATCCTGACCGCCTACGACTGGACGGACATCGAGGTCGAGGCGCGGGACGCGGGCGTGACCGCCTTCTGCGCAAAGCCCCTGTTCCTGTCCGAGCTGCGGCGCGTGCTGGCCGAGCCGTTCCGCATGGAGGAACAGGCGGAGCCGACGGAAAATGCGGCGGAATTCGCCGGAAAACGGCTGCTGGTCGTCGAGGACAACGCCCTCAACCGCGAGATCGCGGTGACGATGCTCGAGGAAGCCGGGTTCGCGGTAGACACGGCGGAAAACGGCAAGCTCGCGGTGGACAAGGTGCGCGAAAGCGCGCCCGGGTACTATGATCTGGTGCTGATGGACATTCAGATGCCGGTCATGAACGGCTACGAGGCCACGCGCGCCATCCGCGCCCTGCCGGACGCCGAAAAGGCGGCCCTGCCCATCGTCGCCATAACGGCGAACGCCTTTGACGAGGACCGCCAGAACGCCGCAAAGGCCGGCATGAACGGCCACCTCTCCAAGCCGTTCGACATGCAGCAGCTGCTCGCGATGATCGAAGAGGTGCTGTAAACTGTCGCGAAACTACAGTTTCGCCGACAAGTGTGTTTTGACTGCGGCATGCTGTTTTCATACAGCGTTTCGCAGTTAAAACGTTATAACGCTGAAACTGCATAACTTTGAAACGTTATAACGTTTACTCTCTCATTCGTTGCGAAAACGCTCAGATTTCGCTAAAAAACCTGTCTTACAGGAGGAAAACCGCACATGAAAGGAACAGCCGTTTATCATTCGCCGTTTGGGAAAATGCAGCTGGACTGGGAGGACGGCGCGGTCACGGCCTTGAAGCTCGCTCCGTCCGACGCCTGCGGGGAAGCGCCGAACACGCTGACCGCACGGGTATTCCGTCAGCTGGACGAGTATTTTTCCGGGACGCGCCGGACGTTCGATTTTCCCTGCCGCCCGCACGGCACGCCCTTCCAGCAAAGGGTCTGGGCGGCGCTGCGTGACATCCCCTATGGCGAAACTCGCAGCTACAAACAGCTCGCCGAGGCCATCGGCCAGCCGAACGCCTGCCGCGCGGTGGGCATGGCAAATCACGCGAACCCCATCCTCATCGTCATCCCCTGCCACCGCGTCATCTGCGCGGACGGCTCGCCGGGCGGCTACGCCGGCGGCGCGGAAATGAAAAAGGCGCTGCTGCGGCTCGAGCAGGCGGGCGGAGCATGACCTGCGGAAGCAGCGGCGGCTGTCCGGATTACAGCTTTGGTTTCAAACGTCTGAAAGGGGTCATTTCATGATCTACACGGTAACACTCAACCCCGCACTGGATAAAACGGTGGAGATCCCCGGCATGGCGCTCGACACCGTCAACCGCATCACCGAAATGCGCACCGATCCCGGCGGCAAGGGCATCAACGTGAGCAAGGTGATCGCCAAACTCGGCGGAGAGAGCTGCGCGGCCGGCATCCTCGGCGGCGGGAGCGGAAAAATGCTCGAAAAGCTGCTCGAGGGCGAGCCTTTCGCGACGCGGTTCCGCTTTGTCGAGGGACAGACCCGCACCAACCTCAAGATCATCGACCGCGAGGGGCACACGAACACCGACATCAACGAGCCGGGTCTGACCGTCACGGCGGCCGATCTGGACGCACTGCTGCACGACCTTCTGGCTGAGGTGCACGCAGGCGACATCGTCGTTCTCGCCGGAAGCCTGCCGAAGGGCGCGCCGCAGGACACCTACCGCAGCTGGACGGCCGCGTGCAAAAAGGCGGGCGCATGGGTCTTTCTCGACGCGGACGGCGCGCTGCTCGCGGAAGGGATCAAGGCCGCGCCCTACCTCATCAAGCCGAACGACGGCGAGCTGTCGCGGCTGGCAGGGAAAAAGCTCGAGACCCTCGAGGAGCTGACTGCCGAGGGCAGAAAGCTGCTGGAGCGCGGCATCGAACGGGTCGTGATCTCGCTCGGCGGCCGCGGCGCGCTCTATCTGCGAAAGGGCAGCACGATCTACGCCGAGGGTCTCAGGGTCCCGGTCGGCAGCACGGTCGGCGCAGGCGACAGCGTGGTCGCGGCGCTCGCGTATGCCGAGGCGCAGGGACTGAGCGAGGAGGAGGCCGTCCGCCTCTCGACCGCCGCCGGCGCGGCGAACGTCATGTGCAGCGGCACGCAGGCCGCCGAACGCGAGGCCGTCGAGGCGCTGCTCCCGAAGGTGCGCTTTACCCGTCTGCGGCCGTGAGCGCCGTCCGCGCGGCGTCAAGGTGCTGCAAAGGAAAACCCGGCGCACCGGAAAAGCGGTAAAGTTATAAAGTCACAGCGTTTCAAAGTTATAACGTTTTATGCAATCTGTCCCGGCGGAACAGGATGTTTTCCGCCGGGATTTTCGCGTTCTGCGAACCGATATGCGGAGTAAAGTTGCAACGTTTTAACGTTATAACGTTACAGCTTTGCGTCGCCCGGCGAAAAAAAGATTGACAGCCGGAGAACATGCAGTATATTCTTATCTCATAAAAATACCGCACAGACAGAAAAAGGGAAGGGAGATTTCGGTATGTCGGAGCTGTCGAGCATCAAAAGTCAGGCGCTGACCGAACGGATTGAGGAGCGTTTGTTTGCGTACATTCTGGACAACCATCTGAAGGTCGGGGCGAAGCTGCCGAACGAGCATGAGTTGGCGGCGCATTTCGAGGTCAGCCGCGGCACCGTCCGCGAGGCGGTCAAGCTGCTCGTCTCGCGCGGCGTTCTGCGCGTCAAGCACGGCTCGGGCACCTACGTCGCGTCCCTGTTCCCGCTCCACGCCAATCCGCTGGGTCTGGACGCGGTGGAGGACAAACTACAGCTCGCGCTCGATCTGACCGACGTGCGGCTCATGCTCGAGCCGACGATCGCGGCGCTCGCCGCGCAGAACCGCACGGACGAGGAGGTCGAGCAGCTGGCTGAATACTGCGACGCGGTGCGCGAAAAGATCGAGGCCGGAGAGGACTACCTCATCGAGGATATGCGCTTTCACTGGTACCTCGCGAAATGCTCGCACAACATGGTCGTCGAGCCGCTGATGCCGATCATCGACGCGGCCGTGATCTCGATCGCCAACATCACGCGCAAGGAGCTGCTCACCATGACCATCGACACGCACAAGGAGATACTGGACGCCGTGCGTGACCGCGACCCGCAGGCCGCCCGCAGCGCCATGTCCGTACATCTCGACATGAACCGCATCTTCATCCGCCAGACGAAAACGGCGCGGTGAGACTGTCGAGACTGTCGCGAAACTACAGTTTCGCCGACAAGTGTGTTCTGACTTCGCAGAACACGGACGTCCGAAAGTTCCCATGCGGAAACTTTCTCCCTCTCAAAGTAAAAAAACCGAGGCGCATGTCCTCGGTTTTTTTGCGTTTGCGCAGCAAACGCTTTTGAATGCGCGCTGCCGCGCGGCAGCGGCAGCATCGTGAATACGGACTTTTTCGACAGTCTCTCAAGCGCCTGCAATGCAGGCGCTTTTTTTGCGCGCAGCCTGAAGTGGTCCGATGTTTTTTTCTCGCTTTTTCTTATTTCCCGCGCATTTCCCGCAAAAATGCGCAAACCGTTTACGCAATTTGATGGTTTTGCACGATTTTATAAAAAAATTTTATTGCAAAAGTAGAAAGCATTTTGGACAACTTGAAACACATCTTTTCAAAAATTATAATGCTGAGTATAGAGACCTGCTCCGGAACAGCCGGCGTTTCCGGGGGGTCAGCATAGAAAATTTTCGGGTGAAAAGATATTACAGGAGGAATGCGTTATGTTACGCAGCGAACATATTCTGAAGGGTCTGGGCAACCAGTATTACCGGGCAACCTACAAATCCATGGGCTTTACCACCGAGGATCTCAAGCGTCCGCTCATCGGCATCGCGAACGCCTGGAGCGAGTGCGTGCCCGGCCACTACAACCTGCGTCAGGTCGCGCAGCGCGTCAAGGACGGCATCTACCGCGCAGGCGGCACGCCCATCGAGTTCGGCGTCATCGGCGGCTGCGACGGTATGGGTCAGGGTCACGACGGCATGCACTTCATCATGCCCTCGCGCGAGCTGATCGCCAATTCCATCGAGTCCATGGCGCAGATCAACCTGTTCGACGGTCTCGTCCTGCTCGGCTCGTGCGACAAGATCGTTCCGGGCATGCTGATGGCGGCGGCCCGTCTGGACATCCCGTGCATCTTCCTGCCGGGCGGCCCGATGGAGGGCGGCGTTGAGTTCGACGGCCGTCAGGCCGACCAGACCTCTGCCACCGAGGCTTATGGTATGCTTTCCGCCGGAAAGATCACGGAGGCGGAGTATGTGGCTCTGGAGGATACCGCCTGCCCGGGCTGCGGCTCGTGCTCCTACCTCGGCACCGCGAACACCATGTGCGCCCTCGCGGAAGCGCTCGGCATGACCCTGCCGGACGGCGGCACCGCCCCGGCGACCTCCGCGGTTCGCATGATGAAGGCCGAGGAGACCGGCGTCAAGATCATGGAGCTGGTCGAGAAGAACATCACCGCCCGCCAGATCATCACCGACGGCTCCATCCGCAACGCAATCAAGGCATGTCTGGCCATGAGCGGCTCGACCAACGCCGTCATGCACCTGACCGCCATCGCCTACGAGGCTGAGCTCGGCATCAAGGTGCTCGACGAGTTCGACAGCCTGTCCGACACCACGCCGCAGCTGGCGCGCATGAACCCGTCCTGCAAGTACAGCATCGTGGACTTCTACAAGGACGGCGGCGTTCCGCGTCTGATGGAGAACCTGCGCTCCATGCTCGAGACCGACGTCATGACCGTCACCGCGCACACCCTCGCGGAGAATATCGACAGCCACAAGTACCTGTACCCGGCGACCGGTCTAGTCAACCACACGCTCGACGACCCGTTCGGCTACACCGGCGGCGTCGCTGTCCTGCGCGGCAACCTCGCGCCCGACACCGGCATCACCAAGCCCGGCGCGTTCGACAAGAGCCTGCATCACTTCAAGGGCGAGGCCATCTGCTTCGACTCCGAGGAGGCCGCAGAGGAGGCTATCCTCGCCGGCAAGATCCATGACGGCCACGTCGTCGTCATCCGCTACGAGGGCCCGAAGGGCGGCCCCGGCATGCGCGAGATGTTCAAGGCCATGAAGTACCTGTACGGCCGCGGCCTCGCCAAGACCACCGCGCTCATCACCGACGGCCGCTTCTCCGGCACGAACAACGGCTGCTTCGTCGGCCATATCTCCCCCGAGGCGGCAGAGGGCGGCCCGATCGCCATCGTTCATGACGGCGACACCATCGAGATCGACGTCGATAACAAGCAGCTCAACCTGCTCGTGCCCGACGAGGAGATCGAGGCGCGTCTCAAGCAGTGGAAGCGCCCCGAGCCCAAGTTCAAGAAGGGCTGGCTCGGCCTGTACTGCAAGCTCGCGGCCTCCGGCTCTGAGGGCGGCGTCATGAAGTTCGACCACCTGTAAGCCGACGGAAAGGGGAATTGCACTATGGATGGAGTAACCGTATCCGTTCTGGGCGCTCTGGCCGCGCTCGTCGTGGCCATCGTACTCATTCTGAAAAAGGTCCAGCCGACCTACGCCATGCTGATCGGCGCGGTCGCCGGCGGCCTCATCGGCGGCGCCGGTCTGACCGGAACCGTAAACTATATCATCTCGGGCACGCAGGGCATCGTCTCCGCTATCATCCGCATCGTGACCGCCGGCATCCTCGCCGGTGCGCTGATCGAGAGCGGCGCGGCCGAGCGCATCGCGGAGGCGATCATGAACAAGCTGGGCGCGAAGCGCTGCCTGATCGCGATCACGCTCGCAACGTGGGTCCTGACCGCCGTCGGCGTGTTCGGCGACGTCGCGTGCATCACGGTCGCACCGATCGCCCTTCAGATGGCGAAGCGTGCAGGCTATCACAAGATGGGCGTGCTGATGGCGCAGCTCGGCGCGGTCCGCGCGGGCAACGTCATGAGCCCGAACCCGAACGACATCGCGGCGGCTGAGGGCTTCGGCGTGCCGCTGACCTCGATCATCGCGGTCGGCATCATCCCGGCCGTCGTGGCTCTGATCGTCACCTCGCTCCTCGCCTACCATCTGCGCATGCGCGGCACCGAGATCGCGGACAGCGACGTCAACACGGTCGACAGCAAGGATCTGCCTCCCCTGTGGGCAGCGCTCGCCGGTCCGTTCGTCACCATCGCCATCCTGGTCCTGCGCCCGATCGCCGGCATCACCATCGACCCCCTGATCGCGCTCCCGGTCGGCGGCATCGTCGGCACCATCGCGATGGGCAAGACCAAGGAAATGGGTCACTATTTCACCGCCGGTCTCGCGAAGATGAGCGGCGTGGCCATGCTGCTGGTCGGCACGGGCGCGCTCGCGGGCATCATCTCCAACTCCTCGCTCAAGGACGTTATCATCTCCGGCATTGAAACGCTCGGCCTGCCCGCCTTCATGCTCGCGCCGATCGCCGGCATGATGATGGGCGCGGCGACCGCGTCCGCTACCGCAGGCACGACCCTCGCAAGCCAGATCTTCGGGCCGACCGTAGTCGCGAGCGGCATCGCGCCGCTGGCTGCCGCAGCCATGACCAACGCGAGCGTATTCGTCTTTGACGGTCTGCCGCACGGCTCGTTCTTCCACGTCAGCGCAGGCGGCGTCAACATGGGCATCAACGAGCGACTCAAGCTGCTCGGCTACGAGGCCATCAACGGCTTCGCCATGCTGGCCGTCAGCACCCTCGTGTTCGGCGTGTTCCGCGTACTGGGATAAAAGACTGTCGCGAAACTTCACAGGAATAAAAGACGAGACCGCTTTTAAGCGGTCTCGTTTTCGTCTGTCGGAAAAAGGAGCGGCTTTCGCCGCTCCCCTTTTTGCATTTTTTTCACATTCTATGCCGTTTTCCGCTGTATTTACTTCCTGCATCTGTAAATCATGGTCACGATCTGCGCTCTCGTGCAGTTATCGTCTGGGGCGAATGCGGTCTCGCTCACGCCATTCGCAACATCGTTTTCGACCGCCCAGAGCACTGCATTATAGTAGTACGCAGCCGCGGAAACGTCGGTGAACGGGTTTTCACCGTCGGATGCCGGGGACTGCTGCGCGCGCCACAGGAAGGTGACGATCTGCGCACGGGTGCAGCCGGCGTCTGGAGCGAATGCGGTCTCGCTCACGCCCTTCGCAACATTGTTTTCGACCGCCCACGCGACTGCCTTCGCGTAATAAGCGTCCGCCGGGACATCGGCAAAGCTGCTCAGCGTTTTCGGCTCGGGCGAGCCTGCCGCACGCCACAGGAAGGTGACGGCCTGCGCACGGGTGCAGCCGGCGTTCGGGGCAAACAGCGTATCGCTCGTGCCGCCGGTCACGCCCTCCTGCGCCGCCCAGAGGACTGCGTCATAGTAGTAATCCTCCGCGTGCACATCGGTGAAGAAGTTGAGCATGGTGTTGTCGTCCATAAAGACCGCCTTCACCGTGATCTTGCCCGCCGGCATGACGAAGGTGTACCTGCCGCCGCCCTTGTCGGTCAGCGCGAGCGCCTTGCCGTCCTTGTCCAGCACGGTCAGGCTTTCGAGGGTGTAGCCCTTGTCGGGGGTTGCCGTGATGGTCACAGTGTCGCCCTTGGAGGCAGACTCGGGAGAGACGGTCACGGTGCCGTGCTCATAGATGCCGGTCGGGATCTTGGTGTCGGGAATGGAGACGCTTCCGCCGCCTCCTCCTCCTCCACCGCCGCCGCCGGAGGAACCGCCGCCGGAGGTAGAGTCTGTGATGCGGATGCTGATCTTCTTTTCAGCGATCACACTGGTATCTGCGTTGACTGCGGCGCAGATCAGGGTCATCGTGCCCTCCTGATCGCCGAAGCTGAGGGTATTTCCGCTGATCACGGCGTGGGTATCATTCTTTTCCAGCGTCCAGCGTACCGAAGCCGGGTAGGCCGCCAGCTCTTCCGCAGTAAAGGCCGTGCCGAACTGGTCGAGCGTCGTGACCTTGACCGCAGACAGGTCGAGCGCGGCATTTTTCCGGACGGACGAGGGGACGCCGTCTGCGGTGATCGCGGTCAGCCGTCTCGGCGCCGTGACCGTCAGGGTGATATGGTTGCTTTCGATGTCGCCGGAACGGGCGTAGATCTCGGTCGAGTCCTCCTTCAGCGCCTTGAGCGTTCCGTTTTCGAGCGAAACCACATCCGGTCTGGAGCTGACCCATTCAAAGCTGCCGCCGGTCATCTCTCGGCCGTACTGGTCGAAGCCGGTGGCGGTGAACTGGTCCGCGAGGACCGCGTTCTCATCCAGCCGCAGGACAAAGCCGTCCTTCCTGTCGGCGCGGATGGTCTTGAGGACGGGCTGCTGCTCGGCCTTGACAACGACATTCTTCGCCGTCTTTCCGGCAGAAGCCGAGGCCGCCTCGAGGATGACGTCCGCATAGGACGCCTCCGGGACGCTGCCGGCCGCAACGAGCAGCGTGCCGTTTTCGATCACGGCGTCGGTCTGGTTGGCGGCCGCGAGCGTCCACTCGATGTCGGACGGGACCGCGCAGGGATTGCCGTGCTGGTCGCGCGCGAGCAGCGGGATGCGGGACAGGTCATAGGACGCGCCCTCGACAGCCGCAGGAGCGCCGCCGTTGTAGTACAGCTCGTTCAGATACGGCTTCGCCGTCACCTGTACGGGCAGCGGCTGCGTCGTTTTGTAAACCGGCTTGCCGTTCTCGTCCTGTCCAATCGGGTAATACAGGGTAACGGTATCCGTGCCGACGACAAGGCCGGTGAGCGTGCTGCCGCTGATTTCGGCATAGCCCTTGTCCGTGGCGAGCCGCCACTCGAACAGTTTTTCGTTAAGCGTCATGTCCTCGCCGTACTGATCCTTGGCCTCCACAATGAGCGTGCTCAGGTCGAAGGTGTTCGCCGTATCATCATTATAGATGAGATCGGGGATCGTGCCGTTCACGGTCAGCGTCTCGAGCTGCCGCTCGGGCAGTACCTGAAGCGGCACGCGGTTGGACTCGGTGTCGTTTACGATGGCGTAGATCTGATAATTTCCCGGCTGGGTAAATTCGATGTCGCCCGTGGTTTCGTCGATGGTCAGGCCGTCGTTGTCCTCCACGCTCCATTTAACTCTGCCGGTCACGTCGAAGTCCTCGTCGTTCTCGTCCTTGGCGGTCACGGTCAGATCCGAAACGTCGGCGGTGTTGCTGCCGTCGTTGAAGTAGAACGGCTCAAAGCTGCCGGTTACGGTGACAGAGGACAGCTTGACGGGCAGGATGGTCAGCTCGACCAGCTCGCTTTTGAAGTCAGCCGTGGTCTCGATCGAAGCCTTGGGCTGATAGCGCAGGAACAGCGGCTTTCCGTCATTCGGCCTCAGTGCCTTGAGGACAGGGTAGCCGTTGCGGTTTGTCGTGACCTCGGCATACTCCGAAGCGTCATCGAGGTTTTCGTCCACGACCGTCCATTCGCCGCTCAGGCGCGGATTGAAGCCGTACCAGTCGACGTCAAACTCGTTTTTCGCCTCGACCTTGATGCTGTCCAGACGCAGGCTCTGCTGCTCGTACAGCGAGACCTGTTCGGTGTCGGGTACGAGACGGTGGAGCGCATAGATCGGGTACACCTTCTGCGGGGTGATGACGGTGTTCTTAGATGTATAGTGGAACGAACCGAAGTACGGCGCGACCGGCTGACCGGAGCGCAGCTGATCGGCGGCCGTCTTGAATGCGTCCTGATACAGGCTGTTCATATCCAGACCGTCGGGGTCGTAACCGGTGACAGTCCGGTTCTGGATGCGGGCATCCAGATCCTCGATCGCGCTGAGGCCGTTCCGGCCGAAGGTGTACTGCTTGAAGTCCCGGCCCTTCCAGCTGTCTATCGAGCCCTTGGTTCGATGATAACCGGTAACCGAGAGGAGCATGGTCTTATACTTGATGCGCACTGCACCGGTATAAGGAATGGTCGTTTGCAGGTCGGTCACATCGACATTGATGTCGAGACCCGTATGCGCCGGCAGCGGTACGGAGATGGTATCCGTAATGGACTGCGCGTAGGACTCCTCCTTGCTGCTCTCGTAGGTCTTTTCCATGCCGTAGGAGTAGGAAAAGCTCTGCTCGACCTTGGCGGTGGGCGAAAGCGCGGCCAGAACGGGCACGCTGAATTCGACGCCTATCGTGGTCTCCTCGGTCCAGTTCTGCGAATAGGTATTGGAGACCGTGGTCGAGGTCGTGGTGCTCTTTTCATAGGTATAGCTTTTCTCGACCGTGTTTTCGAAGTCGTTGCGGTTTTCCGCCGTCACCTTGTAGCTGTCCGAGCTGCCGCCCAGATTAAACTGGTAGCCCTTCTGCTCGAGCGACGCCGTTGTGTCATCCGCCTCGATGGAGGGCGTTTCAAACCGGTCCGCAATGCCCTGAATTTCGAAGTCGTAGAACGCCTGCACATAGTAACCGTAGCCGGTACTTACATAAGAGTGATGGTCATCGCGTTCCCTCTCCGCTCTGGTAGAGACATAATAAACCGGGGTTTCTTCTTCCGGAAGTCTGTTCAAAACACCCGAGCCGCTCAGAACCGCACTCTGGTCAACGACGCTGCTGACAGCATCCCGCAGACCCTTGGCTGTATACTGTACCTTCGCATAATCTGCCGCCGTCAGAGCGGTATACGGCTCATGATAGCCGTGTTCATTGTTGTCGTTATAGTACGTTTTTGGCAGGACATTGTTCGCGATAGCCGCCCACTTCTCCGCAAATTCGGGATTCCGGATCATCTCCTGCAAAATCTGCTCCTGTGTGCCCGGCAGGTTGTAGGTATCCGAGGCATCGAAGATCTCCCAGTCGTTCTCCGCCGTCACCGCCGCCCCTGCTGTCGGGGGCAGCAGACCGAAGCACACCGACAGCGCCAGAACTGCGCTCAGTCCCCGCCGCTGTATCGTTCGCTTTTTACTCATACTGTTTTCCTCCTTTTCTGTGGTGTTCCTGCTCCGCCATGGACAGAAGCTCGTCGTGGCTCAGCTCTACGTCGCAGAAGCGGACAAAAATGCCGTTCGTCACCGCGCTGTTCCAGATCTGCGGGTCGGCAAGTGACCGGAAGCGGAACTTGTCCAGATACGGCTCCATGTCCAGCAGGAGCCTGCTCCCGGAGACGAAATCGACCTGAAGCACATGACCGCCGAGCGGACGGACGGCCTCGATGTATTTCCGCTCCATCTGCCCTCCCCTCCTTTCTCAGAATGCAGATAAAAAGGTTCCACCGTACCTGTAGGATACAGCGGAACCTGAAAAATAACCATTAACAACTTGTTAGTTTGTGCGCCGCGCGCGGAACAGGGAAAACGGATACGGGAGAGCCGCCGTGCAGAAAAATACACGTTCTGCGGCTTTTCTGCATCGTTTCGTTCCAGTTTATTCCTTGAATACGCTCCGCTCCGGTGCTATAATTGGGAAATACACAGTATATTTCATGCTGAGAAATGAATGATATGGATATGAAAAGACGTATTTTATCCTGTTTTCTGGCATTCTGCATGATCTTCGCCCTGCTTCCGGCACCGGCGCAGGCGGCAGGGAACGCAGAAAACGCGACGCCGACCGTCACGGCCACCGTGCAGCACGCGGCGACCGGACAGATCACCGCGCAGATCGAGGCTTACATGACCGATTCGGCCAACAAGACCCGGACGGTCAAGCCCTGCGACATCATTTTTCTGATCGAGCAGTCACAATTCATGAATACGCAGAACGGCTCGGCCAGTTCCGGCGACGAGCGCGCGGAAATCCTGAGCGCCATAGACCGCCTGCTGGACGGGATGCCGCAGCCGACCACCGGCGGCGAGCACCGCATTGCGATCGCGGGCTACGGCCGCATCAACAACCCCGGCCGCAGCGACGGCTATAATGCCGCGCTCTACCCCGGCACGCCGTCGGACAATAATGACAGCCTGAACACCGGCTATTATACCAAAGTCGACTTTCATTCGCAGAGCGGCTGGACGGAATACAGTAAAGATGATCCAAAGGCCCTGCCGCAGCTGCCGTCGGGCTATCTGACAGATAAATATGACGATGTGTTCCTGTCGGTCGACGACGCCAAGCAGGTCATCGACGCCGATAAAATGGTGCCGTGGCACGCCGGTGCGGCGCGCATGGACGCCGGTCTGACCATCACGGAGCAGCTTGCCAAGATCGCCAAGGCCGAGGCAGACGGTAAGGATCGAAATCTGATCGTCTGCATCGCCGCCAGCTCGCTCCCCTACCAGAACAGCGGCACTTATCAGAAGCTGCGCCCGGACGCGGCGATCGAGGCGGCGAACACGCTCAAGAAAACCTATGGCGCGACCATTTTCGGTCTGGGCGATTTCAACAAGCTGAACCTGGGAGACAGTGAGTCTTTGAACGACCCCGACGAGCAGCGGAAGAACTTCAACTCCACCATGGCGTCCATCTGCGGCAATTCGTCTACAAGCGGCGCGGACTATTTCAAGGGACTCAGTCAGGTGCACGACATCGACGAGGCGCTCAACGAGCTGATGACCAAAATCGACGCCAATGTCGGCGAGGGCGCAGCCGAAAAGCTGAGTATTGATGTGGACCACTTCACCGAGGGCGCGGGCGGATACAGCTGGAGCCAGCTGAAGGACGGCCACCATATCCTGTCCGCCGGCAGCATCCGCGAGGTTGCGTCGGTGGATTATTACCGCTTCACCGGCTATGACGACAGCAGCGGAACGCCGCTGTTCGAGTCGAAGCCCTCCCGCCATACCGAACAGAGCCTTGCAGACATCGGCCGCGGCGACGCCATCCAGACCTCTCTGAACATTCTGCCGATTCCGCCGCAGGCGCAGGCAGGCGAGATCAGGGGCGCGAATTACGGCGAGAAGGTCGTCATCACCATCACCGACCCGGTCTGCATCGACTATGAATGGATCGGGCGCTGGACGCCGCCGAAACTTGCTCCGCCCAAACACGAGCACGCCGCGCGCGGAACGACGCACAAGCCTGCTGCGCCGACGCAGAACGCAGTGGCCGTGGACGACCTGAACCTGAAATTCGACGGCTGGTACCGCGAGACGATCGACCAGGAAAAGCCAACGTGGGAATACGGCGGAAAGACCTACGTCAAATACACCGGGACCGTGTTCCCGGCGTTCGGCAGCGACCTCAAGCTGTACGGCCGCTGGCTGCCCGAAATTCAGGTCTCGTTTCACTGGGCCGGCTCGGTCGTCCCGGTGGACGGGGACGGCAATAAAATCGCAGCGCCGTCCGCGCTGAGCCTTTCGCTTAACGGAGACGGAAAGCGTCACTATCAGGCGACTGCGCCGACGGCGGACGGCTTCGAGTTCGACGGCTGGTACAAGGATTCCGACTGCACGCAGAAATTCGAAGAGGGCGGCGAGATTCTGACCGCAAACACCGACCTTTACGGCCGCTGGACGAGGCTCGGCACGAAGACCGTGACCTTCAAGGTGCAGAACGGCAAATGGTCGGACGGCACAGCAGAGGACGAGACCGTTACCGTCGAGCTGCGCAACGGCCTCGGAACGCTGTCTGCGAAAGACGTGCCGACGGGTATGACTCCGGACAACGACCACAAGGATTCTGGCACGTGGGACATCCGCCCGAATACGAACGCCGACGGCATCAGTGAGACGGGAAACTATGTCTATACCTATACCTTCCCTCCGAAGAACAAATGCACGGTAACTTATCACTGGCTGAGCACGGAGAACCCGGATTCCGCCGTCCTCCCGGCGCCGGAGACAGTGACCGAGGGTACGCCTCATCCGGTCGCAACGGTTGCCCGAGTAGAGGACTGGACGTTCTCGGGCTGGTATGATAACGAGGCCTGCACGGGCGATCTCGTAGGCGAGGTAAAGTACAGCAGCACAGATCCGACTATCGACCTCTACGGCAAATGGACACATAATCCCTGTACCGTAACGTTTCGCGCGGATTATGAAGGGGCCGAACGCGGATACCTGGATGCGAACAAACAGACCGTTGTTCTTACATATACGGTTCCCTACGGCTCTACCCTGAAAAATGCAGGCAAAAGCCTGCCGACACCGGTTCCCGGTAAGGATTGTGAAAATCAATGGTTTTTCAAGGAATGGGACCGGATCAAGGACTGGGACCTGGGGGAGCTTAGTTCGTATGGCATCTTCTATACCGATCTGGAAGTTCTGAATATGCCTATACGCTCCAATCTGATCTTCGTCTCCCAGTGGTGGCCGATCGTGACGTTCGACGCCAACGGCGGCGCATGGAGCAGCGGCGAGACCATCGAGACCATGCACTATGTGAAAATTCAGACGGATACCGAGAAGGTTGCGGCGGAAAGTACGCCGGTCAGAAACGGCTATACCTTCCTCGGCTGGTATACGGCGGCCGACGGCGGCGATCGGGCGAATTTTGAAGAAAAGGTGAACCGCCCCACAACCCTGTATGCACACTGGGCAAAAAATGCCGCCGTCACGTTCCGCATCGTCAACGGCACATGGTCGGGCGGCGCAGCAGAGGACAAGACCGTAACGGTCGTGCTCTATCCGCAGGCGGACGGCACCGCGAGCGGCACGCTGGACGCAAGCTATGTACCGCAGATCATGCTCCCGGCGCCGGGATACGAAAATATCGCCGGCGGCTGGGAACAGACGCCGAACACCGACCCGAACGGCATTACCGGAGATGTGACCTATGTCTACCGGTTCGGCAGCACCGGCGGCGGCAGCTCTTCCGGCCATTCGACCCGCTATACGCTGCACTATGAGTCGAACGGCGGCACAACTTACAAGGATGAGCGCTGTTCTTCCGGCACGAAGGTGACGCTCGACAAGACCCCGACCCGCGAGAGCTATACCTTTACCGGCTGGTATGCGGACAAGGCGCTGACGCAGAAGATCACAAGCGTGACGATGAACAGCGACAAGACGGTCTATGCAGGCTGGGAGGCTACCGGTGTGCCGGACAAGCTCAACGGCGACGACCATTTCGCCTACGTCATCGGCTATCCGGACGGAAAGGTGCACCCGGAGGGCAATATCAGCCGCGCGGAAACAGCGACGATCTTCTTCAGACTGCTCAAATCCGACATTCGCGACGGAAATCTGACCGCCGACAACGAATTTTCCGATGTTTCGGACGGCCAGTGGCACAACAAGGCGATTTCCACGATGGCGAAGCTCGGTATCGTCAAGGGACGCCGAGCGGACCGCTTTGACCCCGATGCCTCGATCACTCGTGCGGAGTTTGCGGCAATCTGCGCGCGCTTCAACACCAAACCGGTCGAGAACAGCGGCAGCTTCTCCGACATTTCCGGTCACTGGGCGGAAAACGAGATCGAGAGAGCGGCGGCGTTCGGCTGGATTTCGGGCTATCCGGACGGAACGTTCCGCCCCGACGCCCGCATCACCCGCGCTGAGGCTATGACGATGATCAACCGCGTGCTCTGCCGTATGCCGCAGAGCGAAAGCGACCTGCTGGACAGCATGGTAACGTGGCCGGACAACAAGCCGTCCGACTGGCACTATCTCGCCGTGCAGGAGGCCACGAACAGCCATGACTTCGACCGTCAGGGCGAGGTCGGCGAAAGCTGGACGAAGCTGACGAGCGTACCTGACTGGAAGCGGTATCAGTAATACAACAAGGAATTTTCGGAGCAGTAGCTCTCAAAGAAAGGCAACATCCCGCTGCTACTCCAAGACGGCAAATATCTATACATTCACCATGCTTGCGGCATAGTGAGAGTAGAGTTGTTTTTCCCCGTTCAAGACACAGCCAGAGTTAAGGATGTTGCGAACGATTCCTATTTTTCACGGAAAGCTGGGGCATTTGCCCCAGCCTTCTCCAAGCGCTTGACCACTGGTGGAGCGCTTGGAGAAGGTTCTCAGAATGATACCATATATTCCGCGCAAAGAAAGATTTACTGATTGATACAGAGATAGACAAAGGAAATTGCAGATATGGATATTCACAAAAACTTGAATCAGACCACAGAACTGGATAGCGCACGGAACGATCTGTCAGTGGAAAAGAAGCTGCTTGACTGTATTGAAAACCTTGTCATGAACGATGACTTCACAGCAGCGGTCAACTCTGGGCTGACGACTATCCTCGAATATTACGATGCGGATCGTACCTACATATTTGAATTTCAATGGAAGGAAAATCTTACTCGGAATACCTACGAAATTTGCAGAGACGGTATCTCTCCGCAGATTGAGAATCTGCAGACAGTGCCCGTTGATGTAGTAGCACGATGGGTGGATAGTTTTGAGGACCAGGAACAGAATACCATCATCTTTATCGGAGATGTTGATGCACTCAAGGATGATCCTACCCGCCGCCTCGAGTATGATTGCCTGCATCCGCAGGGGATCAAGAGTCTCATTGCCATTCCCATTTTTATAAATGGCAAACTGCACGGCTTTCTTGGAATAGATAATCCTCGTAGCCACAAGGATGCGCTGACGTTGTTAACGCAGCTTACTTATATCATCGCAAACGAGCTGCAAAAGCGGCTGCTTACAGAAGCACTGACGAAAAAAAGCTATCAGGACCCGCTGACCGGTCTAAACAACCGCTTGGCCTATGACGAGATGTTGGAGCATTTGCGCGGAAAGGAGTTTCCGGTAGGCGTAGGATTTTTGGACATCAATGGGCTGAAATGGATCAACGATACGCTCGGTCATGACATGGGCAACAAAGTGATCCAAAAGATTTGCACTATTCTCAACGAGCACATCGAACAGCAGTATATCTACCGCATCAGCGGCGATGAGTTCGTTATGATCTGGCCGGATGTTGATTATAAGGTTTTTATGAGCGCTGCAAAAAAACTGGAGGCGGCGCTGTTTGCCGAGAAAAACATTGCATCGTTTGGTTTTGTATGGGGAAAAGAAGAAGATACAGGCATTGCCGTTTGCAAGGCAGAGAAGGCAATGCGGACAGCAAAGAATAAGTTCTATGCAGCAAATGCCGAATTAGAAGATAGTCGCCCCGGCTATCTGGACGCACTGTTGCAGGAGTTTCGGGACAGCACCTTTATCCCATATTTGCAGCCGCTTTACAGTATCCAGTATAACCGTGTTTACGGTGCAGAAGTTCTCGTCCGCAAGATTGATCCGCATGGTAATATCCAGACACCCGTGGAATTCATCGACGTTATGGAGCGTGAGCACATGATCTCTATGGTGGACTTCACAATGCTGCGGCAAGCCTGCGAACTAATCCAGAAATGGAAACCGGTATGGCCGGATATTGTGCTCAATGTAAACTTTTCACGCAACACACTGATGGAACCAGACTTTCTGGAACGGATCGATCAAATTCTCTCCGAAACCGGTGTTAATCCGGTACAGCTTATTTTTGAGATCACGGAATCTTCGCAAAACATTCAGCTGGAATCCCTGTGCAGTCTGTTGGATGAAGTGAACCAACGAGGTATTTCGCTGGCAATTGATGACCTTGGCACCGAGGCTGCCTGCCTAGAAATGCTCTACCTCCCGCAGATCAGCGTTGCAAAAATTGATAAAAGTTTGATCGATAAAGCGGAACACAACGAGCGTGAACAGCTTGTCATCAGACATCTTATAAACCTGTGCCACGATTTGAATATGCGCTGCGTTGCAGAGGGCATCGAAACAGACAGCCAGATCGAATTGCTGAAAAAACTCGGATGTGATAAGCTGCAAGGCTATAAGATTGGTAAACCCATGCTGCCGGAAGACTTCCTTCGCCAGTTTGGAAATAATCGATAAAATAACAACAGCGACATTAAGCATGCTATCGAAGGATAGCAATTCAAATAATACACGAAAACAGGAAAACGGATTATATTGCTGCATATTCTTACTTTGTCAGTGTCGGCGGCAATGATTTCTTTCAATATTGCTTAAGCTGTTCTGGCGCATTGAGTGTCTCTCTGAGCAAAAAATCCACATCGCACGCTTTTCTTTGTGGGGATGTTTGACGGTTACGAACAAAAACAGGCTGCTTTTTAGCAGCCTGTTTTCGTGTTACGGGAAGTTATGCGTTTTCATCATAGACTTCGATATCACAGTATTGGTGAGCGATCAAACCGCAGATCTATCCCTCTTTTACTAAAACCCCGCACCACATCTAACAATTTCGGCATTTTCCCTTTGTCGTGATACCGAATATATACCAAAGTGGCTTTGAAAATTTTTAGATAGCTTCGAGAAGCGTTACCGCCGTAGTTTCTACGGATTCCAACACATGAATATAGGTGTTATAAGTAACAGATACATTCGCGTGTCCGAGCCACTTGCTTACTACGGTAATCGGGACACCGGCGTTAAGTGTCTGTGTTGCAAAGGTGTGACGAAGCTGGTGAAGCGTGAACGGCTTGCTGATTTCAGCATATTTCAGCACACGATGGAGTACACGCTGCAACTGGTCGTTAGACAGCATATTGCCATTGAGCGACGCTACCACATTCGGACTGCAAATTCCTTTCTTGCGGTAGATGGTGTGCAGGTTTTTCAAAGCGGCAATCGCCTTTGTGTTCAGCGGAACAATGCGGTTGCCGCTTGTCGTTTTCGTGCCCTTGATTTTCGCCTTTTTGTGATTCTTCCGTTCACCGTTTCGGTCGCGGTCGCAGACCATAGACAGGTTCTTGTTCACTGTAACCGTTTTACTGCAAAAGTCAATGTCAGACCATTTCAAAGCCTGCAACTCACCGCAGCGCAAACCGGTATGCACGAGGAACACAATCAGATTCGCGTGCGTAATCAACGGCAGACCGTTCTTTCGCTTCATTACTGCTACCTGCTCCAACGCCCGCACTTCCTCGTTTTCCAGCGCGATGATTTCGCGTTCCGGTTTGAACAGCGTCTTTTTCGGCATCTTCACGTTGCGCATGGGATTCTTCGCAATATCGCCCTCGGAATGAGCATACTGAAACAGTTCCGACAAAAGGAAATTGATCTTCTTCACTACACTGTACGAAAGCGTTTTGCTTTTCGCAACCAGCAGATTCTGAATCTCCTCACTGCGGATAGACGCAATCTGAATATCGCCCAATACAGGCTTGATATGATGCAAATAAATGCTTTCGTAACGGTCAAAACTGCTGTTTTCGACAGAGTGCTGCTTGAACGTGTAAAACCAGTTATCTGCATAATCACGAAAAAACACTTTCTTGCACGCAGTCAGACCGCGTGCCGTCTGCTTTTTCCAATCCCGCAGCTTGCGGCGAACCTCAGCTTCGGTCGAACCATAAAGGTACTGCGGTTTCGCCATGGCTTCATCGCGGTATTTTGCTACCCAGCGGCCATCTTTGTGCTGATAAATACTGCCCTCCCCGTAATGACGATTCGTTTTCGTTACTTTTTCTGTTGTATTGCTCATTTTCGCTCCTGACCCGGTGCGGCAGCTACAACAGCTAACATTGTTATTATACGCCATACTCTGCATGGTTCGCAACGTCTGGTTAATAGAAGATTTCACGTCCGCGATTGGCCGCGAACCAGCGGTCAAGTTCTGCTCGAGTGGTGATGTAATCACGTCCAACTTTGGTGACGGGCAGAACACCGGCCCGTAGTAAGGCGTTGAGTTTTGACCGGCCGAACGGAAACAGTTCCAGCAGATCATTCTGTGATAAAATTTCGTAATCAAATGACATGTAAAACCTCCATGAAGTGCGAAACCGGAAGAATACACGCAAAGAAGCGGTATTCTTCCGGTTTTATAATGATTTATACTGTTACTGTCAGTCTATTCGGCCTCACCCCCGACTGCGGGAAGCACCAAGCGATCGGCGGCGTACCGATTCCACAGGAATTTCACCTATCCGTTGTCCGACCTCATTGCCTGCGACGTTTTCACGCTCGGACGGTGACTGGTCGGGAGTATCATTATCTTCCGCGCGGGTCATTGCCATGATAGGAGCCACCCACAGTTCACAGCTTTCCGCTGCAGCTCTCCGCGCCGAATTTGTACCTGATGCCTGAGTATGCGGTTGTCAAAGGACATTGGAAATATTTCCTCTTTTACTATAACGCCGAAATGTGGTCAATGGAATAGCCCCTGAAAAATATTTTTAATCATGCACAAGATTCAGCTTCAGTTTTTGTGCGATATGCTAATATCTTATCAAAACGCCGGTAAAAACCGCTTTTGAGGTGAGGGGAGAGGAACGAAATCCGCGCCGCCCGCGTCTTTCCTCTCCCCCTGCTGCGGTTGTGGATAACTCCCTTGCGGCAGTTACCCACAGCCGCAGCACCCCCTCACCATTCTCGCGGCGGCGAGCGCAGAGAAAAAAACTTTGAAGTCTATAACAATAGACCCTCTCCGACGTAAGTAGTACACAATTTTAAACAAGTACTTGTTTAAGTATAAAAATATTTTTTGTTGAAATTGACAAAGTAATAATTGACAAACACCCAGTAACTTAGTATAATTTGAATAGCAAAATAACCCAAACTCTTAGGAGAATGGCAGAAATGGCAAAACAGAGGAAACTCTGCGGCGCAAAGCTATAGGATCTAAACGATTGTCCAGCAATCGCATGACAGCCAGTTACCTAAACCAGTCCCCGCATTACGGGCGCAGTACTGTGTGGACTACTATCCATGCGGTACTGCGCCCTTTTTTAACTGTTTGGGCGCAAAAGAAAGGGAGCGATCGAAAAATGAAACGTACACGAATCAGCGTATTACTTGTAATAGCCTTGCTGTTGCAGCTATACGCACCACTTACGGCAGGCGCGGCGGACTTTACGCCAAACCCACAGACGGAATATGCCAAACGATTTATTGCCGCCTGTGATGGGCAGACATGGTTCATCAACGAGATCGAGCGTCTGCTGAACGTACAGCAACGCACACTGGATACCATCACCGGAGCGGAAGACCTTGTGGAGATCAAGAGCATTGGTCTGAAAGGGCGAAATATCACCGGACATATCCCGGCTGCAATCGGGGAACTGAGTGGATTGCGGTATCTGTTCCTCTCGGATAATCATTTGAGCGGAGATATTCCGTCTGCGCTCTATACGCTCCCGAAACTGCAAAATGTGGACTTGGGCGGCAATGATTATGCAGGTGCGATTCCTTCCGAGTTTGGTACAATGCCCGCATTGAAAACACTGATTCTCAAAGATAACCAGTACACTGGCACGATACCGGACACGATTTTGAGCAATACCCAGATTGAGGTGCTGAACCTCATGGGAAATCAGTTGACCGGCGGTTTTCCTGCGGCAGTTGCCAGTATGAGCAGTCTGAAATACTTGAACCTTTCGGAAAATACTATCGGCGGTACGATTCCCGACCTGTCCGCGCTGAATAACCTTATCTCGCTTTCGGCGTGGCAATGCGGATTGACCGGCACGATTCCCGAAACACTGTACACGCTTTCCGGTTTGCAGATTTTAGACCTGTCCGAAAACAAGCTGGAAGGCGAAATCTCTGCCGGTATTGCTAATCTGGCAGGCTTGCAATATCTCGCGTTGGACACGAACCCTCTGCGCGGTGTATTACCGGACGCATTTACACAGACCGCGTTGACCGATATTCATTTGGAAAACACTTATTTGCGCGGTTTTGTTCCTGCTACGCTCAAAGCACGCCATGACGCAGGTGCAAAGGTGTATCTGAACAATAACTACATGACCGGCGCTGTCTTGAAGGATATGCCGAACAACAGCGGCAACTTTACAGATAGTGCGGCAAGCGAACAGCATCAGCTTACCGGCACTCGTTCCACGGTTACGGTCAGCAAGGACGGCACGGTAAACCTGTATGCGCTACTGCTGAACAAGTCGCTGACTACTGGCAGCACGGCAAAGGTGCTGCTTAGACCGGACGAGTATGTTGTGACCTTCGATGATACCAAGGTGCAGGTTACTGCGGATCGCAGCGGTATCTATGTGAAGGCTCTGACGGATATTCCGCTGAATACGAATTTCAGTATCACGATCCAAATCAAGGACAACACCGGCTCTGAATATTCCAAGGTGAAGCTGACCCTCACTACCGATGTTACCAGCGGTGGCGGCGGTGGTATCGGCAGCGGTGGCGGCGGCACACCTGCAGCGCCCAAGGCAGAACACAAGCTGTATATCAACGGCTTTACCGATGGTATGTTCCATGCCGAACGCAATATCACCCGCGAACAGACCGCGAAAATGCTGATTGACGCGCTGGAAAAGGAAACTGCCGAACCGGAGCAGTCCTCGTATACTGATGTTGCAAATAACCGCTGGTCGTATCGCTGGGTAGAAGCAGCGTCCAAGGAAGGCTACATGGTTGGCTACAACGGCGGCGTGTTCAAACCGGAATCTGCAATCACTCGTGCAGAGATGGCAACGGCCTTGTCCCGTATTGCAGCAAAGGAAGGCTTGATTATGACCAGCAGTACCAAGACCTTCTCTGATGTGGCAGACGGCAAATGGTACAGCAGCTATATTCGTCAAGCGGTGCAGTACGGCTTGATCAGCGGCTATACGGACGGCACCTTCCGACCGGAGCAGTACTAGAAATTCCTCACGATTCCCGGCGCAGCGCATA
>OIWM01000841.1_pt1 | contig 34345 bp, 27 predicted proteins | sample 1587451 | NCBI WGS metagenome assembly OIWM01 (sample SAMEA3888907, study PRJEB22519) | human gut metagenome | biome: human gut; feature: human-associated habitat; material: faeces | place: Denmark | collected 2011
AACGCAGCAGGCTGCGTTCACCCGCCTACTTATTTTTTATCGTTTTACCGCATGATGAGGTAGGCCGTGTACGCGACATACATCGCAGCCATCACCGCGCCCGGCAGGCGGCCGAGCTTGCCCTTGCGGGCGGGCAGGTAGAACACGACGCTGATGGCGATGAGGAACAGACAGTCGATGATAGAAGTCGCCTGCACCGGGATAGGCGTAATAACCGCAGAAACGCCGAGAATGAGCAGAATATTGAACAGATTGGAGCCGATTACATTGCCCATGGCGATCTCGTTCTGTCCCTTGCGCGCCGCGACGATCGAGGTGACCAGCTCGGGCAGGCTCGTGCCGATGGCGACGATAGTCAGGCCGATGAGCGTTTCGCTCAGACCGAACATGCGCGCGATGCCGGTCGCGCCGTTCACCGCGAGCTGACCGCCGAGCACGATGCAGGCGAGGCCGAGCACGATATTGACCCAGATCATGACGGGCGATTTGGTCATTTCCGCCGCCTCTTCCGCCTCCGCCGCTGCGAGCTGAGCGCGGTCGTTCAGCGCCGCCTTGATCTGGCGGCTGAGGATGACAGCAAAGATGACCAGCAGCACCGCGCCTTCCCAGCGCGCGATGACATGATCCGGCGCGATGGCGACGAGCAGCAGCACCGCCGCAAAAATGGACAGCGGCCAGTCGCGGCGCAGCAGCATCTTATCCATCACGAGCGGACAGATGACGGCAGAAAGGCCGGCGACAACGAGCAGATTGAACATGTTCGAGCCGACGACGTTGCCGACCGCAATCTCGTTCGCGCCCCGGAGCGCCGCCGTGACGCTGACTGCAAGCTCCGGCATGGACGTACCGAAGGCAACGATGGTCAGACCGACGAGCAGGGGCGAGACGCCCATTTTACGCGCGAGTGCGCTCGCGCCCTCGACGAATTTGTCCGCGCCCCACACGAGAAGCACGAAACCGATGACAAGCATGACAAATGACAGCATAAACAGTTCCTCCTGCTGTTAGAATACTGCGGACAGGCCGCAGATCGGTTAGAAATCGCACACCGCATAAAAAAAAGACCTTCATTGCACCCATGCGTGCAATAAAAGTCTCGCTGCTTGCGGTCCGGCACCGGGCGGTTTCCCGCCGGGGATGGCGTTGCCGACCACGCCGTGCGGCGTGAGCTACTCCCTCTTACACAACTATCATATGCGAAAAGGGCGGATTAGTCAAGCCGAACTTTATGTTTTTGACGCTTTCTTTACGAAAAGGTTCGCCGCTTCCCCTGTATTTCTCGAAAAAATCTTTACAAGAACGCCCGTAAACGGTATACTATAAGATAGCTGAAAATACAGAAGAAGGAGCATTTATATGCTGCAGTTTGAAGAATACAAGGTGAAACTGAACAACCTCAAGCCGGAGATCGAAGGCCTCGACAAGGCGCTCGGCATCGAGCAGGCGAAGCGCGAGGTAGAGGAGCTCGAGATCAAGTCCTCCCAGCCCGGCTTCTGGGACAACCCGGAGGAGAGCCAGAAGATCGTCTCCCGCATGGGCTCGCTTAAGGGCAAGGTAGAGGCGTATGGCAGGATGTGCACGCTGTGCGACGACCTGCTGACCATCTGCGAGATGGCGATCGAGGAGGATGACGAGTCCATGCTCGAGGAGCTTGAGAACGGCTTCAAGGAGCTCGAGGAGACCGTAGCGGAGCAGAAACTCGGCACACTGCTCACCGGTGAATACGACAGCCACAACGCCCTCGTGTCCTTCCATGCCGGCGCAGGCGGCACCGAGGCGCAGGACTGGTGCGCGATGCTGTACCGCATGTACACGCGCTGGGCAGAGCGCCACGGCTTTACCTACAAGATCATGGACTATCAGGACGGAGACACCGCCGGCATCAAGTCCGCCGACATCCTCATCGAGGGCGAGAACGCCTACGGCTTCCTCAAGGGCGAGAACGGCGTGCATCGTCTGGTCCGCATCTCCCCGTTCGACGCATCCGGCCGCCGTCAGACCTCGTTCTCGGCTGTCGAGGTCGTGCCGGACATTCCGGATACCTCCGCGGACTTCGAGATCAAGCCGGACGACTACGAGATGCAGGTTTACCGTTCGTCCGGTGCAGGCGGTCAGCACATCAACAAGACCTCCTCTGCGGTCCGACTCATCCATAAGGCGACCGGCATTGTCGTTGCCTGCCAGACCGAGCGAAGCCAGCTCCAGAACAAGGAAAACTGTCTGCGCATGCTGCGCTCCAAGCTGGTCGAGATCAAGGAGCGCGAGCACCTCGAGAAGATCTCCGACATCAAGGGCGTTCAGCAGAAGATCGAATGGGGCAGCCAGATCCGCTCTTACGTTTTCATGCCGTACACCCTCGCGAAGGATACCCGTACCGGCTTCGAGAACGCGAACATCAACGCAGTCATGGACGGTGACATCGACGGCTTCATCAACGCTTATCTGTCTGCTCTCGCCACCGGTGTGTGGGAGGGCAGCAAGGGCGGCAATATGTAAAAAATCTACCGAAAAACGAAGTTTTTCCGGTAAGATGTGTTCTGGCTTCGCAGAACACAAGTCGTCCGAAAGTTCCCATGCGGAAACTTTCTCCCTCCAGAAGTAAAAAACCGAGGCGCATGTCCTCGGTTTTTTTCGCATTTGCACTGCAAACGCGTTTGAATACGCGCTGACGCGCGAAAAACCCCACCGCACAGCGGTGGGGTTTTGTTTTGCTTTTTAGAAGATTACGACGGTCGAGCCGATCGGAACGTTATCGTAGATCCAGTTGACGTCTTTCTTCTGCATGCGGACGCAGCCGTGCGATACGGGGTAGCCGCTGCTGAAGTCGTATTCCTTGTCCGTATTCGGCGTGCACAGACGGGAATGGAACGCATAGCCGGTATCCGGATAGAAGCCCACGACCGGACGAACGGTATACGTGCTCGTGGTCCAGCCTGCCTTGAGCTTGTAGGTGACTCTGGTGACGCCGACCGGGGTCTCGGTACCCGGTGCACCCGTGCCGACGACAAAGCTCTTTGTCAGCTTCCAGCTGCCCTTGGAGCCGGTAAAGACGTTAACGTGCTGATACGCACGGTTGATCCAGACCAGATAGTTCGAATTGCTCGAATAGCCCTTGGCGTTGACCCAGGTCTCCTTCTCGTAGGCCTTATAGTCGTTGTTGACCGCATACGAGGTCGTGTAGTTGCCGCGGTAGGTCGAGGAGACCAGATTGAGCACGCGTTTTACGTCGCGCTGCTGATACCACTCGTTCGAATAGTTCTCGATCGGAACGGTCTTTTCCGCATAGATCTCCTCCGTCTCGCCCGTGGACGGGTTGACGTAGGTCAGCTTGAGACCGGTGGTGACCGAGGTCTTCATGTTCTTCGTGAAGGTGAAGTAGGTGGTATGTTTGGAGACCTTGCCGTTCGACAGCTCAAACTTGTCGTTTGTGAGGCCGGAGAGCGGCTTGCCGTCCTGATACCACTGTGCCTTGCAGATCTTCGTGCCGTCAACGCCCGAGAAGGTCGCCTGAGAAACGAGCGAGCCGCCCGCCGTGACCTTGGTCGGCACGCCGATATTGATCGTTACGTTCTTGATGCCGGCGTCGATATTATCGACCTTGCTGTCGCAGGCAAGCGTAACGTCGCAGCCTGCCGCGCGCAGCTCGAGCGAATTTGCCTTGCCTGTGCCGCCGATGGTCGAGCCGTAGCCTGCCGCGAGCAGGGAATCTACCGTGCTGTTGACCGAAAGGCGGGTATTCTTCGCGCTGCCCTCGATGCTGACTGCACCGACCGAGCCGCCGAGGTTGATCGTATTGCCGCGGCCCGTCACGGTCAGCGAGGTCGCGTCCATGCCGGACAGGTCGATGACGCGGTTGCTTGCGGTGATCTCGATGTTGTCCGCCTTGCCGTTGAAGGAGACATAGCCGCCGTCGCCTGCGATGACGAGGTTGCTCGTGCTTACCGTGTCTCCGAAGGTGATGGCCGCGCTGTCAGCCGGGTCTGCGGCGAGCGTGGACATGCCTGCCTGGCCGTCTGCGGTCAGGGTCACGTTGTCGCAGCCCTTGAGCACGATGCGGTTCGGCGTGGAAACATCGGACAGCTTGACGCTATGTACCGGAGCGGAGAAGATGACGTCACCCGTCAGATTGGAGACCGAAAGGTCGGTATCGCCCGAGACGATGCTGCCGCCGGCCGCGCCGGTGTATTCCGAGGAGATATTGCCTGCGATACGGGTGATCATGGTGACAAATTCCGCACGGGTCAGCTTTTTATTCGGTGCGAGCGTGGTCGCGGTATCGCCCTTGATGATGCCGCTCGCGACGAGAGCCGCCGCCGCCTGACGCTGATCATCGGTCATGGAGCCGGTATCGGTGAAAATGCTCAGCTCGTCTGCGCCCGACTCCGCGCGGTCATAGACGAAGGCGCGCGCGATGTACACGAACGCCTCGGCACGGGTAGCGGCATTGCCGAAATTGCGGCTGTCGTTCGCGTCGATGAGGTTGAGATGGATGGCCTTGCCGAGCTCAGCGGTATACCACTGGTCCTGCTGCGAAGCGGCGAGAGAGGCCGTGCTGTCCTGCTGGGACGCGCCGAGCGCACGGTTGAGGATGGTCAGCGCTTCCGAGCCGCGCACCGGGTCGTTCGGCAGCATTTTGCCGTTCGAACCCTTGAGCAGGCCAAGCTCGATGCCCTTGCGGAGCGCAGACTCCGCCCAGTGACCCTTCATGTCCGCAAATTCGGTGTCGGACGGAGCGGACGGGGTCTCGGCGCTGCCGTGACCGGTGTCGCCGGTATTGTCCGTATCTCCGTCGCCGTCAAGCGGCGTGTCGCTTGCCGCCGGAGCGCTCGAAACGGTGAGCGTGACCGGAAGTGCGCCCGCGTTCAGCAGGAGCGCGTAGTTTTCCGCGACCTGCTCAGTAAAATTGTTCTCGATATTGACGCTGCTGCTGTCGATTTTGCTCGAAATGGTCGGAGAGGCGATGGTCTGTCCGTCCATTTTGATGTACAGCTTTTTGTCGCTGTCGCGGTCCGCGATCGCGGCGGTCGCCTCCTTGAGGCTCTGGCGGCCCCTTGTCGTCAGCGTCAGCACGACGTAGCCGGTGCCGTCCTTGCTGCCCCTGGTGCTCGTGACCTGCTTGAGATCCTCGTTCGTCAGCCATACCTTGCCGTCCGCGTCGGACGCGGAAAATGCTGCCGGCTGCACGAGATAATCTGCGAGATGGGAGACCTGCACGGAGGCCGGGAACTCGACGGTGATGGTCGAGCCGTCATCCGCCACGGTCAGCGTGTAATCCTTGTAGCCGAGCGCGTCCAGACGGCTTTTGAAGATCTCCTTGACCGTATCGCCGTTCGCGCCGGTGAGCGTCTTGTCGGAGGCGAACACGAGCTTGACGCTCTGCGCCTCGGCAGCCGTCGCGACGGCGGCATCCGCCGTACTGTCCGATGCGCCGCTTTCCGCCGCATAAGCAGGCGAAAGCAGCATTACAGCGGCTAAAACACCGCTTAGAATTTGCTTTTTCAATGGAACTATCCCCTTTTAATCTCCTGCCGCCGCTCTGACTCTTCCCTGACTTCGCGCCAGCATTCATACTGTTTTCTATTTTACGTTTCCGCCTTTGCATTGTCAAGCCATAGCAGGTTTCAATATCGAAACAAAAGGAGCACCCTTCCTCAGAAAGGTGCTCTCGAATGCCGGAAAACAGATTTCCCGATATAATCTTATTCGCCGTCCGTCGTCTCTTCGGTGGTCTCAGCGGACTCCCCGGTGCTTTCCTCCGCCGTTTCGTCCTCTTCCTCCTTGTCCGTGCGGGCAATCGAGATGACCTTGACGTCCGCGCCGGTACGCATGACGATAACGCCCTGCGAGCCGCGTCCGCATTCACGGATCTCCTCGACGCCGGTGCGGATGATAACGCCGTCGTCGGTGATGATCATGACGTCGTTTTCGCTGTCAACGACCGCGATGCCTGCGACCAGACCGGTCTTTGCGGTCAGGCTGTGCAGCATGATGCCGCCGCCGCCGCGATGATGCACGGTGAATTCCTCGACCGGCGTGCGCTTGCCGTAGCCGTTTTCGGTGACGGAGAGCACATACGCGTCCTTGCGTGCACGCGCCGCGCCGATGACATAATCGCCGTCCGCGAGCTTGATGCCGCGCACGCCGGTTGCAGTACGGCCCATCGCGCGGACCTCGTTCTCGTCAAAGCAGATCGCCTTGCCGTTGTGGGTCGCGATGAGGATGTTTTGCTCGCCGTCGGTCAGTCGGACGTCGACCAGCGCGTCGTCCTCGTTGAGGCTCAGCGCGCGCAGACCTGCGCGGCGGATATTCTGAAGATCGGAGAGCACGATGCGCTTCGCAATGCCCTGACGGGTGACGAAGAACAGGAACTTATCGTCCGCAAACTCCTGAATCGGGAACATAGCGGTGATCTTTTCGCCGTTTTCCAGCTCCAGAAGGTTGACGATATTCATACCCTTTGCCGAACGGCCGGTCTCCGGGATCTGATAGCCCTTGAGCTTGTAGACCTTGCCGCGGTCGGAGAAGAACAGGATGGTGTCATGCGTGGACGCGGTGAAGATGTCCTTCGCGAAGTCCTCCTCGCGGGTGCTCATCGCGGAAACGCCGCGGCCGCCGCGGCGCTGCGCACGGTAGACCGAGGTCGGCTGGCGCTTGATGTAGCCGAAGTGGGTGAGGGTGTACGCGCAGTCCTGCTGCTCGATGAGGTCCTCGATGTCGATCTCATCGGCCACATTTTCGATGCGCGTATGACGCTCGTCGCCGTACTTCTGCTTGATCTCCTGGAGCTCCTTCTTGACGACCGCGAGGATGTTCGCGTCGCACGAAAGGATGTCCTCAAAGCCTGCGATGCGGCTTTCGAGGTCCTTGTACTCGTCGTTGATCTTCTCCTGCTCCAGACCGGACAGGCGGCCCAGACGCATGTCAACGATCGCCTGCGCCTGCGGCTCGTCGAGATGGAACTCGAAGTGCTCCGAGCCGTCCACGATGCCGAGCAGCGCAATCTGGTCGATCCAGAACGGCTCCGCCATCAGGTTTTCCTTGGCCTCCGCCTCGTTCTTAGACGCGCGGATGATGGCGATGATGCGGTCGATATTGTCGGTCGCGACCTTGAGGCCCTCCAGAATGTGCGCACGGTCGCGCGCCTTCTTGAGGTCGAAGCGCGTGCGGCGCTCGACAACGTCCTTCTGGAAGCCGATATACTGGTCGAGGATCTGGCGCAGGGTCAGCACGCGCGGCTGCAATTTGCCGCCCGCACCCGGTACGAGCGCGATATGGATCATCGAAATGGTGTCTTCCAGCTGAGAATAGGTGAAAAGCTGGTTGAGGATGACCTGCGCGTTCGCATCGCGGCGAACGTCCACGACGATCTGCATGCCCTCGCGGGAGGAATGGTCCTGGATGTTGGTGATGCCTTCCACGCGCTTGTCCTTGACGAGATTTGCCATGGATTCGACCAGACGGGCCTTGTTGACCATGTACGGGATCTCGGTAATGACGATCTGGCTCTTGCCGTTCGGCAGATCTACGATCTCGGTCTTTGCGCGGACCTTGATCTTGCCGCGGCCGGTCGCATAGGCGGCGCGGATGCCGCTGCGGCCCATGATGACGCCGCCGGTCGGGAAGTCCGGGCCCTTGATGAACTGGCAGATCTCGTCCAGCTCAGCCTCGGGGTGGTCGATGACATAGCAGGTGCCGTCGATGACCTCGGAGAGGTTATGCGGCGGAATGTTGGTCGCCATGCCGACGGCGATGCCGGACGAGCCGTTGACCAGCAGGTTGGGGAAGCGGGACGGGAGCACGACCGGCTCCTGACGCTCCTCGTCAAAGTTCGGCTGGAAATCGACTGTGTTCTTCTTGATGTCCGCCAGCATGTAGTTCGCCAGTTTGGCCATGCGGGCCTCGGTGTAACGGTATGCTGCCGGAGGGTCGCCGTCCACAGAACCGAAGTTGCCGTGGCCGTCGATCAGCGGATAGTGCAGCGAGAACGGCTGCGCCATACGCACCATTGCGTCATAGACCGATGCGTCGCCGTGCGGATGATAGCGGCCGAGCACGTTACCGACGGTCGTTGCCGACTTGCGGTAGGGCTTGTCCGAGGTCAGACCGTCCTCGTACATAGCGTACAGGATGCGGCGGTGTACCGGCTTGAGGCCGTCGCGCACATCGGGCAGCGCGCGGCCGACAATAACGCTCATTGCATAGTCGATGTAGCTTTTCTTCATCTCGCGTTCGAGATCGACCTGCATGATTTTCTGCTGTTCGTATTCTTGACTCATTCTTTGCCTCCAGAATTGTTGGCTTTCAGCCGGAAAACGGCTGTATTTTCACGCTTAGAGCAGACGGAGCAGCTCGTCTACCTGCTCCTCGGTCGTCGCCCAGCTCGTCGCCAGACGGATGACCGTATGCTCCGCGTCATATTTCTCTATAAAGCTGTATGCGACCTTGCCGCCGAGTTCGGGCAGCCTGCTGTTTTCGACGATGATAAACTGCTGATTGGTGGGGGAGTCGATCGCGAAGCGGTATCCCTTTGCCGCGAGACCGTCGCGCAGTTTGAGCGCGAAGCGCACCGCCGGTGCGCAGATCTTTTCATACAGGCCGTCGGTGAACAGGGCGTCGAACTGAACCGCGTTCAGGCGGCCCTTTGCCACCATCGCGCCGTGGCGCTTGACCATGGTCTCGAACTGGCGCGGCATATTGCCGTGCGTGAACACGACCGCCTCGCCGCACAGCGCGCCGCACTTGGTGCCGCCGATGTAGAACACATCGGTCAGCCGTGCGATGTCCGGGAGCGTCACGTCGGTATCTGCCGTCAGGCCGTAGCCGAGGCGCGCGCCGTCGAGGAAAAGCGGCAGATCGAATGCCTTGCACACGGCGGAAATGCGCTCCAGCTCGTTTTTCGTGTAAAGCGTGCCGTATTCGGACGGATGGGAGATATAGACCATGCCCGGGAATACCATGTGGTTATGGCTTTCGTCCGCGTAGAACGTCTCGATGTACTCGCGCAGATCGTCCGCGTCCAGCTTGCCGTTCCTGTGCGGAACGGTCAGCACCTTGTGTCCGGTGCTCTCGATGGCGCCGGCCTCATGGGTGTTCACATGGCCGCAGGAGGACGCGACAACGCCCTCATACGGACGCAGCAGCGCGTCGATGACGACCATGTTGGTCTGCGTGCCGCCGGTGAGGAAGTAAACCTGTCCCTCCGGGCAGGCGCAGGCTGCCTTGATCTTCTCCGCAGCGGACGCGGTGATCTCGTCATTTCCGTAGCCGGTGAGCGGCTGCATATTGGTCTCTGTCAGATGTTCCAGAACTTTGGGGTGTGCGCCGTAACCGTAATCGTTTACAAAAAACAGCATGACTTTTCTCCCTTAAACGTCAAGATTCATGACATACTTCGCATTTCTTTCAATAAATTCGCGACGCGGCTCTACCTTTTCGCCCATCAGGAGCGCAAAGGTCTCATCGGCCGCCGCCGCATCCTCCATCGTGACCTGAAGCAGCGTGCGGTGCTCGGGGTCCATGGTGGTCTCCCACAGCTGCTGCGGGTCCATCTCGCCGAGGCCCTTGTAGCGCTGTACGCGCACGCCGTCTCCCATTTCGTTGACGCAGTCGCGCTGCTGCTCCTCGGTGTAGGTATAGCGGACGTCCTTGCCCTTCTCGTTCTTGAACAGCGGCGGCTGCGCGATGAACACATGGCCGTGCTCGATCAGCGGACGCATGAAGCGGAAGAAGAACGTCAGAAGCAGGGTGCGGATATGGCTGCCGTCGACATCGGCATCGGCCATGAGGATGATCTTGCCGTAACGGAGCTTTGCGAGATCGAAATCGTCGCCGAAGCCCGCGCCGAAGGCGGTGATCATCGGGGTAAGCTTGTCGTTGCCGTAGACGCGGTCGAGACGCGCCTTTTCGACGTTCAGCATCTTGCCCCAGAGCGGCAGGATCGCCTGATGACGGCGGTCGCGTCCCTCCTTGGCGGAGCCGCCTGCGGAATCGCCCTCGACGATGTAGATTTCAGTGTAGGTCGGGTCCTTTTCGATGCAGTCCGCCAGCTTGCCCGGCAGGGAAGCAGAATCCAGTGCGGACTTGCGGCGCGTCATTTCGCGCGCCTTCTTCGCAGCCTCGCGGGCGCGCGCGGCGGTCTGCGCCTTCTCGATAATAGTGCGGGCCACCTGCGGATTTTCCTCGAAGAAGGTCATCAGCTTTTCGGAGACCATCGCGTCGACCAGTGCACGCATATCGCTGTTGCCGAGCTTGGTCTTGGTCTGGCCCTCGAACTGCGCCTCCTGTAATTTGACCGAGATGATAGCGGTCAGGCCCTCGCGGGCGTCCTCGCCCTTGAAGGACTCGTCGTCCTTGAGCAGCTTGTATTTCTTGCCGTAGTCGTTCAGCACGCGGGTCAGTGCGGCTTTGAAGCCGGTCTCGTGCGTGCCGCCCTCGGTGGTATTGATATTGTTGGCGAAGGACAGCATCAGCTCGCTGTAGCTGTCGGTGTACTGCATGGCGACCTCGGCCATCGAGGTGTCGCGGCTGCCCTCCATGTAGATGACCTGCTCGTGCAGAGGAGTCTTGGTGCGGTTGAGATGCTCGACGAACTGACGGATGCCGCCCTCGTAGTGCATGACCTCCTCGACCGGCTCATCGTCGCGCTCGTCGCGCAGGGTGATCTTGAGGCCCGCGTTCAGGAACGCCTGCTCGCGCAGACGCTTTTCGAGCACATCGTACTCGTAGACCGTGGTCTCGAAAATCTCCGGGTCGGCGTGGAAGCGGATGGTCGTGCCGGTCTCGCTCTCGCACGGTGTATCGCGCATTTTTACGGTCGTCACGCCGCGCTCAAAGCGCATGTAGTGCTTGGTGTGACCGTCGCGGACCTCGGCCTCGAGCCAGTCGGACAGCGCGTTTACGACCGACGAGCCGACGCCGTGCAGACCGCCGGAGACCTTGTAGCCCGAGCCGTCGAACTTGCCGCCTGCGTGCAGCACAGTCAGAACGACCTCGAGCGTAGGAATGCCCATCTGCGGATGGATGCCGCAGGGAATGCCTCGGCCGTTATCCGTGACGCGGATGATGTCGCCCTTTTCGATCGTGACCTCGATGTGCGTGCAGTAGCCCGCGAGCGCCTCGTCGATCGAGTTGTCGACGATCTCATACACCAGATGATGCAGACCGCGCGCCGAGGTAGAGCCGATGTACATGCCCGGGCGCTTGCGGACGGCTTCCAGACCCTCGAGGACCTGGATCTGGTTCTCGTCGTAAGTCTCTGTGACCTTCAGATCGAGCACTTCGTCCTTGATTTCAATCTCTTCACTCATATAAAAAAATTTCCTTTCGAAAATTGCGATAACAGAAAAATCGCGCATCAGCGCGCCATTTCATCGAAAAACAAGGTTTTTCAATATTTTTATATCGCGTATGCCTTTTCCGCTCTGCGCTGGAGCGCCTGCGGCGACAGCTGCGTCAGATACAGCGTCTCGCCGAGCGCACTTTCACACAGCACGGCCGCGCGCGGCAGATCGTCGTACAGCTCAATGATGCGCCCCTCGTCCTGAAGCCGCGAGAGCAGACGCTGCGTGCGGCCGGACACGGTTGCCGTATCCATATCAAAAACCGCTACGACATTCTGCAGCGGCACAATGTAATCCTGTCCGAGGTGTAAATACATGATATTCCTCCGGAATGATTATTTATTTTATTATACCACATTTTCGCGCGTTTGTGTACCGGAGACTTATACAATTTTGCCGTTTTTGATGTGAAACGCCGCACCGGCGCGTAATTTTTCCGAAATGCCGTCCTCGCAGCAGGTGATCATGACCTGACCGGCGGAGATCCGGTTGAGCACGAAGTCCTGCCTGCGGCGGTCGAGCTCGCTCAGAACATCGTCGAGCAGCAGCACGGGATACTCTCCGTCCTCCTCAAAAAATAGCTCGCGCTCGGCCAGCTTGAGCGACAGCGTGCAGGTGCGCACCTGTCCCTGCGAGGCGAACGCCGACGCGCTCCGCCCGTCGAGCAGCAGTTCAAGATCGTCCTTGTGCGGTCCGGAAAGGCAGCTTTTCGCCGCGATCTCGGCGTTTTTGTGCCGGAATACATGGTCGATCAGCTCGCGCTCGAGCTGCTGCGCGGACGCGAACGGATCGCTGACGCTGCTGACCGTGCGGTAGACGCCGGACAGCGCCTCATGCGGCGCGATATCGGAATAGACCGCTGCCGCCGCCGCGAGCAGCCTGCGGCAGTAATACGCGCGATAGCGGATGATCTGCGCGCCGATGCGCGCCATGCGCAGCGAAAAGTCCTCCCACATCGACAGCAGAGACGGCTTTTCCTCGCTGTCACGCAGGATGCGCGTCTTGTGCTCGTGCAGACGGTTGTATTCCTCCAGATAGCGCGCGTAGTTCGGCCGCAGCTGACACAGCGCCGTGTCGAGAAAGCGCCGCCGCGCCGCCGCGCCTGCGCGCACGAGCATCAGATCCTCCGGACAGAACAGCACGGTCTTGAGCAGGCCCTGCACGTCGCTCTGCCGCTTCTGGCGCACGCCGTTTTTGTAGATCTCCATCGCCCTGAGGCGCGACAGGCGCAGCTCGAGTGTGTTCTCGCGGCCCTGCGCCTCGAATTCCGAGCAGATGAATGCCGCATCCTCGCCGAACCGCAGTCCTTCCTTCTTCTGCGCCGTGCGGAACAGCCGCATGGTCGAGCAGGCCGCCGCCGCCTCGAGCAGGTTGGTCTTGCCCTGCCCGTTCTCGCCGCAGATCAGATTGACCGCCGGGTCGAGGACAAAGCGTGCATCCTCGTAATTGCGGAAATTCTGTAATTTCAATGTCTTGATGTGCATTCTGCCCGGTCACTCCACGTTATCCGTATATCTGTACGTTTTCGTACACGCAAAATCGCGTTCGTTATTGTACATTGTGTGCGTTTATGCGATCACAACAGTCTCGCCGCCCAGCTCGATCCTGTCGCCCGGACGCAGCTTCTTGCCGCGCATGGTGCATTTTTCGCCGTTGACCAGCACCTCGCCCTCCGCGATGCGGAGCTTGGCCTCACCGCCCGAGGATACCAGATTTGCGAACTTCAGCAGGGCGTCAAGCTTGATAAATTCGGTTTCGATCTTGATTTCAGTCATTTGCACGCAACCTCACAGGCAGGACCAGATAGGTGAACTTGTCGCCCTCGGTCGGGGAAATAACGATCGGGTTGAGCGAGCCCTTGAGCTGGAGCCGCACTTTTTCCGTGCCGGATGCGCGCAGCGCGTCGAGCATGTAGCGGTTATTGAAGCCGATCTCCAGGTCCTCGATGCAGCCGTCGATCGGGCATTCATCGTAGCTCTTGCCGATCGCGGTCACGCACGAAAGCTGCACATAATTGCCGTCAAAATGAAAACGGACCGGGTTTTTCAGCTTTTCCGATACGATCAGCGACACGCGCTCGATCGAGCTGATGAGCTCGTGCGAGTCGATGTCGACAACGTGCTCAAAGTCGTTCGGAATAGCGGCGCGGTAGTTGAGGAACTCGCCTTCGATCAGACGGGTGATCAGCGTCGTGCCGCCGATGCGGAACAGGATGTTCTTCTGGTCGGGGAAAATCTCGACCGGCTCGTCATCCTCTCCGAGAATGCGCTCGATCTCGCGCAGAGAAGCGCCCGGAACCACGAATTTCATTTCCCCGGACATCCCTTCGATGGTCTCGCGGCGCACGGAAAGACGGTAGCCGTCGACCGCTGCCACATTGAGGCGCGAGCCATCCAGCTCGAACAGGCAGCCGGTATGGATCGGCTTGGATTCGTTGTCGGAAACCGAGAAAATCGTCTGGGAAATCATGCTTTTCAGGATATTCTGGGGCAGAGAGAACCCGGTAGCGCTGGAAACCTCAGCAAGCGCCGGGAATTCGTCCGCCTCGGTCGCAGCCAGATTAAACACCGCGCGGCCGCATTTGACGGTCGTCATCAGCTTGTCGTCCGTCTCGATATAGACGACGTCGTTCGGCAGCTTGCGGACAATGTCGAGCAGCAGCCTTGCATTGATAACGATGCTGCCCGGCTCGACCACGTCGGTCTCGGTCGTGGTGCGGATGCCCATCGACATGTCATAACCGGTGACGGTCAGCGTCGAAGCATCAGCGCAGATAAGCAGACCTTCGAGCAGCGGCATCGAGCTTTTGCCGGTAACGGCGCGCGAAGCTGTGCCGAGAAGACCAAGAAGGATCTCTTTTTCGCAGGAAAACTTCATATTGATTCCTTTCTCTAAAAACAATGACATTTATAAGGGCTGCTGCCGGGTTTATTCGCGTCAGCAGAGCCCGGATCAGGAATTTCCTTTTTATTACTGGAAATTCACGTGCATAATGTGTCCGCGGGAGACGGACAAAGAAAACCTCTCAGATAAAAGGAAAGGTTTTCGCAGTAGTAATAGAGGCTGTGGAGCCTGTGGATAACTCCGAAATCGTCAGCAGCGGCGCGGGAAATGTCGTCCACAGACGATTGTGGATGGAAAATAGACTGTCCACACACGAAAACACACCCTTGATTATCCACAGGCTTATCCCTGTGGATTCCACAGAAAACTGGGGATAAATAAATGCATAAATATACAGCCTGTGTACAGCGGATATGCATATATGCAGCGTCGCATAACTCAGTCGCCGCGTATGTTATTGTGCAGCTTTTTGATGACGTCCTCGGTCTGGCGCGATTTCTTGCGCTCCTCCTCGATCTTGTTGCAGGCGTGCATGACGGTGGTATGGTCGCGCTTGAAGATCTTTGCGATGTCGGGGAAGGAGTATTCGAGCTCCTGGCGGATCATGTACATCGCCATCTGGCGCGGATACGCGACGTCCTTGGAGCGGTCCTTGGAGATCATCTGCTCGACCGGGATATAGAAGTAGTTCGCGACTGCCTCCATGATGCGCTCGGGCGTCGGGTTGAGACCCGGATTTTCCGTGCGCAGCGCGTCGATCGCGTTTTCGGCGAGCGAGACCGTGATGCGTTCGCCCATCAGCTCGTGCATCGCCTTGATCTTTTTGACCGCGCCCTCGAGCTGACGGATGTTGGACTGGATGTTCTCCGCGATGTAGTTGGATACCTCGTCGGGCAGCTCGATGCTCATCTTTACTGCCTTGTCGCGGATGATGGCGATTCGTGTTTCAAAGTCCGGCGGCTGGATGTCCGCGAGCAGACCCCATTCAAAACGGGTCTTCATGCGCTCCTCGAGCGTGTTGATCTCCTTCGGCGGACGGTCGGAGGTGAGGACGATCTGCTTTTTCGCCTCGTACAGCGCATTAAAGGTATGGAAGAATTCCTCCTGCGTGCGCTCCTTGCCGGCGATGAACTGTACGTCGTCGAGCAGCAGCAGATCGACGACGCGGTACTTGTTGCGGAAGGACTGCACATCCGCCTTCTGGATCGCGGTGATCAGCTCGTTGGTGAAATCTTCGCCCTTTACATAAATAATGCGGAATTCCGGGTGCGTGCGGCGCAGGACGTTCGCGATCGCGTACATCAGATGGGTCTTGCCCAGACCGGAGTTGCCGTAGATGAACAGCGGGTTGTTTTCCGCAGCCGGGCGCTGCGCGACCGCATAGGCCGCCGCGTGAGCGAATTTGTTGGACGAGCCGACGATGAACCGTTCAAAGGTATAGTCATCGTACGGAGAGGCCGACTGGGCGGGGGTGCTGTATTCCCCGGTCACCACCACAACGGTCGCTGCCTCGCCGGTCAGCTGATACAGCGCGTTCTGAAGCGGTTCGATGAATTTGTCGGTAATGTACTTTTGCTTGAAGTCTGACGGGGAATGCAGAACAAGGCGGTTGTCGGTAAACGAAACCACCGTCGCATCCCCGAACCAGGCTGACAGGGTAGACGGCAGAAACTTCTGCTCGTGTTCAAGCAGTTCGAGCGCCATCTCCAGTATGTTGTTGGCCATGAGGAGAGCCTCCTTATAGAGTGTCGCCGGGACAAGGCGAAAAAGCTGTGGACAAAGGCGCCGTCCACAGACGCGGTGGAAACGCGAAAAAGAGGGGGCGGCCCCGTTTTTTCGCAAAGCAAACAAACCATACGAAAACGCACGGTTTTTCAGAAAAATATGGGATGCGGCGCGAAAAAATCCGAAGAAAAGTCCGGAATTCCGGCACAGCAGAACAGCGGAGAACGGCGGGAGCCGACTCCTATTCTATTTTATAATAGCACACAGTATCCACAATATCAAATGGAAACTGTGGATAACTTTTATTGCGACGGCCGGCTGGAGACGCGAAAAGCGGCCGCGGCATACAAAGCGTGGTGGAGCGGGAAAATGCAGACACAAGATGTTGAAAAGATACGAAAAAAACGAATTTTTTGCAAAAAAAGCTTGACATTTCGCGTCCGCTATACGATAATATATATCGTATCATATTATGCGGACAGGCAGCGGCATATGCCCGCGTCTCGCGCCGGACCTATGCCGGTGCCCATCCGTAAAATTCAGAACAGGGAGGTGCACGAAGTTATGAAGAGAACGTTCCAGCCGAAGAAGCGTCAGCGCTCCAAGGAGCACGGCTTCCGCAAGCGCATGTCCACCGCGAACGGCCGCAAGGTACTGGCTCGCCGTCGCGCAAAGGGTCGCGCTAAGCTGTCTGCCTGATCGGCAGCAGGACCCTTCGCAAGGGGTCATATATATTCGCGCCGCGGCGCGGAGGAAACTGTTGCGGGCCGCAGAAATGCGGCTCGTTTTTTTCGGTCTGATGGGCAGGCCTTTTTCGTCGTGCGCAGAAAACGGCGAAAACCGTCCCCCAAACGGCCGGAAAACTGCAAAAAGGGCGATCGCCGCGCTTTGACCGCGCGGTGCGGCCCGCAGTCCACTGGGCGGCGCAGGCAGGGCAGAGAAAAGAGCGCCGTCAGCTTTGCAGTCATGAAAACAACCGTGCAAAGAAGAATTTGTCGATAATTCCGTTTTTTTCCGGGCATCGAAAGGAACGAGGAGACACAGACATGAAGAAAACCATAGCCTTAAAGGAAAACCATGAATTCCGGCGGCTGTATCATCGAGGCACCTCGTCGGCAGGCAGGCATCTTGTGCTTTACTGCCGGAAAAACCGTCTCGGACACAACCGTCTCGGACTGACGGTCAGCGCAAAACTGGCATGTGCGGTCAAGAGAAACCGCATCAAGCGTCTGTTTCGTGAGGCATACCGCCTGCACGAGGACGAATTTGCCACCGGCGTTGACCTTGTGCTCGTCGCGCGTGCGCGCGCGGTGGGCGCGACCTATCAGGACATCGAAAAATCGCTGCTGCGTGCGCTCCGCGAGAACAAAGCCGCAGCAGCTCAGCCGTGAAGCGGTTGCTTCTGGCGCTCGTGCGGTTTTACCGGAGAAATATCTCTCCGCTCAAGCCGCCCTGCTGCCGCTATACGCCGACCTGCTCGCAGTACGCCCTCGAGGCGATCGAGAAGTACGGCGCTCTGAAGGGAGGCTGGCTTGCGCTGAGGCGCATCTGCCGCTGCCATCCCTTCTCTAAACGAGGCCCCTATGACCCGGTGCCGTGAGGCAGGGAAGGGCTCTCATTGCCGGGGAAATATTTTCCGGCCATAAACGCGCCCAGAGCGCGCATTTCTGGAGGTTCTTATGACCATCGATCAACTTTCCAACCTGATCAAAGACCCCAATATCTTTGGTTATCTCATCGTCAGACCGTTCGGTCTGATCCTGCTCAGCCTGTACAATTTCGTGCATAACTACGGCCTTGCCGTTATCCTGTTCGCGCTGATCGTCAAGCTGTGCTGCGTACCGCTCGCCATCAAGGGCAAGAAGAGCATGCTCGCCATGACCGCGCTCAACGCGGAGATGCAGCAGCTTCAGAAGAAGTACGCGAACAACCGCGCCAAGCTCAACGAGGAAATCCAGGCGCTCTATGAACGCCGCGGCGTCAGCCCGATGAGCGGCTGCCTGCCCCAGTTCATTCCGCTCCCCATCATGATGGGTCTGTACTATGCGGTACAGCAGCCGCTGCAGTATATCGTCGGCCTGAGCAGCGAGACGGTCATCAAGCTCGCGCAGCTGGTCGGTCTGGACAATCTGGCAGGCGCAAACTACACCGTACAGATCGTGATCGCGGAAAAGCTGAACGCATTCAAGGATGCGGCCGGCAATTTCGCGCCCGACGTTCTCAAGTGCCTCGCCGACGGCGAGAGCATCTTCCCGATGGACTTCAACTTTTTCGGCCTTAATCTGGCAGATACCCCGTCCATCAAGCACCCGGGCCTGATCTGGATCATCCCGATCCTGTCGTGCCTGACCGCATATCTCTCCAGCTACATCATGCAGAAGATGCAGAATATGCCCAAGGGCAACGATGCGGCTGCGAACCAGATGAAGATGATGACCATGCTGATGCCGCTGATGTCGCTGTACTTTGCGTTCATCCTTCCGGGCGCGATCGGCATTTACTGGATCTTCAACAACGTATTCACCTGCGTACAGGAGGTCATTCTGACCAAGCGCATCCGCGGCAGGCAGGAGGCAGAACAGGCTGCCGAAGCAGAGCGTGTGGCGGCGGAAAAAAAGGCGAAGCGCGAGGCAAACCGCGCTGCGCAGAAGTCCCATAGTGCGCAGAAGTCCCATAGTGAGAAAAAGAAGGGGGACAAGTAATCATGCAGAAGTTTTTAGAAGCAACCGGCGAGAACCGTGATGCAGCCATCGCAAACGCGCTGCGTCAGCTGGGTCTCGACCGCGATGATGTATCCGTAGAGGTACTCGACAACGGCAAAAAGGGCTTTCTCGGCATTGGTGCGACCCCGGCGCGCGTCCGCGTGACCTATGAGGCGCCCGAGATCATCGAGGAGAAGAAGCCGGCGCCGAAGGCGGAAAAGCCGGCTCCGAAGCCGGTAAAGACCGAGCCGAAGGCAGAAAAGCCGGCTGTCAAGCCGCAGAAGCTGTCCATCACCGACGAGGACGACACGCCGCGTCTGGTCAAGGCCGCTCCGGCGGATTTTGTTCCGGAAAAGCTCGAGGTCGAGCGTCCGCGCCGCGAGCGCAGCGACCGCCCGCGCCGTGAGCGCCGCCCGCGCGAGGAGCGCCCGATCACTCCGTCCGTTCCGAAGGAGCGCGAGCTCATCCCGGTTTCAGAGGACTGCATGAAGAAGGCAGAAGAGCTCGCGACCTCGTTCATCTCCGGTCTGATGGAGAAGATGGGCATCGAGGGTCAGGTCACGGTTCTGCCGCAGACCGAGTGCGACCAGCTACGCCTCGAGCTGTCCGGTCCGGACATGGGTCCGATCATCGGCCGCCGCGGCGATACGCTCGACGCGATCCAGTATCTCGGCTCGCTCGTGCTGAACAACGCGCTCGACGAGCACGTTCGTCTGTCTGTTGATACCGAAAACTATCGCGAGAAGCGCGCGGAGAGCCTGGAGCGTCTGGCGCGCAAGATGGCGATGAAGGTCGTCAAGAGCCATCGCTCGATGACTCTCGAGCCGATGAATCCGTATGAGCGCCGCATCATCCATGCCGCTCTTCAGGACTTCAACGGCGTTACGACCTACTCCACCGGCACTGAGCCGAGCCGCCGCGTTGTTATCGCACCGGACAGCGGCCGCCAGCGTCATTAACGCAGAGGTATCATCTATGAATGATACGATTGCCGCTGTTGCCGCATCGGGCGGGCCGATCGGCATCATCCGTGTATCGGGTGCGCAGGCGATCGGTGCGGTCAGCACGGTCTTTTCTCCGAAAAACGGCAGTCCGCTGGCGGAAGCAGCCTCGCAGAAGTTGGTTTACGGTACGCTTTCCGACAAGAACGGGCATCTGCTCGATGCCTGCTACGCGGTCGTGTTCCGCGCACCGCATACCTACACGGGCGAGGACATGGCGGAAATTCAGTGCCATGGCTCGACTGCGGTCCTGACCGCGGCGCTCGATGCGCTTTTCGCGCACGGCGTGCGGCAGGCCGAGGCCGGAGAGTTCACGCGCCGCGCGTTTCTGAACGATAAAATGGGACTTTCCGAGGCAGAAGCCGTACATGACCTGATCACGGCGCGCACGGTCGAAGCCGCGCAGAACGCTGCGGCGCAGATGATGGGTGCGGTCGGCTCGAGCGTGCAGCAGATGCGCGACAAGCTGCTCGGCATGGTCGCGCATTTCCACGCGATCGTCGATTTTCCGGACGAGGACATCGACCCGATCCTGTTCGATGATGCGGCGGCGCTGCTGCACCAGACAACAAGTCAGCTCTACCGCATGGCGGAGAGCTATGAACGGGGACGTATCCTGCGCGAGGGCGTGCCGTGCGTCATTCTCGGCCGGCCGAACGCCGGCAAGTCGACGCTGCTGAACACGCTGCTCGGCCGCGAACGTGCCATCGTCACGGACATTCCCGGCACGACGCGCGACCTCATCGAGGAGAACGTCAAGGTCGGCCAGATTCTGCTGCGCGTGACCGATACGGCCGGACTGCGTGATACGACCGACCCGGTCGAGCAGGCCGGTATCGACCGCGCGATGGCGGAAGCGTCTGCGTCCGCGCTCATTCTCGCCGTGTTCGACGGCTCCAAAGCGATCGGGGAAGAGGACATGCTTGTGCTCGCCCGTTCGGCCGGACACCGTGCGATTGCCGTGCTGAACAAGACCGATCTGCCGCAGCAGCTCGACGAGGAGCTGCTCAAAAAGCAGTTCGCGCACATCGTTCATCTGTCGGCAAAGACAGGGGAGGGAATGGACCGTCTGCTGTCGCTCATTCCGCGCACCATCGGCTTCGGAGAGACTGCGTTTGACGGCGCACTGATCACAAACGCCCGTCAGGCCGCCGCGCTCGCGCGCGCCGCAGAACGCTGCGAAGCGGCGCTGTACGCTGCACAGTGCGGCATGACGCCGGACGCTGTCGTGATGGATGCAGAGGGCGCGATCGCCGCGCTCGGCGAGATCACCGGCGAGACCGTGACCGAGTCGGTCGTTACCCGAATTTTCAGCGATTTCTGCGTCGGCAAGTGACGCGGAGACCGAATGTGGAAACAATGTGGATAGGGGGGCCGCCTGCCGCGCGCAGCGGCCCCTTTTTCAGACAATAATACAACAAAACGTAATTACAATGCAAAATATTACGTTTAGTAAAACGAAATTGACCACTCAAAGTAGAGTTATCCAGAGTTTCCACATAGTTATCAACAGTTTTACACAGAGAGGGACCGATGAACATTTTGCTATTTCGATATACAAAAGGAGGCGCCGCGCGATGACAGCATTTGATGCGGAAGCGTTCGATGTTGCGGTGATCGGCGCCGGTCATGCAGGCATTGAGGCCGCGCTCGCAAGTGCGCGTTTAGGTGCGAAAACCGCGTGTTTTTCGATCAATCTGGACGCTGTAGGCAATATGCCGTGCAATCCTGCCATCGGCGGTACGGCCAAGGGACACCTCGTTCGAGAGATCGATGCACTGGGAGGAGAGATGGCCCGGGCGGCGGATGCGGCCTGCATTCAGTACCGTATGCTCAACCGCGGCAAGGGCCCTGCGGTGCATTCTCTGCGTGCGCAGGCCGACCGAATTAAATACAGAGCGTATATGAAGCACGTTCTGGAGCAGCAGGAAAACCTGTTTCTCATGCAGGATGAGGTGGTCGCCATCGAGCAGAAGGACGGCGCGGTTTCGGCTATCGTGACCGCTGTCGGCGTGCGCCATGCAGTCAAGGCGGTCGTTGTCGCCTCGGGCACCTTCCTCGGCGGCCGCGTCATCATCGGAGAATATACCCGTGAATCCGGCCCGGACGGCATGGCGGCGGCAAAGCCGCTCACCGAGTCGCTGCGCGGTCTGGGACTGCGTTTGCAGCGCTTCAAGACCGGCACGCCGCCGCGCATCAACCGCCGCTCGATTGACTTCGAGGGCCTTGCGGTGCAGGAGGGAGAGGATGAAATTATCCCGTTTTCCTTCGAGACCGACCATCCGCCCGATAACCGCGCGGTATGTCATCTGACCTATACGACCGCGGAAACGCATGAGATCATCCGCGCAAACCTCGACCGTTCGCCGCTCTACGGCGGCAAAATCGAGGGCGTCGGTCCGCGCTACTGCCCCTCCATCGAGGATAAGGTCGTGCGCTTCGCGGACAAGCCGCGCCATCAGCTGTTTCTTGAGCCGATGGGACTGGATACCGAGGAAATCTATGTACAGGGCTTTTCGTCCTCCATGCCGTTCGATGTACAGCGCAGAATGCTGCATTCGGTCAAAGGACTGGAGCACGCCGAGATCATGCGTCCGGCCTACGCCATCGAGTATGACTGCATCGATCCGCTCGAGCTGCGTCCGACGCTCGAGACCAAAAAGGTCTCCGGTCTGTACGGCGCAGGCCAGTTCTGCGGCTCGTCCGGCTACGAGGAGGCGGCCGCGCAGGGCCTTGTGGCAGGCATCAACGCCGCCCTCAGACTCAAGGGCGAGGAACCGCTCGTGCTCGACCGTGCAGACGGATACATCGGTACGCTGATCGACGATCTGGTGACGCGCGGCACGAACGAACCGTACCGCATGATGACCTCGCGCTCGGAATACCGCCTGCTGCTGCGGCAGGACAACGCGGACGAGCGCCTTGTTCCGATCGGTGTCCGTGTCGGACTGAATTCGCCCGAACGCGGCGAAAAAGTACGGAAAAAGTACGAAACCGTGCAGAAGGAGATCGACCGCATCGCATCGGTCGGCATCGCGCCGGGCGAGCAGCTGAACGCCTTTCTGGAGCAGCATCACTCGACGCCTCTCAAGGCCGGCTGCAAGCTGATCGACCTGCTGCGCCGTCCGGAGCTGAGCTACGCAGATCTTGCACCGTTCGATGCAGAGCGCCCGGAGCTGCCTGCGGTCATCCGTGAGCAGGTCGAGATCCGCATCAAATATGCCGGTTATATCGAGCGCCAGGAGCGCGACGTCGAGCAGTACCGCAGGCTTCAGAGCCGTCCGCTGCCGCTTGATCTGGACTATAACGAGGTGGACTCGCTGCGTCTGGAGGCGCGGCAGAAGCTGAACGCAGTCAAGCCGCTGAATTTCGGTCAGGCGGCCCGCATTTCGGGCGTCTCGCCGGCGGATATTACTGCGCTGATGATCTATATCGAAACGCATCGAAAGGGGGAAAAGGCTTGACCGACCGCGAGCTGCTGTACACCGGGCTGAAGGAATTTCTGCCCGAGGTCAGCAAAAAAATGATTGATAATTTATTGAAATTCTCCGCGCTGCTGCTGGAGAAGAACAAGGTGATGAACCTCACCGCAGTCACCGAACCGGCCGAGGTCGTAACGCGCCATTTCCTCGACTGCGCCGCCCTCGCGCCGCATATGCCGCAGGGGGGGAGGGTGCTCGACGTGGGCACGGGCGCTGGTTTTCCGGGTATGCCCCTGGCAATACTGTGCCCGGAGACCGAATTTGTCCTGCTCGACGCGCTGCGTAAGCGCATCGACTTTCTGAATGAGGTCATCGAGACGCTGGGTCTGACCAACGTCACCGCCGTCCATGCCCGGGCGGAGGATTTCGCGAAGGACAGCCGTGCGTCGTTCGATATGGCGGTTTCGCGTGCAGTGGCAGACCTGCGCACGCTCAGCGAGCTGGCGGTGCCGATGGTCAAGGTCGGCGGCTGCTTCCTCGCCATGAAGGCGGCGGACTGCGCGGAGGAAGTGCAGGGCGCGGCGCATGCCTTCGAGGTGCTGGGCGTCGGCGAGCCGGAAATGCTGAGCTATACTGTGCCGCATGATGGCATCGAGCGGGCGCTCGTTCGTCTGCCGAAGATCAGCGATACTCCCGAAAAATATCCGCGCCGCTTTAAGAAAATTCAGACGGCACCGCTCTAAAACTATACGGAAAGTTTACCCTCTGTACGGAAATTACAGAGGGTATTTTTTGTCCGAAAATAAGTATATCAGCCGCTTTTTCGTTGGAAATAACAGGAATTTGTCGTACAAGGCAGATTGCGCGGTCGATTTTGCTTGCCTGTCTGCAAAATTGTGGTAATCTATTACCAAAGGACGACCGTGCCACAGAAAACAGGGGTGCAGTACCTCTGTTCATCGGGCACAGCAGGAAAAGGAGGCTACTTATGATGAAATCGGTCCTGACGCTTGTGTCCGGGAGGGAGGATCGGGTGCTGCGGCGCATCCGTATTTCAGAGATCGTGCGCAATCCCAATCAGCCGCGGCGATATTTCGACCCGGAGGCGATCGCCACGCTCGCGGAGAGCATCCGTCAGTACGGCGTGCTCAATCCGCTGACCGTGCGGCGGACAGCGAACGGCGGCTATGAACTGGTCGCGGGGGAGAGGCGGCTGAGGGCGGCGCGCGTCGCCGGACTGACCGATGTGCCCTGCCTGCTCATCAACGCGGACGGGGAGGACTCGTCGGTAATTGCCCTCGTTGAGAATTTGCAGCGGCGCGATCTGGATTTCTTTGAGGAGGCGAACGGCTTCAAGCGGCTCATCGAACAGTTCGGTCTGACGCAGGAGGAGGCCGCGCGCAAGGTGGGGAAGACCCAGTCAGCCGTTGCGAACAAGCTGCGGCTGCTGCGGCTGTCGCAGCAGAATATGGAGCTGATCCGCTGCAACAATCTGACCGAGCGGCACGCCCGGGCACTGCTGCGCCTGAACGACGAAGCCGACCGCATCAACGTCACCAATTATATCATCGAGCATGAGCTGAATGTCAGCCGTACCGAGGAATATATTGACGAATTCCTCAAGGCGAAGGAAAATCCGCAGCCGGTCGTTGAACCGGAGAGCGGCAAGCACGTTGTGCGCCTGTTCAAGGATGTGCGCTTTTTTCTGAACACACTCAACCGTGCGGTCGGGGTGATGGTCGATGCAGGAATCGGCGCGACCGTCAAGCAGCAGGAGAGCGATGACGGCCTGACGCTCACTATCTGCATTCCGCACGCGAAAGGGTAAATCGCAGCAATCACGATTATTATATAGGTGCCATCCGAAAGGATGGCACTTCAGTCTGTCGATAAAGTCCATTTCTCACGAAAAAACAGCAGCAGCTCCCAAAAGTGCGCTCTGTTTTCTTACGGCTTTACCGCGTCAGAGACTGCCTTTCCTGCATTTTTTGCTGCGTCTCCGACATCATCCATCGCGCCGCCGACGGCATTTCCTGCATCGTCCACGGCATTTTCAATATCGCCTCCGACCGTACCGCCGTCACCTGCCGTGCCGTCCGGGCCCTGCGAGTTCACGTTTCCCTCAGGCGGAACATTCGTTTCCGTGTCGGCAGAGTTGGTGCCGGCATTGTTGTCGGTCTGATTCTGCTGCGTGTCCTTGTTCGGCGTGTCCGCTGTGTTGCTGCCGCAGGCGGAAAGGCCGAAGGCGCACAGCAGCGCGATGAGCATTGTCAATAGCATTTTCATATCGTTTTCCTCCTCGGTTTTTATGATAGTGTGGGAGGAAAAACGAAATTTTATGCGTGAAGATCAATTTTTTTCATGTGCGTCAGCACGACCGCGCACACGAGGCCGGTCACAAGGCCAAGCGGAACGCTCATGAGCAGCAGATAGGGCAGATAAGCAAGTACGGCAGTCGTTTTCATCCACAGCACCGCAGCGGCGATCTGACCGATATTGTGCGCGGCGGCGCCCGCGACGCTCACGCCGAGCAGCGAACAGAACTTTCCTTCTGCGTGCAGCAGCGCCCACATGACAAACAGCGCGAGCAGACCGCCGAACAGCGAAAACAGGAACGCCGTCACGCTGCCCATGAGCAGGGACGCGAGCGTCACGCGAACGATGACGACCGCGAGCGAATCGCGCAGGCCGAGCCGCGTCAGCGCGAACAGCGTTACAACATTCGCGAGGCCGAGCTTGACGCCCGGGATGGGGATGATCGCGTCGAGCGGAAACATACGCTCAACGATGGAAAGAATAATGGCGAGAGCGGTCAGCATGCCGCAGACCGCAAGCTTCTTCGAACGTTTCATACGGCTCCCCCTCTCAGGATACAATGGCGTCGATGCCGTCGGTCGAGGTGCCCGTCAGCTTGAGAATAACGCGGTGCGGCAGGCAGACCGCGACCTGTCCGGCACGGGTAAGCCGTCCGGTTCGCACGCAGACCTGATCCGGACAGTCCGCCGACTGCATCACGGCCGTTTTGCCCGAGAGCACGATCACGTTATGTCCGTCGAGGTCGATGGTACGGTCGGTCGTGTCGGTCAGCTCGACCCGCTCGACGAGTTTATCATCCTGCCAGACCTCAGCGTACAGCGTATCGCCCGAAGCCTTCGCCGCGAAAAATGCGAGCATTGCCCCGGCGAGCAGCAGCACCGCACCGATAATGACAAAATCGCCCCATTTCATTTTACTGCGCATAGGTATACCCCTTGTTCTCGCCGGTAAAGCTGAAGCTGCAAAGCTCCGAGACCTTTTCGGTCGTGAAAACCTGCCGGTCCGAGGTGATGAATACGGCGGCGATGCCGTTCTTTTCGCAGTACGCGCGGCCTTTGTCCGCGCCCATGACAAAGAGTGCAGTGGTCAGCGCGTCCGCACGGGTGGAATCCTCGTCGATGACCGTGACGCTGCGCAGGCCGGACGCGGCCGGATAACCGGTTTCCGGGTCGAAGATATGATGATAGCGCACGCCGTCCTGCTCAAAATAACGCTCGTAGTCGCCCGAGGTGACGACAGACAGATCGTGCACCGCGACCGCCGCGACCGTGTCGGTCGGCTCGTCCGGGTCCGCGATGCCGATGTTCCAGTCCTTCCCCTCGTTCGTGCCGACGGCGTAAATATTGCCGCCCAGCACGAGCAGTCCGTCCGCATCCGCGTCCTTCAGAATGTCCGCGCACAGGTCGGCCGCATAGCCCTTCGCGATGCCGCCGAGGTCGATCCTCGAGCCGCCGTCCAGCTGCACGCTGTCGCCGCTGACATGAACGTGCTGCGTGCCGACGGTCTGAAGCGCAGCATCAATGTCGCTCTGCGCCGGTACCTGCTGATGCTCGGTGCCGATGCCCCAGAGGTCGGTCAGCGGCGCGACCGTCGGGTCGTATGCGCCGTTTATCGCGGCGCTGAGCTCGAGTGCCGTGCTCAGCAGCTTCGCGCCCTCGTCCGACAGCGCGACCGGCGCGCCGTCCGCCGCGTTCAGCTTCGCGATGTCGGTATCCCCGCGCGTGCGCGACAGCACGCCTTCGAGCGCGTTGATCTCGTTCTCGCACTGCTGTGCGAGGCTTTCGCCGTCAGAGCCGAGCACCTTGACCGACATGAAGGTATCCATGGCAAAAAAATCGGTGGAATACGGTTCACTTTTGCCGCCGCAGCCGGAAAGCGTGAGCAGCAGAAGGGACGCCGCAAGAATTCGTTTCATAGCAATCTCCTGAAAAAATTTTATTTCAGTATACATTATAATACATACCGCGCGATCAGGCAAGATATTGTGCGTCTTTCGCGCGGAAAACCGTGAAATGCCTTGCGTCTGATGGCGTGCTGTGTTAAAATATTCATATCGCGGGCGCATATCCGAGCCGCAGGGCCGGAACAGTGCCCAAACTGTGTAATATCGCAACTTGGAGTGAAGTAAATGGATCACAAGCTTTTGGCGGACAGACTGTTTCCGCATATCAATACCACGCCCGAGGACATCGAGGCGCGCTACCCGAAGCGCGACCTGCCCGAAGGCGCGAAGGTCACCCGTATGGGGCCGAGCCCCACGGGCTTCATGCACCTCGGCAATCTGTACGGCGCGCTCGTAGACGAGCGTCTGGCGCATCAGTCGAAGGGCGTTTTCTATCTGCGCATCGAGGACACCGACCGCAAGCGTGAGGTCGAGGGCGGCGTGCAGATGATCATCGACGCCTTCCAGTCGTTCGGCCTGCCGTTCGACGAGGGCGCGACCACCGACGGCGAGACCGGCATCTACGGTCCCTACCGCCAGAGCCAGCGCGCTGAGATCTACCAGACCTTCGTCAAGTCGCTCGTCGAGCGCGGCATGGCGTATCCCTGCTTCTGCACCGAGGAGGAGCTTGCCGAGGCGCACAGACAGCAGGAGGAGAACAAGGAAAACTTCGGCTACTACGGTAAATACGCCGTATGGCGCGACCGTCCGATGGAGGACATCGAGGCAGAGCTCGCCAAGGGCACGCCGTATGTCGTCCGCTTCCGTTCCGAGGGCAGCATCGAGCACAAGATCCGTCATGAGGACCTCGTAAAGGGCAAGATGGAGGTCACTGAGAACGATCAGGACGTCGTCATCCTCAAGTCGGACGGCATCCCGACCTATCACTTTGCACACGTTGTGGACGATCATCTGATGGGCACGACCATCGTTGTGCGCGGCGAGGAATGGCTCGCGACTCTGCCGGTACACCTCCAGCTATTCCGCGCGATGGGCTGGAAGGCGCCGAAGTACGCGCACACCGCACAGCTGATGAAGATCGACCCCGAGACCGGCGGCAAGCGCAAGCTGTCCAAGCGCAAGGACCCGGAGCTCGCGCTGACGTTCTACGCGCAGGAGGGCTACCCGGTCCCGGCCGTGCTCGAGTATCTGATGACGCTCCTGAACTCCAACTTCGAGGAGTGGCGCCGCGCAAATCCGGATCTGCCGATGAACGATTTCCCGTTCACCACCAAGAAGATGAGCGGCTCGGGCGCGCTGTTCGACATCGAAAAGCTGCGCGACGTTTCCAAGAACGTCATCTCGCGCATGACCGCCGAGCAGGTTTACGATTACGTTGCGGAGTGGAGCGCGGTCAACGACAGTGAGTTCAACGCCCTGCTGACCCGCGACCCGGCCTTCTCCAAGGCATACCTCGCCATCGGCCGCGGCGGCAAAAAGCCGCGCAAGGACCTCGCTCTCTGGTCGGACGCGAAGGGCTACATGGACTTCATGTTCGACGAGCTGTTCCGGCCGGATTACACCATGCCGGAGCGCGTTTCCGCCGAGGACGCAAAGGCGATCCTCGCCGACTTCGCCGGCATGTTCGACGAGAACGATACGCCGGACAGCTTCTTCGACAAGATGAAGCAGATCGCATCTGCGCACGGCTACGCTGCCGACACCAAGGCCTACAAGGCTGACCCGTCCGCCTTCAAGGGCGCGGTAGGCGACGTTTCCATGGTCGTCCGCGTCGCGGTCGCAGGCCGCCAGAACGCGCCCGATCTCCAGACCGTAATGGGTATTCTGGGAAGAGAAAAGGTGCTCGACCGACTCGAAAAGTGCTCTGCGGCGCTTTAATGCAGGGGGAAATATAAGCTATGATGGAAAATGTAAACAACTTTCTGACGGAAATCATTGACGAGGACATCGCAAACGGCCTGTCCGAGCGCATTCATACCCGTTTTCCGCCCGAGCCGAACGGCTATCTGCACATCGGCTCGGCAAAGGCGATCTTCATCAACTGGTCGATCGCGAAGAAATACAACGGCCTGTTCAACCTGCGCTACGACGACACCAACCCGGTCAAGGAGGATACCGAGTATGTAGACTCCATCTGGGAGGACATCAAGTGGCTGACCGGCGAGGAGCCGAGCGGCGGCGTTTTCTACGGCTCGGATTACTTCGAGACCTGCTTCGAGTGCGCCGTGCAGCTCATCAAGGACGGCAAGGCGTATGTAGACGATCTGACACAGGAGGAAATGCGCGAGTCCCGCGGCTCTCTGACCCAGCCGGGCAAGCCGAGCCCGTACCGCGACCGCTCGGTCGAGGAAAACCTCCAGCTGTTTCAGGATATGCGCGACGGCAAGTTCGCCGACGGCTCCAAGACCCTGCGCGCCAAGATCGACATGGCCAGCCCGAACATGAACCTGCGCGACCCGGCGATCTACCGCATCGTCCGCGCACACCATCACCGTCAGGGCGACAAGTGGTGCATCTATCCGCTGTACGACTTCGCGCACCCCATTCAGGACGCGCTCGAGGGCATCACGCACTCCATGTGCTCGATCGAGTTCGAGAACCACCGTCCGCTGTACGAGTGGGTCGTTGACAACTGCCCGCTGCCGCATCATCCGAAGCAGCGCGAGTTCGCCCGTCTGAACGTGACCCACACGGTCATGAGCAAGCGCTATCTGCGCCAGCTCGTGTTCGAGAAGCACGTCGAGGGATGGGACGATCCGCGCATGCCTACCCTGTGCGCACTGCGCCGCCGCGGCTACACGCCGAGCGCTATCCTTGACTTTGTACAGCGCGCCGGCATCGCGAAGGCAAATTCGCTCGTCGACATCAAGCTGCTCGAGCACTGCATCCGCGAGGAGCTGAACGACACCGCGCTGCGCCGCATGGCTGTCACCGAGCCGGTCAAGCTGGTCATCACCAACTATCCGGAGGGTCAGTGCGAGGAGTTCGAGGTACCGAACAATCCGCGCAATGAGGAAGCCGGCACCCGCAAGGTACCGTTCACCCGCGAGCTGTATATCGAAAAGAGCGACTTCGCCGAGGTTCCGCCCCCGAAGTTCCAGCGTCTCAAGCCGGACGGCGAGGTCCGTCTGATGGGCGCGTATATCGTCAAGTGTAACGAGATCGTCAAGGATGACAACGGCGAGATCGTCGAGATCCGCTGCACCGCAGACCTCGAGACCCGCAACGGCATGCCGGTCGACGGCCGCAAGGTCAAGGGCACCATCCACTGGGTATCTGCCGAGCACGCCATCGATGCAGACCTGTATCTGTACGACAACCTGTTCACCCTCGAGAACGTAAACGACGTACCGGAGGGCACGGATTATCTGGATTACCTCAATCCGGACTCCCTCAAGAAGCTGACCGGCTGCAAGCTTGAGCCGTCGCTGGCTGATGCCAAGGAAGGCGAGCGCTTCCAGTTCGTCCGCATGGGCTACTACTGCAAGGACCGCGAGACCGGCCGCTTCAACCGTATCGTAACCCTCAAGGACAGCTTTGCAAAGACATTAAAATAAGCAAATAAAGCACAGCCGCCGCTCTATGCCGAAAGGCACGGAGCGGCGGTTTTATGCTGTATGCAAAAGAACCCCCGAGGCCGCAGCCTCGGGGTTCTTATTGTCTGTGTCTTATTCGTCGTCCTGCAGGGCGTCAAAGCCTTCTGCGCCGGTACGAACCTTAATGACGTTCTCTACGTCGTAGACGAAGATCTTGCCGTCGCCGATGTGGCCGGTATACAGAACCTTCTTGACGACCTCAACGACCGTCTCGACCGGAACCTTGGAGACAACGACCTCCATCTTGAGCTTCGGGAGCAGGGTTACATCGACCTCAGCGCCGCGGTAATACTCGGCAGCGCCCTTCTGTACGCCGCAGCCGATAACGTTCGTTACCGTCATGCCGGATACGCCGATGCCTGCCAGCGCTTCCTTGAGCACCTCAAACTTGGACTGCTTGGTGATGATGACGACCTTGCTCAGCTTGTGACCATCGGCCGCTGCCGCACCTTCGGTGGTGACCTTGGTGACCGGAACAGCCTTCTCGACCGCTACCGGAGCGGTATCCTTGATCTTTGCCGCGGTCTCGCCTGCCTTTGTGCCAAGGACAGTCGGAACGACCGGCATAAAGTCAGCATATGCGGAGGACAGGCCGTGCTCCGGCTTGTCGAGGCCCATGATCTCCTCAGCCTCGGAAACACGAAGGCCGATGGTATGCTTGATGATGTTGAATACGATGGTCATGGTGATCGCAACCCATGCAATGACTGCGACAACGCCGAGAACCTGAATGCCGAAGAAGTGGAAGCCGCCGCCGTAGAATACGCCGAGAGGCTGGGCCTCAGTGCCATTATAGTATGCGAACAGGCCGGTGAGGATGGTTCCCAGAGCGCCGTTGATGCAGTGTACGCCGACAGCGCCGACCGGGTCGTCTACCTTGAGCTTCTGATCGACAAACTCGATGCCGAATACAACCGCGAAGCCTGCGCAGATGCCGATGATCGCGGAGCCCATCGGGGTTACCATGTCGCAGCCTGCGGTGATCGCTACCAGACCTGCCAGAGAGCCGTTCAGCGTCATGGAAACGTCCGGCTTCTTGTAGCGGATCCAGGTGATGCACATAACGGTTACGGTAGCGACAGCTGCCGCCATGTTGGTGGTTACGAATACACGGGATGCGACCTCTGCGCCGCCGCCGGACAGAGCAACGGTAGAACCGCCGTTGAAGCCGAACCAGCAGAACCACAGGATAAAGCAGCCGAGAGCGCCGAGGGTCAGGGAGTGACCCGGGATCGCGCGAGCCTTGCCGTCCTTGGTGTACTTGCCGATACGGGGGCCGAGGATAGCCGCGCCGACAAGGGCTGCGACGCCGCCGACCATATGTACCGCCGTGGAGCCTGCGAAATCATGGAAGCCAAGCTCTGCGAGCCAGCCGCCGCCCCAGATCCAGTGACCGGAAACCGGGTAAATGACCGCAGAAATAATCATCGAGTAAATGCAGTATGCAGAGAACTTGGTGCGCTCTGCCATGGAGCCGGAAACGATGGTGGCGGCCGTCGCGCAGAACACGGTCTGGAAGATCAGCGTCGTCCAGTCGTAGCCCTCGCCGACTACGCCGTCAGCGAAGAAATCAAAGCCGCCGAAGAACGGGCTTGCCGCACCGAACATGATGCCGAAGCCGAGGATCCAGAAGATCGGCGTGCCGAGCGAGAAATCCATCAGGTTCTTCATGATGATGTTGCCGGCGTTCTTCGCACGGGTGAAGCCGGTCTCAACCATCGCAAAACCGGCCTGCATGAAGAATACCAGCGCCGCTGCGACGAGCGTCCAGCCTACGTCTACCGACGTAGCGAGATCTAAGATGTCCATTTAATACAACCCCCTAAAAAAATATGGCGTGTATCTCCCCTGCTCCCGAAGGAACAAGGGGAAATACACGCCATTGTGTATAGAAAAATATTTTCTAACGAATGCAACTGCTGCTCTTATACGTAGAACAGGATGTCAGAGTAGGTCGGGAACGGCCAGAACTTCTTGCCGACGAGACCCTCGAGCTTATCAGCCGGTGCACGGACAGCGTCCATAGCGGCGATAACGGTATCGTGATAGTAGTGCGCGGTCGCGGTGTTGTCGCCGGACGGCGCTGCTGCAACTGCCTCGTCCAGAGCCGCGCTCTTTGCGTACAGCTCCTCGGTCAGCTCGGAAACCTTGCTCAGCAGGCCGGCCTCCATGCCGCCGGATACGCCAGCAGCCTTCTTGCTGTTGACTGTAGCTGCAAGCTCGCCCTCGAAGGCGATGCACGCCGGAGTGATCTCCTCGCGTACCATGTCGCTCATGGTCAGAGCCTCGATGTGCAGGATCTTGTTGTACTCCTCGAGCTGGGTCTCCATACGGGAGTTGATCTCAGCCGCCGTGTAAACGTTGTGCTTTGCGAACAGGTCGAGGTTCTTCTGGTCGACATAGTGCGGGAATGCGTCTGCCGCGCTCTTGAGGTTGAGCAGGCCGCGCTTCTCTGCCTCGACGACCCAGGACTCGTCATAGCCGTTGCCGTTGAAGATGATGCGCTTGTGCGCCGTGATCTCGCGCTTGATGAGCGCCCTGAGCGCTGCTTCGAAGTCCTCTGCGCCCTCGAGCTCATCTGCGAACTGACGCAGCTCTTCTGCGACTGCGGTGTTCAGCATGACGTTCGCGCAGGCAATGTTGACCGAGGAGCCGAGCGAACGGAACTCAAACTTGTTGCCGGTGAAGGCGAACGGAGAGGTGCGGTTGCGGTCGGTGGTATCCTTCGGGATCGCCGGCAGAACAGACGCGCCGAGGTTCATCTTGGTCTTGTCTACGTCGGTGTAAGCCGCGCCGGACTCGACTGCGTCCAGAATGCCTTGAAGCTCGTCGCCGATGAACATGGAGATGATCGCCGGAGGAGCCTCGTTCGCGCCCAGACGGTGATCGTTGCCTGCGGAGGCGACCGAGATGCGGAGCAGATCCTGATACTCGTCGACAGCCTTGACGACTGCGGTCAGGAACAGCAGGAACTGTGCGTTCTTGCCCGGGTTCTTGCCCGGCTCGAGCAGGTTCTCGCCTGCATCGGTGGAAATAGACCAGTTATTGTGCTTGCCGGAGCCATTGACGCCCTCGAACGGCTTCTCGTGCAGCAGGCAGGTAAAGCCGTGCTTCTGAGCGACCGTGCGCATGACCTCCATGGTCAGCTGGTTGTGGTCGGTAGCGATATTGGTGGTGGAGAAGATCGGAGCCATCTCGTGCTGGCACGGTGCAACCTCATTGTGCTTGGTCTTGGAGAGGATGCCCAGCTTCCACAGCTCCTCGTCGAGATCCTGCATGAACGCTGCAACGCGCGGACGGAGTGCGCCGAAGTAGTGATCATCCATCTCCTGGCCCTTCGGCGGCATCGCGCCGAACAGGGTGCGGCCGGTGAAGATGAGGTCCTTGCGCTTTGCGAAGTCCTCGCGGTCGATCAGGAAGTACTCCTGCTCGGGGCCTACGGTGGTGGTAACGCGCTTTACGTCCTTGCCGAACAGCTTGAGTATGCGGCAGGCCTG